>Ga0209382_10002006_pt1 | contig 30565 bp, 30 predicted proteins | sample SoiMetdeltSBSDD5_FD_187599 | JGI IMG/M metagenome (GOLD analysis project Ga0209382, IMG submission 187599) | Bulk soil microbial communities from a Populus tree surrounding site in Tennessee, USA - Soil MetaG P. deltoides SBSDD5 (SPAdes) (version 2) | ecosystem: Environmental > Terrestrial >...
GCCGCTCACAGCGCGTGCGCAGCAGGCCGATCGCGTCATGCGCATCGGCGTGTTGATGTCTTACGTCGAAAGCGACACCACTGCACACCAGTGGACAAAAGCATTCAGTCAATCACTGCAAGAGTCGGGCTGGAAAGATAATCAAAATATCAAGTTCGAGTACCGCTGGGCCGGTCCAAACCCAGACCTTCTGCGAGCCAGCGCTGCAGAGCTGGTTCGGTTGAGGCCGAATTTGCTTATGGCGGGAGCGACACCAGCTTTGGTCGCTCTCCAACGTGAAACACGCGATATTCCGATTGTATTTGCAAATGTTGCTGACCCGGTTGGCCAAGGCTTTGTCGCAAGTCTGGCCCATCCTGGCGGCAATACAACCGGATTTGGGGCATTCGATTTTTCGATGGGCGGCAAATGGGTACAGACAATGAAAGAGATTGTCCCCTCGACAACCCGAATTGCGGTGATTTTCAATCCGGCGACGGCTCCATTTTACCAATCATTTTTGTCATCTATTGACGAGGCAGCTCGTAGCATCGGCCTCAGCCAGATTGTCACTCCCGTTCACGATGTCGGCGATATTGCACGCATCCTTGAACAATCGGCAAAAGAAGGGAATGTCGGGCTGATTGTGGTCCCCTCCGCTTTGTTCACAACTGCGAGAGATGAAATTGTCGCGACGGTCGCGCGGTTACGTCTGCCGGCTATTTATCCCTATAGCTATTTTGCACAAAACGGCGGCCTCTTGTCTTATGGTTTCGAGGTTCGCGACATGTATCGGCGGGCAGGGAATTATGTTGATCGCATCCTCAAGGGCGCCAAGCCTGCCGATCTACCGGTACAGCAGCCGACTAAATTTGAGCTGGTGATTAACCTCAAGACCGCGAAAGCGCTTGGACTGACAATTCCGGCGACCCTGCTCGCCGGCGCCAACGAGGTGATCGACTAGTCACGGTCGAATGTCCGCTTTTGGCCCATAGCAAACATCCCTGGTTGCACTGCACATGTCCGCTTTCGGGGGTAAAGCGGACATCTTCGCTATTCTATCGGCGATCTCGCTGCGTAATGCCGATCGATGCGGCGGCGGATTGCCATCATCGCAGGCCCGCACGTCGTTGTCGACAGTTGGAATGCTGGTACGCCTCCCCTTCAGCGTGACCACCACGGCGTGTGAGCGAATCCGTAGTTCCCCCAGAATCCTTGGTAACTGAACCGCTCGTACGCTGAATAGTCACAGCGATATCTCTGACCGCAGTATGCGTCGTAGCCGTAACCCGAAGGGGACAAGTAGTCGCGCCGATAGGCGCGCCGATGTGCTCTGCGATTGACACCAGCATCCACCGCGGAGGCACTCTCGATGGACAGCGATACCTTTCCCTCGGGCGAAAGGCGAAGCGTGACGGGAGTTGCACACAAAATGCAGCCGAGGAGCGCAGTTGCTCCGGCAGTTACCGCTTTCGACATTGCGACCTCCTGAGTAAACCTCCCCACAAAATAATGACTCTACACGTCGCGCATGGCAAATACGTGCCAGTTGGGCGGGGTCATGTTTGGGCGTTCGCTGCGTTCCATGGGCGCGGGGGCATCGTCATTGGCTTCTCCAAGCGGATATGCTCGAATGGATATCTTGCGCGAACGAGTGAACGTACTGAGCTTTATTTCGCTCATACACCGGAGAATCAAAATGATCGTCCGCGTCGCTTCAGTGAGTTGCCTTGCTCTGCTGCTTTGTCAGCCAGCCTTTGGAGACGAGTCAACCTACACGCGGCATCGTCACCGCCACTACTTGGCCGCCCCCCATGTTGTTGAACTTGTTGCACCGCCTTACAGCGGACGGTTTGTGATAAACGGCTTTCGCTACGACGGTGTCGCGCCTGCCTGCCTGCGCTGGGTCCCCGGCCAACCCGTCAGGCTTGTCTCTGGCAGTTGGTTCGGCGATTGCGACAGCGCCACGTTTTACAACGTGTCCACGCGCACCGCCTGCCAGACATTGTGTCGGGGCCGCGCGTGGCGGTGAAGGTAGGTTAGCCGAGAGTTTCCGCGCCACCTGGAATGCGCCCGCTTGCGGTGGGCACTTCAACTTCTTGCGAAGCTTCAGGAAGTTCACCAAACGCTTGAACTGCCCCCTAGAAACGGTCGTGGATTCGTTCGGCCCGGTCCGGAGGCGGGTCGCTTAACCAGCGTTCCGCTTCCGTGCGTGTGTCTGCCTCTGCCCGGGCAGATCGCCGAGCAACAGCCAGTCCATTGAAAGCCCATACTGGCGCGCGAACTCGACCAAGCGCTGACCGCTTCGTAAGACCACCCCGACTTCGCCCTGGTCGATGCCGCGCTCGAATGCGATCAACTCAAGCCGCTGTCGGATCTGTCTGCTCACGCGCATGGGTATTCTTCCGTTGCGCCAATGCAGACCGATGCGGCGGCGGATCGCCAAGCCATCGTTCTGCCACGGTCCGAGTATCGGAAGCGATGGCTTGGTCGCGTTCCTGGATGAGCTTCAAGACATCATCCGGCGAGACGCTGGGCGCGACTTTGGTAAAGGAGGGTCGTTGCTTGGTGCCACGTGGCGACATGGAGTGCCAAAATCTAGGTGCCTGGGCGGCGGCCATTTCTAGGGCAGGGGAAGGCCCTCAAATTGTTACCCGGCCCGTTACCCAGAGCACCATGCCTGCAAGATATACAATAATAACAGGCACTTTTGACAGTCACCAGAAGATGCGCAACCTTGCGGTGGGTCTTGTGGGCGCGATTGTCGGCGGGTTCCTGTTCGAAAAGCTGAAGCTCGAGGTCGTGCCTGATTTCTGGGGCAATCTGATCACCGCAACGGTCGGAGCGGTCGTATTCCTGCTCATCTGGCGGGCGATCCGGAGCGCCTGACCCGTCTTGCGGGCAGGAGGGAGCAGCCGTAAGTAGATGCCATGCCGGTTGTCCTTGACCTTGTGAAAAACCCCCGTCCACGGCACCCTGAAAAGGCACATCGGCCGGATTCCGCGGTTCTGCCCAAGCCTGCATGGATTCGCGTCAAGGCGCCGGTATCGCCGGGCTATTTCGCCACACAAAAAATCATGCGCGACAATGGCCTGCACACCGTGTGCGAGGAGGCCGGCTGTCCCAACATCGGGGAGTGCTGGGAGAAGCGCCACGCAACCTTCATGATCATGGGGGATACCTGCACGCGCGCTTGTGCGTTCTGCAACGTCAAGACCGGGCTTCCTGTCGCGCTCGATCCGGATGAGCCGGCCCGCGTGGCCGATGCGACGGCCAAATTGGGCCTGACGCATATCGTCGTCACCTCGGTCGATCGGGATGATCTGGCAGATGGTGGCGCGCAGCATTTCGCCGACACCATTCGCGCCATCCGCGCGCGTTGTCCGCAGACGACCATCGAGGTTCTCACCCCGGACTTCCTGCGCAAGGACGCTGCGCTTGAACGCGTGGTCGCAGCAAGGCCTGACGTGTTCAATCATAATCTCGAGACGGTGCCCTCGCGCTATCTCGCCGTGCGACCCGGTGCGCGATATTTCCATTCCCTGCGGCTTCTGCAGCAGGTGAAGGAACTTGATCCGGCGATGTTCACCAAGTCGGGCATCATGGTCGGTCTGGGCGAGGAGCGAAACGAGGTCCTGCAGGTGATGGATGATCTGCGTTCGGCCAATGTCGATTTTCTGACCATCGGGCAGTATCTGCAGCCCACGCGCAAGCACCACGAAGTCAAGCGCTTCGTGCCGCCCGACGAGTTCAAGGCCCTCGAGAGCATTGCTTACAGCAAGGGATTTCTGATGGTGGCCGCCTCGCCCCTCACGCGCTCGTCGCATCACGCGGGCGAAGATTTCGCGCGGCTGAGAGCTGCGCGCGCCGCTAAATAGTCCTCAATGCCTCAATTCTCGACAAGGCGTCGCGTCCCGCACGCCGCCACCGATATGTTCGACCTGGTCGCGGATGTCGAAAAATATCCGCAATTTGTGCCGCTCTGCAGCGCGCTGAAAATGAAGAGTCGAACCGAAAAAGATGGCGTCACCGTCCTGGTCGCTGACATGACGGTGGCTTACAAGATTATTCGCGAAACCTTCACCAGCCGCGTCACGCTCGATCGGCCAGAACTGCGGATTTTTGTCGAATATCTCAGCGGACCGTTCAAGCGCATGCAGAACCGCTGGCGTTTCGTGCCGATCGGGAAGGACGCCTGCGAGATTGAATTCTTCATCGACTATGAATTTCGCAGCCGTACGCTCGCCGCGGTCATGGGAGCGGTGTTCGACGCGGCCTTCCGGAAATTTGCCGTCGCTTTCGAGCAGCGCGCTGACGAGATCCATGGCCGTCGAGCATAAACTCGTTTGTGCGGCGGCAGAAAAACGTCGACCTTGAGCTTGGCCTAGGGCTTATCGATCAGCTTCTCAAGCTGCTCAATCGCGAGAGCTCCCCTGGGGTTAGGGACCTCAGCGCGACGGATCCAATCTTTCAGATCATCGATATAGGTGTAGTCCTTATATTTCGCCGTCGAAGCTTCACGGTCAGGGCTCGGCTTTGACGCTTCATCGTCAGGGTTCGCCTTTGACCCTTCAACGTCAGGAGCCGGCTGTGAAGCTCCGACATCAGGGCTCGGCTTTGATGCCTCATCGTCAGGGCTCGGCTTTGACGCTTCAACGTCGGGGCTCAGATCTGAAACGGGAACCTTGTCGTTAGAACTAAAGATCGCGCCGTTACCATTGACGAAGACAGGCGTTGCCGCAACGACGAGGTCTTGCGCGAGGTCCGGAGGAAGACCGATAGCGAGGTCGTGCAGTTTATGCATGCCTTGATCTCCCGGGTGTATCGTGGTCCTGGGCCCATTCAAGGCATCGCCGACCTCGCGTGCCCACTTAGCTATAATGCCTTGGTAGGCGGAATTTTTTCGTATTGCTTCCCTGACGGCGGGATTGGCGCCGAGAAAGGCCTCCGCGAGTTTCGTAGGCAAACTTGCAGGCTCGCGTTTGCTCGCCTTCATCGCCCACCTGACGAGGGCTTTCGCCTGTTTTTCATTCGGGTCGTCACGAGTCTTGTGAGTTGAAGTGGACGAGCCGGGGGATGACGCCCAAATTCCGGCCTTTACGTTTTGCAGCGGCGCTTGAGCAGCCGACGACCCCGCCACATTTGGTTGAACTGAAGGGCTGACTCCGTCGATCTTCATTTTTGTGTCCACTCCAACGGCATAGCGCCGGTCTGACCCTGGCCCATCTGATTTCGCCTACTTCATACGTCTGCACCGGCGCAGGCGGTGTGCTGCAGGTGACAGGTTTTGTGCTTTTCAGCGGCACTAACCGGGAAAATTGTACGTGATAGAACTGCGATTTTCGGAAAATTTGAGGTGCGGGCGTGCTGGCGCGCACAAAACGAAACTGCCCCGGCGCGATCCGCCAGGGCAGTTATTTTTTGACGTTGGTCGACGTCAGGTGCGCGCGCGCATGCGAACCTGGAAGCTGTCGAACCCGAATTCAGCCACCTGCAGCCACGCATAGGCGTTGGAGCGATATGGCACGAGGCTGTCTAGCATTTTCTTGAAGTGCGGCTTGGTCTGCGAGAGTTCCGCATAAATTGTGTTCGCTGCCTTGTAGCAATCCTCGAGAACCGGCTGCGGGAACGCACGCAGCTGTGCGCCGCCTGCCATCAGGCGGAGCAATGCTTCCGGATTGACGTAATCGTATTTCGACAGCGTCCAGACCCAGGCGTCATTGGATGCGGTGATGATCGCCGATTGGTAAGTTTTCGGGAGCTCGCGCCATTTCGCCAGGTTGATGATGTTGTGCGACTGGCCGCAACCTTCCCACCAGCCGGGGTAGTAGTAGTACTTGGCGATTTTTGCAAAGCCGAGCTTCTCGTCGTCGTAAGGCCCAACCCATTCCGCTGCATCGATGGTGCCTTTTTCCAACGCCGGGTAGATGTCGCCGGCAGCGAGCTGCTGCGGCACCGTGCCAAGCCGTGTGAGAATCGTGCCGGCAAACCCACCAACACGGAATTTGAGTCCTTTGAGATCGTCGGATGTCTTGATTTCCTTGCGGAACCATCCGCCCATCTGCGCGCCCGTATTGGCGGCAGCGAAACCGATGCAGTTGTAGTCTTTCAGGAGATCGTTCAGCAGTTCCTCGCCGCCGCCGTGACGCAGCCACGAGATCATCTGGCGGCTATTGAGTCCGAACGGAAGCGCCGTGCCGAACGTGAAAGCCGGATCCTTGCCCCAGTAGTAATACATGGCCGTGTTGCCCATCTCGACAGTGCCGCTCTGCACGGCGTCGAGAACTTGCAAGCCCGGAACGATCTCGCCTGCGGCGAAAACCTGAATCTGGAATTTGTTGTCGGTGATTTCGGCAATCCGCTTGGAAAAGTACTCGCAGCCGCCATAGAGCGTATCGAGCGATTTCGGCCAGCTCGCCGTCAACCGCCATTTCACCTCCGGCGACGATTGCGCAATCGCGGGTGCGGTAACAGCGGCTGCGGCGGCTCCCAAACCGGCAGCCTTCAGGAATTCACGACGTTTCATTGGCGTTTCCCCTCGTTGACGCCGGCCCGCCGACCGAAGGAGATTTCACCACTGACTATTCGAAGCTCGCCTTCATTTTCGGCGACCGACGGGGCGATTTTACGCCAATCTGGGCAAAGCAAAAGCCCCAACCCGATGCTTAACGTGGCTGCGACGTCCGTAGGACGGCGTGCTTTCGCACGCCTATGCGCATCTACGTCTTGCTTTATTCACAAAGGCGTGGATGGCCGGGACAAGCCCGGCCATGACTGCAAGCAGCTAAGGCGCATCCTTTGTTTTTTGGAAGACTCAGCTTTTTCCTGCAGGCGGGCAGGGCTCTTCTTTTTCCGCCAGCTCCTGAAGCATGGACAGTGCCTGCAGAACCGACTGACGTCGGACGTTCGACCGGCCGATATCGCCATATTTGCGATCGTGCGCGATCACCCGGCCGCTGCGCGAGGCAGCACAAAAATAGACGAGGCCAATGGGCTTTCCGAGCACCGCCCCGGTTGGTCCGGCAATGCCTGTAATCGAAATGGAGAGATCGACCGAGGCATGGGCTAAAGCGCCTTTGGCCATTTCCTCGGCGCATTCAGTGCTCACCGCGCCATAGACATCGATCGTTGCCGGCGTCACGCCGAGCATTTGTTGCTTCGCCGTGTTCGAGTAGGTCACAAAGCCGCGGTCGAGCACTAATGACGAGCCGGGAATTTCGCTCAGCGTGGCGGCGACGAGCCCGCCGGTGCAGGACTCGGCTGTCGCCAGCGTGAGTTCCTTGTCCTTGCACAGGTCCAGCAACTTAACGGCAGCACTAAGTAATTCTTCGTCGGCCATGGCTGTTAACCCCATGGGAGGCGAACAGTTGCCGTGGCATAGGCGACGATGCCTTCACCGCGTCCGGTGAACCCGAGTTTCTCGCTGGTTGTCGCCTTCACGGCCACGCGCTCGAGGTCGATGCCGGCAATTCTTGCGATGTTGGCGCGTATGCCGTCGCGATGCGACGAGATGCGCGGGGTCTCGCAAACGATTGTGAGGTCAAGGTGAGCGATGCGGCCGCCTCGAGCTCGCACGCGTTCGACAGCGAAACTAAGAAACCGGTCGGATGATGCGCCTCGCCATTGCGGATCGCTCGGCGGGAAATGCGTGCCAATGTCGCCATCCGCGAGGGCACCAAGCACCGCATCGGTAAGGGCATGGAGTGCGACATCGGCGTCGGAATGTCCGGTGAGCGCCTTGTCGTTTGGAATGCGTATACCGCCGAGGGTGACGTGATCGCCAGGAGCAAATGCGTGTACGTCAAGCCCCGAACCGATGCGAACATCGCCGAGCGCTGCAAATTGCTGGCCTTCGGCCCGCAGGAAGTCCTCCGGCGTCGTAAGCTTGATGTTGCCAGGCTCACCCTCGAACACGCTGACCTTCATGCCGGCCCATTCGGCCAAGGCAGCGTCGTCGGTGAAATCCTCGCGGCCCTGCGATGCCGCGCGACGATGTGCATCAAGCAGGGCAGGAAAGCGAAATGCTTGCGGTGTCTGCACGAGCCTGATCGCGTTGCGGTCGATCGTTGTTTCAATGGTGCCAGTCGCATCGATGCGTTTGACGGTGTCCGTCACCGGTAGCGCCGGGATCGCTGCACCGGTTTGTTCTGCGGCCTCGATGGCGCGTGCGATCAGATTTGCGCTGGTGAAGGGCCTGGCTGCGTCGTGGACGAGCACAATGTCGGGAGCGTGCGGCTGCAGCGCCTCAAGGCCCGCACGCACCGAAGCCTGGCGCGTAGCGCCGCCTGACACGGGTGCGAGAATCTCCATCTTGCCAATCAGGGTTTGCGCGAGCTGCAGGTCGTCTTTGCGCACCACCGGTTGGACCAAAGCGATTTGCGATGCCCTGACAAATGCGGTGAGGGCATGCTCGAGCAGGGTTTGGCCACCAACCAGGCGGAACTGCTTCGCTACTTCGCCACCCGCTCGCAGGCCTTGCCCAGCGGCCACCACGACGGCTGCAACAAGCGCCATGCGTTACTCCCTAGGTCTGTTTTTGCTTTACCGCGTTCTAGCCGGCCCGCAAACGCACCAAGTAGGCCGATTGGTCTTAAGAATGAACAGTTTTTTGCATTGCAGCACTTGCGCTGCGGGACGAAATGGCTAATCTCTGAGCAATGAAAGGGGCAGCCTAAATGGTAGGCAGTCGTTCGGAGTGGGGCAATAATACCTATTGTCGGGGATCGTCACTCGCGATCGGGCCGTTTGTTGTCCCGAACCGCGTGGTTTTGGCCCCAATGTCCGGTATTACCGACGCACCGTTCCGCCGGCTGGCGGAAAGGCTCGGCGCGGGACTAGTCGTTTCCGAAATGACGGCGTGTGCCGGCCTGGTGCGGGGAGAACGCGAGGCAGCCGTTCGTAGCGACGGCGCTGGCATCCGGATCCATGTGGTGCAGCTCGCCGGCTGCGAGGCCCAATGGATGGCGGAAGGCGCGCGCATCGCCGAGGCGCAGGGCGCCGACATCATCGATATCAACATGGGTTGTCCGTCGAAGCAGGTGACCAATGGGGCCGCGGGATCGGCGCTCATGCGCGATCTCGACCATGCAATGAGCCTGATTGATGCAACGGTGTCGGCGGTGCGCGTGCCGGTGACGCTAAAAATGCGGCTGGGTTGGGATGCTTCGACCATCAACGCGCCGGAACTCGCCAAGCGCGCCGAAGCGGCCGGAATTAAATTGATTACTGTGCACGGCCGCACGCGTTGTCAGTTCTTTCAAGATCAAGCCGATTGGCACGCCGTCCGATTGGTGAAAGAGGCCGTTTCGATTCCAATAGTCGTGAATGGGGACATTCGCTCCGGCACGGACGCGCTTGACGCGCTGGCCGCCTCCGGCGCCGACGCAGTCATGATCGGCCGCGCGGTGCAGGGGCGGCCTTGGTTGCCCGGTCAGGTGGCGCGATATCTCGCAACCGGCATCAGCATTGCAGCGCCGCCGCTCAATGAACAATTCAGTCTGATCGATGCGCTCTACGACGAAATGCTCAGGCATCACGGCACGGAGCTCGGCCGGCGGCATGCCCGCAAGCATCTCGGCTGGGCACTCGATTCCGCCGCCGCCGCGGCTGGAGCGCCGGTGGCGCTGCTCAAGGAACACCGCAGCCGCGTTCTGACAACGGAAGAGCCGGCTCGCGCGCGCCGGCGTCTCGCCGAGGCCTATGACGATTTCTCATCGAGGGCAGCGGCATGAGACGGGCGCAGGCTTTTTCGGAAATCGTCAACACGCCCGCGGATGCAATGCTTCATGCGCTGCCGCATCCGGTGATCATGGTTTCTCCGGACGGAAAAATCGCCGATGCAAATGTGGCGGCCGAACAGTTTTTCGACGCATCAACCTCGATGCTGCGCCGCCACATGCTGCGCGAGCTGGTGCCGTTCGGTTCGCCATTGCTCGCGTTGATCGAGCAAGTGCGGCAGCGCGGCGCAGCGGTCAACGAATACAAGGTCGATCTGGCGACGCCGCGCAATCCCGGCGAGCGGCTGGTTGATCTCTACGTGGGGCCGCTGCCGGAATATCCCGAACATGTCGTCGTGATGCTGCAGGAGCGCACGATCGCAGCCAAGATGGATCGCCAGCTGACCCATCGCGGCGCGGCACGTTCGGTCATTGCCCTCGCGGCGATGCTCGCGCATGAAATAAAAAACCCGCTCTCCGGAATTCGGGGCGCTGCGCAGCTGCTCGAGCAATCTGCGGGTGACGACGATCGACCGTTGACCAAGTTGATCTGCGACGAAACCGATCGCATCGTAAAACTGGTCGACCGCATGGAGGTGTTCGCGGACGAGCGTCCGATCGATCGCGAGCCGGTCAATATTCATGTGGTGCTGGATCACGTAAAGCGATTGGCACAATCGGGTTTTGCCCGCCAGATTAAATTCACAGAAGAGTACGATCCATCGCTGCCGCCTGTCCTCGCCAACCGCGACCAGCTGATCCAGGTGTTTCTCAACCTGCTCAAGAATGCAGCCGAAGCTATCGGTGAAACTGCTGCGGACGGCGAAATTCAGCTAACCACCGCATTCCGTCCCGGCGTGCGTCTCTCTGTGCCGGGCAGCAAAACTCGCGTGTCGCTGCCTCTTGAGTTCTGCGTGAAAGACAATGGGCCCGGCGTGCCGGAAGACCTGATGCCGCACTTGTTTGATCCGTTTGTCACCACCAAGCAAAGCGGCAGCGGTCTGGGCCTCGCTCTAGTTGCGAAGATCGTGAACGACCACGGCGGGATCGTCGAATGCGAATCCCAGCCGCGGCGAACGATCTTCCGCGTGCTGATGCCCATTTACAGCGGCGACGGTGAACTCATTGACGTTCCGTCGCCGGCGAAGAGGCGGTGAAAATTATGGCGACCGGAAGCATCCTAATTGCCGACGACGATGCCGCAATCCGCACAGTGCTTAACCAGGCTCTGTCGCGCGCGGGATATGAGGTCCGGTCGACCGGCAATGCGGCAACCCTCTGGCGCTGGGTGACCCAGGGCGACGGCGATCTCGTGATCACGGACGTCGTCATGCCCGATGAAAACGCTTTTGACCTCATCCCGCGCATTCGCAAGGCACGGCCCGAACTGCCTATCGTCGTGATGAGCGCGCAGAACACTTTCATGACGGCAATTCGCGCTTCCGAACGCGGAGCCTACGAATATCTGCCGAAACCTTTCGATCTCAAGGAGCTGATTGCAATTGTCGGCCGCGCCTTGTCGGAGCCGAAAGATCCAAAGCCGGCAACTCCCAAAACCGAGGAACTTGAGGGCATCCCGCTGGTGGGCCGCTCGCCGGCGATGCAGGAAATCTACCGCGTCCTCGCCAGGCTGATGCAGACCGATCTGACGGTGATGATCTCGGGCGAGTCGGGCACTGGCAAGGAGTTGGTAGCCCGGGCTCTGCACGACTATGGCAAGCGCCGGTCGGGCGCGTTTGTCGCAATTAACATGGCGGCCATTCCACGCGACCTCATCGAATCCGAATTGTTCGGACATGAGAAGGGGGCATTCACGGGCGCCAACACGCGCAGTGCGGGTCGCTTCGAGCAGGCGGAAGGCGGCACCCTTTTTCTCGACGAGATCGGCGACATGCCCATGGAGGCGCAGACGCGGTTGCTGCGCGTGCTGCAGCAGGGCGAGTATACGACGGTAGGCGGCCGCACCCCGATCAAGAGTGACGTGCGGATTATCGCCGCGACGAACAAGGATCTTCGGCTGCTGATTCAGCAAGGTCTGTTTCGGGAGGATTTATTCTTCAGGCTCAATGTCGTGCCCTTGCGATTGCCGCCATTGCGCGAGCGCATCGAAGATATTCCGGATCTGATCCGTCATTTCTTCGCGCAGGCCCAGCGCGAAGGGCTTCCGCCGAAGCAGATCGACCAGTCCGCAGTCGATCGCCTCAAGCGGCATCGCTGGCCAGGGAATATTCGCGAGCTCGAGAATTTGGCTCGTCGGCTGGCGGCGCTCTATCCGCAAGAAACGATAACCGTCGCTGTGATCGAGGCTGAGCTGGCGCAGCCGGCTTTCCCCATAGGCAGCGACGAAGCGAGAGGCGACGAAAGCCTTGGCAGTGCCGTTGAACGGCATCTCGGCGCATATTTCTCGGGATTTGAGGACGGGTTGCCTCCGGCCGGGCTCTACCACCGCATTCTGCGGGAGATCGAATACCCATTGCTGACGGCAGCTCTGGCTGCCACGCGCGGCAATCAGATCCGTGCTGCCGATCTGCTCGGGCTTAACCGCAATACTTTGCGCAAGAAAATCCGCGACCTCGATATTCAGGTCTTTCGCGGCGGTCACTGAATGCATCCCATTCTTGGGGAACTTTTGTGCCGCGCGTTTTCGCGGCGTCCCTTCGATTTGAGGGCGAACATATCCGTCTTTCGCGACGGGCCCTCCCGGATTGGCCCGCCGAATGACCCGGGCGAGTCTCGGTGATCGCGGTGTATTTGGGCGATACAGGGGGAGGCAATTGGACTAGAATTCCCGCGGACTTAGGCCTTTGCTCTTCAAATGTTTGAGACAACAGGGCGCCGAATGCCGGGCGCTTGCGTGCAAGGGAGGCCGTCATGTTGTCGCCGCTTGAAGCCAATGCAACGGAATCCGATCAGCGGACGAAGCCGGCAAGTTCAGACGAGAGGGTGGTGACCCACTTCCGCGAGATCCTGCTTTGGCCCGTGCAGTTGATGCCGCTGAAAGAAGGTCAGCAGATCCACAGCCATTGGGAGCTGCTCGAGAACTGCGGGCCATGGGAGCGGCTGATCGACGAATTCCTGATCGACCCTTGCGAATTTCAGGAACGACATTATCGCGAATTTGTAACATTCCTTCCTCATGTCCAACGCGTGCTGTACGGAGAAGGTTCAGTCGGCACGCGGGCGGAGCAACGGGAATCGCCTATTCGCGTTTATCGACGCAAGGACATCAGCAAAGTGGAGCTGATCCTTGAAAAATCGTCCGAACCCATTGTCCTCCAGGTCGCGCATGTCGATCTGTACTTTTTCTACGACGCGGACCTCGTCATTCTTGCGCTTGAGGTCTTCGGGCATGACCTGCCGCTGCCGGTTGTGCAGGACTTGATGTTCCTGTTCGGGCGCGCCTATCCCTCGGGGTGGCAGGACGATGGCTTGCCGTTTCATTGCACCAAGGTCGCCTGGCTCGGAAAAGACGGCGATGTGCTAGCGGCCTCCGATTTTGAGGATCGAAAAAAATTTCTCTCCTCGGTCTGTCGCCACCGGGCCATTGCTATTGGCGCGCATTGGGAATTTTTACTTGAGCCGATGGTGCCTCATCATTCCGGCAGGTCGGGGGCGATCAGGTATCGCCAGCTCGAGTACTACAGGATGCCGATCATGGCATTTCTTGCAGTGGATGATCCTGCCAAGCTGACGCGGATTGACTACGCGCAGCTGGCTTTCGCCGCCGCTCGCGGGGACGGAAAAAGTCTGCCTTTCTCCGCGCGCCATTTGCGACGGTTCGAAACCGACCACTGCTATGATCGGTACTTCGAAGGGACGCATCGGGAGGGCTGGTGTACGCGCATAATGTGCTGTGGCCACGCGTTCGTGATAACGGGCGATGCTCGCTCAGCGTTTTTCACCGATCCCGAACGCGGACTGCTCGGTCAATTTCGTCATCAATACTTCGTGCTTGGTCTTCTGGTGCACTTCCACAAGGCCGCTCTCTTGATGATGTCGGACAGGCTTGTCGGCGCAGTAAAGAGACTGGACATTAGCGAGGCAGCATCAATTCGCCGGTTCCGGCGCGACATCCGCCAGACACTCGAGATCTTTCTCCGCTTCACGCATCGCTATTGGTATCACGAGATCTCCGATCAGGCCCAGTTCCGCGATGTGTTTCACATGTGGACTCGCCATCTCGGCACCGAGCGTGCCTACCGGGAAGTTCGTGATGAGCTCCACGACATGGGCCAATATCTCGACAGCGATCTCCTGCGCCGGCAGTCGAACACAATGGTTCGACTCACCGTGGTGACGATCGCAGGGTTGATCGGTACGACGACCACGGGATTCCTCGGCATGAACTTGCTGGCCTGGGCAGAGGCGCCCATGCTCGCACGAGTCGTCTTGTTTTTTGCGGTCCTGATCCCGACGGTCTCACTGACCGTATTCACTGTCGTGAGGTCGCGGCGTCTGGCAGAATTTTTGGATAAGCTCTCTGATGAACGGCTGACAGCTCGCGAAAAGTGGACGTCATTCCGCGAGATTTGGCATTCAACCGCGTAGCTCTGAGATAGTTCGGCTCACGGAAACAGCACCTGCCGGAATGCCGCCAACGACCTACGCCTAGCCGGGAGGTGTGATCTCGAATGATCACCCGCTCAATCCGTGGCGCACGTCTGCTCGACAGGGCAACGATCCATCGAAATTCGCGATGCGCCAACGCATCCCATTGTTTTTCTTGATTAAGGCCTTAAGGACTAGCTTTTGTCTCAATTCGGCAACATTGTTGTATAAAAGCATCAATGTCGGGGAGGGCCCGAGCCCTTTGGCCGGCGCGTCAGTGGGCGGTTGCTTTCCGAGTTTTTTGCGCAGGGGGCTATGAGCGTCGAACAGGCCGCCACAGCCGAAACGGCACTTGCCGACGCTCCCGCAAAAAGGGGTGAATCCCGGATTGTAGGACCGCTCGTCGTCGGGCTGGCTCTATTCTCCGCCTTCATCACCTTCATTGTCCTCGCCGATCTCACGCCTGTTTCGCCGACCCACAATGTCGTCGTCACGCTGCTGCTGGTGAACGCTGTGACGGTGCTGCTGTTGCTTGGCATCATCGTGCGCGAGGTCTGGCAAGTTGTGCAGGCGCGACGCAGCGGGCGTGCCGGTGCGCGACTGCACGTGCGCATCGTCGGACTTTTTTCGATTATCGCCGCCGTTCCTGCAATCATGGTGGCGATCGTTGCGAGCGTCACGCTCGATCGTGGCCTCGATCGCCTGTTCTCGACACGCACGCGATCCGCGATCGAAAACTCTCTGATCGTCGCAGAGGCCTATTTGCGGGACAACGCGCAGATTGTGCGGTCCGACATCATGGTCATGGCGTTCGATATCGCGCGGAGCAAAGCTCTTTTCGAGCAGGATCCCGACAAACTGCGTCAGTTTCTCACCTTTCAGGCCTCGGTGAGGGGCCTTGGCGCTGCCATCGTGGTCGACAAGGATCTGAATGTCGTGGCCCGTGCCAACGTCAACATCAATCAGACATTCGCTTTGCCGCCGCGCGATGCTTTGTCCCACATCACTGAGAAAGAGCCGCAAATCGTTTTGCTTCCGGACGCGAATTACGTCGCTGCGGTCATCAAGATTGAGCAGTTCGACAGCCATTATCTTTACACAACGCGCCTGCTGGACCCTCGCGTCGTGCCACAATTGCAGGCGACACGTGCAAGCGTTACCGAGTATGCCGCACTCGAGGCGCGACGCCTTGGCGTTCAGGTGGCGTTTGCGTTGATGTATACGGTGATCGCGCTGATTGTGTTGCTTTCAGCGGTCTGGATCGGGTTCAACTTTGCCAACCGGATGGTGGCGCCGATCCGGCGCCTGATAGGCGCCGCCAACGCAGTCTCTACCGGGAATCTTTACGTGCGAGTTCCGGTTCGTGAGGCGGAAGGCGATCTCGCTCACCTCGGCGAGACCTTCAATCGCATGACCCAGGAATTACGCACGCAGCGCGACGACATCATGCACGCGCACGATCTCATCGACAGCCGCCGACGCTTCACCGAGGCCGTGCTGGCCGGCGCCAGCGCGGGTGTTATTGGCGTTGATAGCAAGGGCAATGTCAGCATTCTGAACCGGTCTGCGGAAAAGCTGATCGGACGCGCCGAAAACGAGGCATTGGGTCACCCGCTGATCGACGTGCTGCCCGAACTTGCGGACACCATGGCGGCCGTTAAATCGGGTGCTCCGGCGCAAAATCAAATTACCATCAGCCGCAACGGCCGCGAACGAAATTTGTCGATTCGCGTCACCAGTGAACAATCCGCCGATGCGGATCGCGGCTACGTCGTGACGCTCGACGACATCACCGAACTGGTGGCTGCGCAGCGTACATCGGCATGGGCCGATGTCGCGCGCCGGATTGCGCATGAGATCAAGAATCCGCTCACGCCTATCCAGCTGTCGGCAGAACGTCTGCGGCGCAAATACGGAAAAATGATCGGCGAAGATCGCGGGGTATTCGAACAGTGCACCGACACGATTGTTCGCCAGGTCGACGACATAAGGCGGATGGTGGACGAGTTCTCGCACTTTGCGCGCATGCCCAAACCCGTCGTTGCCGCTGAAGACGTGGCGGATGCAATCCGGCAGACTGTTTTCCTGATGCGCGTCGGCAATTCGGAAATCGTTATCAACGTCGATATCAAAGAAGACCCGATGCCGGCGCGTTTCGACCGGCGCCTGATTTCGCAAGCGCTGACCAACATCATCAAGAACGCGACCGAAGCAATTGCCTCCGTACCGCCAAGCGAGCTCGGAAAGGGCGTAATCCAGGTGTACGCTGAAAGGGAAGGGGACGACATAATCATCGATGTCGTGGACAACGGCGTTGGCCTGCCGAAGGAAAATCGAAGCCGGCTGCTCGAGCCCTATGTCACGACCCGCGAAAAAGGTACCGGTCTTGGCCTTGCGATCGTAGGGCGCATCGTCGAGGAACACGGCGGCACGATCGAGTTGCGCGACGCCGCCGACAAAATTCCCGGTCAGCGCGGTGCCTGGGTGCGCGTACGGTTCGCCGCTTCCGGTAAGACTGAAAACGCAGAGTCCGAAAAGCCAAAAGTCGCAAGCGAGTAACAAATGGCTGGTGAAATTCTGATTGTCGACGACGAGGCTGACATCCGCGATCTGGTGGCCGGCATCCTCCAGGACGAGGGCTATAGCACGCGCACCGCGCGCAACAGCGACGATGCGCTCAATGCGATCGCAAGCCGAAGGCCGAACCTTGTGTTTCTCGATATCTGGCTGCAGGGCAGCAAACTTGACGGGCTGCAGCTGCTCGACACCGTCAAGCAGGAACAACCCGAGCTTCCGGTTGTCATGATTTCCGGCCACGGCAACATCGAAACCGCGGTGGCGGCCATCAAGCACGGCGCCTATGATTTCATCGAGAAGCCGTTCAAGGCCGATCGGCTTGTTCTGGTCGCAGACCGCGCGCTTGAGAATTCTCGCCTTAAGCGAGAGGTCAAGCAGCTCAAGCAACTCTCGCCGCAACCCTCGACGCTCATCGGACGTTCGGCCGCGATCGGACAACTGCGCCAGGCTATCGAACGCGTGGCCCCGACCAATAGCCGCGTGCTGGTCGTAGGCCCATCGGGGGCGGGCAAGGAACTCACCGCGCGAACAATTCACCAGTTGTCGGCCCGCGTGAACGGTCCTTTTGCCGTGATCAACGCCGCCGCAATCACCCCCGAGCGAATGGAAATAGAGCTTTTCGGCGTTGATCAATCCAACGGCTCGGAGGGGCGCAAGCCCGGAGCTCTCGAGGAGGCGCATGGCGGCACGCTCTTTATCGACGACATCGCGGACCTGCCGCGAGAGACGCAAAACAAGATCCTGCGCGTGCTTGTGGACCAGACCTTTCAACGGGTCGGGGGGAGCACCAAGATTGCCGTCGACGTGCGGATCGTCTCGTCGACCTCGCGCAATCTCGAGGCACTGATCACCGAAGGGAAATTCCGTGAGGATCTGTACCACCGGCTTGCGGTCGTGCCGATCCGCGTGCCCCCGCTTGCGGAGCGCCGTGAAGATATCCCTGACCTCGTCGACTACTTCATGGACCAGATTTCGGCGGCGACCGGCCTGCCGAAGCGACGCATTGGCGAGGACGCCATGGCGGTTCTGCAATCCCACAATTGGCCCGGAAATGTGCGACAGCTGCGCAACAACATCGAACGTCTGATGATACTGGCCGGCGGCGATCCGGAGGCTGTGATGAACGCGAGCATGCTGCCGCCGGATGTCGGGTCGATGGTGCCGAGCATGCCGAACGGCAATGGGGGCGAGCACTTGATGGGCCTGCCGCTGCGCGATGCGCGCGAGGTGTTCGAGCGCGAATATCTGGTCGCGCAGATTAGCCGCTTCGGTGGCAACATATCGCGGACCGCCGAATTTGTCGGAATGGAGCGGTCAGCTTTGCACCGCAAGCTCAAGGCGCTCGGAATCGATTAACTGCTTATGTCGCGAATTGCCTACGTCAATGGCCGCTACTTGCCGAGGAACGAAGCCGAGGTTCCGGTCGAGGACCGTGGCTATCAGTTTGCCGACGGAGTCTATGAAGTCTGCGAGGTAAGGGGAGGGCGCCCGGTCGACGAACGACGTCATATGGCGCGTCTGGATCGCTCGCTTGGCGAGCTGCGCATCGCGCGTCCGATGTCGCAAGCCGCGCTGGCAGTTGTGTTGCGCGAAACAATTCGTCGAAATCGGGTGCGCGATGGCATTGTGTACGTCCAGGTCACGCGTGGCGTGGCGCGACGAGATTTTCCGTTCCCGTCTGCCGATACACGTCCGACTCTGGTTGTGACTGCGCGCAGTAGCCCTGTCGAACAGCTCGAGGACGTTGCAGCGCAAGGGATTGCGGTTGTCACCGTGCCTGACATCCGCTGGAAACGGGTGGATATAAAATCTGTGTCGTTGTTGCCTAACGTTTTGGCCAAACAGGCCGCACGCGAGCAGGGCGCACGCGAGGCTTGGCTTGTCGACACGCAAGGCCGTGTTACGGAGGGCGCCTCGTCGAATGCCTGGATCGTGAGCCGCGACGGTAAGCTGATAACTCATCCGATCGGGCAGGACATCCTGTCCGGGATCACGCGTTCGGTTGTAATCGATGCGGTCAAGGCGCAGGGCATCCCCTTTGAGGAACGCGCCTTTACCGTCGAGGAAGCCTATTCTGCCCGCGAGGCCTTCATTACATCGGCCAGCCAGACCGTGTTGCCGGTGGTCACCATCAACGGCCGGCCGGTCGGCAATGGCGCGCCCGGGCTGATCGCGACCGGCCTGCGGCGCGACTACCATCGCTATGCCGAGATCAGCGAATAGCCGTTTCAACGCGATTTTGGCCAAACCTTGAATCCGGCCAAAATCGACAAAATCCTTTAATTTCGGTAGGTTAGGGGCGCGCACGTCAACTTCTGCTTGCGCCGGAAAGGTAGCTGCCATCTAATAGTGGCACTCCCGGGGCCTCGCACCGCTTTGCGAGGGGCAAAGCGGCGCATGTTCTCAACGCATGCAGAAGGACTTGGGCAAAGAACGTCTCGCGCGCTAGACGCGAGCAAAAAATGGAAAAACGGCCATGGCCGCCGATCGTGCGCAAAACCTGCAAGACACATTTCTCAATCACGTCCGCAAAAGCAAAATACCGCTCACAATTTTTTTGGTGAACGGTGTCAAGTTACAGGGCGTCGTGACCTGGTTCGATAACTTCTGCGTGCTGTTGCGACGAGATGGACATTCCCAGCTCGTCTACAAGCATGCGATTTCGACCATCATGCCGGGTCACCCGATCCAGCTCTTCGAAGGCGCCGACGAGCCGCCGGCCGGAGATAAACCTTAGTTGGAAGTACGACGTCGCGACCAGCGTGCCGATCGTCTGAGCCCGACCGCATCGGGTGTCGAGACCGGTCGAGCGATTGTCATCGAGCCTTGGCTCAAGAAGCCTCCTCCCAGAGGCGGCAGCCGCTCGCCTGCGGACGCGCGCACGCCCGAAGCCCGTCTTGAGGAAGCGGTTGGGCTTGCGCGCGCTATCGACCTGACCGTCGTCGAATCCGGACTGGTGACGCTCAGTGAAATTCGACCCGCGACCTACATCGGCAAGGGCAAGGTCGATGAAATCGCCGGGCTTGCAAAAAGCGTGTCCGCTTCGATCGTGGTGATGGATTGTCCGCTTTCGCCTGTTCAGCAGCGCAATCTGGAGAAGGCGTGGAACACGAAAGTAATCGACCGCACGGGATTGATCCTTGAAATTTTCGGACGGCGCGCGCGCACGCGCGAGGGAGCGTTGCAGGTCGAGCTTGCGCATCTCACGTATCAGAAGAGCCGACTGGTGCGCTCCTGGACCCATCTCGAGCGTCAACGGGGCGGGTTCGGCTTCCTGGGCGGCCCCGGCGAGACCCAGATCGAAGCGGATCGCCGCGTCATTGAAGAGCGCATCGCGCGCATCGAGGTCGAGCTCGACAAGGTCAAGCGCACGCGCAAGCTGCATCGCGACAGCCGCAAGCGCGTGCCTTATCCGATCGTGGCGCTAGTCGGGTACACAAATGCCGGCAAGTCGACGCTGTTTAACCGGATGACCGCGGCGAGGGTGCTTTCGGCTGACATGTTGTTCGCAACACTCGACCCGACCCTGCGCGCAATCGAATTGCCGCACGGCGCAAGGGTCATCATGTCGGATACCGTCGGCTTCATCTCGGAGCTTCCCACCATGCTCGTGGCGGCATTCCGCGCGACGCTGGAAGAAGTCATCGAAGCGGATGTCATCCTGCACGTTCGCGATATTTCGCACGACGATTCAGAAGCGCAATTACGCGATGTCGAAAAAGTTCTCAGCGAATTGGATATTGCGGCAACTGATGGTCGGGTCATCGAAATCTGGAACAAGCTCGACAGATTGGATGGTGCCGGCCGGGAGCGGGTGCTGAACCTGGCCGCGCGTCAGACTTCCGTTCGACGCCCGATACCGGTCTCGGCGTTAACCGGAGAGGGGATCGACCGGGTCGTCGATGCGATCGAGGCGCGTTTAAGCGAAAGCCGCCTCACGCTCGAAGTCTCGATCGACCCTGCGGACGGCGCCGGCTTGAGTTGGCTCTATCGCCACTCGGAGGTGCTGGTAAAGGACATGCGTGACGATGGCAGATTGGCCGTGACCGTGCGGGCAGATCCCGACAACGCGGCACGGGTGCGCGCCCGGTTCAATTCCTGAAGTTATTTTTCGGCAGCCTTCGTCTCGTTCCACAACTCGTCCATTTCAGCGAGGCTCGAACTCTTCGGCGTTTTTCCCCGCGCCGCCAAGGCGCGTTCAATGGCCGCGAAGCGCCGTTCGAATTTGAGATTGGCGTCACGCAGGACGCCCTCGGGGTTGGCATCGAGATGACGGGCAAGGTTGACTACGGCGAACAGAAGATCGCCAACCTCTCCACCCACGCGGCTCTTGTCGGCGTGGTCGAGCTCCCTCTCAATCTCGTCCGCTTCCTCCCGGATCTTGGCCAGGACGGCTTTCGGATCGTTCCAGTCAAACCCCACCCGCCCGGCTCTGTCCTGCAGCTTCAATGCGCGGGTTAACGCGGGTAGGGCAACCGGTACCCCGGCCAATGCTCCGCCCGGCGCCTCCTCGCCTCGCTCGGCCTTTTCCTCGGCCTTGATCCGTTCCCACAGGCCCTCGACCGATTTGGCGGTCTTGCCCTCGGCATCCGCAAAGACGTGCGGGTGCCGGCGCACAAGCTTGGTGGTGATCGTTTCGACCACGTCGGCAAAATCGAAGGCGCCTTGCTCCTGCGCCATTCGCGCGTGAAAGACGACCTGCAGCAGGAGGTCGCCAAGTTCATCCTTCAACCCGACAAGATCATCACGGGCGATCGCGTCCGCCACCTCGTAGGCTTCCTCGATTGTATAAGGCGCGATGGTGCGAAAACTCTGCTCCAGGTCCCACGGGCAGCCGGTGCCTGGCGTCCGCAGGGCCGCCATGATCTCAATCAGGCGGGAGATGTCGCGGGAGGGCTTCACGGGCTGCAGACCGGTGGGAGGGCATTTGGCGCTGATTGCGGCAAGGCTATCAAACCATGCCTCACGCGGGTAACTCTGGATGGCAGATTCGCATAAGACATATTATGGAATATTTCTGGGTGAGCTGTTTCGGGCAAACTGTGCAGATAAACCGGGACTATTTGGATAAAACGCGAGCGATCGGGCAAGGCTTACGACCCCGAAAAGGTCATCTGGTCGTAAGCAGGCTCCACAGCCGGCGGCAGCTGTTCGCGCAAGGCCGCATAGTCCATGTCGGTATGGAGATTGGTCAGGATTGCACGCTTGGGGTTGATCCTGGCGATCCAATCCAACGCCTCGTCGAGATTGAAATGGCTCGGGTGTGGGCTCTTGCGCAGCGCATCGACGATCCAGACGTCTAGTCCCGCAAGCGCTGAGATGCTGTCGGCAGGCAGGCTCTTGATATCGGCCGAGTACGCTACATTGCCAAAGCGGAAGCCTAGGGACGGGATATCGCCGTGGTCCTGCAGCACCGGCAGCGCTTCGACCGGGCCGCCCTGTCCGTTGATTGCAATCGGCTTGCCCGCGACCAGGCGCTTTTCGGTGGCAATGGGCGGATATTCGCTGCCGGGCGGCGTCATGAAGCAATAGCCGAAACGGGCATGCATGGCACGCGAAGTGGGTTCATCGAGATAGACATCGACGCGGCGACGTTTGTGGACGAACAATGGCCGCAAGTCGTCGATGCCGTGCGTGTGGTCGGCGTGCTCGTGCGTGATCAGCACGCCATCGAGCCAGTCAACCTGGGCATCGAGCAGCTGCATGCGGAGGTCCGGCGAGCAATCAACCAGCACGCGTGTCCGATGCCCTTGCGGGTTCCGGCGCTCGACCAGCAGCGAGCAGCGACGCCGCCGGTTCTTTGGATTTTCCGGATCGCAGGAGCCCCAGCCCAGCGCGACGCGCGGCACACCCATGGACGAACCGCACCCGAGAATGGTGAAGGTTAATGTCATGCGGCGTCGGCTAACACGCGGGGCACTTTACTGAAGAGCTGGAAAAAATTCTCGGTCGTCTGCCGCGCAATCTCGTCGGCAGATACGCCGCGCGCATCCGCTAAAACTTTAGCGGTTTCGACCACGTACGCCGGTTCATTACGTTTTCCCCGGTAAGGGAGTGGCGCGAGATAAGGCGCATCGGTTTCCACCATGATGCGGTCGGCCGGCAGCGCGGCGGCAATCTCGCGGAGCGCGTCCGAATTCTTGAAGGTCAAAATGCCCGTGAACGAGACGTAGTGTCCCAGGTCGATCGCCGCGAAGGCGAGATCGCGACCCCCGGTGAAACAATGCAACACGGCAGGGAAGGCCCCCTTCCCGCTTTCCTCGCGCAGGATCTGCATCATGTCGACATCGCAGTCGCGCGAATGAATAACCAGCGGCAAGCCGGTCTCGCGCGCAGCTGCGATGTGCTCTCGGAAGCTGGCCGCCTGCGCTTCGCGGGGACTGTTGTTGCGGAAGTAGTCGAGCCCCGCCTCCCCTATCGCGACAATTTTTGGGTGCTTGGCCAGACCGGCGAGCTTTTGCGCGTCGACGTCTGGTTCTTCGTGCGCGTAGTGGGGATGGGTGCCAACCGAACAGAAAACTTCAGGAACTTTTTCCGCGATCGCAAGCACCTGGGCGTGTCTCTTCACGCGGGTCGAAATGGTAACGATCCGGCCGACGCCAGCGGCGCGAGCCCGACTGATCACGGCATCAAGCTCCGTTGAAAAGTCAGGGAAGTCGAGATGGCAATGGCTGTCGACAAGCATGGGGTTAGCAAGAGTTCATTTTCTACATGACGTTCGATCGAAAGGGACACACCCTCTGTACGCGGCTGTTGGTAGCGACTGCCCCGCGTGCTGGTCAAGTTTTTGCGGAACTTTGTGCCCGGAAGCCCTTGGGAACCTTACGTGAGCTTGGTGACTTGTTTGCGGTGTAATCTTCCAGAGGAGGAAACCAATGCTGAAGAAACTGGCTCTGGCGATGACCGCCATAGGGCTGCTGATGTCTACGGCTAGCGCCGACTACTACATCGTCCAGGAGAAAGCGACGAAGAAGTGTAAGGTCGTCGAGACTCGTCCGACCGAAACGACCTGGATCCAGATCGGGCCGGCGGCGTTCAAGACGCAGGCCGACGCTGAAAAACAGATCAAGACGGTCTGCGTAGAAAAGAACTAGCCACACTCTGTGAACCCACAGGCGTGTCGCGACCACGTCAATGAAGAAAGGCCACCTGATGGTGGCCTTTCTTATGAGTCAACGACGGCGCATCGGTTCGAACCGGAACCAAGCGGTATTCGGTACGTTAGCGGGCGACGGGGGATTACGAGGAGGATATCCCGATGAGGACACTTGGGTTGGCCATTGCGGCCGGCGCCCTATTGGTTGCAACGCACGCGAGTGCAGGAACATTTCCCGTCAATGCCGGTCTGATTGGAGCCGGCAGCGATCTCATTGATCAGGTCGCTGTGCGGGTTTATGTGCATGAGGGCAATCGCTATTGCTTCTACTTCAATGGCTGGCACGGTCCCGGCTGGTATCGCTGCGGCTTTGCGTTCCGGCGTGGCCTGGGTTGGGGCGGTGTCTACGGCTGGAACAGCTGGAACTACGCACCCTATGAGCGCCGGTTCGGCAGGCATCACCATGGCGAAGGAATCGGAGTGGAGTCTGGTTCACGCCGCCATGGCGAGCGACTGGGAGTAGAGACCCGCACGCGTCGAATGGACGGCAGCATCGATTCCCGCACAGCGACGCGCTCTTCGACCGGCGTTGAGACGCGCTCACGGTCGACAACCGGGAGCGGCTCCTTTGAAGGTCGTGCTCGGGTGCGCGGCAGTTCGCCAAACGCGGACGTTCAATCGGAAGGTTCGGCTAAGATGCAAGGCGGACCGACCGGTGAAGGCTCCAGCGCCCGAGGCAGCGCCGGCGGAAACATGGGCGGCGCGCCAGCAGGCGAAGGTAATTCGCGGCGATAAATTGATCAGCGAAGGCACGCGAGGCCACGTCTCGCGTGCTTTTCAAGCGATCATTCTTTGTCTTCCGTTTCGACGTAACGCGGAAATACGGGCGATGGCTGCGGCAGGACGACACCTGGCTTGATCCGCGAGCCCGGTTTGATCGCACCGAATGAGCGCGCGCCTGGTTCCACCGCCAACAGATCGAGCAACTTGGACGCTGACGCCGGAACAAAGGGCTGGGCCAGAATACTAACCTGGCGCAGGACCTCTGCCGTCACATAAAGGACGGTCCCCTGCCGCCCCGGATCGGTTTTTGCCAGCGCCCAGGGCGCCTCCGAAGCAAAGTAACGGTTGGCGGCGGCCACGACAGCCCAGACGCAATTGAGCACCTGGTGAAGCTGTTGGGTTTTCATGTGCTCGCGGGCGGTGTCAATCATCGCATCCGCCGAAGCGAGGATGGTCTTGTCGCTTTCCGTAAAGGATCCCGGCTCCGGCAATTTGCCGGCGAACGCCTTCGCGATCATCGACAATGAGCGCTGCGCCAGATTTCCCAGGTCGTTCGCCAGGTCCGCATTGATGCGATTGACAATCGCCTCGTGACTGTAGTTTCCATCCTGCCCGAACGGCACCTCGCGCAGGAAGAAATAGCGAAATTGATCGACGCCATAGGTGTCGGCCATCGTGAAAGGGTCGATCACGTTGCCGACCGACTTCGACATTTTCTCGCCGCGATTGAACAGAAAGCCATGCGAAAAAATTCGCTGCGGCACCGCGAGACCGGCCGACATCAGGAAGGCCGGCCAATAGACTGCGTGGAAGCGCACGATGTCCTTGCCGATGACATGAAGGGCGGCTGGCCAGTAGCGCTTAAATTTTTCGCTCTCGGTGTCTGGAAACCCGACGCCCGTGATGTAATTGGTGAGGGCATCAACCCACACATACATGATGTGGCCCTCGCCGCCCGGCACGCGGATGCCCCAGTCGAACGTGGTGCGGGAGATGGACAAATCCTGCAAGCCGCCGCGCACGAAACTCGCAACCTCGTTCAGCCGCTCTTTCGGCAGAACGAAATTCGGTCGCTCGTAAAGTTTCAGCAGCTTGTCCTGATAAGCGGACAGCTTGAAAAAATAACTCGCCTCCTCCACCCACTCGACCGGCGTCCCGGACTTTGAAGCGACGCGCACCTTGTCTTCATTCAGCTGCGTTTCGTTCTCCGCGTAGTACGCTTCATCGCGCACGGAGTACCAGCCGGCATACTTGCCTAGGTAAATGTCGCCGTTCTGCTCCATCCGCTTCCAGATCGCTTCGGACGAACGGTGATGGCGCTCTTCCGTGGTGTGGATGAAATCGTCGTTCGAGCAATCCATCCGCTTCACCATCGCCTCAAAGCGCGGGACGTTGCGGTCGAGCAGCTGTCGCGGGGTCAGCCCTTCCTTGACTGCCGTCTGCTGGATTTTCTGACCGTGCTCGTCGGTGCCGGTGAGGAAATAGACGTCGTCGCCATCGAGCCGCATGAAGCGCGCAATGGCATCGGTCGCGATCGCCTCATAGGCATGGCCGATGTGCGGCGGCCCATTCGGATACGAGATCGCAGTGGTGACGTAAAAGGGCGTCCGTACCGGCATTTCGTGTGTTCGTTCAAAGACGTGGATGGCCGGGAGGGCCCGGCCATAGCGAAGTGGGGATTAGGTATCAATCACAGACGAAAGGAGCAAGCAACGGAATTGCCAGCCGGCACCGCCCTTCGTAGACAGGCGACATGACCACAGCTGATTCCCGCAGGCACGGTGTTGAGCGGCTTGCACGCATTGCCGCGACCCTGCTTTGCCTTCTCCCGTCCACAACGGTCTTCGCGGTCCCCATGCGCTGCAGCACCGAGCAAACGAACTGCATCGCAAATTGCAGGAAAAACCCTGATCGGTCGTTTCTGTCGATCTGTGTCACAAACTGCGGCGCGCGGCAGTCGAACTGCATGAGGACGGGCTGCTGGGACAGCGGCGCTCAAAAGTACTGCGGCCTTCTGAAGCAGTAGCCGCGAAGGCGGAGCTCTGCGCGCATATTGTCGGGATTCGCCGCGCCCTCGCCCTACATCGGCCCATGGTCTTTACGAATTGCTAAACCGGCATCGCCTACAATCTGAATGGACGTTTACCACTCGGACCTCCCAGTCCGTGGCCAACCAAAAACGGTTCTCCAAGGCGCATGGGCGCTCCACTGGAACTCATCCGAGAGCTCGACAGCTCGATTGTGCACAGCACCGACCAGCGGAAGTCGGTGATGCTGCGGCACCTCACCGATCTTTTCCTGGTCGGCTCCGATCAATATTCCGATGATGAGATCGACCTCATCGACGATGTCTTTGTCCGGCTGGTCGCAACCATCGAACAATCGTCACGCGCACTTCTTGCAATCCGCCTCGGCCCTGTACCAATCGCCCCGCCCAAGATTCTGCGCGTGCTTGCCTGCGACGACGCTATCGACGTGGCCTCCCCTGTCCTGACCCAGGCGGAACGCCTCGACACCGAAACACTGATCGAATGCGCGCGCACCAAGAACCAGGAACATCTGCTCGCCATTTCGCGCCGGAAGGCGCTCCCCGAAGCCCTCACCGAGGTACTTGTGGAACGCGGCGACCAGCAGGTCGTGCTGAGCACTGCAAAGAACAAGGCTGCCAAATTCTCCGAAAAAGGCTTCGACACCCTGATCAGGCGCTCCCGGGATGACGATGCGCTGACGACCTGCGTCGGACTGCGTCCCGATCTGCCGCCCCAACTGTTTGACCGCCTGCTCACCGCAGCGTCGGCGAAGGTACGCGCCACGCTGGTGGCGGAACGCGAATACATAAAGTCCGACATCGATCGCGTTGTCGACGAAGTCACAAGCCGCATCGAGACTACCGTTGCAACTCAACCGCTGAATTACGCCGCCGCGCAGGTGCTCGTCGAGTCGATACATCGCGCTGGCCTTCTCACCTCCGGCAAGCTGCAGGAATTCGCTTCGAATGGCCGTTTCGAGGAAACCGTTGCGGCGCTGTCGCTGATGTCGAACCTGCCGCCCGCCGCGATCGAGCAAGACATGCGTGACACCAATTTGCAGTCACTACTTGTGTTGGCGAGAGCGATCGGTCTGTCGTGGGAAACCACGCGCAGCATCATGACGCTAGCAGCCAAGCGATACCGTCATTCGAGGGGTGGCGGTCTATCGAGTATCGACCGGTGCCGGAGAGTCTGGTTTTACAACGATTTCTGATGCTGGCGAGTCCGCGTTGTGTCGACGCGTAATCCATAGTGCCGGAGAGTTTGGGACCAGAATTGGGACCAACGTTTGACAACTCAGCGTCTCACAGATGACACGCGGGCTATGGCGGCATCATCCAGCCAACGCTCCGCCGCGCCGCTTGCTGTAATCAGGCCGAAGGTCAGCTCGTCGCCGCCAACTTTCGTCACTTCATCAACAAAAACCAAAACACCACCACGATGACGGCCACGATGAAGAGTGCCAAGACCGCATCGAGCGTCGGATTGGGATAATCGTTCCAGCTACGCCACCAGGATCTGTGATCGTGGCTGATCGGGATCTTGACCTTATGATCAGGCATGGCCGCTGACCTTTTAAGGAGCTGTCGGTGGGACCGTCCTGAACTTCAGCCGGTTCCGATTAATTCATCTAGCAAAAGTCACACTGAGGCGGGGTCCGACGTCCCAGCATTTTTATACGGACGGTTAACATGACTCATGCTCGACGTTCCGGTCCCTGCGGTTCCTTTGAGCGTTCGATTTCGAATCAGTGTATGAAGAGGTGGGGGGCTACGGGGGCCCTAATGAAATCGCCGGTTGTCAAACGTTCCATCATCATTGGTGGACATAAGACTAGCGTCAGCCTGGAAGACGCCTTCTGGACTGATCTGAAGGAAATTGCTCATAGCCAAGGAGCGACAGTGTCGAAGTTGATCGCGCAAATCGACGACACACGCCAGCAGGGTAATCTCTCGTCGGCGATCCGTTTATACGTGCTCAAACACATCCGTACGCATGGGCAAAATGACTTGCAGCGGAACGATCAGAAGTGAATACCACTCAGGGTAATGATAGCTCACCAAAGTTGGGTCTAAGGATTTTAGAGCGTGCAACTGTTCTTAATCCATTTTGCTAACCAGTAGTTTCTTCGGGGCGGAGCGAGAGCGACGGCCAGCCCTTGCTTTGCTGCGTTCTGGCTCGTCGGGCACAATGCTTGGCGTGTTGGGCACGGCGGTTTCACGCTGCCTAGCCACGAGGTCGCCGAGTCTCATAAGAGCCGCGACCATGAATATCAGCGGAAGTCCGCCGCCGACAATCCCAACAGCAATCTTGATCGAAAGTGGATCTGTGATGCGGATGGCATGGCAAAAAAGATCAATCAGTTTTTCCATGTGTCATTCTCCGTGAGGCAGGTAAAAAGGTTCGGGCCTGCTCAATACAAAGTACTGCCTACTGCGAAAGCCTAGTTACCTCTGCTTCGAAATCATATTGGCCTTCGGTGCAACAACGCACCCGGCGATGTCCTAGCAAGGTGAGCGATGCGGTTTTGAGATAAATGAATGCTCCCGTTCCGCTTCGGGCCTCGAATATCAGATGATTGCGGCGCGGAGTCTCTCAAGTCTTCCAAGTCGTAGCCGTTGGGGCCGGGCGGTCCATCGCCTGCCCTTTCTTTGGCGACAATGCATCACTCACGCGTCGAGATGATTTCGACCACTTCGCCCGTTTTCGGATCAATCCTCTTCACTGGCGAAGCCGGCCCTAGCGTTCCATAGAAATGCTTGTCTGATTCCTTGCGCACTGCTTTTTCGGAGAATCGATGACCTCGCTTACGTGGTCGGGTCTCTCGAAATTGTTCTTTGCGCAGCTGTTGTAATTTGGTCGGCATCCATATCAACGGACCAACGTGATGCCGGTTCCCGGGTCGTCTTGCGTTAGGTCAATGCCCCCGCTTCTCGTCACGCATTGAATACGAGATGGTTGCGGCGCGCCTAAGCTCTTCAGGTTCCCCGAGTCGTGGCTGTTAGGGCCGGGCAGTGAGTGGCTTGCCTGGCCCTTTCTTAGAACGTTCCATGAGCTGCGCGTGTAGCGACCGGCGCTTTCGGATTTTTGACCTTGATCCAGGTTTTCGATTGGCCAGAACGTTAGCCGCGAGACGCATAACGCGATTTCAGTTCGCATGAAAATCTCATTTGATGGATGCAAGTGCGATAAGGAAGACGAGTCCAACAATTACCGTAGGCATAAGTGCCAACAGTACAAAGTCGGTCATGATCTTGGGCGGCTGAGCCACAATATCTTCGCTCGGCGCAGGTCGTTCAGCGACGAAATGGACTGTTCGAAAATCAACGAAATGGATTGCTCGAAAATCATCTGCGGTGGGGAGCTCAGCTAGTGATGGAGTCTGGGTACGCATGACGCAACACTCCACTCAAGTGGAGTGTAGTAGAACCGGGAAAAAGTGGAAAGCGTCACGCAAGTGTTCGTGGAAGTACTCTTCAATGATATTAGCGACCAGCTCTTTCCCGGTGGCTGTTTTCTGTATTGGCCAGCGCGCCCGCATTTGGGGCATGACAGGCGAACAATGTCGCCAGGATATTCGTGGAGCTGGAGAGAGCCTGTCATTGCGTTTTCCGACCGCTTCAGTCGGAGCAATCCAGTTCTACTTCCGGCTCGTTGCGGTGCATGACCGTTACTACCTCATGGTATGTACAGCTAGAGCACTCAAAGGTGCGCCGGTCGTGATCAGGCTGGTCAGTCGGTTCAATGGTGACAAGGAACATCGGGACGCCGCATCTGGGGCATCGCCGCGCACCAAGCGGAGCCTTTTTTCGAGCAAAGCTGCGTCGCTGCGGCAT
>Ga0209382_10002007_pt1 | contig 30564 bp, 28 predicted proteins | sample SoiMetdeltSBSDD5_FD_187599 | JGI IMG/M metagenome (GOLD analysis project Ga0209382, IMG submission 187599) | Bulk soil microbial communities from a Populus tree surrounding site in Tennessee, USA - Soil MetaG P. deltoides SBSDD5 (SPAdes) (version 2) | ecosystem: Environmental > Terrestrial >...
ACTGAGATTCTAGGTGCTACTCTTCCCGGGGGGCAGGTCAGCGTGCGCGACGGCGCAGACGCCAAACGTGCGGACAGCCAATGCGACGCCGTTCGGCGATTGCTCGATCGCGGCTGATCGCGTCTCGGCTCGCGCCGATGGTGACATCAAGGTCTGGGAGTATGCCGGCCAGACGGTAGTGACCTGTGCGGGCAAACGACCAACCGTCTACTCGAACCTCACGATCAGACAGCACAAGGACGGCACGGTCGAGATGGCGGCAGACTCGGTCGAGTTGAGGTAGCGCCGGCCCGGGGCGGCGACCTCCACGGTTGACTCGCTCGCCCCGCCCATGCTTTCATCCTGAGGTGCGTCCCGTGCTCTTCCGCATCGCCGCCTGCGTCGCGCTGACGGCGATCCTCGCCTGTTCCGGCCTCGGCCTGTGCTGGCGGCAGTTCGGCAGCGGCGAAGCACATGACTGCTGCGCCGCGGACGAGACGCAGATCGCAACGCCAGCCAAGCCGTGCGCCGCGTCCGCCACAGCCGTGACCGTGGTCAAGATCGCGCCGGCTCTGTCCGCGACGAGTCGCATCGGCCCGGCCGAAGCCTTCGAGTTCGCCTCCGCCTTCCGACCATTCGCGCCGCCCCTGTTCAAGACGAGATCCGCGCCGCTGGTCCTGCGGATCTGATTCGCCGTCTCGTCCACCTCCAACTGTTCGCCGTACTTTTTGCGGGCATTGGCCCGCTCAGGAGAAATCGAGATGACGAAGAAGATCCTTGCCGCGCTTTTCGTGACCGTGCTGACGGTGGCCGCGCCCCTCGTGGCGGCAAGCGCTGATTGCTGCGCACCCGGCGCTGCGTGCTGCACCGGCGGCGACTGCTGCTAGAGAAGTAAGCGGGCCGGGGGGCATCGCGCCTCCCGGCCCATCTTCCCCATGATGGTCATCGCGGCACTCCTCGCGGTCCTCGCCGTCCCGGTTGACGTCGCCAAACACCGGGGAAGCGTCGTCGTCTTGAACTATTGGGCGAGCTGGTGTGAGCCCTGCCGCAAGGAGCTGCCGGCCCTCGAACGAATCCATCGCCGCTTCCGCGATCAGGGGCTGACGACGCTCGGAGTCTCCATCGACGACCCCGAGGAACGGGACGCGGCGAAACGATTGGTGAAGGAGCTTGGCCTGTCTTTCTCGATTCGCCTCGACGGAACCACGCAAGAGATGTTCGCGCTCGGTCTCGCCACGGCGATCCCGGCGACCGCCATCTTCGATCGCGACGGATCACGTGTGTTCCGCATCATCGGCGAAGCCTCGGAAGCCGACGTTGTCGCGCGTGTCGAGTGGCTGTTGGGTGATCGAGCGACGTTGAAGCCTCCCGACCTCGTCCTTCCTCCCAACGTCACCCCGGAGCACTTCGCCCGGCACGAGTCGGGCGAGGAAGAGGACGAGGACGAGCATCAAGCCGAGCAGTCTGGAAAGGAGGGCGGGTCGGCCGTTCCGACCTGACCCCTTTGACCGGGCGAGGGTCGAGCGATCCGTGGGATCGCTGGGAGAAGTCGAAGCCGCTTCACTTTCAGCTTCCGGGCCATCGAGGGGCAGATCGATCGCGCGGCGCTTCGTACGACTTTGATGTACTCGCCGGCGCCGCGACTGTCCGTCGGCGTCGAGTACAACCCGAAGGCCGACAGCGTGTCACCGCTCGCGAACGCCATCCTCGTCCGCGAAACGCCGCGCCGGCCGGCGATCATCGCGGGCACGAGCTCGGACCGGATCGGCACGCCGTCCGGACAGTCCTTCTACCTGACCGTGAGCAAGGACCTGCGGCGCGAGATCCGCCTATCCGTCGCTCCCTATGTCGGCGTGGCCTACGGGACCTACGAAGATCGCGCACGCGGCATCGCCGGGTTGAACGTCGACTTCGGACATGGCCTCTCGTCGCTGGTGATCTACGACGGCCTGAGGGTCCATCCGACCTTCAGCTACGCACGCGGCCGGCACGGCCTGTCGCTGATCCTGGCCCAAGGCCGGCATCCCGGCCTGAGCTACAACGTTCGATTCTGAGTTTGCAGCCGGGCGTAAGATGAGGCACCGAAGCCAGGGGGGATCTCATGCCCATGCGCCTTCCCGCCGGTTTGGCCATTGCCGTTCTTGCCCCTGTTTCCCTCGCCGCCGACACGCTCCGCATCGAACACGCGCCGGTCGGTTGCGTCATCGCGGAGAAGTTCCCGCGACTGGAGGCCCGCTTCGCGCCCGGGGACGCCGTCGCAAAGGCGAAGGTCCTGTTCCAGACCGAAGGCGCCCGCCACTGGTACGCCGTGGCGATGAAGCCGGAAGGTTCCGCCTTCTCCGGCGTGCTGCCCCGGCCCAGGAAGAGCCTCAAGGCCTATCGCTACTACATCGAGGCGACGGACACGGCGATGGGCGTCAGCCGCACTCCGGAGTACACCACGACCGTCGCCGAGGGGCCCGCCGCGTGCCAGGGCAAGATGGTCGCGGGCGCGCTCGGCTCGGCCTCGGTGGCGCTCGAGATCCCCGTCGGGGCCCCCGCCGTCCCCGTCGGCTTCAGCTCGAGCGGCGTCAGCGCGGCCACGGCGGCCGGGACGACGACCGGGGCTTCCGCGGGAGGCGGGGGAATACCCACCGGTGTCCTCATCGGCGGCGGAGTCGCGGCGGCAGGTGCGGCCGCCGCCGTGGTGGTGGCCACACGCCCCAAGGACTATGAAGGAACGTTCAGCGGGGAGCTGAGTTGGGGACCGAGCCCGAATTGCTCCGTAACCCTGGCGTTCAGGGGTTCAATGCAGATCGCTCTGGAGGAATCCGGTGGATCGGTGTCCGGCGATGGCTACGGCGTGATCACGGAGCAAACGGTCTCTTCGCGGAGCCCGGCGTGCTCGGGTGACTTCCGCATCGGCGACACGATCGCGGGGCCGATCACGGGCACGGCGAGCAACTTCATGTTCGGCCAGCCGGAGAGCGTGAACGCGGCGGTGGGCCAGGGGAATTGCGGCGGCGGTCGGATATTCGTCGGTTCTCTCAACGGGGGCGTGAGCACCGGGACCCTGACCCTCAGCACCTTCTGTGTGGGGGGTGCGAACCCCTACCGAGGTTCGACGACCGTGCCGATTACGCTGAGGCGCTGAGTCTGGCTTGCCCGTCAAGTGGTCGTATCGAGCCTCGATCCTGGTCGTCGAGACGATCGGCGTGTACAGCCGCGAAGAGCTGAGCCGCGCCCTGGTCGAGGCGCGCCACGATTCCCAGTTCCGTCCCGACACGCGCGTCCTGTTCGACGGCCGGCTGTCCGAGGCGGACATCTCGACGCCGGACATCGATTGGCGCGTGCAGCTCGTGTCCGGGCTCCGGTCCATGGGCTTCGCGAAGGAGTGCGCGGTCGTCGTCCGGGACAAGCCGGTCACCTTCGGTCTGGGCCGGATGTTGTCGATGCGCCTGGAGAATGAGGAGGGCATCGATCTCCAGGTGACGCGGGACTTCGACGACGCGATGCGCTGGCTGGCCGGAAAGGATCTGCGATAGGCTGGGCCGATGGAGACCCCTCCGCAAGAGCGGCGCCGGTTCCCCGGCTCGTTCGGGTACCTCTGGTGCAGTCAGTGCAAGGCGCGTTTCGTCGTCGCGGGCCGGCGGGAGCACCACGAGTCGGCAGCGGCCGCACGCGTCGTCTGCCCCGAGTGCAAGACCGCGGCGCGCACGGCGCTGCCCAAGGACATCGCGCAGCCCTTCCGCGTCCTCACCGTGAACGAGCCGATGAGGCGCGAAGACTGAGGGACGGCGAAGGACTCTCTAGGTCGCGGTGATCGACGGGGGCGCCACGAGTGCCCACAGCCGGTGCCGGCCCGGGAAGCCCTTGAGCACGAGCTCCTCACAGGATCGCCAGGCGATCTGGGCGTGGCGAGCGGCCTTCTTGCTGTCGATATCCTGCTTGGCCCGGTCGCTGAGGTAGATGTCGGCACCGGCGGCCGCGCCGCTGACCCGCGCCGCGAAATTGACGGCGTTCCCGTAAGCGTCGCCCTCATGGATGGTGACGGTGCCGGTATGGATTCCCGCGCGCATGCGCACGAGGGGGTGCCCGGTGTCCCGCCACGTCTCGAGCGCGAAGTCGAGGGCGGCGTCCGTCGTCTTGAAAACGACCATGGCGCCGTCGCCGAGCTCCTTGATTTTGCGGCCCCCATGCTTTCGGAGCGACTCCTGCACGCGCGCGAAGTGGGGCCTCCGGATCTCCTCCATACGCTCGTCGCCGTGCTCGTGACCCAACGCCGTCGAGCCCACGATGTCGGTGAAGACGATGGCCAGGATCACTTCCTTGCCACCGGCCCAGCGCACGAGGTCGTCGCCCGACGGAGGAGCCTTCTCGGCGGCCTTGGCCTCCACGCTTCCCACCGGCGGCCCCAGCGTGTCCACGAGGCCCTCGGCGTAGATGCGATTCCGGACCCTGAACATGCCGTGGTCATCGGCCTTCACGATCCCTACGACGTGTGCGAGCTCGAAATGCCGGGGGTTGACCGTGGGTGAGAGTTTGACCCGGCCGCTCAGCGCGTGCGCCGCGTACTTGGCCAGATCGGGTTGGTCCTCCAGGCGCCGGCGCAGCGCGCGCAGGTGGTGCGTGTCGTTGTGCAGAAGCCACTGGACGGCTTCGTCGACGTCGGGTCCGGCCCCGGCTCCCCGGCGTCCGAGGCGGGCGCAGAGGTTGTGGGCGAGGTAGGGCTGGCCATCCGTCCACTCGTGGACGCCCTGGGCGGCGGCGCTGGGCTCCTCGACCGTCATTCGCTCCGCCATCGTGGTCAGCTCGGGCAGGCTGAAGTCATCCAGACGAACCCAGTGCGCGACGTTGAAGGGGGAGATCGCGGCGTCCTTGATGAGGGTCCCGGGGTCGAAAGCGCCCGCGAGCACGAATCCGAGGAGCTTGAAGGGGGTCTCGAACTCGCGGACGGTGAAGACCTCGCGCAGCACACGGAAGAAGCCCTCCGCCCACGGCATGGTGAGGCTCCCGACCTCGTCGAGGGCGATCACGATCGGCCGGCGCGCGTCCGGGCGCTGGGCCTTCACGAGGTGCAAGAGGAATGCCCGGAAGGTCGAACAGTCGCAGGCTCGCGGCGCGGCCGCGACATCGACCACCTCCGCGAGCTGCGAGGCGAGCCGTGACGCCAGGTCCTCGTACCAGGCCGCCTCCAGGTCCGACCGGAGGCTCTCCGTGTCGACATAGGTCACCCGATACGACTCGGGCAGGAGCTTCTTGAGCCGGAAGAGGAGGCTCGTCTTGCCCTGCTGACGCGGGTCCGTGATCTGGACGTAGTCGAGCCGTTCGAGGTGGGCCACGGTCTGGCGGTCCGCCTCGCGCGCGACGTAGGTGGCCGCGTCCGCGGAGAGAGGTCCGATGACGAGCCGCTGGTTGCCCATCAGCTCGCTCCGTCCGTCACGTCCTCGGCGTACTGCGTCTTGAGCACGAGGAGGAGGTCTTCGCTGGTGGCCGACCGGCCCACGGCCCAGGGAAAGGCCTCCACCGCGAACGCGTACCCCTCCGCCGTGTGCTCCAGCAGACACCGCAGCTCGACGAGGCGGTCGAGGGCCGCCTTGACCACGGCCGCTCGGGGTCTCAGGTCGTGGACGGACAGCATCGCGATGATCTCCATGAGCTGGTAGGCGCGCGCCTGGGGCGCCATGAGGAGCGAGATGATCCGTTCCAGCGGCGTGGCCCGCTCCCAGTACGTCTCAAGGAAGTCCTCTTCCAGGAAGGCGGGCTCGTTGACGGCGGCGAGCACGTCGTCACCGGCGAGCGTCCGGTTGCCGAGCGCCCCGCTCGTCCGCTCGACGAGCCTCTGGCAGAGCCGCTGCACGACGTTCGGGTGTCCGGACGTGTACTTCCAGATGAGGTCGACCACGGCCGTGGCCCCCACGAGATCGATCTCCATCTGGCTCATGGGAACCCTGACCAGCTCCTCGACCGCTCGGTAATCGAGCCGGCCCAGGTTGATACGGCCCGCGAAATTGAAGAGCGGGCCGCCGGACGCCCTCAGCGCCTCGGCCAGGCCGCGCTCCCCGGAGAAGACGAATTGGGCACGGCCGGCGTGCGCGGCCGCGCGCAAGGTGAGAAAGAGGCGCCACCCCTGGCGCTCGTCTTCGCGCACCAGCTTGTCCGCTTCGTCGAGCAGGATCACCAGGGGAGGACCGTCGGGCGGGTGGTCGAGCACGTCGCGGAAGGCCATCGGGGCGCCGGGGGGCGGGGCGGGCCGCCAGTGGCTGGCGGGGGCGTCCATGAACGACTCGAACGAAGGCGTGACCGAGCAATCGTGGTACAGCGTCCGCAGCCCCGCTTCCGGGAGCCGGTCGTTGTGCAGGCGGGCCAGCAGCGAGGACTTTCCGATCCGGCGGCCGCCCACGATGGCGAAGCTCTTCGTTCCCGCCTCGAGCCCGATCGTGTGCAGCACGGCCTCACGGCCGAAGAAGACGTGGTTGGGAACCGGTCCGCTGGTGACGAACGGAGACACCGTCGTCAGGTTGACCTGCGAGAAGATGAGCTTCCGCATCGCCCGCGAAGGCTCATGGGCGGCCAGGATCGACATGAGGTCCCGGCGCCCGAGCACCACCACGTCGTCGCCGTGGAGGCGGCGCATGTTGTCGCACTGCTCGCGCGCCGCGGCCACCGCGGCGTCCGGGCCCACCACCGCCAGCAACGCGAAACGCCGCCCGCCGTAGGGAAGCTGGGCGAGAAGGGCGCGGATCGTGCGAAGGTCCCGCTCTTCGAGGACGTCCTTCATCGAGAACAGGATCGGGACTCGTCCGGGAAGCTTCGTGCCGGCGAAGGCGGCCCGGGTGTCGATCGTGAACGCGGTCGGGAAGACGTCCATCCCGGGCTGGTCTCCGCCCAGGGGGGCGAACGACGTGCCCAAGGCCTGGGCGAGCTGGTGCACGATGTGCAGCAGCAGGTCCGGCAGATCGCCCGTCGGCAGCTGCACTCCGCTGGCCGTCACGAGATCGGTCAGGGCGGGTGCTTTCGCGCGTTTCGACTCGACGCCGGCCCAGGCCGTGCTCAAGTCCTCGACGAGGCAGGCCCGGGCCAACCGAAGCCCGCCGTGCTCGTCGGCGGTGAGCTTGAGGGCCGTGTTCTCGCGGGCGAAGCGCTCGACCGCGTAGGCGATGTGGGAGGCGGGCACGATGTGCTCGAGCTCGATCGGCCGCACGGATCCGTGGCTGAGCAGCGCGCTGGTGACGGCCGCCTTCCACGAGGGCCAGCTCTCGTCCACGGCAAGGGTCCCCGTGAACCGGCTCAGCTCCGCGATCATGGCCACCACGGTGGCGTAGCGCTCCGAGGCCTTCGCGGCCAGGGCCCTGAAGAGGATCGCGTCGAGGTCGGCGGAGACCTGCGGTCGCAGCTCGGAGGCGCGCCGCGGAGGCTCCTGGAGAGTGCGCATGAGCTCTCCCATCGCGGTCGGGGCCTCGAAGGGCCGGTGCCCGGTCAGAAGCGCGTAGAGCAGCGCCCCGAGCGAAAAGATGTCGACGCGATGGTCCGAGGCGCCGCCGAGGATGATCTCGGGCGCGATGTAGCCCGGCGTCCCCTGCACGGTACCGACGGTGGCCGTCACCTCGGGCGCCGCCGTGTCACCGGTGGCGATCCCGAAGTCGGTGAGGCGAACCTGGCCGGAGCTCTCGACGAGGACGTTACCCGGCTTGACGTCGCGGTGCACGACGCCCTGGGAATGGGCGTATTCGAGCGCGCGGCCCACCTCGACGGCGATGCGCACGGCCTCCGTGACTTCGATGCCGGACGGGTTTTCCTTCAGCAGCGACGACGCCGAGGCGCCGTCCACGTATTCCATGGCGATGTAGAAGCTGCCGTCCGCCTCGCCGACATCGAAGATGCTGAGGATGTTCGGGTGGGAGAGCCGCGCCACCAGCCGGGCCTCGCGCATGAACCGGTGCTGGGATTCCGCGTCGGCGGCCAGGTGGTGCGGCAGCACCTTGAGCGCCACTCGGCGCCCAAGGATGGAATCGTTCGCGAGGTAGACGCTGCCGTACGCGCCGCGGCCGAGCGGGCGCTCGACCTCGTACTTTCCGATGCGCGACGGCCGGCTTGGAGGACTGCCCATGCACTCGGCGAGGAAACGATCTCGCGCGGACTATACGCGAAGTGCTCGGGGGCCGCCTCCGGGGGCCACGCCTACTTCTTGCGGTCGCCCCGATCGCCCTGGCCCGACTTGGTGGCCGTCTTCGCCTTGCGCTTGCGGTCGGCGGAAAGCGAGCGCCCCACGTCGTCGACTTCCTTGAACTGCCCCTCCGCATCCCTCCGCACGTAGCGCTTGTCGCCGGGTGTCGGTTCGATCAGCTCTCGCTTGCCTGCCATGAGGACCTCCCTCAAGGAAGGCTAGCAGCGGCGGGACGCGACGTCCGGCGCGCGGCGAGGAATTCCTCGAAGCGGCCGAGCGCGTCCGGCAGGTTCTTCCGGCCCAGGCCGAGGCGGAAGTGCGCGCCCGGCCAATCGAAGATGGATCCGGGCAGGATGAGGACGCCGCGCTTCTCGACCAGCTCGGCGGCCACGGCATCGCTCGACGCGCCGTCCGCGAAGCGCGGGAAGCCGATGGTGCCGGCCTGGGGCCGCGTCCACTCGACGGTGCCCTTCCATTCCGCGAAGAAGCGGTCCAGCCGCTCCAGGTTGCCCTGGATGATCTCGCGCGCCCGCGCCAGAAGCCGGCCGCGCGCCCGCAGCGCCATCAGGGCCAGGACCTCGCTGGGGCCGCTGTTGCAGATGGTGGTGTAGTGCTTGAACTCGCCGAGACGGCGAAGCAGGTCCGCGTCGCGCGTCGCGATCCAGCCGATGCGCAGGCCGGCCAGGCCGAAGGCCTTCGACATCACGCCCAGGCTGATGGCGCGCTCGAAGCTCTCCACGCCCGCGGGCAGCCGGTCCGCTTCGTCGTATTCGAGCCAGCGGTAGACCTCGTCGCAGAAGAGCACGATCTCGCGCTCGCGCGCGAGCGCGACGAGGGAGGCGAAGGTCGCCCGGGACACCAGCGTTCCGGTGGGGCTGTTGGGCACGTTCAAGGCGATCACGCGCGTCCGCGGCGTCACCGCGGCTGCGACGCGCTCGAAATCCAGGGCCCACCCGCGCTCCGGATCGAGGGGCACCAGGGTCACGTCCGCGCCCAGGCCGCGCGGGATCGAGTACAGCGATTGGTAGGTCGGCGTGACCACGATCGCATGGTCGCCGGGGCCGAGGAGCACGCTCATCGCGACGAAGATCGGCTCCTGGGCGCCGCTGAACACGAGCACGTCCTCCGCGCGCACGCCGTCGTACAGGCCCGCGATCTCGCGCCGCAGCAGCGGATGTCCGAGCGTTTCCGTGTACCCGAGCCGCAGGTCCTGCCACAGGCGCGAGGTCTCCTCGTCGGCCAGGGCCAGCAGCTCGCGCAGGGTCAGCGCCTCCAGGTCGGACGAGCACAGGAGATAGGGCGCCGTGAACTCCCAGCGCGCGAAGTACTGCTCGAGCTTGAAGGGTTCGAAGGTCATGGGCAGCCCGGCCTCACGACTTCGGCGTGTCGGGGGCGTCCCACCACTTCGAGAGGCTGTGACTGGCTTCCCGCGGCTTGTGCGCGTAGTGCGAGGTGTCGTTGAAGAGCATGAGCCGCGCGCGCACGGGGTCCTTGAAGTCCAGCACGTTCAGGCAGGCGGGCGACTGGTCCAGGCGGTCGCGGTAGCCGCGCGCGTCGAAGCCGAGCAGGCTGCTCACCAGGATGCGCAGGGTCGCCTTGTGGGAGACGACCATCACGCACTCGCCGGTGTGGGCCACCACGATCTCGCGGATGACGGGCAGGGCGCGGGCCAGGACGGCGACGCCGGACTCGCCGTCGCGCGGCGCGAACGTGAACGGGTCCGCCTCCCAGGCCGTGTACTCGTCGGAGAAGCGCGTCTCGACTTCCTGGCGGGTGAGGCCTTCCCAGCGGCCGTGGCTGATCTCGCGCAGCCCGTCGCGCCGCTTCACTTCGAGGCGATGGGGCCGGGCCAGGATCTCCGCCGTCTCCACCGTGCGCCCGAGCGGGCTGCAGTAGATCGCGCGGATGCTTTCCGGGGCGAGGCGCTCGGCCAGGCGGCCCACCTGCCAGCGTCCCTCGTCCGACAGGTCCACGCCCACCGCGCCCGCGAAGCGGTCCTCGGCGGTGAGCTGGGTGGCGCCGTGCCGGACGAGGTAGAGCCGGGTGGACGGCACGAGCCTCAGGCGGGCGGGCGAGCGACCTTGCCGCTGGCGGTACCCGCCGGGGGACGCGCGGCCTCGGGGTTGCTGGCCTCGGAGACCGTCGTCTCCCAGAGCCGGATGCCGCCCTGGATCGCGTGCGAGTTGTTGCCGACGCGCACGCCCGGGGGCAGGGTCTTGAGCTTCTTCGTCTGGCCGCCGCCCAGCATCACGTAGTCCGCCTGCAGGCCGTGCTTGAGCAGCTCGATGACCTTCTCGACGTGGCGCTGCCACTTCTTGCGCCCGAGACGCTCGAACCCGCGCAGGCCCACGTAGTCCTCGTAGGTGCGGTTGTTGCGATAGGGCAGATGCGCGAGCTCCAGCGGCTCGAGCTGGCCGTTGGCGACGAAGGCGGAGCCGAGCCCCGTGCCCAGTCCGAGGAACAGCATGCGGCCGCCCTGGTAGCTGCCCAGGGCCTGCATGGCCGCGTCGTTGACCACGCGCACCGGCTTGTTGAAGGCCTTGTCGTAGTCGAAGCGCACCCAGCCCGCGCCCAGGTTCTTGGGCTCGAGGGCGGGGCGTCCGTTGGAGACGGGGCCGGGGTAGCCGATGGACACCGCGTCGTACTGCCAGCCCGCGGTGGCGTTCTTCACTTCTTCGGCCATGCGCGCCGCGTTCATGTCCGGACCGGAGGGGATCTTGAGCGGATCCTCGGGCCCGCCCGTGCTGACCTTGATGTTGGTGCCGCCCACGTCGATGACGAGGACCTTCATTTCGGTGTGTTCCAACCTCCCATGTCGGCCACCAGGCGATCGGCCTGGGGCGGGCCCCAGCTGCCGGGATCGTATTCGAACATCGGGCTCGGGCCGTGGATGACGGGATCGATGATGGCCCAGGCCGCCTCCACCACGTCCTGGCGCGCGAAGAGGGTCGCGTCACCCGACATCGCGTCGCCGATGAGCCGCGCGTAATCGCCCAGACGTCCCCCCGGCTTGCCCTGGGTCGACGCCTGGTCCACCACGGAGAGCTCCAGGGGCTCGCCGGCCATGCCTTCGCCCGGCCGCTTGGCCCGCGCCCCGACCGCGATCTGCACCTGGGGGCTCACGCGGAAGCGCACGTAGTTGCCGACGGAGGGCGTGGCCTCGCTGAAGACGACCTGGGGCGGGTTCTTCAGCTCGACCGTGATCTCCGTGACCGTCATCTTGAGGCTCTTGCCCGCGCGCACGTAGAAGGGGACGCCTTCCCAGCGCCAGGAGTCGATGTAGAGGCGCAGGGCGGCGTAGGTGGCCATGTACGACTGCTTGGAGACGCCGGGCTCGTCGCGGTAGCCGCGGAACTGTCCGCGCACCATGTTGTCCACGTTGAGGGGCCGCACGTTGCGCAGCACCTTGGCCTGCTCGTCGCGGATGGCCTCGTCGTACGTGCTCGAGGGCGCCTCCATGGCCAGGTAGGAGATGACCTGGAACATGTGGTTCTGGATCACGTCGCGGATGACGCCGGTCTCGTCGTAGAACTTGCCGCGGCCGGCCACCCCGAAGTTCTCCGCCATCGTGACCTGGACGTTCTCGACGTAGTGGCGGTTCCAGATCGGCTCCAGGAACGCGTTGGCGAAGCGGAAGTAGAGGATGTTCTGCACCGCCTCCTTGCCGAGGTAGTGGTCGATGCGGAAGATCGAGTCCTCGGGGAAGACCTTGTGCAGGGTCGCGTTGAGGGCGCGCGCGGACTCGAGGTCGCGCCCGAAGGGCTTCTCCACGATGACGCGCGCGTTCTCCGCGCAGCCCGCCTTGGCCAGGTTCTCGACCACGACGGGGAACAGGCTGGGCGGGATGGCCAGGTAGTGGGTCGGCCGCTTCGACCCCTCCAGCTCCCCGCGCAGCTTGGCGAAGGTCGCGGGGTCTCCGTAGTCGCCGTCCACGTAGCGCAGCAGCTTGACCAGCTTGGGGAAGGCCTCTTCGTCGATGCCCCCGTACTCCGTGATGCTCTTCTTGGCCCGGTCCACGAGCTGATCGTGGTTCCAGCCCGACTTCGCCACCCCGATGACGGGCGAGTCCAGCTTCCCGCGCTTCACGAGCTGCTGCAGGGCGGGGAAGATCTTCTTGTAGGCGAGATCCCCGGTCGCGCCGAAGAAGACGAGCGCGTCCGAGGGGGCCTTCCCGTCGCTCACTTCTTTTCCACGTGCCCGCCGAACCCGAAGCGCATGGCGGAGAGCACCTTGTTCTGGAACTCGTCCTCGCCGCGGCTGGCGAAGCGCTCGAACAGGGAGGCGGTCAAGACGTGCGCGGGCACGCCCTCGTCGTTGGCGGCGGCCACCGTCCAACGGCCCTCGCCGGAGTCGGAGACCTTGCCCCCGAACTTCTCGAGGTTGGGGCTCCCCACGAAGGCCTGCGCGGTGAGGTCGAGAAGCCAGGAGGCGACGACGCTGCCGCGCCGCCAGACCTCGGTGATGTCGGCCAGGTTGAAGTCGTATTGATAGTGCTCGGGGTTCCGGAGCGGCGTCGTCTCCGCGTCCTTCTCGTGGCTCTCGTGGGCCTTGCCGATGTTGGCCTTCTTCAGGATGTTCAGCCCCTCGGCGTAGGCGGCCATGAGGCCGTATTCGATGCCGTTGTGGACCATCTTCACGAAGTGGCCCGCGCCCACGGGACCGCAGTGGAGGTAGCCGTTCTCCGCGGTGCCGCCCAGCTTCTCGCGGCCCTCCGTGCGCGGGATCTCTCCCTTGCCCGGAGCGAGGGTGGCGAAGATGGGATCGAGGCGCTTCACGACGTCGGTCTCGCCCCCGATCATGAGGCAGTAGCCGCGCTCGAGGCCCCAGATGCCGCCGCTCGTGCCCATGTCGATGTAGTGGATGCCCTTGGGCTTGAGCCGCTTCCCGCGCGCGATGTCGTCGTGGTAGTGGGAGTTCCCGCCGTCGATGATGGTGTCGCCGGACTCGAGCAGGGGGGCGAGCTCGTCGATGCTGCCGTCCACGAACGCGGCCGGCACCATGAGGCAGATCGTGCGCGGCTTGTCCATCTTCTTGACGAGGTCGGCCAGCGACGAGGCGCCCGTCATCCCTTCCTTGGCCAGTCCGTCCACGGTGGCGGCGGCGCGGTCGTACACGACGCACTTGTGTCCACCCTTGGTCAGGCGCCGCACCATGTTCGCGCCCATGCGCCCCAGCCCGATCATTCCGAATTGCATGAGAGTCTTCCTTTTCCTTTTCTAGCGGCCGGTTCTAGGCCAGAGCCTTTTCGATGGCGGTGGCGAGTGCCCGGAGCCCCGCGGCGACGTCCGCTCCGATGTGGATGCGCAGCGCCCGTCGATTGCGCTCGGCGAGCACCTGGAAGTCGCCGCGGGCCTGGGCGGCCTTCACGATGCCGAACGTGTACTTCGATCCGGGCACGGGGAGGTCCTTGGCGTCGTCGCAGGTCACCTGCAGGAACACGCCGCTGTTGGGACCGCCCTTGTAGGCCTGTCCGGTCGAATGGAGGAAGCGCGGGCCGAAGCCGAGGCAGGTCGCGACCTTCTTGCCGTCACGCACGCGGTGGCGCGGGGCCTGGAGCGTCTCCTCGTTCCCGGCGTTCATCTGCACGTAGGCCAGGAGCCCGAGGTAGTCGCCCTTGCCGAGGCGATCGAGATGGGCCTTCACGTACGCGCCCAGGGACGGGGACTTCACCGCGCCCTTCAGGGCTTCGGTGTTCTTCGCGTCCGCGAAGAGCTTCACCCCCTCGCCTTCGAAGAAGGGCGACTCCGCGGGGAGCTTGCCCGTCTTCTCGTATTCGGAGGTGAGGGCGCGCGTGGCCAGCTTGCTGGCCTCGACGTCGGGCTGGTTGAAGGGGTTGATGCCCATGACCGCGCCCGCGACGGCGGTGGCGATCTCCCAGCGCACGAACTCCTCGGCCAGGTCGTATTTGCTGGCGACGCGGATGCGCACGACCGGCTTGCCCGCCTTCTCCAGGGCGGCGATGGCCGCGTCCTGCGCGGAGTCCACGCCGTCCTCCAGGCGCAGATAGGCGAAGACGCGGTCGTCGCCGTAGGAATCGGGCGGCCCCAGCCGCTCGCGATCGACGGGGACGATGCCCTTGCCCTCCTTGCCCGTGGACTCGGCCAGGAGCTGCTCCAGCCAGGCCCCCAGGTCGTAGATCCCGGGAGAGGCGATGATCGTCACCTTGTCCATCTTCTTGTTGTGGGCGAGGCCCAGGATCGCGCCCAGCACCAGGCCGGGGTTCTCCTCCGCGGGCACGCCCGGAGCGCAGGCGTGGAGCATGCGCTCGGCTTCGTCGAGCAGCCGCTCCACGTCGAGGCCCATGGCCGCCGCCGGTACCATCCCGAAGTTGCTCAGCGCGGAATAGCGGCCGCCGATCGACTTCACCCCCGGGAAGATGTGGCGGAACTGGTCGCCGCGCGCTTCCTTCTCCAGGTTGGAGCCGGGATCCGTCACGGCCACGAAGCGGCTGCCCGCCTTGGCCCCCAGCTTCTGCTTCACTTTCTCGAAGAAGTAGGCCTTGAAGATGTTGGGCTCCAGGGTGGAGCCGGACTTGCTCGCCACCACGAACAGGGTCTTGTCGAGGTCGATCTTGTCCTCGATCGCCTTCACCTGCGCGGGATCGGTGGAGTCGAGGACGTGCAGCTCGGGGGCGCCGGCGACGCGGCCGAACGTCTCCTTCCACACCTCGGGACACAAGCTGGAGCCGCCCATGCCGAGGAGGAGGACGTGGCTGAAGCCCTCCTTCTTGACCTCGGCCTGGAGGTTCTTGAGCGGGCTGAGGTCGTCGAGCTGCTGCTCGACGATGCCGATCCAGCCGATCCAGCTCGCCTCGTCCGTGCCCGTCCACAGCGACGCGTCACCCGCCCACAGGCGGCGCGTGCCGCCCTGCGCGTCGAACTCCTTGAGCTTCGCCTTCACTTCCGCGTCCAGCGCCGCGGGCAGGGTGTAGGTCTGCTCGTTGATGCGGGCCTTGTTGGCGTCGCGGCACCGGCGCTCCACCGCCTTGAGCAGCTTGGTGAACGGGTCCACGAACTTGGCCAGGCCGTCCGCCAGCAGGTCGTCCGTGACCTTCTTGAGGGAGATGCCCGACTTCTCGAGGTCGTCGAGGACGTCCATCGCGCTCGTCACGTCCTCCTCGAGGCTGGGCCGGAGCTTGCCGTGGTCGCGGAAGGCGTTGAAGGTGTCCGGAGGCACGGTGTTGACGGTGAGAGGCCCGATCAGCTCCTCGACGTAGACGGTGTCGCGGTAGCTCGGGTTTTTGGTCCCCGTGCTGGCCCAGAGGACGCGCTGGGTCTGCGCGCTCTTCCGGGCCAGCGGCTCCCAGCGCGGCCCGGAGAAGATCTTCTTGTAGGACTGGTAGGCGACCTTGGCGTTGGCGATGGCGACCTTGCCCAGGAGGCGCAGCATGCGCGCCTTGTCGGAGCCGGTGGCCGTCTTCATCTTCTCCTCGAGCAGGGCGTCCACGGCGCTGTCGATGCGGCTCACGAAGAAGCTGGCCACGCTGGCCACGCGGTCGACGGGCAGGCCCTTGTTGACGCGGGCCTCGATCGCATCCACGAAGGCGTGGGCCACGCCCTCGTAGGCTTCCTTCGAGAAGAGGAGGGTGACGTTGACGTTGATGCCTTCGGTGAGGAGGGTGCGGATGGCGGGCAGCCCCTCCGGCGTGGCCGGCACCTTGATCATGACGTTGGGCCGGCCCACTTCCTTCCAGAGCCGCCGCGCCTCGTCGAGTGTCCCTTGGGTGTTGTTCGCGAGGTCGGGCGCGACCTCCAGGCTCACGTAGCCGTCCTGGGCCTTCGTGCGGTCGTAGACCGGCCGCAGGATGTCCGCCGCCCCCTGGATGTCCTTGATGGCGAGCAGCTCGTACACGCGCTTGGGTCCGATGGAGGGATCCTTGGAGATCTCCTCGATGGAGGCCTTGTAGTCGTCGCTGCCGTCGATGGCCTTGGCGAAGATGGCGGGGTTGGACGTGACGCCGCCCAGGCCGTCCTCGTCGAGGATGCGCTTGAGCTCGCCGCCGGTGATGAGGCTGGCGCGGATGAAGTCGAGCCACACGGACTGGCCGTAGCTCTGGAGCGAGGCCAGGGGATTCGCCGCCGACGTACGCACGCTCGAGGTACCCATCACGTCTCCTTCCGGCGGGCCCGCGGGCCCGCGGCTGCTATTTGCTGTACCGCGTCTCGATCGCCTTGACCTTGGCCAGACGGCGCGCATGACGGTCCTCGGCGGTGTAGCGCGCCTTCACGAAGGCCTCCACCAGCTCGTAGGCGAGGGCGGGGCCGATGATGCGTCCGCCCAGGACGAGGACGTTCATGTCGTCGTGCTCGACGCCCTGGTGGGCCGAGTACACGTCGTGGCAGATGGCGGCGCGGATGCCCGGGACCTTGTTGGCGGCCACGTTGGCCCCCACCCCGCTGCCGCAGATGAGCACGGCCTTCTCCGCGCGGCCGTCCTTCACGGCCAGGGCCACCTTCTCCGCGAAGTCCGGGTAGTCCACGGCCGCGGTCGAGTCCGTGCCCACGTCGATCACGTCGTATCCCTCCTTGCGGAGGGACGCCGCCACTTCCTGCTTGAGGGTGAAGCCGGCGTGGTCGGAGCCGACGGCGATCTTCATCGTCCCCTCTTCCCGCTCATTTCTTCCCCAGCTGCTCGCGCGCCGCCGCCACCACGTTCTCGGGGTGGAAGCCGAACTTCTTCTGCAGCTCCTTCAAGGGGGCGGAGGCGCCGAACGTGCGCATGCCGATCTTCTTGCCCGTCAGTCCGGTGTACCGCTCCCAGCCCATGGTCGAGGCCTGCTCGATGGACACCCGCGCCGTCACGGAGGGAGGGAGGACGGAGTCTTTATACTCCTGTGGTTGGTGCTCAAACAATTCCCACGAGGGCATGCTCACCACGCGGCTCTTGATGCCCTCCTTCACCAGCTGCTCGTGGGCGGCCACGGCCAGGGAGACCTCGCTGCCCGTGGCCATGAGCAGGACCTCCGGACGGCCGCCGGGGGCGTCGGCCAGGACGTAGGCCCCCTTGGCCGTTCCGGCCGCCGAAGCATACTTCGATCGGTCCAGGGTGGGAAGGTTCTGCCGGCTCAGGATGAGGCAGCTCGGCTCGTGCTTGAGCTGCATGACCACCCGCCAGGCCTCCGCCACCTCGTTGGCGTCCCCCGGCCGCAGCACGACCAGGCCCGGGATGGCGCGCAGGGAGAGCACCTGCTCGATGGGCTGGTGGGTGGGCCCGTCCTCGCCGACGCCGATGGAGTCGTGGGTGAAGATGTAGATGACCGGGATCTCCATGATGGCGGCCAGGCGGATGGGGGCGCGGCCGTAGTCGCTGAAGATGAGGAAGCCGGACCCGAAGGGCCGCACCTTGGAGAGCGAGAGGCCGTTCATGATCGAGCCCATGGCGTGCTCGCGGATCCCGAAGTGCACGTTGCGCCCGCCGTAGTTGTCGGCCAGGAAGTCGCCCGCGCCCTCGGCCGCGATCCGGGTCTTGGTGGACGGGGTGAGGTCGGCGGAGCCGCCCATCAGCCAGGGCACGTTCTTGGCGATGGCGTTCTGCACCTTCGAGGAGGACTCGCGGCCGGCGAAGCCCTTCTCGTCGGCGGGGAAGGTGGGGATGTCCTTGTCCCAGCCGTCGGGAAGCTGCCGGTGCTGCATGCGGAAGAGCATGTCCGCTTCCTTGGGGTACTTCGCCTTGTAGGCCTCGAAGCGCTGCATCCACTCCCCGCGCAGCTTGGCCCCGCGGGCGCCGATACCGCTGGCGAAGTTCTTCCGCACCTCGTCGGGGACGAGGAACGTCTCGTTCTCCGGCCAGCCGTAGAAGCGCTTGGTGGCCTTGCACTCCTCCACCCCCAGGGGCTCGCCGTGCGCGGAGTGGCTGTCCTGCTTGGCGGGGGAGCCGTAGCCGATGTGGCTGTCCACGATGATCAACGTCGGCCGGTCCGTCTGCTTCTTGGCCGTCTCGAACGCGCGGTCGAGCATCGAGAGGTCGTTGGCATCGCCCACCCGCGTCACGTTCCAGCCGTAGCTGATGAAGCGCGTGGCCACGTCCTCGCTGAAGGCCAGCTTGGTGTCGCCCTCGATCGTGATGCGGTTGTTGTCGTAGATCCAGACGAGGTTGTCGAGCTTCAAATGGCCGGCCAGCGACGCCGCCTCGCCGGAGACGCCCTCCATGAGACAGCCGTCGCCGCCCAGGGCGTAGACGTCGAAGTCGAACATCTTGAAGTCGGGGCGGTTGAACTGCGCGGCCATCCACTTGCCGGCCATGGCCATGCCCACGCTGGTGGCCACGCCCTGCCCGAGGGGCCCGGTCGTGGTCTCGACGCCGGAGGTCCAGCGATACTCGGGATGGCCGGCGCACCGGCTGTCGAGCTGCCGGAACCGCTTGATGTCCTCGAGCGGCACGGCGAGGTCGCCGAGCGTCTCGTACTTCGGGTTCACGGCCTTGACGCCGGAGAGGTGCAGCATCGAGTAGAGCAGCATGGAGGCGTGCCCCATCGACAGCACGAAGCGGTCGCGGTTCGGCCAGATGGGATCGGCCGGATCGAAGCGCAGGTGCCGCTGCCAGAGGGCGTAGGCGACGGGCGCCATCGCCATCGGCGTCCCCGGGTGCCCCGAGTTCGCCTGCTGCACCGCGTCCATGGACAGGGTGCGAATCGTGTTGACGGAGAGGGTATCGATGTCGGGCGTGGGCATGGTCGTCTCCGTGGGATGTAGTACCGTCTATCGGCGGAGCCGGTACTATGCCCGTGGAAACGCTCGTTGACAAGGCGGAATCGCTCGCGGAGGCCCTGGCCGACCGTTTCCAGGCGGAGGGGCGCCGGGCCCTCGCCGCCCGGGGCCGCTTCACGGTGGCGCTTCCTGGCGGGTCGGTAGCCACATCCTTCTTCCCGCGGCTCGCCCGCGTCCCCTTCGACTGGTCCAAGGCTGACTTTTTCTGGGGCGACGAGCGCGCGGTGCCGCCGGCGCATCCGGACTCGAACTACGCGGCCGCTCGTGCCCTCTGGCTCGAGCCGGCCGGGGTTCCCGCCGGCCGCGTCCATCGGATGAAGGCGGAGGAGCCGGACCTGGCTCGGGCCGCCGCCGACTATGCGGCCGAGCTCGAGCGCGCGGCCGGATCTCCGCCGCGCCTCGACCTCGTGCTCCTCGGGGTCGGACCCGACGGCCACGTGTGCTCGCTCTTCGCCGGCCATCCCGTGCTCGCGGTGCGGGACCGCGTCGTGGCCGTCGTCGAGGACTCGCCCAAGCCGCCCCCCCGCCGCCTCACCCTGACCCTGCCCGTCGTCACCGGCGCCGAGCTCGTGGTCGTGGTCGCGCTCGGGCGGGGGAAGGCGGAGATCATCCGGGCCGCCCTCGAAGATGCGAGCTCCGCGCTGCCGGTGGCCCTGGTCGCGCGCCAGGCGCGCCGCACCGCCTTCCTCCTCGATGCGGAGGCGGCCAGCCTATTGCGCGCGCGCTGACCGGCGGCCGCGGTCGCTCAGCAGCCCCCGCGCGAAGGCGCGCCCGCGCCCGGCCGCGTCGTGCGAGAGGCGGCGGAGGGTGGCGGGGGAGACGCGGCGGCCCTGCGTCGCCCACACCACGACCGCGCGGCCGATGGCCCAGGTGCCCGTGTAGGCGATGGCCACCTTGGGGATGAGCCCGGCCATCGGGATCAGGCCCACGAGCTGTCGCGCCGCTTGCCGGAAGAGGAAGCCGCCGCCGACGACGCCGACCACCTCGCCGATGACGTCGCGCGCGCGCCCGCTCTTGCCCGCCCCCAGCGCGATCTTGTAGCCCATCAGGAGCTGGTTCTTCGTGAGGATGAGGATGTCCGCGAGGTTGAGGGGGACGTCGAGCACGGGGACCGCCTCCGCCATCGCGGTGGTGAAGGCGTAGGTCGCGTTGGCCTTGGCCGTCTCCTCGATGAGCAGGTCGAATACGGCGTCGCGCACCGGGGGCAGCTGGCGGGCGAGGGCCAGGCGCTGGCCGGCAGGCACGGCCCGGACGAGCGCGGCCGCGAGGGGATCGAGGGCGTGCTCATCATCGAGGTCGGGCACGACCGCGCGCCCGGTCTCGCCGGCGCGCGCGACCGCATCGACGGGCCGCCCCCCGCCGTGGACCAGGGTCACCACGGGCACGCCCGCCCGCGCGAGCCGCTGGATGGCCGAGTCCGCGGCCGGGGTGAGGGCGGGCTGATCGGTGAGGGCGACGACGGCGGTGACGGTCGTCCGGTCGTCTCCGTCCACGCTCAGCTCGGACGGCGTGCGCGTCTCGATCCAGGGATGGGCGGTGTCGCCACTGAGCAGCGAGACGACAGCGTCGGCGTCCTCGGCCTTCTCGGACAGGACGACGAGGCGGAAGCGTCCCTCCGCATCGCGGCGGACCTGTTCGAGGTCCAGCTCGCGGATGACGCGCCAGAGGTCGGGCAGCTTGAGGATGTTCGCCATGCTCATACCCCCATCTCGATCATAGCGGCTCGCGCGCGTGCTTTTGCGATACTTGCGCGGACACCCGCGCCCCATGACCCCACCCCCAACCTCGCCGGACGAGCCCTCCCCCTCGGCCGCGCCCGTGCCGTCGGCGGGCGAGGCCTGGTGCGACCTCGCGGTCACGCTGGGGGTGGCGGTGGCCGTCTCGCTGGCCCTCGCCCTCTGGGATACGCGATTCCACGTGGTGCCCCAGGACGGCGGCGTCTGGCGGGGAATGTCGGGGGCACCCGGCCGGCTCCGTGTCGCGGCCTCCCTGGCCGCCGGCGTTCTCGCCGCTCTGGCGACGCGGCGATCTCCGCGACGATGGCGGACGCCGCTCCTCGGCCTCGCCCTCTGCGCCGCGCCCCTCCTTGCCGTGTACACCGGGCATGCCCTGCCGCTGCTCGCGCTCCAGGGCCCGGTGTTGTCCTTCGTCGCGGGCGCGGCCGTCGCTCTCGCGCTGGCCCGGCGGATGGCGGGCCTCGAGCCGGGACGCGTGCCGGGGCTGCTTCTCTTCGCCGCGGCCTTCGCGTTCCATGCCTCGCTGGCGTCGCGGATCCCCGGGGCCGCGGGTCCGCAGGGCGACGAGCCTCACTACCTGACGATGGCACAGAGCCTCTGGAGCGACGGTGATCTCGATCTCACCGACGAGCTGAGGGATGCGGAGTACGCGCGCTTCTACGCGGGGCCGCTGGCGGGGCACGTCTCCGAGAACAGCCCCCCGGGACGCCGCTACTCGATCCACTCGCCGGGGCTCGCGCTGCTGATCCTGCCCGCCTACGCGGCCTTCGGACATCGCGGCGCGCAGCTCGTCCTGTGCGCGCTGGCCGCCCTGGCCGGCGTGCTCGTGCATCGCGTCGTGCGGGACGCGGTCGACGAGAAGACGGCCGCGCTCACCTGGGCCCTCTTCGTCTTCACTCCGCCGGTGGCGATCTACGCGGTGACGCTCTACCCGGAGACGCCGGCCCTGGCCGCCACCGCGTATTTCCTCTGGGCGGGGCGCGGGCGCACCGGATGGGGCCGGGCCCTGACCGCGGCCGCGATCGCGGGCGCGCTCGGGTGGCTGCATTCGAAGTTCGTGCCCCTGGGCGCGCTCGGCCTCCTCTGCACGCTCATGCGGCCCTGCCCCTGGCGCGTGCGCGCGGCCGCCGCCTCTCTCTTCGCGGCCATGGTCGCGGGGGTCCTCTGGTACTTCCACGCGTTCTACGCGACCGCGTCCCTCTACGCGGCCATCGGTCCCGCCGATCTCGACCTGCATCGCCTGCCCCGCAACCTGGTCGCGCTCTTCTTCGACCGCCAGTTCGGCCTCCTCGCCGTCGGGCCGGTGTGGCTCATGGCGCTGCCGGGCGCGGTGATGCTGTTTCGCGGCCGTACCGGCGACGCCCTCCGGGCGCTCGCGCTGGCCTCGGTCCCCCTCGCGGCCGGGGCCGCCTACGTCGGCTGGTGGGGAGGATCGGCCCCGCCCGCCCGCTACGTGATCCCCGCCCTGCCCGCGATCGCGCTCTTCGCCGCGCCTGCCGTCCGCGCCCGCAAGGACATGGCCGTGGTCCTGGGGGCCTGCGGCCTCGTCCTCGTCGGGCTCGCCGCGGAGGCGCCACGCATCCTCCACAACCGCGGCGACGGCGAGAGCCTGCTCCTGCGCAACCTCGCCCCCGCCGTCGACCTCGACGCGTTCCTGCCGTCCTTCTTCGAGCGTGACGCGGCGACGCTCGTCCTGACCTTCACGCTCGTGGCCGCGTTCGCGCTCTCCTGGCGCTTCCGGCTCCGCGGCCTCCTCGCGGGCCTGGCGGCGTACGTGCTGGTGGCGGGGACGCTGCGCGACCGCCCGCTCGTGGACCGGCGCCTCGCCACCGAGGACATCATCGAGCGCTGGGAGCCGGCCCGCTGGAGCGGGCCCATGGGCCCCCCGAGCCTGCGGACGCTCGCCCTGCCCCTCGAGCTGCAACGAGGCCCCTGGGTCCTCGCGAGCGGCGAGCAGAGGAACTCGCGCCGCACGGGACTCCCGCCCGGGTCGTATCACGTCGAGCTGCGCGCGTCGCCCGTCGAGCCGGGTCCGTTCCGCATGGACGTCGACCTCTACGCGGGCGAGCTCGCGCTGGGAGAGGCCGTCCTCACCGACGGCCAACCCACCGCCGTGTTCCCGCTGCTGCTGCCCGGGGGCGTGCGCCAGCTCGGCCTCACCGCGGTGGGGGAGGCGGGACGGGCCCGCCTGGAGGACGCCCGCGTGGTGCCGGAGGCCGTCGTGCCGCGACATCTCCGCGACGACTATCCCTATCCGCTGCGCGCCATCGCCGAGCTCTACCGGGTGGGTGGGCCGCTCGTGCGCGCCACCGCGGTGGACCGCAGCGAGCCGGAAGGCGGCGGATTCCGTCTCGCGGGCGCGGAGGGCGCCTTCCTGGTGGACGGCCCGCCCGCCGCCTCCGTGCGCGTCGACGTGCGTCGCCCCCCCGGGCAGGCGGAGGGCGAGCTGCGCTGGGGCGGCCGCGTCGTGCCTCTCGGCGGCGGCGCCACGTCCGTGCTCGTGCTTCCCATGGCGGACGGAGAGGACCTGGGCCGCGCGAGCGTGGTGCCGGTGCGGGTCCGGGCGCGGGATGCCTGGGTGCGGTTCAGCGCGGAGGAGGCGCGCTGAAGGCTACTGGCGTTCCTTGAAGGCGAGAGCGGCCACGGCCTGGACGAGCTGCGCCGGCTCGACCGGCTTCGGAAGATGGGCCTGGAACCCGGCGTGCAGCACCTTGGTCGGCATCTCCGCGGCGTAGGCCGTCACCGCGACGGCGCCCGTCGCTCCCCCCAGCTCCATGGGCAGCTCGCGGATCTGCCGGATGAAGGCGTAGCCGTCCGCGCCGGGCAGTCCGAGGTCGCACACGAGCACGTCGGGGCGGCGGGCGAAGAAGGCGCGCAGCCCCTCGGCCGCGGACTTCGCGCAGGCGACGGAGGCGCCTTCCATCTCCAGCATCAGGCGCATCGTGTCCTGCGAGTCCTCGTCGTCCTCGACCAGCAGGACGCTGATGCCCCGCAGCGTGTTGATCATGCTGGCGCCCATTGCTCACCTGTCTCGCGCGCACGCACACCCGCCCCGCGCCCGCGTCCGTGCGAAGGGATCCCGTGAATGAACCTAGCACGTTTCGCGTGGAGCGGTCTGGTAGCCTACGCCGATGGCCATGCGGCTGGCGGTGACGGTGGGGGACCCGGCGGGGATCGGTCCGGAAGTGGTGCTGAAGGCGCTGGCGCGGACGGACCGTCCTCCGGCCGAGATGATCGTGTACGGCCCGGCGGCCCTCCTGCGCGAGCGCGCGGTGCGCCTGGGACTGCGCCCGCTGGAGAGCCTGGACGCGCGGATCGTGGACGTGCCCGCCCAGGGGCCGGTGCCGCTGGGTGCGACTTCGCCCGCGGGCGGCCAGGCCGCGGCGGACAGCGTGCTGGCCGCCGCCCGGCATGCCCTGAAGGGCGAGGTCGACGCCCTCGTGACCGCGCCCCTCAACAAGGAATCGCTGGCCGCGGCCGGCCACCCCTGGCCCGGCCACACCGAGATGCTGGCCGACGTCGCGGGCGTGTCCGACGTCGCCATGCTGTTCGTCGGCGGCTCGCTGCGCGTCGTCCTCGTCACCATCCACCGTTCGCTGCGCAGCGTGCCGGACGCCATCACCTCCGCCGAAGTCGAGCGCGTGGGGCGCCTCCTCCATCGCGAGTTGCCGGGGCTGGGCGCGACGTCACGGCGCATCGCGGTGTGCGGTCTCAACCCGCACGCGGGGGAGGGAGGGATGTTCGGGCGCGAGGAGATCGAGGTCATCGCGCCCGCGGTCGCGCGCCTGCGCGCGCAGGGTCTCGACGTGAGCGGGCCCTTCCCGGCGGACAGCCTGTTCGCGCGCGCCTCGCGCGGCGAGTTCGACGCCGTGGTGGCGCAGTATCACGACCAGGGGCTCATCCCCGTGAAGCTGGCCGCGTTCGGCCACGCCGTCAACGTGACCATCGGCCTGCCGTTCGTGCGGACGTCCGTCGACCACGGCACCGGCTTCGACATCGTGGAGAAGGGCATCGCGGACGAGGGCAGCCTCCTCGCCGCGATCCGATTGGCCGCCGACCTCGTGGCCGCTCGACGCGCGCGCTGACGGCTATCGCCGGTCGCGCATGGCCTGGCGGGTGTCGCGCTCGATGTCCTTGCGCTTGATCGACTCGCGCTTGTCGTGGGACTTCTTGCCGCGGGCCAGCCCGATCTCCACCTTGACCCGGCCGTTCTTGAAGTAGGCCTGCAGGGGCACGATGGTGTAGCCCTTCTCCGTCGCCTTGCCCCCGAGCTTGCCGATCTCGCGGCGGTGCAGCAGGAGCTTGCGGTCGCGCCCCTCGGAGTGGTTCTGGATGTTGCCGTGGCTGTAGGGGCCGATACGGCAGCCGACCAGCCACAGCTCGCCCCCGCGCATGTCCACGAACGAGTCGCGGAAGTTGAGGCCGCCTTCGCGGATCGACTTGACCTCCGAGCCCACGAGGGCGATGCCGGCCTCCGCGCGCTCGAAGATCTCGTAGTTGAAGAACGCCTTGCGGTTGGTGGCGATGACCTTGTGGCTCTCGTCGTCGGAGGACGGGCGCGTCATGACGCGGCCCTCAGTCGAACCGGAGGACGGACTTGATGTCCGAGGACCCGCGCTCGAAGGCCTGCCGCGCGTCCTGCACGGGCAGGCGCCGCGTGATCATCCGCTCCAGCCATCCGGGGAAGCGGACCTGCGCGGTCGCGAGATCGCGCGCGGCCGCCTCGAAGTGGCGCAGGGCGGCGTTCACCGTCCCCAGCACCACCCGGTTGCCCAGGACCATCGACTGGTTGAAGGCGGCGACGTCGACCTCCGCCTTCTTCTGGCTCGCGGTGACGCTGCCCAGGATGCACACGCCGTTGAGGCCGAGCACGTCGATGGCGGGCATGACCATGGACGCCGCGCCTGTCGACTCGAAGACGAGGTCGATCGGACCCACGAGCGCGGGGATCCGGTCGACGGGCGTCGCCTCCGTGCTCACGTAGCGCATGCCCGCGTCCTCGGCCAGCCGCGCTCCGGGGCGGTCGGGCGTGCCGCGCGAGGCCAGCGTGACCCGCAAGCCGCGCAGGGTGAGGACGAGGCCGGCCAGGAGGCCGATCGGCCCCGCCCCCAACACCAGCGCGTGACCGGGCTCGTAGACCAGCCGCTGCTGGAAGCGCAGGGCCTGCTCGATGCCCTTCTCGATGAAGCTGAGCGGCTCGACCAGGACCGCGATGGGACGCATCGAGGGCGGGACGCGCACGAGGTAGTGGGGCGACTCCGCGTAGAGGTCGGACATGAAGCCGTGCAGGCCCTTGATCCCGCGCTCGAGGTAGTGGCCGCTGAGGCACATGTCCTGCTGGCCCTCAACGCAGGCGCGGCAGCGCTCGGGACAGGGCCGCCGGACGGTCGCCACCACGAGGTCACCGCGGCCGAGCGCTCCGCCCGGCGGTGCCTTCTCGACCACCCCGAGGTTCTCGTGCCCGAGGATCAGGTACGGGCTGCCCGGAGGCGCGTCGCCGAACTGGGCGGCCTCGATGTCGACGTCCGTCCCGCAGACTCCCGTCTCCAGGATGCGGACGAGCGCCTGCCCGTCGTCGCGCGAGGGCTCGGGGACGTCGTCGCGTACGGTCAGGCTGTGGGCGCGGCCGGGAACGACGGTGACGGCGCGCATCGGGACGTCGATTTCATCACAAAAGGCGATGGCGCAGTGACGAGGCCGCGCGGGGGAGAGGGTGGGCGGGCCCGAAGGCCCGCCCGAGACGGGCTAGCGCCCGTCCTTGTCGAAGTCGCCCGGCATGGCGCGCTCGACGCGATCCCACGCGTCGCGCGCGGCGTTGCGCGCCTTGTCCCAGCCGAGCTTGGTGCTCGTCTTGCCCGTCTCCCAGCCGCGGCGGAGGTCGGACTCGACCTCGTCGAACTTGCGGCCGCGATAGCGGCTGTAGGATTCCCAGCCGTACTGGTAGGCGGGCTGGAACTCGTCGAACGTACCGGAGCTCGCATAGGGACGCGACGAGTAGTTCTTCCGCCAGTATTCGGCTTCCACGGTGGGATTCACCGCTTCCGCCGCGCCCTTGCCGGCCAGGCCGCCGGCGACGGCACCCACGGCTCCGCCGACCACGGCTCCGACGGGTCCGCCGACGACGGCTCCGACGGCGGCACCGGTCGCTCCGCCGCCAGCGGCACCGGTGCCGACACCGACGGGATGCGCGCCGGGCGCACCGGACAGGGGATCACGATTGGCATCGGCGGGCTTCTTCGGGTCAGCCATGGGGCCTCCTTGGGTCATGTCAGAAAATCCGACATTCAACGTATGTGATGCAAGTATAGCGCCAATTTCGTCAGGACGCGACCGGCATCGCATTGCCTGTAGACTCCGCCGATGATGCCGTCCCGGAAGGACATGGCGGCCATGGTCGCCGTCATTGCCCTCTCCACGGCGGCCGCCGGGGTCCTCACGCGTCTCGGACCCTCGCCCGCGGCGGAGGTGGCGCGCGGCAGCGAGGAGGCCTTCGGACGGGGACTGCATCGCCGCGAGCTGCCTCCGGGAGCGGGCCCGCAGAGATGGACGACACCGCGCGCCACCTTCACGTTCCGCGACTTGCCTCGCACGAGCGCGACCCTCAGCGTGGAGATCCGGGATGCGCGGGGCCCGGTCACGGTCGTCGCCGACGGGGTCATCGTCGGGCGGCTCGACGTCGGGATGCGCGCGGCGTCCTTCCCGCTCGCGCCGACGCGCGGTCGCACCCGCGAGGTCGAGCTCTGGAGCGAGCCGTTCCGGGCGGGTGACGGCCGGATCCTCGGCGCGCTCCTCGGCCGCGTCGCGATCGCCACCGCGGAACGGGACACCTGGCCTCCCGCGGCCATCCTGCTCGAGCTGCTCGCGCCCGCTCTCCTCGCTTTCGCGGTGTCGCGTTTCTCCGGCCTCGGTCCCGCGTGGGCAGGGGCGGTCGCGCTGGCGACAGTCGCGCTGGCCGCCGCGGCATTGTGGCCGTCGGGTCTGGTGCATTCGCCCTACGCGCCGCGGCTGTCCGCACTGTTGTGCGCGGGATCGGTCGTGTCCCTGGGGTTCGCGCGGCACGTCGCCAAGGCTCGCCCCGCCGCCGCGCCCGCCGCCCTCCTCGCGCTCACCGCGGGCTGGCTGGTCCAGGTGGTGGCCGCCACCGCGCCGATCATGGTCGTGAGCGACGTGGGATTCCACGCCAACAAGCTGGCGGCGGTGGCCGCGGGCGACCTCTTCCCGGTGAGCGTCACCCAGCACGCGCGGCCGTTCCGGATCCCCTACGGCGTCTCCTTCTACGCCGCGCTCGCACCCTTCGCGCGCGCGGGATTGGACACGGTGATGCTCGTGCGGGTGGGAGCCGCCCTTGCCGGGCTCGCCGCCACCGCGGCCCTGTTCCTCCTCGTCCTCTCGGCCGCAGGACCCCTCGCGGCCGCGCTGGCCGCGGTCCTCCTGCAGGTCCTGCCGGGGGTCTTCGACGTCGCGTACTCGTACGGGAACCTGTCCAACGCGTTCGGGCAGTCCGCGACCGTCGTCTTCTTCTGCTGGTGGGCAGGCCGCGCGCCCGGGCGCTGGCCGGTCGGGGCCGCGCTCCTCACCCTGGCCGCCCTGGCCCATTTCTCGAGCTTCGTGTTCGTCGTCACCCTCGTCGGCGCGCTCGCGATCGCGGACGGGCGCGGGCGAGACCTCGACCGCACGCGCCGATGGGCCGCGGGGCTGGGCCTGGTCCTGGCCGCGGCGTACTACGCGCATTTCGCGGGTCTCATCTGGGAGCAGGCCCCGCGCCTGCTCGAGGGCGGAGGGCAGGGGCGGGGGGCGTCCCGGTCCGCCTGGGATGCGCTGGCTCTCCAGGGGCTCACGGTGCTCGGCCAGTGGGGGCTTCCGGCGATCGTCCTCGCCGGGCTGGGCCGTCCCCGCGCGACGGGGGAGAGCCGCTACGAGCGCGACCTTGGCGCCTATTGGCTGGCCGGCCTGGCCCTGGCCGTGCCCGCGATCGTGTCGCCCCTGGAGGTGCGCTACGTGTATGGCCTGACGGCGGCGGTGGCGCTCTCCGCCGGAGCCGGCGCGGGGCGTCTCCATGCCGCCGGAGGAGCGCGCCGCTGGGCCGGATGGGCGCTCGTCCTGGCCCAGATCGCCCTCGGCGTACGCGCCATCGCCGAGGCGCTCGTCGTCCGCTACCGGCCCTGACCTCGGCTCACAACGTTTCACCTGGCGCCCGCGTTTTGTGGACGAGTGGCCTCGGGCTTGGGTGGTACGCTCGTCAGCCGTGACGGATCCGCAGCTCGAGGTCTCGGCCCCGCAAGACGGCAAGGGCCGGCTCATCTCGATCTTCGTCGGAGCCGTCCTGCTGCCCTCCCTCGCTCTCTCCTACGTCTCGATCGAGTTCGTGCCCGAGCTGGCCAGTGGCCGTAAGGCCTCCGCCTACAAGGACGCGGAGCGCACGCTCTACTACGTGGAGAAGGACCTGGCCGAGCGGGCGCAGGAACAGGCGCTCGAGGCCGCGCGGGTCGTCGGCTCCGACCGGCTGCTCGACGGGCGCCCGGAGGTGATCGTCCCCGCCCTCAAGGAGGCGGGGCTCGACTGGGACATGTTCAAGACGCTGCGGCTGGAAGGGTCTTCGCCTGGCCGCAACGTCCCGGCGCGGGGCGGCAAGCCCGGAGAGACGCCGCGCGATGTCGTCTCCGCCATGGAGCCGCCCGCGCGCATGGAGTGGGAAGACTCCGTGCCCTGGGTGGACACCCACGGCACGGTGGCCGGCAAGCTGCGCTACCGCTATTCATCGCGCTTCGTGCAGCAGCGCCTCATCCCGCAATACTTCGAGCGCGACTTTCCCAAGGACAAGGGGCTGGTCGTCCGCGTCAGCGATCCCTCGGGCAAGGGCCTCTACGAGACGGCGCCCACTCCCGACGACGTGTTCGAGGTCACGCAGTCCATGTCGAGCCCCTCCTTCCGCGGCCTCAAGCTCTCCCTGCGCTACCGGGACCGGTCGATCAAGAAGGACGCGCACCTGTTCGAGATGAGCACCCTCGCCATCATCGCGTTCATCGACGTCATGCTCGCGGCCGGGCTGTACCTCGTCTACAGCAACGTGCGGCGGGAGGTGCACCTGGCCCGCCTCAAGAGCGACTTCGTGGCCAACGTCAGCCACGAGCTCAAGACGCCGCTGGCCCTCATCCGCCTCTTCGCGGAGACCCTGGAACTCGGCCGCGTGCCCAGCGAGGAGAAGGCGCACCAGTACTACCGCGTCATCAACAAGGAGAGCCACCGCCTCACCCAGCTCATCAACAACATCCTGGACTTCTCGCGCATCGAGGCCGGGCGCAAGGAATACCGCTTCGCGCCCACGGACGTGGCCCGGGTGGTGCGCGAGGTGATCGAGTCCTACCGCTTCCAGATCGAGCAGCAGGGGTTCGCCCTCAAGGTGGAGGTGGACGAGGACCTGCCCCACGTGCCCGCGGACGAGGAGGCGCTGGGCCAGGCCCTCATCAACCTCGTCAACAACGCGATCAAGTACTCGCGCGAGTCGAAGACCATCGACATCGAGGTGCGGCGCGAGGGGTCGAAGGCGGTGCTCGTCTCCGTGACGGACACGGGGATCGGCATCCCGCGCGGAGAGCAGAAGAAGATCTTCGAGAAGTTCTTCCGCGGCGAGGACAGCCTCGTGCACGAGACCAAGGGCAGCGGCCTCGGGCTGGCCCTGGTCCGCCACATCATGGAGGCCCACGGCGGCCAGGTGGAGGTGGAGAGCACCCCCGGCAAGGGCAGCACCTTCACCCTGGTCCTCCCCGTGGGCAAGAGTTGATGGCACGGCAGCCGGGGCGGACAATGTGGGGATCGCTGGCCGACATGGGGGCAGCAGGGCAGCCGACCGCAGAGCACGGCGGCGTCGCGCAGCGGCGGCGACGTGCGAGGGGGGTTTCAGGGGGGGGTCGCGAACGCCAGGCGTGGTGTCGCGTGAGTGCCCCCCCTGACTTAATAAGCCAGCAAGGAACAGAGTGGCAAAGATCTTAGTCGTCGA
>Ga0209382_10002008_pt1 | contig 30563 bp, 25 predicted proteins | sample SoiMetdeltSBSDD5_FD_187599 | JGI IMG/M metagenome (GOLD analysis project Ga0209382, IMG submission 187599) | Bulk soil microbial communities from a Populus tree surrounding site in Tennessee, USA - Soil MetaG P. deltoides SBSDD5 (SPAdes) (version 2) | ecosystem: Environmental > Terrestrial >...
TGACGTCGTCGACGTAGGTGCCGCGTCCGGCGAGGATCTGCGGGTCTTCTCGACGCTTGACGCTGGTGCCGACCCAGGTGCGGGGCTTCGCGGGGGGCTGATCTACCGTCATCTGGAGTCTCCTCGATCGTTCGGCGCGGGCGTTACGAGACCGGCGTCGCGCGGAGCTTCGATGCTGCCGACTGCACCGCCTTGACGATGTTCTGGTACCCCGTGCAGCGACAGAGGTTGCCGGCGATCGCGTCGCGGATCTCGTCGACGGTCGGCGCAGGATTGGCCTGGAGCAGCTCGTAGGTGGTCATCAGGAAGCCGGGGGTGCAGAAGCCGCACTGGAGGCCGTGCTCCTCCCAGAAGGCGTCCTGGATCGGATGCAGCGTCCCGTCCGGCGATGCGAGCGCCTCGACCGTCGTCACGGAGCGGCCGTCGGCCTGGATCGCGAAGGTCAGGCAGGAGCGGACGGTCTCGCCGTCGAGCAGGACGGTGCAGGCGCCGCAGACGCCGTGCTCGCAGCCGACGTGGGTGCCGGTCAGGCCGAGATCCTCCCGTAAGAAGTCGGAGAGCAGGCGACGCGGCTCGACGAGCGCGGCGTGCTCGGTCTGGTTCACGGTGACGCGGATCTGGACTGGCTGGCTCATCGTCCACTCCCTCCGGCCGGCGTGGCGGCGCCGGCCCGCTCCGTGGCGAGCGCCAGCGCCCGCCGGGCCATGATGACGGCCATCTTGCGCCGGTATGCTGCCGACCCGTGGACGTCCGCCGGCGGGTCGATCGCCTCGACTACCCGCTGCGCGGCCGACTCCAGGGCTTCAGGCCGGGGCGCGGCGCCGTGCAGCGCGGCCTCGACAGCCTGCGCCCGGACGGGACCTGCGCCGACGCCGCAGAGGGCGAGCCGCACCCTGTCGCAGTGGCCGCGCTCGTCGAGGGTGACGAGGGCGGCGGCGCCGCAGATCGCGAAGTCGCCGTGGCGGCGCGAGAGCTCGACGAAGGCGGCGCCGGTGTCCGGCGGCACGCCTGGGACGCGGATCTCGCTTAGCATTTCGTCGGGGGCCAGCACGGTCGTGAGGTAGCCAGTGAAGAAGTCGGCGGCTGCGATGGTTCGTTCGCCGCGCGTGCTCCGGGCCACGAACGAGGCGTCGAGCGCGAGCATCGCGGCTGGCAGCTCGGCGGCAGGGTCGGCGTGGGCCAGGCTGCCGCCGACGGTCCCACGGTGGCGGATCGTCGGATGGCCGACCAGGCGCGTCGCCTCGACGAGCAGCGGCAGGCGTTCCCGCGCGAGATTGGAGCGTTCGAGGGCGCTCTGGCGGGCCAGCGCGCCGATGGCGAGGCCGCCATCCCAGGCGTCGATGCCGGCGAACGTATCCAGGCGATTCAGGTCGACGAGCACCTCCGGAGCGGCGAGGCGCAGATTGAGGAGCGGCACGAGGCTCTGCCCGCCGGCGAGCAGTTTGGCGGCGTCGCCGTGCTCGGAGAGGCGGGTGAGCGCTTCGTCCACCGATCGTGGAGCGTGGTACTCGAAACTCGGCGGCTTCACGGTGACCCTCCCTTGGGGATCGACGCGACGGTGCGCCTCGAGACAGGATGACCGCGATGACCGGGAAGTTCAAGAAACTCGCCGAGGCGGTGAAACGCGAGTGGTCAGAGGAGGCACATCGTGGTCAAAACGTGGATCGGGAGCGTTAATTCGTGGCCGGAACGTTATCAACATTGGCACTGTGCCAATGGGAAGCTCGCGCTGATCACCGTGACTTCGGCCCGAACAGGGCATGCAGCTTGTCCGGGTTCGCGACGATGTAGATCGACTGGATGCGGCCGCCATCGACGTCGAACGTCAGCACCCCGGTCGGTCGACCTTCCCGCTCCAGGACGATCGCCGGCCGGCCGTTGATCGGGTGCGGGGCGACGGTGAGGAGCGCGCCGCGCCGGATCAACAAGTGTCCGACGAGATCCGCTCCCTGCACCGGCCTGCGAGGGGCGTGCACCTTGCCACCGCTGTCTACCCAGAGAGTGACGTCGTCTGCCAGCAGCGCTACCAGGGCCGTCAGGTCGCCCGTCGAACCGGCCGCGACGAATTCACGTGCGAGCCGTTCGTGCTGCTCGGCGGAGGCGGGCAGGCGTGGGCGGTCGGCGGTGACACGAGCGCGGGCGCGGCGTGCGATCTGCCGGCACCCCACGGCGGATCTGCCGATCAGTTGCCCGATCTCTGCGAAATCGTAGGCGAAGACCTCGTGCAGCAGGAAGACGGCCCGCTCCACCGGGTTGAGGCGCTCGAGCAGCAAGAGAAACGCCATCGACACCGACTCGCTCAGCACCGCTGCTCTCTCCGGATCGGCGGCGTGCTCGTCTGGCAACGGCTCTGGCAGCCACACGCCCACGTACTGCTCCCGCTGCACCCGCGCCAGGCGCAGATGATCGATACAGAGCCGTGTGACGATCGTGGTGAGATACGCCTTTGGCGACCGGGGCTTGGCCTCCGGTCTCTCCTGCCAGCGTGTGAACGCCTCCTGCACCACGTCCTCGGCATCCATCACGCTGCCGAGCATGCGGTAGGCTACGGCGAAAAGCAGCCGCCGGTACCGACTGAAGACTTCGTCGTCCGTCATGCCTGCCCCGGTTCTGATCGGCGCCAGGAGCGCGCCGCGCCGGCGACCTCCGACCGCGCCACCGGGCCAGGCCGTTCACCGCCGGCGAGCGCCGCCGCACGGCGAGCACTCGCCATGGCGGCGTCGGCGAGCATGCCGTCCGGTCCGACCCAATCGCCCACGACATACAGCCCCGGCAACCCCGGCACGGCGGGTGCAGGTCGACCGCTCTCGCCACCGGCCGCGGCTGTGACCAGCGCATTCGACACGGTCATGCTCGGAAGGAGCTGACGCTGGACCAGCACCTCCCGCCAGCCGGGCTGAGTCAGATCAAGCAGCGCCTCCAGCTCGCGCTGATCGGCCCGTGGGTCCGTCCGGATGCCGGACCGGAGGTATTTCATAACATGGATCGTCGCCCCGTCCTCCGGCGCCAGATGGGCGAACGCCGAGTGGACGGAAAGGTAGAGCGGCCGGTTCACCCCGAGATCGAAGCACGCATCCGGGCGTGGCAGGCGCGACAGGCCAACGGTGAGGCAGGCTACCTTCAGCGGAATCGCCGTCTTCGCCCACGCGCTCAGTGGCGTCGCGCCGCCCGCCTCGATCAGGACCACAGCAGTGCGTGGGTCCGTCGCGACAATCGTGGTCTCGGCCCGCTCCACGCGCCCGTCCGCCTGCTCCACGCGCCAGTGCGCCTTCTCCCGCGCCACGCGGACGGCTCGGCGGCCGGTCACGACCCGCGCGCCGGCCTCTTCCGCCGCGCGGCCCAGGCCCGCCACCAGCGTCTGCCAGCCGCCATCCAGGTAGAGCACCCCACCGTCGGATGCTAACGTCATCTGGCGTACCACCGCGCCGGCGCTCTGGCGATCGGGCTCGTCCGCATACGTGGTGACCCGGATATAGGCCGCGAGCGCGGCCCGCTCCCGCTCGTCGGGCAGCGCTACTTCGAGCCAGTCGCGGACTGGCGTGAGGCGGAGTGCCTCCGGGTCCGCGCGGACGGCGACCTCGAGGCCGGCGCGCAGCGAATCTGGCACGGTCGAGAGCAGGGTGAGCGGGCCGCCCGCGAAGGAGGTCGCTGCCCAGGCGTCAAGCGTGTACGGCGCGGGTCTCAGACGGCCGGCGGTGTACGAGACGCCGAGCTCGCCGAGGATGCGGGCCGCCGCGCCCACCCGGTACAGGGCGTGCGGCCCCAGATTGAACGAGAACCCATCCTCGGCCTGAGTCGTGGCCCGGCCGCCCAGGTGCGACGACCGCTCGAGCACAGTCACCGACCGGCCCGCACGCGCCAGGAACGCGGCCGCTGTCAGCCCTGCCAGCCCTCCGCCAATCACCACGACGTCGCACGTCGATGGTTCACGCATGCCTGCTCCTCCGGCGGCGGTACTTCGCACCGTCGCTCATCCGAGGAGACGGATGGGTGGCAGCGCGCGTGACAGGCGGCCGGGCGCGACCCATGCTGTATTCCCGAGAACGTCGTCTGGTCATGCACCAGCAGGTCGGTGATCAGGTCGGCGCGAGCCCGGGTCAGGTCACAGCAGCGCCTCCGGGGTGATCGGCAGCTCGCGTATCCGCCGCCCGGTGGCATGGTAGACGGCGTTGGCGATCGCAGCGGCGACGCCGGTGATGCCGACCTCGCCGACGCCCTTGGCGCCGAGCGAGTTCACGTGCGGATCTTCCACCTCCACGAAGAAGGCGTCGAGCGCGGGGACGTCGGCGTGGACCGGCAGCAGGTAGCCGGCCAGGTCCGGCGAGACGACGGTGCCGAGAGTCGGGTGGATCACGGTGTGCTCCAGCAGTGCCATCCCGATCCCGAAGACGATCCCACCGATCGCCTGGCTGCGAGCCGTCTTCTGGTTGAGCACCCGCCCGATGTCGAACGCGCCCAGCGCCCGCGTCACCCGCACGAGCCCGAAGTCCGGATCGACCCGTACCTCCACGAACTGGGCGCCGAAGGCGTTGACCCGGCGTCCGCCCGGGTTCATGGCCATCTCGACGCCGCCCTCGCCGGTGACTTCGTCGAGGCCGTGGCGGCCCAGGACCGCCGCGTACGTCTCGCGCCTGGACGGATCGTGCCGGACGAACAGCTCGCCGTCCTCGGCCCCGATCAGCTCCACGTCGTACCCGCCAAGCGGCGACTCCTCGTCGCCAGAGGCCAGCTCTGCCACCTTCGTCCGCGCCGCCTCGGCCGCCATCTTGACGGCCGGCCCGACGCTCCGGACGCCGGACGAGCCGCCGGCGACGAACGCGAAAGGCTGCCTGGTGTCGCCTAGCTCGAACGTCACCCGGTCCGGCGACACTCCGAGCGCTTCCGATGCGACCTGGGTCATGACCGTGTACTGGCCGGTGCCGAGGTCGGCCGTGGCGCTCTGGACCACCGCCGAGCCGTCGGCGCGGATCGTCGCTTTCGCCTGGGCCGGAAAGCCGACGGTCGGATAGGACGCCGTCGCCATGCCGTACCCGACCAGCCAGCGGCCGTCGCGCATCGACCGGGGCTCCGGGTTGCGCCGCGCCCAGCCGAAGCGATTAGCGCCCTGCGCGTAGCACTCCCGCAGGCCGTTGCTGGACCACGGATGGCCGCTCTCGGGATCGACCTCGGCGAAGTTGCGCAGTCGAAGCTCGATCGGGTCCAGGCCGAGCTTCTCCGCCAACTCGTCCAGCCCCGATTCGAGCGCGAACATGCCGGGCGCCTCGCCGGGGCCGCGCATCGCGAACGGGATGCCCAGGTCCATCGGGACCAGGCTCACCTTCGTCTCGACGTTCGGGCAGGCGTACAGCATCTGGGTCACGGACGGCGCCATCTCCGGGAACTCCCCGATCGCCACGCCGATCGACGTGCTGGTGTGGACGATCGCCGTCAGCGTGCCGTCCTGTCGGGCCCCCAGCTTCACGTCCTGGACGGTCTGGGAGCGGTAGCCGGTCGAGGTATACATCTGGGCGCGCGTCAGGACGAGCCGCACCGGACGGCCGACCTGGCGGGCAGCGGCTGCCGCCAGGACGGTGTACGGCCACAATCCGCCCTTGGTGCCGAAGCCGCCGCCGACGAAGGGGCAGATCACCCGGATCTTCTCGATCGGCATCTGAAGCGCCTCGGCCAGCCCCTGCCGCGTCGGGAAGACGCCCTGGGAGCTGTCGTAGACGGTCAGACTGCCGTCCGCGTCCCAGACGGCGATGGCCGCGTGCGGCTCCATCGGGTTGTGGTGCTCGATCGGCGTCGAGTAGGTCTGTTCAACGCGGACTGCTGCCTCGTCCAGGCCGTGCGCCGGATCGCCGCGCCGGTACTCTGGCGGGATGCCGCCAAAGAACGGCTGGGGCGGGTACGCTTCGGAGAGGCGGCTTTCGAGCTCGGCGCGCGGCGGCTCGGCCTGGTACTCGATCTGAATCAGGCGTGCCGCTTCCCGGGCCTGCTCCAGTGTCTCAGCCACCGCGACGGCGACGTACTGGCCGGCGTGGTGGATGACGTCGTCCGTGAGCGGCATCACGGCCTGGCTCGCGGCGCCCTGGCCGGTGATGAACGGCGTCAAGGCCGGGAAGCTCGGGGCATTCAGGTGGGTCATGATGCCGAGCACGCCCGGCGCCGCTTCGGCCGCCGACGTGTCGATCCGCGTGATCCGCCCCCTGGAGATGGTGCTCCCGAGCAGCACCGCGTGGACGACTCCTTCGATTCGGTGCTCGGCGGCGTAGGTCGCGGCGCCGGTCACCTTGAGGCGTCCGTCCACCCGATCCAGCGGGGCGCCGATGACGCCGCTGCTGCCGTACCGGCGGCGGCCTTGCTCCACGCTCATGGTCGCTCTCCAATCGTCGTGAGCGCCCGAACGACGGCCCGCTCGGCCAGCGTCACCTTGAAGCCCGTGTCGCGGCGTGGTTGGGCGCCCTGGACGGCGGCGGCTCTGGCGGCGGCAACGCTCGCCTCGGTCAGGGGCTTCCCGACCAGGGCATCTTCGGCTGCCTGAGCCCGCCATGGCGTGTAGGCGACGCCGCCGAGCGCTACCCGTGCCGAGCGGACCACCTTGTCGGGGCCGTCGAGCTCCAGGCAGGCGGCTACGGAGACGAGCGCGAACTCGTACGATTCCCGATCGCGGATTTTGAGGTAGTGCGAGCGGGCGGCGAACGGGGCGGCCGGGATCTCGACGGCGACGATGAGCTCGCCGTGTTCGAGGGCGGTCTCGCGGTCCGGTGTGTCGCCGGGCGGCCGGTACAGCTCGCCGATCGGGATCGCCCGTTCAGCGCCGGGCGATTGCGTATGCACGACTGCGTCCAGCACGGTCAGGGCGACCGCCAGGTCAGATGGATGGACGGCGATGCAGGCGTCGCTGGCCCCGAAGATGGCGTGCAGGCGATGGGGGCCGGTCAGGGCGGCGCAGCCGGCGCCGGGCTCGCGCTTGTTGCAGGGGTACGACGCCTCGCGGAAGTACGGGCAGCGGGTCCGTTGGAGCAGGTTCCCGCCCATCGTGCCCATATTCCGGATCTGCGCCGAAGCACCGCGCTCCAGCGCTTCTGACAGGACCGGGTACCCCTGGCGGATAGCAGGCGTCGCGGCGACGTCGCTCATCCGGGCCAGGCCACCGAGCCGTAGTCCGTCCTGCCGAACGGCGATCTCGCTCAACGGCAGCGCGTTGATGTCGACCAGGTGAGTCGGTGCCTGGATGCCGATCTTCATCCAGTTCGCCAGCTCGGTCGCGCCGGCGATGAACGCGGCGCCGGGCTCGGCGGCGACCTCGGCGACGGCGGCGCCGACGTCGCTCGCGCGGGAGTAGCTGAACGGAATCATGCGCGTTTACCTCCAGCGACCTGCTGGATCGCGGCGACGATGTTCGGGTAGGCACCGCAGCGGCAGATGTTGCCGCTCATCCACTCGCGGATCTCAGCTTCGGAGCCGGCGTGGCCCTCCTGAAGAAGTGCGACGGCCGAGATGATCTGGCCGGGCGTGCAATAGCCGCACTGAAAGGCGTCCTGCTCGACGAACGCGGCCTGGACCGGGTGGAGCTGATCCTCTTCGGCCAGCCCCTCGATGGTCGTGATCTCGTGACCCTCCTGCATGACCGCGAACGTGAGGCAGGCGTTGATCCGCCGCCCGTCTACCAGGACGGTGCAGGCTCCGCACTCGCCGCGGTCGCACCCCTTCTTGGTGCCGTAGAGGCCGAGGTACTCCCTGAGGGTGTCGAGCAGCGTGGCGCGGGGATCGATCTGAAGCGAGTGGTCGATGCCGTTGACCGAGAGCGTCAACGGGAGGGTGTCGTGAGCAGCAACATCGGTTGGCGAACTTCCTGGTGTCGTCGCCATGTCACCTTCCAGTCTGACTGGGCTCATCGAAGGGCGCTTAGCCGGGCCTCGGCACAGCGAACCCCCCGCGGCGATTGGCACGCGGTCCCGGTCGGACCGATCGGGGGCTGCCGTCAAGATGCGGGCCATCGCTGACTACCGTTGCAGGGCCGGTCACCGCGACGCATCCGCCAAAGGTACAGGTGGCACCTGGACTTTCGGCCAGCGAACCGTTTCAGTCAGACCGCCAGCTCGCCAGACTTGTCCTTGTGACCGGTCGTCGCCGCGCGATGGTACGATGGTGCTGAGCAATCGGACGTAGGCTGCGACGATCGAGGCGTTTCCCCAGCTGAGCCGGGAGCAAGTTCAAGCCGCGCTCGACTACTACGGCGATCACCGCGCTCGTGTCGATGAGGACATCGAGCGGAACGAAAGGGCGCTGCGCGCGATCCGCTCGCGCTGATGGCTGGGCTCGGCATCTACGCTCGGTGCTCGAGGAGAGCGGTGATCCGCATGGCGAGTGAATCGATCTCGACGGGCCGCGTGGTATCGATCTCGATCACGTCACCGAGGCCCATCGGCCGATCGAACTCTGCGATCCACTCAGGGGTCAGGTCAGTGGCCGGATGGGCAGCGTGGGCGGTCATCGCGCGTTCGTGGAAACGCTGCATCAGGACGTCGGCGGGGCAGCGGCAGTAGACCTCGATGATCCTGGCCTCCAGACGAGTCAGGCGCTCGCGCTCGTAGGCGCTGTAGGGGCGGAAGTTCGCCTCCAGGACGGCCGCCGGCGCTCGCTCGGCGAGCTTCCAGAGCAGCTCCATCGCGGCGCCGCCGATCTTCCGCGACCACGCAAGGTCGACGCCCTGGTCGCCCAGCACGTCGACCAGCGTCTCCTTGATGTCGTCCTTGGCGATCAGCGGCAGCTTGAGCAGCCCGGCAAGCGGCCGTGCGAGGCTGGTCTTGCCGGCCGCCGGCGCCCCCGACACCAGCACGATCCGCCGCTCAGTCATGGGGCCGTCCGCCCGACTTCTTCGTGGCAGCCGGTGCTGAGGCGCAATGGTGGCACACGCTCTGCGTTTGGAGAAGCATGATCGACGATCCTCTGCCCAGGTGCAGGTCGATCTCGAATATCAGGCTCAACGAGGAGCTTCATCATGGCGATCCGGTATTTTGCCCTCATCGCGGGCGCGGTCTTCGCGCTCATCGGCCTGCTCGGCTTCGTCCCGGGCATCAACGTGGAGGGGCCGCCCAACGCGCCGCCCGTGACCGTGAGCAGCTTCTACGGCCACCTGTTGGGGCTGTTTCCAGTCAACGTGGTACACAATCTCGTCCACCTGGCGATCGGTGCCTGGGGGATCTTCGCCTACTCTCGCGGCATCTGGAGCTCGCGGATGTTCGCGCGCGGGCTGACGATCCTGTACGTGATCCTCGGAGTGATGGGCCTCATCCCGAACTTCAACACGGTCTTCGGGCTGGTGCCGCTCTACGGCCACGACGTCTGGCTCCATCTGCTCACGGCAGCCATCGCGGCGTACTTCGGCTTCTTCCACCGCCCCGGCGTGCGGGATCACGTCGAGGACCGCGCCGAGCACCTGGCCCGCGGCCACTGACTGCCCGGCGTGTGGCCGATCGGGATTATCGCGCCCCGGCTTCTCTTCTGAGGGGCCGGGGCTTCGTGTCGTTCGGAGGCCTCGACCTCGGGCGAGAAAACCTACACAGGGTCGGTGTTGTCCTGAGCGGTGTTCGGGTCAGGCGCTGTGGTGGCGTTCACACGGGCGGCCAGGCTGTTGGTCAGGAACTCAGAGATGTCGAGGATCGGCAGCGTCTCGAAGACGCCTTTCGCGCGGGCGCCGTCCTCCAGCATGATCATGCAGTACGGACAGGCCACCGCCACCTGGTCCGGGCTCTCGGCCTGGATGTGCTCCATCCGCAGGTGGTTGACCCGGGTGCCGCGCTTCTCCTCGAACCAGATCTTCGCGCCGCCGGCGCCGCAGCACATCGCGTTGCGCCGGCAGCCCGCCCGGACCTCCTTGCGGTCCAGGCCGGGGATCGCGTCCAAAACCTCGCGGGGCTGATCGTAGATGTCCTGGTATCGTCCGAGGTAGCAGGGATCGTGGTAGGCGACGCTGGCGTTGCCGTCAAGCGGAACGGTTGGCCGGAGCTTGCCGGACCGGACCAGCTCGGCCAGGTAGTCGGCGTGGTGGCGCACGACGAAGCGCCCGCCGAGCTGCGGGTACTCATCCTTCAGGGTGTTGAAGCAGTGCGGACAGGAGGCCAGGATCGTCTTCGGGGTCATGATCGGCGCCGCCGCTGAGGCCGCGCCGTTCGCGCTCCCCCTCTCCGCGCCGGAGAGGGGGCCGGGGGGTGAGGTCACCGTGACCGGCTCTGGGGCGCCCAGACCCAGCTCATTCAGCGTCGCGACGTTCTCGCCGGCCAGAATCTGGAACAGGTACTCGTTGCCTGCGCGTCGGGCCGGATCGCCGGTGCAGGTCTCCTGCGTCCCGAGGATCGCGAAGCGGACGCCGGCCGTCTGGAGCAGCCCGGCCAGCGCTCTGGCCACCTTCTGATTGCGCTCGTCATAGGAGCCGGCACAGCCGACCCAGTAGAGTACGTCGATCTGGTCAACGGTGACGTCCTGACCGAGGACCGGGACGGGCGTCTCGAGCGACTGCGCCCAGTTGGCCCGGTCGGAGCGCGGGAAGCGCCACGGGTTGCCGGCCGCCTCCAGGTTGTCGAACAGCCGTTGGAGCTCCGGCTGGAAGCGGCTCTCCACCAGCACCAGGTGGCGCCGCATATCCACGATCTTCGGCACGTGCTCGATCATAACCGGGCACGCCTCCATGCAGGCCCGGCAGGTCGTGCAGTCCCAGAGGACGGCGTCGGTGATGACGTCGCCGACGAGCTGGAGCGGCGGCGCGCCGTTAGTAGATGCAGACACAGGTGCCACCGCGCCGTTCGCGGCCTCGCCGTCGGCGCCGCCGGAAGCTCCCACCGTCGGCGGTGGCAGGGCTCCCGGCGCGACATTCGTCAGATCGACGGTGCCCGTGTCCGTGACGTTGCCGGGCGCGTCGGATTCGTCGCCGCGCGCTCGTCTGACGCGGGCGTACGGCGCCGGGCCGGACCCCTTCAGCAACTGGTTCCGCAGGTCCAGGATCAGCAGCATCGGCGAGAGCGCCTTGCCGGTCCGCGAGGCCGGGCACGCCACCTCACAGCGCGTACACTCGGTGCAGGCTTGGACGTCCAGCCGGTCCTTCCAGGTCAGGTCGTCGAGCTTCGACAGGCCGATCGGCGGCGGGTCCTGCTCAAACGCCTTCTCGATGTCAATGAACGAGAGCGCCCCCTTCGGCTCCAACGACTTGAAGTAGATGTTGGCCGGAGCGGCCGCGATGTGCCGGAGCTTCGAGTACGGCAGGTAGGCGATCCAGGCCAGCGCCAGCACCAGGTGGAACCACCAGAGGACGAGGTGGAGCCCTCGAAGGGCGCCCTCGCCGAGCGGTGCCAGCGCCAGCCCCACGGCATACCCGACCGGCGACCAAAGACCCCACGGGTCGGCCGTCGCGATGATCCTGGCCCCCTCCATGACGAAGCCGGTCACCAGGATGACCTGGAAGCCGCCCAGGATCCACCAGTCGTCCAGGACGCTTCTCGGATCGTGCGGCGCGCGGTACAGGCGGTCGCGACGTGCTTCCGGGCCTCCGAACCGCCGCAGCATCGTCATGCCCACGCCGATCACGGCGGCCAGCCCCATCACGTCCAGGAACAGTGACTGGAACCAGAGGTAGAAGTCGCCCTGCATGATCCGGAAGATCGGGTGGAGGTGCCCGAGGTCCTCGTGGATCATCACCACGACGGTGCCGATGAACAGCACCACGAAGCCCCACGAAAACAGGAAGTGGGCGAGGCCGCTGTACCGCCGCTGAAGCGTCTTCCCCTGGACGACGACGTGCTCGACGACGGCTTTGAGGCGGTCCATCGGCCGGTCGAAGCGGCTGGCGGGCTTCCCGACGCTCAGCAGCCGATAGTAGCGGTAGCCGCCGTAGCAGAAGACGATCGTCGCCACGACGACCAGGGCGTACATGATCCAGATGCCCTGGATGTTCCAGTAGACCTCACGCGTCGGGACGGTCGTCGGCACGGCGCCTCCTGGAGGTGACAGGAAGTAGTGGTGGGACGTGGTGGGCGGGGATGAAAACCGGAGGAGATCGAGTGATTGATTGAGCGCGCTCTCGATGGTACCAGAGGAGGACCAATCGCCTACACTCCCTCAACACATTTGCTGGGAGGGCCGGCCGGGTGTTCAAGCACGTCATCTCCAGTGAAGCAGAGCTGCGCGAATTGATGGGCGCGGCCAGTGAGGGGTCGATCAAGAAGGAGACGACCTACCTGACCGACGATTGCCGACGCTTCATCGCCAGCTCGCCGTTCATGCTGATCGCGACGTCCGGCAAGGATGGTCGTTGTGACGTTGCCCCGAAGGGCGACCCGTCCGGGAGCTTCGTGCACGTGCTGGACGAAAAGCGCCTGGTCATCCCCGATCGGCCCGGCAACAAGCGATTCGACGGCCTCCGCAATCTGTTCGAGAACCCTCAGATCGGTCTGATCTTCCTGGTGCCGGGGCGGACCGAGACGCTGCGAGTGAACGGCCGTGCCTGGATCACGAACGACCCCGAGATCCTCGACACGATGCCGATGCAGGGCAAGCGGCCGTGGTTCGCGATCGGCGTGGAGGTCGAGGAGTGCTTCCTCCACTGCGGCAAGGCGTTGATCCGCTCGAAGCTGTGGGAGCCGGCGGCCTGGCCGGACCTGGCGACGGTCCCCTCAGGCGCCGAGATCTACAAGTCGTCGCGGAACGACGTCAGCGAGACGGTCGAGGAGATCGAGCGCGGCCTGGTGGAGAGCTACCGCACCCGGCTGTACTAAACTCCGGTATCATCACATTAGCCAGGGCTAAGATGGCTCGAGACTCGCCGCGCAGGTGCCCTGTGGCACGTCCAGGAGCGCGCGGCAGTCGGGCCAGTCTCAGACCGTGTCACGACATGAGGGTGAGAGCTAGATGGACGTGCTCGAAGCGATCCGGACCCGGCGCACGGCCGGCAAGATTCGCGCGGACGTGCCGCCCCGTGAGCTGATCGAGGAGCTGCTCGAAGCCGCGACCTGGGCGCCGAACCACCGGCTGAATGAGCCGTGGAGGTTCTTCGTCGTGGCCGGCGAGGCTCGCGAGCGGTTCGGCGAGTTGATGGCCGCGGACGCCTGCGCAAGCCTCGACGATCCGACCGAGGAGAAGCGGCGCGGCATGATCGAGTCCCAGATGAAGAAGGCGACGCGCTCGCCGGTCATCATCGCCGTCGCCTGCGATCCGCCGAGCAGCCCGCGCATCGATCCCGTCGAGGATGTCTGCGCCGTCGCTTGCGGGGTCCAGAACATGATGCTGGCCGCGCACGCCCGCGGGCTCGCCACCAAGTGGAGCAGCGGGCAGGCGTGCCACTCGCCGGCGATCAAGTCGTTCTTCGGGCTCACCCCCGAGCACCAGATCCTCGGCTACATCTACCTCGGCTATCCTGACGAGTCGTCCGGCATCGGCTCGCGGACGCCGCACCACGAGAAGACGACCTGGCTGGGGTGGAACGGCGCCTGACCGACTCGCACGCCTGCCAGAACCGCACCGGTCCCCGGATCCGCCAGAACCGCACCGGTCCCCGGATCCGTAGGGGCGCTGCTTGCTGCGCCCGATGGAGAAAAGGCGAGCGCAGCAAGCAGTGCCCCCTACCGCGTCAGCGAGGCCTCAGCCTGGCGGGCCAGCGTGAAGCAGACGTCCTGAAGCCGCCGGGTGAACGCCACTGGCGACTCGCCGGGCTCCAGCGTGAGCGGCTTGCCGAACGCGATCGCCATCTCGCCCTTGCGGATCAGGATCGGCGTGTCGCCGACCGTGAACCACGGCTTGACGTCCTCTGGCATCACCTTCTCGGTGCCGGCCAGCCCGAACGGCACGACGGCGGCGTCGAGTTGGGAGGCCAGGTGACCGACGCCGGGCTTGAACGCGGCTCCAGGGTCGCCCTCGCGCTCGGCGGCGGGATGGACGTGCTGGCCCTGCGGGAAGATGAGCAGCGGGTTGCCTTGCTGGACCAATTTGGCGAGGCCGCGCAGGCTGACGTCCTGCTCGCCGTACTGGCGCAGCGGGTACAGCCCGAACGCCAGGGTAGCGTACAGTGTGGCTGCCTTCGGCATCATGTTGAAGGCGTTGGCCCGGGCCGCGACGACCAGCCGGTTCGAGAGGTCCGTGGTGGCGGGCGTCTTCGCCAGGGCGGCCCGCACCAGCGGCTCGTCGGCGTGGGCGTGGTGGGTGCCGGCCACGATCAGCCGAGATGGGAGGTTGTTCAGGTGCTCGGGGCCGAGGATGACGGTCCGGGCCGCGGCGAGCTTGTACGCCAGGGAGATCGGGGCACGCAGGAAGCGGAAGTAGCGTCCCCAGGTGTACGGCCAGAGTGGCTGGCTGGCGCTGGCGCGCTCGGCGCTGCGCCGGGGCGCACCGCCGGTGCCCGCGCCGAGGGCCGGCGCCTTCGCCAGCGTCTCGCGGACCTGGGCCACGGTCATGTCGAGCACCAGGTCCTGCTCGCCGACCGCCTTGCCGGTCTTGTCCTCGAGCGCCAGCCCGAGATCGAGCAGCGCCAGGCTGTCTAGCCCCAGCTCTCCGAGTGTCTGCCGGTCCGTGACAGACGGCACTTTGGCGACGGCGGCGATGGCCTGCCCAACCGGATCGTCGGCGGCGAGGGTGCTGTCGATCGCCGTGGCGTGGACCGCCTCCGGCATCGGCAGGAGGTGGCGCCGCACCTTGAGGGTGGAGGTGCGCGGGAAGTCCGGATCCGGCCACCACGAGGCGGTCGCGACGCGTTGGTGCTGCGCCAGCCGCCCGTTCGCGTGTGCCACGATCGGCGAGACGTCGCGCTGCCGGTCCGCCTCGCGAGCCGGGATCAGGTAGGCATGCAGCACCATGCCGCCGCCCGGCGTCGGCACGCCCAGGATCGTCGCCTCCTTGACGGCGTCGTCGGCGCGCAGGGCGTTTTCGACATCCTCCGGCCAGACGTTCATGCCGCTTGGCAGGACGATCAGCTCCTTCGCCCGCCCGGCCAGGAAGATGTTGCCGTCCTCGTCGAGGCGCGCCAGGTCGCCCGTCGAATACCAGCCGTCCTCGCTGAGCACCTCGGCGGTTCGTTCCGGGTCTTTCCAGTAGCCCTTCATCACGTTCGGGCCGTGGACCAGCAGCTCGCCCTCCTGGGTGAGTTTGACCGAAACGCCCCGGATCGGCTTGCCGACGCTGCCGATCGGCGTCGAGCCGTCCGCGCTGCTGCCCGCCACCAGTGGCGAGCACTCGCTGGTCCCGTACCCCTGGACCACGCGGATGCCCATCCGCTCCCAGAGGCGCTGGGTCTCGGGGGGCAGGGCGGCGCCGCCAGCCCCGAACAGGCGCAGCTTGCCGCCGAGCTTCTTGTGGATCGGCGCAAACAGCGCCCGGCGGGCAGGGAACGGCAGCCGCTCGGCCAGCGCCATCATCGCGCCGTAGGCCGGCTTCGGGAGCTTCTCCCGGAGCTGGGTGTCCAGCGTCTGGCCCATGATCGTCAGCAGCTGCGGCACGGCCACCATGTGGGTGATCTGGTGCTCCTGGAACACCCGCAGGATGTCCGGTCCTCGTCTGCTCGGGACGTAGTGGATCGCGGCGCCCCGTGAGATCGGGTAGAGCATGCCGCAGGTCATCTCGAACAGGTGGGAGAGCGGCAGGATGCTCGCCAGGCGACAGGAGGAATCCAGCGGGATGATGTCGCCGGCCGCGACGAGCTGGGAGGTCAGGTTGGTGTGGGTGATCATGCACCCCTTCGGGTTGCCAGTGGTGCCGGAGGTGAAGAAGATCGCCGCCAGCTCCTCCGTCGGCCGCTGCCAGCCGTCGCTGCTCCCCCGCTCCGCGCCAGTGGGCTGGCTCCCCCTCTCCCTCGCAAGGGAGAGGGGGTCGGGGGGTGAGGGCTGCTTCGTCCCCGGCTCCCACCAGGTGACCGTCAGCTCGTCCGGGGCCCAGGGCGGCGGCTCGGCGCCGTCCACGACGATCAGGCGCGGCTCGACTCGCTGGACGATCCTGGCCGCCGCGTCCTGGTTCATCTCACGATCGAATGGAACGACGATCGCCCCGAGCTTCCAGAGCGCGAACAGGTAGATCGGCGTCTGCCAGCCACTCGGCAGCCAGATGATGACGCGCTCGCCGTTCTCGACCCCGAGCGCCGCGAGCTCGTCCGCGAGCCGGTCGATGAGCGCGAGCAGCTGCTGGCTGTCGACGGTCTTCCAGAGGAGCCCTTGTTGGCTGCCGAGGGCGATCGCCGTGGGCTCGGATGCGGCGCGCTGGCGCACGACCTCGTACAGGTGACCGAACATCGTCATCCCCTGACAACAGGTACTGTTAGGGTATCCGCCCCGGCGGCCGGTGTCAGCGTTTTCAGGGCGTTTTGGGCGCAGGATGTTGGACAAATGACATCAGCAGGAGCGCCAGGGCAATCATCACGGCCATCAGCCCGAAGATCGCGCGGGGGCCGTACAGGTCGGAGAGGGCCCCGGCGACGAGGCTGGCGAACGGCGCCGCCACCGATCCGCTCGCCGCGAGCAGGCCCGTCGCCGTGCCGATCCTGTGCGCAGGCACCAACTCGGCGAGCAGTGGGATCGTGAGCACCATGCTGGCGGCGTTCCCAACGCCAGCCAGCAGGAAGACAATGGCGCCCTGCTCCTTCGTGGTGATGACGAGGCCGGCCAGGCCACAGAGGCCCATGATGGCGTACCCGGCCGTCATCACCCGCTTGCGGCCGTAGCGGTCGCCGAGCCAGCCCATCGGCAGGGCCAGGACGGTCGTACTGACCAGCAGTAGGGCCGGCAGCAGTTGCGCCTCGCCGACGCTGGCGCCGAGGATGTGCTGGGTGTAGACCGAGACGAGTGGCATGACGGCGTTGACGCCCGACCAGTAGCAGAAGTAGACGAGCCCGAACACGAGCGCCGCGCGGGGGAAGCTCAGCCAGCCCGGGTAGCCCTCACCCCCAGCCCCTCTCCCTTGCGAGGGAGAGGGGAGCAGGTTCTCTCCCTCTCCATCGCAATGGGGAGGGGGCTGGGGGGTGAGGTTCGTCTCCCGTACGCCGAGCACCGTCACCAGCGCCCCTGCCGTCAGCACCGCCCCCGTGAACGCGAATGCCCAGGCCGGCACAGACTCGGACCAGGCGGCAAAGCCGAGCAGCAGGATCGCGACCTGCCCCGAAAAATGGACCACGACCGAGCGCGCGGCCAGGCGGTTGCGGCCCCGCTCCGACACCACGTCGACCAGGAGCGCCTGGTGGATGTCGTCGGCGACGTTGTACCAGGCTGTGTAGAGGAGGATGATGACGATCGCCGGTCCGAGCGACGTGCCGACGAGCGGCGTCAGCGCCATCCCGAGGCCGGCCAGTACCGCCCCTGCCAGGATAAAGGGCCGCCTCCGGCCGAGCCAGCCGAGCCAGATCCGGTCAGACCAGTTGCCGACGGCTGGCGAGACGAGTGCGCCGACGAAGGCCCGGCTGTTCCCGAGCAGCCCAAGCAGCAAGTACGAGTCCGTGAAGGCGGCCAGCCAGAGCGTCAGCGTGAAGTTGTTGAACGCGCTAAAGACGCCGGTCCCGAAGCTACAACCGAGATAGGCAAGTCGCTGGCGCATCGCACCGAGAGGATACGACGTGGGAACCACGGTCCGGACCTGGGCGTCCTGAAAGTGATGGACTCCAGGAGATGCTGTGGTATCCTCCTGGTGATTCGCGGGGAGACGACTGTGCCACGAGCATTTCGGCCGCTGACGCTGCTTCTGATTGTCACCTTCATGCTGGCGCTCGTCCAGCCTTCGCTCGCGCGCGCCAGTACGCCGCCGTTCGTAGCGTCCGCCGAGTCCGTTGCACAGAACCAGGGTCGGACCCAGCCCGGGCCGATCGTGCGGCAGGCGTTCGACCTGCTGATGGATCGCTTCGTCGTCCCGCCGAAGTCCGGCGACCTGCTGAACGGCGGCCTCGACAGCGCCCACCACTTCCTCGAGAAGCGGAACGTTTCTGATCCGCTGGCCGAGCGTCCGCCGTTCACGGGAGATCGCCGCGAGGACTGGCGCCTCTTCCTGCCGGCCTATGAGCAGGTGGCGCGCGCCCTCGGGAACAAGGCGCCGAAGGAAGAGCTGGACCGGGCGCTGGTGGACGGCATGGCGCAGTCGCTTAAGGAAGCACACACCTACTACATGCCGCCGGAGATCTTCAGCCAGCAGATGGCGGAGCTCCAGAATCGCAACCGGTACGCCGGCGTCGGCATCCAGATGAGCCCAGACCTGATCATTACCGACGTCTTCGAGGGCAGCCCCGCCGAGGGTGCTGGCCTCCAGATCGGCGATCAGCTCATCGCCGTCAACGGCGAGTCAATCGAAGGCATGACCTCGGCGGAGACGAGCACTCGGGTGCGCGGTGAGCCGGGAACGCCGGTGACCCTGACGGTGCGCCGCGGCGGCGTCGCCGAGCCGGTCGTCAAGACGATGACCCGGGCGACAATCTCGATCGAGTGGCTGCGCGCCAGGATCCTGGACGGCGGGATCGGCTATCTCCAGATCCGACAGTTCGCGATCCCTGATGCGCTGCCGCTGTTCAACAAGGCGATGGACCGCTTCGCCGAGGCGAACATCAAGGCGCTGGTGATCGACGTCAGGAACAACCCGGGCGGCAGCGTGGCGACCGGCGAGGAGATCCTCAGCCGTCTCCTGCCAGACGACAAGCCGCTCTACCGGCAGGTCGAGCGTCGGAGCGGCGAGCGGACCGTCTCGACCTGGGGCGACTACTGGGGCCGAGACATCCCGATCGCCGTGCTGGCGAACGGTGGCAGCGGCTCGATGAGCGAGATCCTCGCGGCGGCGCTCCAGGAGAACGGCGCGGCGCGCGTCATCGGCACCAAGACGGCGGGCGCGGTCGCGGCTGGCGTGCCGGTCCCGCTCGCGGACGGCTCTGGATTGCTGGTGACGGTGCAGACGATCACGACGCCAAGCGGCAAGGTGATCAACGAAGTCGGGCTGGAGCCGGATGAGGTGGTGGAGCTTGACGCGGACCTGTTCCGCGCCGGCAAGGACAACCAGCTCGAAGCGGCGGTCGGGTACGCCCGGGAGCAGGCCGGGGCACGCGGCAACCGGCAGGGCCAACTGCCGGAGTTGGTCGGCGCCCATTAAGCGTAGCGCCTCCGATGCGGGCCAAGGGGGCAAGTGGGCGGTTGGTGTCCAGGGCCGTGGACTGAAGTCCACGTCTACCGTTGTGCCGTCGCTACGCGACTCCGGGGACTGACGATCCCGATGCGTCCCGTAGGGACGCGGCGATGGTAGACGTGGGCTTCAACCCACTGCGTGCCCGCCTCGCACGCTCCTGGCTCGTGTCAAGTAGCGTAAGCCGTTATCATGGCTCGCCCATTGTCGATCTCGATTCGTGACAATGGTGGTAGTGTGGCTGTGGGGGGGCAATGGCAACGGTGCGCTTCGTCCTCGTCTTTCTCGTGCTCTTTCTCGTCGTGGCGGTGCCAGCGCCTGCGCGCGCTCAGGCGGCGCCAGGGCCGTTCGTGAAGCAGGCGTTCGATCTGCTGATGGACCGCTTCGTACTCCCGCCGAAGTCGGGTGACCTGTTGAAGGCCGGTTGGGACGGCGGCATCGCACACATCAAGGGTGCGAGCGGGGCAGAGCCAGGTGCGCCCGCGCCGTCGTTCACGGGAGATCGCGGCGCCGACTGGAACGCCTTCCTGGCGGCTTACCCGGCCCTGGTCGCCACGCTCGGCGCGTCGCCGGATCAGCATGCGCTCGATCGCGCCATCGTCGCCGCGATGGCGAAGTCGCTGAACTCGTCCCACACGTACCTGACGGTGAACCCACCTCCCGGACTGGTGTACGGCGGCGTCGGCGTCCAGATGTCGCGCGAGTTGATCGTGACGGACGTTTTCCCTGGAAGTCCCGCCGAGGCTGCCGGCGTGCGTCCCGGCGATCGACTGATCGCCGTGGATGGCGTCTCGGTGGAGGGGATGACATCGCAAGAGACAAGTTCGCTCGTTCGCGGTCCGGTCGGGAGCGCGGTCCAGCTCACTGTGAGACGGGCCGGGCAAGCAGAGCCTACCGTTATCAACGCGACACGCGCGGAGATCGTCGTCCCCTGGGTGACCTCACGAGTGCTGGACGGCGGGATCGGATACTTGAAGCTCGGCGGCTACCCTCAGCTTGATGCGATCGGGCCGTTTGACGAGGCCGTTACCCTGCTTGACGGCGCCGACGTCAAGGCGCTCGTCGTCGACGTTCGCGGAAATGGGGGTGGACCCGTCGATGCAGCGAACAAGATCATCAGTCGTTTCGTCCGCGAAGGGGCACTCTACCAGCGCACGAACCGCCAGGGACAGACCACACCTGTGAACGTCGATGGGAGCGCCTGGGGCCGAAATATCCCGATCGCCGTCCTCGTCAACGCTGGATCTGGGGGCAACGGCGGCGAGCTGCTGCCATCCGCGCTGCGAGAGCATGGTCTGGGATACGTCGTCGGGTCGCACACGGCGGGAAGCCTGGCCGCGGGGGTGCGGGTTCCTCTCCAGGACGGTTCGACCTTGACAATCACCGTCGAGACATGGCGAACGGGTAAGGGGCAGGAGATCGAGGGCGTCGGCCTGGAGCCCGACTTGACGGTCGAGCTTGATCCGGGCGCGCTCGCGGAGGGGCGTGACACGCAGCTCGAAGCCGCGCTCACGTACCTGAAGGAGAAGATCGGCTCGTAGTGGCGGGGGACAAGCCCCCGCGCTAGAGGTCGCGGCGGGAGAACGCCCGGGCGGCCAGCAGCAGGAAGACGGCCGGGTAGGCGAGCGTCCAGATCACCAGCGGGAGCGTCGGCGGCACCGCGCCGATGAACGGCACCTGGCCTCTCGTCCCGCCGACCGCCAGGAAGAGCGGCGACTGCGCGTAGAACGAGGCCGCCTTCCAGATCGCGTCGCTCGGGACCAGCAGGCTGATCGCGATGCCCAGGTTCACCATCCCGCCGTTCTGGACCATGTTGCCGATGTACTCGATCAGGCCGCCCAGCCAGGCCAGTCCGAACAGGGTGAACGAGATCACGCCGTTCGCCAGCGTCGAGAACAGCGTGCTCCCGAACAGGCTGACCGTCAGCAGTACCAGCGCACCCAGCACCATCAGTCCGATGGTCCGCGCCGCGTCGAACGCCTGGTAGCCGGAGGCGAGCCAGGCCATGCTGAGGATGGCGCCGGACATGAAGACGACGTACAGGCCGATCAGGCCGGCGTAGGCCAGCCAGCGCCCTACCACGACGTCCGCGCGCCGGATCGGGCGGGCCAGCACCGCGTGGAGCGTTCCTGAGTCGATCTCGCTGGAGATCGCGCCGACGGTCAGGAACAGCGCGACGAAGCTGGAGAGGAAGTGGACGGCGTACAGTCCGAGCACCGTCAGGATCGTGCCGGCGGCGAGGACCTCGCTTCGATCGCCGCCTTGTTCCCTGAACGCCGGGGACATGTTGTAGAGCAGTGAAAGGCCGAATGCGTAGAGCGCCAGAAAGATCAGGCTCAGCACGAACGCTGACAGGACCAGTCGACGGCTGATCGCCTCGTGAACGGTGAATCGCGCGATCGTCAGCGCGTGCATGCTCAGCCCTCGCTCCCTTCCACCAGGCTCATGAACACCTCCTCCAGGGAGCGCCGAGCCGGCACCAGTCCGTACAGCTCCACACCCTGAGCGACGATCGTCCGCGCCACGGCCGGGATCTGGTCCGGGTCGGAGATACCCAGGACGATCGCCATCTGGCCTGCCTCGCTCGGTTCGATGCTCAGCACCTCGCCGTGCCGGGCGAGCGCAGCCAGGAGCTCCCGGTCGGCGCGATCGACGGCGATTCGGACTTCCGGGGCGCCGCCGACCACCTCGGCGAGCGACCCGGCCCGCACGACGCGCCCGTGGTCGACGATCGCGACCCGATCGCAGATCATCTCGACCTCGCCGAGCAGGTGTGAGTTCAGGAAGACGGTCACGCCGTCTGCCCGAAGCTGGCGGATCAGGTCGCGGATCTCGCGCCGGCCGACCGGGTCCAGCGCCGAGCTCGGCTCGTCCAGCAAAACCAGGTCCGGGCGATGGAGGATCGCCTGGGCAAGTCCCAGGCGTTGCTGCATCCCCTTGGAGTAGCCTCGGACCCGCTCGTCGCCGCGCCCCGTCAGGCCGACCAGCCCCAGCACCTCTGGGATGCGCGCCTGCCGCTCGCGCGCCGAGAGGCCGGCCAGCCGCCCGTGGAAGTCGAGCAGCCGAGCGCCGGTCAGCCAGTCGTGGAAGCGGAAATGCTCCGGCAGGTAGCCGACCTTCGCCCGAGCGCGCCGATCCGTGACCGGCCGCCCGAAGATTCGGGCCTCACCGGACGTGGCGTGGACCAGCCCGGTCAGGATCTTGATTGTGGTCGTCTTGCCAGCGCCGTTTGGCCCGAGGAAGCCGAACACTTCCCCGGGCCACACGGTCAGCGTCAGATCATGCAGGGCGACTTTCCGCCCGTACGTCTTGCGGAGGCCGCGCGTCTCGATGGCCGAGGTGGCGTCACCCCCAGCGGGCGCAATGAATTGCGCCCCTACAGGATCTGGCGACGCGGTAGGGGCGCAATGAATTGCGCCCGCCTGCAATGCGCCCGTCTGCGTCTCCCCCTCTCCCTCGCAAGGGAGAGGGGGCTGGGGGGTGAGGGCTGTCACTTCAGACTCTCGGCGATCCGACGCAGGTCCGTCGCCTTCATCGGTCCGGCCACCCCGAGGATGCGGCCGTCACGCTGCCAGATCACACCGCTCCCGAGGCCAGTGTTGTCGTTCAAGATGTACCCTGGTGCGCCGGCGACCTTCGTCTCCTGCCAGGTCATCTTGTCGATCGGCACAGGGATCGGCAGGGTGCTGGTCCAGTCCTGGATCGAGCGAAGCTGGCGCGCCAGGTCCGGCGGGAGGTTCGGCATGCCGAGGAGGAACGTTCGGATCTCCTCCAGGCTGGCGTTCCCTTCCACTCCGACCTGGACTTCGCGGGCCTCGCCGATCATCACGGACGGCTTGTTGTCGGTCCCCGGATACTCGAGCATGACGATCGGCGGCAGCGCGACGACCAGCGACGCGCCGTGCAGCTTGTCCGGGAGCGAGAGATCCTTGCGGTTGATCGAGTCGAAGTAGGCGCGCGCCTTCTGCTCGTCAAAGGTCAGGCGGGTCTCGCTGCCTGGCGAGAAGCGCACCTTCGGCGTCCTGGACACGCCGGCTGGCAGCGTGGCAGGATCGGGCTGGAGGACCGGGAACCCGGCCTTGCTGGCCGCTTCCTGGACGTTCGCCACGTCGACCGGCCGCGTCGTCTGGTTGTTCTTGACCGTCCCGAGCTGCTCGAACCGGAACAGTCCAGTCTGGCGGGCCTGACTCGGGTCGAACGTCACGATCGTCAGGCGCTGGGAGCGGAACTGCGCGAGGAAGCCGGCCGCGGCAGCCTGGCCCTCCGGCGTGGCAAGGGTCAGGACCAGCGCGAGGGCCGCCGCGATGCCCCCAAGGGGGAGCCGCCAGCGCTGCCAGAGAACGGTGATCGAAGAGCGCTCACCGCCAGCGGACGAACTGGGGTGTGCCGGCGTGTTGGCGTGGGTGGGCGCGTTGGCGTGGGTGGGCGCGTTGGCGTGGGTGGGCGCGTTGGCGTGGGTGGGCGCAATGAATTGCGCCCCTACTGCGTCGGATGATCCTGTTGGGGCGCAATTCAGTGCGCCCGCGTTCATTGCGCTCGCGTTCATCACACCCGCCAGTGTATCGTCGGCGAGTGTGCCGTGGAGCCGGCTGAGCGCGGCCTCCGTCTCCGCTACAGTAGGCGGGGAACCAGCATGCGCGGCCAGCACCCGGGCAGTATGATCGGCGTCGCGCTCGAGCGCGCCAAGCGTCTGCTGGCAGGCGTCGCAGGCGACGACGTGGTCTTCAACGGCGTGATCGTCCAGGGTCGAGATCGCCGGCGAGGCGGCGGTCACGGCAGGAACCATCAGTGCGGCCGACGCGACGCCGTTCGGCGCTTCGACGGCTTTGTCGGCCGGGCCCTTCCGGTCGAGCCAGGCCCGGAGGCGGCCCGGATCAGGGCAGATCGTGGTCATGGTGTCGTTCCTCGTGGGGTGTCCGGGCCCGCGTCAGCGTTGTCGGGAGTGTAGGCGGCGCGGAAGGCACGCTCGCCGCGCGCCAGGTAGACGCCAACCGAGCCGATCGCGATGCCGAGCGTCGCGGCGATCTCGGCGTACGAGTGGCCAGCGTGACGCAACAGCAGGCAGGCGCGCTGGCGCTCCGGCAGGGCGGACAGGGCCGCGCGAACCTCGTCGCGCGCTTCGGCGCGCAGTACCGCGTGGGGCGGGCTAAAGGTGTCGTCGCGGCTCCGCTCCGGATCGAGCGTCCCGTCGAGCTGGCTGGCGCGCACGGCTCGGGCAGCGGCCCGCCGCCGATCGCGCAGACGGTTGACGCCCAGGTTCAGGACGACCCGCCTGAGCCAGGCCCCGACGACCTCGTCTGGTCGATCCAGGAGCGGAGGGCCAGCTCCGGGGTGTGCGTCGGCGTCGTCAGGTGCGTGCTGACCTCGGTCGAAGCGCTCGCGTTGGCCAGTCCGTGCCAGGCGCAGGAACGCCTCCTGGACGATGTCCTCGGCCTCCGCGCGGTCTCCAAGCAGACGATCGGCGAGTGGGACGAGGCGTGGGTAGAGCTGCCGGAACAGATCGTCGAAACGCTCGGCCGGGCGATCGGACGTCGCCGTGTGGTGCTCAGCCACGCTCAGCACCGTCGGCTCCGAAGCGGCATGGGGCTCCCTCCTGATTCTGGATGGTACGTGCGCGCCGTCCTCATGCCCTAAACACCGCCGGCCGCGTCGTTCTTACACCGGTCCGCGCGGCGCCGCCGAGTTGCCCGGACAGTATGACGAAGACTCGCCGTCTGGGGGACCGGGTGGACTTCACGATGTGAGAAAATGGCGCCGCGCGGAGCGATCCAGGTGAAGGGACGGGCGCAGCCGGTCCAGGTCTTCGAGCTGGCCTGACCGACGAGCCGTTTCCGATGTGATGCACGATGGTAGACTGGCCGCATGTTCCGAGCGCGGGTCCGCCCGTGGCAACGTCGCATCACCGCCGGACTCGTGCTCATGTCCGCGGCGATTGTGCTCATGCCCGCACAAGCAGCCGTTTCTCAGCCCGGCATCGAGCTGACGACGCTGGCGACTCGGTTCCTGGACGAGGCCCCGCCGGACCGACGGTGGGTACTGCGACGCGGCCACCCCCTGAATGGCGATGCTCATGCCCACGCCGGCGGCTTCATCTACGCCGCCGTGGGCAGGTCGTACCTGGTCGTGGACGACACCCAGGGCTCCCTGATGGAGGCAGGCCGGGCGGCCTGGGCGCCCGGCGGGATCGGCCATCTCCACACCTCGCCGTTTCGCGCCTCGAACAGCGGGCGGCAGGAGGAGGCCGCCAACCTCGAGATCTGGACGATCTTGCTGGAGCGTGAGAACGACGTGCGCCAGCCTGGCGCCTCGGCGATCAGCCCGCCGCTGCGTGGGCTCGTTCCCGGCCCGTACGAGGCGCGGCTCGTCGCGATGACGTTCCAGCCCGGTGCCGCGACAGCCATTCGGCAGCGGACCGGCCCGGAGCTGGCGTACACGCTCGACGGCTCGTGGGAGTTGGAGTACGCCGGCGTGCCGTTCACACTTGGTGCTGGCCAGGGCTACCTCGCGGATCCGGGGGTGCCGCACCGGCTCCGGAACTCGGGCGGCGAGCCTGCTCGACTGCTCTCAGCCCAACTGGTGCCAGCTGGTCGCCCCGCCGAGGAGCCCGCCCCCTGATTCCCATCAGGGTTCTGGGTGCTGCTGGACAAGCAGGTGCGGCGGAACATTGTGACCGTCAACGCTTGACAATTCGGCCCACCGATTTATCATTTCTCTCACACTCCTGTCCGCAGTGGACTCGTGATCGTGCCGATGACTCAGCAGGCGCGCGATTCTACGGTCTGGCACCCCGTCCGATCGGCAGATCAAGAAAGGCGGGTGAGCAACGGTGGCCCCGGCGGTCCACTCGGCCGCGCCGCCGTGGCCTGACAGTGCAGGCTGACAGCCTGTCAGCCGCGTCGCTCTACAGCACATCGAAAGGTTTGTCGAGCGCACCTTCCAGGCACGTACTGCCGCGTCAACCGCAAAGTGGCGGAGATGAAGGAGTGAGTCGTGAACGGACACGAGGCACCTCCAGCGTCGGGCGTGACACCGAATTCCTCCCCCCTGAGTCGGCGGGGGTTCATTCGCCGAGTCGGACTGCTCTCGGCCGGACTGGCCGCGTTGCCGCTGCTGAGCGCCTGCGGCGGGGCCGCGACTCCGGCGGCCAAGGAGAGCGCTCCGGCCCCCACCAGCGCTCCTGCCAAGCCGGCCGAGGCAGCAAAGCCGGCCGCACCCGCTGCCGCCCCGGCGGCTACGTCGGCCCCGGCCAAGCCCGCCGAGGCCGCGAAGCCCGCCGAGGCACCGAAGCCCGCTGCCGCCGCGACCGGCGCCCAGACCACCGTCAAGTTCGAGGGCTGGGACTACGAGCCGCCGCTCGTCGAGCAGAACATCCAGCGCTTCACGAGCCTGAATCCGACGATCAAGGTCGACTACACGCCGATCATCAGCGCCGAGTACCGGCAGAAGCTGGTCGCGGAGTTCACGGCCGGCGCGAACCCGGACGCGCTCTACGTGCGTGACGACTACTTCGCCGGTTGGGTGACGGCGGGCTACCTTCAGGACATCGAGGGCATGCCGGGCGTCGACGAGACGTACAAGCTGTTCTACGACTTCAACGCCGACGCCATGACCTACAACGGCAAGCGGTACGGCATGCCCTACTACGCCGACGTCATGACCTTCGTCTACAACGAGGAGATGCTCCAGAAGGCTGGCTTCAACGCGCCGCCGACGACGTTGCCGGAGCTGGAGGAGCAGGCGCTCAAGATCAAGAGCGCCGGGATCTCGCAGTTCCCGATGTCGCTGAGCCTCGGGCTGACCAACGACTTCTGGTCCAACTGGTGGGGCCTGATCTACGGCAGCGGTGCGAAGCTGTTCGACGACAAGCTCAACCCGATTCTGGACAAAGACCCCGCCGTGAAGGGGGTCATGTCCTGGATCGCGAAGGGCCTGAGCGACACCAAGATCATCGACCCGGCCTCGCTGGAGACGGCGACGATCCCGCGCGACAATTTCATGGCCGGCCAGCACGCCTTCATCTTGATCGCCCGCTACGACGTGGAGGCCGTCAACAACCCTGAGCGCTCGAAGGTCGCCGGCAAGGCGAAGATGGCGCTGATCCCGGGCCTGGACGGGCCGAGCAAGGGGACCGTCGGCTGGACCAGGATGTACTGCCTCGCGAAGACCACTAAAGTGAAGGACGAAGCGTACAAGCTGATCTACTACCTGGGCGGCCTGGACGAGAAGAAGGAGCCGTACACGGCGAAGTTCTGGTTCCTCAATCGAGGTCTCGGCTTCACCTACAAAGCGCTGGGGGACGACCCGGAGATTAAGGCGAAGCTGGCGAAGTTCACCGATCCAGTGATCTACTCGAAGCAGGCAGAGGTGGCGCGGGTCCGCGAGGCCGTCACGGAGCCGTGGTACTCGGAGTGGGAGAGCGGCAACCAGAAGCTGATGCAGCAGGTCTTCACCAAACAGCTCACCGTGGATGACGCGCTGAAGGGGATGGTCGCGAACGCCGAGAAGCTGAAGAAGCAGAACGCCTGACCCGCTGGGAGCGCGGCGATCTTCGCCGCCCAGGACGAAGCGGCGAAGATCGCCGCGCTCCCAGGTTGATCGAGTCCGGACTGGAGACCGTCCCATGAGCACGCAACCACTCGCCCTCGCGTCCGAGGCGCCGGGCCACGGCCGTCGTCGGTGGTGGTGGCCGTGGGGCGGCGCCCAGCACGACACGGTCTTCGCCTACCTGTTGAACGTGCCGGCGCTGGTGATGATCTTCACCCTCGTCGCCTACCCGATCGGCTACTCGTTCTGGCTCAGCCTTCAGCGCTACAACCTGAAGCGGCCGGACTTGCAGCGGTTCGTCGGGTTCGACAACTACCTCCAACTGTTGACGGACGACACGTTTCTCAACTCGCTCAAGATCTCCTGCATCTTCTCGTTCTGCTCCGTCGTGCTGGTGGTGGCGATCAGTCTCTCGCTGGCACTGCTGCTGAACGAGACGTTTCTTGGACGGGGTGTCCTGCGTAGTTTGATCCTGCTCCCCTGGGCGTTGCCGGGGGTGGTGAACGGTCTGATGTGGCGCTGGCTCTTCAACGCTCGGGTCGGCGCGTTCAACGGCGCGCTGTTGAGCCTCGGGCTGATCGACCAGTACCAGACCTGGTTGATCGATCCGACCTCGGCGCTGGCGATCGCGATCTTCGCGAACGTCTGGAACCTGGCGCCGTTCTCGACCATCATCCTGCTGGCCGGCCTCTCGACGATCCCGTCGGAGCTGTACGATGCCGCGCGAGTGGACCGTGCCAGCGCCTTCCAGCGGTTCCGCCACGTGACGCTGCCGTGGCTGCTCCACCCGTTGCTGGTGGTGCTGATCCTTCAAACACTCAACGCCTTCCGGACCTTCGACACGATCTATATTCTGACCGGCGGCGGGCCCGGCGAGGCCACCAACGTGATCGCGCTCCAGACGGTCCGGACGGTGCTCGACTTCACGGACTTCGGGATGGGGAACGCGTACGCCTACGTCATCACGTTCATCACGCTGGCGATCTCGATCGGCTACGTGGCGATCCTCCACAAGCGCGGGAGCTTTGAGGTATGACCGCGACCGTTGCACCGACCCAACCCCGGACCGGCGCGCGAATCGGATTGCAGATCCCCTGGCGCCAGATCGCCACCTACGCGCTGGCGATCTTCTTCGCCTGTTATCTGCTGGTGCCGTTCCTCTGGATCGTGCTGACCAGCTTCATGACCGAGGCCGATGCGCTCTCGGTGCCGCCGCAGTGGGTCCCGGCCAATCCGACGCTCGACAATTACGCCGGCTTCTTCAACCCGACGACCCAGCAGCGGCTGCAGGGCTCGCGCGCCGTCGAGGAGACGCCGCGTGGCCTGCTGAACAGCATGATCGTGGCGTTCAGCACGGCCCTGCTCAACCTCTCCCTCGCCACACTGGCGGCTTACTCGTTCGCGCGGCTCCGCTTTCGCGGCAGCCAGCTGCTGCTGATGCTGTACCTCGTCTCGCGGATGGTGCCGGGGGTCGTCATCATCATCCCGTTCTTCCTGGTGCTCAGAACGCTCGGCCTGCTCGACAGCTATCTCGGGCTGATCCTCTCGTACACCACGTTCACGCTCCCGTTCACGATCTGGATCTTGAAGGATTACTTCCGCACGATCCCGCGCGATCTGGAGGACGCGGCGAGGGTCGATCGCTGCAACTGGTTCCAGATGATCTGGCGGGTGTTCCTGCCGATCTCGACGCCGGGGCTGGTGGCGGCCGGGGTCTTCGCCTTCATGACCGCCTGGAACGAGTTCCTCTTCGCGCTCTTCCTGACGAACACGATCAAGTCGAAGACGATCCCGCTGATCGTCGCCAACTTCGCCAACGACCTGGATGTGCGGTTCACGTTCATGGCGGCGGCCGGCGTCCTGGCCGTGATCCCGCCGCTGGTGCTGGCGCTGATCTTCCAGCGGCTGATCGTGCAGGGGCTGGCGGCCGGCTCCGTGAAGGGCTAGCACACCACGGCTGGCCGGGGAGAGCAGACCGATGGCGCAGGTCGACCTGGAGAAGATTCGGAAGCAGTTCTCAAACGTCGTTGCCGTCGACGACGTCAGCCTGACGATCCAGGAGCGCGAGTTCCTGACGCTGGTCGGGCCGTCCGGCTGCGGCAAGACGACGACGCTGCGCCTGATCGCCGGCCTGGAGCGGCTGACTAGCGGCCAGATCTACTTTGACGGCGTGCCTGTTGGCCACCAGCCTGCGAACCATCGTGACATCGCGATGGTGTTCCAGAGCTACGCGCTGTATCCGCACATGTCTGTCGCCGAGAACATCGGTTTCGCCCTGAAGATGATGCGGGTGCCGAAGGCTGAGATCCAGGAGCGGATCGCGCGTGCCGCCGAGATGCTGGATATCGCCCACCTCCTCGAACGCCGGCCGAAGCAGCTCTCCGGCGGTCAGCGGCAACGGGTGGCGCTGGGCAGGGCGATCGTGCGGGACGCGGCGGCCTATCTACTGGATGAGCCGCTCTCCAACCTGGATGCCAAGTTGCGCGTCTTTATGCGGGCCGAGCTGAAGAAGCTTCACCTGGATCTCCAGAAGACGTTCATCTACGTGACGCACGATCAGGCCGAGGCGATGACGATGTCCGACCGGATCGCCGTGATGCACGAAGGGCGGGTCCAGCAGTGCGCCTCACCGTTGGAGATCTACAACCAGCCGGCGAACCAGTTCGTGGCCGGTTTCATGGGCAGCCCGCCGATGAACTTCATCGACGGGAAGCTCCAGCGCGAGGATGGCGACCTCTACTTCCTGGCGAGCGGCATTCGGCAGCGCCTGCCGGCCCGCCTGACCGCGGCTGTCAACGATGAGGGATCAGGGCCAGTGGTGCTCGGGATCCGCCCGGAGGACGTCAAGATCTCGACGGAAAGCGGCGGCGGCGATCACCGGGCGACGGTGTTCGTGGAAGAACCGATGGGCGCCGACG
>Ga0209382_10002009_pt1 | contig 30555 bp, 43 predicted proteins | sample SoiMetdeltSBSDD5_FD_187599 | JGI IMG/M metagenome (GOLD analysis project Ga0209382, IMG submission 187599) | Bulk soil microbial communities from a Populus tree surrounding site in Tennessee, USA - Soil MetaG P. deltoides SBSDD5 (SPAdes) (version 2) | ecosystem: Environmental > Terrestrial >...
TCCCCCGGCAGTAGCGCATTTCGCCGGCCGTGCCGGCGAGCTGGCCGCGCTTAGCGGTCTGCTGCGCGCCGAGAGCAGCGCCACGGTGGTGATCTCCGCGATCGGTGGTACCGCCGGCGTGGGCAAGCCGGACCCTGGCTTTGTGCGGACTTCCGTGCAACGATGTGGTCGTGACCAGACCACGCACCGGCAAGACCCGCCCGACGCCCACCAGCGACGTCGCCGGCACCTACGTCCGGATCAGCGATGACCGGGAGTCCGAGGAGGCCGGCGTCACCCGCCAGACCGAGGACACCGTCGCCCTGTGCGCCACGCAGAACCTGCGGATCCACCGGGTGTACTCCGACAACGACACGGGCGCCTCGACGCGCTCACGCAAGCCACGCCCGGGGTACGACGCACTCCTGGCCGATGCCCGCGCCGGGACGATCGGCGTGATCGTCGCCTACTCCTCGTCGCGACTGACCCGCCGGCCGATGGAGCTGGAGGCCCAGATCAAGCTCGCCGAGGAGTGCGGTACCCGGTTCGTGTACGTGCGCTCCCCGTCCTTCGACCTGAACTCCGCGGACGGCCGGCAGGTTGCCCGGATGCTCGCCGCATCCGACGCGGCCGAGGCGGAGAGAACCGGTGAACGGGTGTCCCGCGCGGCCCGGCAGCGGGCAGAGGAGGGCGGCCACAACGGCGGGAGGCGGCGGTACGGGTTCCTCGCCGACGGCGTGAGCGTGGATCCGGACGAGCGGGACGTCCTGCGCGCGGTCGCCGAGCAGCTGCTGGCCGGGGTGCCGTTGCGCGCGGTCTGCGCGGACCTGAACCGCCGCGGCGTGCCCACCACCACCGGCGCGGGCCGCTGGTCCGGGCAGACCCTGCGGGACGCGCTGACCAAACCGTCGTGCGCGGGGATCACCGTGCACGACGGCGAGCCGGTCGGCCGGCTGCCCGGGGATCCGATCCTGCCCCAGGACGTCTGGGCCGCGGTGCGGGACAAGCTGTCCGAGCCGTCGGTGTCGTGGGTCGACCGGAACGGCACGCCGCGCACCGCCCCCCGCTACACGAGCACCGGGCGCGAGCCGACGTGGCTGCTCTCCGGGATCGCCAAGTGCGTGTGCGGGGCGCCGTTGGACGCCGGACCCCGGCAGGCGTACCGCTGCCGCTCGTTGCGGGCCGGTCCGGGTGGTGGTGGGCACGTGCGACGCGACGCCGTTGCGTTGGATGCCTACATAACCGCGGTGGTGGTCGAGCGGCTGTCCCGCAGCGACGCGGTCGACCTGTTCACCCGCCCGGTGACGGACATCGACGTGCCGGCACTGCGCCGGAAGGCGACCGCGCTGCGCGAGATCCGGGACCGGTACGCGGCCCACCTCGGCCGGGGCGAGGTGCCCGACGACATGGACGCGGTTGAGTTCGCGGTCGCCCGTCGCGCCAACCGCGACGCGCTCGCCGAGGTCGAGGCCCGGCTGTCCACGGCGAGCGTCACGTCCCCGGCCGCCCCGCTGCTCGGTGCCGCCGATGTCCGCGAGGTGTGGGAGCGCCTACCGCTCGGGCAGCGCCGCGCCGTCGTCGCCGAACTGCTGGACATCACCGTGTTGCCGGCCCGGCGCGGGCGTGGGTTCGACGCTGACGCGGTACGCATCGAGCGTGCCAAGCACGCGTAGGACCGGCGTCAGACTCCGGTCGGGCCGCTTCGCTGTCCTGGCGGGGAAGTAGTCCGCCCCGCGCGCGCGGGGAGCGGCAGAACCGGTCAGCTACTACTGCCCCAGGGCGAGCTGCACGTTGCCGCCGCCGTCGTTGATGATCTCGATTCGCAGCATCTTGACGATCTCCCGGGCGAGCCCGCTGGTCATCCCCGGGTCGACCGTCAGCGTGCCGGACAGACGTCCGCCGCCGCTCATCCGCGGCGGCGGCATCGCGTTGTACCCGCCGCTGGCCGGGGTCACGTTCGCGTACCGCGGGACCACGTCCATGCCGTGCCAGCCGGCCATCTCCGAGAGCAGACCCGCGGCGCGGCGCTGGGAGATACCGCGCTGGGGGACGGCGCCTTCCTTGCCGGTGCCCGGCTCGCCGATCAGCATCGCCGGCTTGCTGGTGATCAGACCTCGCTGGGCTTTGGCGATGCCGCCCTTGGCGTAGAACTGAATGTTGGTTCCCACGACCCGGGTGGTGACCGTGCCCGGGATGCCGCCGATGACCTGCCGGTAGCGGCTCATCTTCGTGATCGCCGTATCGAGGCCGGGGGTCTTCACCTCGGTCTGCACGGCCGGCGGGAACCCGCCGAGACCGGCGAGCAGCTCGTCGACCTTCGTCTTGCTCAGCCCCAGCTCCCGGCCCAACGCGTACACCTTCTGGATGTTCTTGGCGTACGCCGCGTCCGCGGCCTCCAGGGTGACCTTCTGGTCGAGCTGGGCGTCGCGCATGCTCAGGGCCGCCGACGCGGCGGCGAGGACCGCGCGGGCGTTCTCGCGGCCCTTCTCGCCGGTGATGTCCAGGCCCTTGCCGTTCTCCCGGACCGACTCGGTCATGGCGTCGAGCGCCTCTTCGAAGTCGATCCGGGAGCCGGTGATGCCGAGCATCCCCCGGTACAGCTTGCCGGTCGCGTCGGCCATCATCTCCAGGCCCACGGCGGACGCGCGGGCCTGCTGGGCGATCTTGCGGAGCGGGTCGGCCTGCTGAATGTCCTTGAGCAGCTTGACCTGACCGCCGTCGATCAGCGCCAGCGGGCCGCCGGTGAAGCCGGCGATCTTACGGGTGAAGGCGTACGACTCGCTCAGGTAGCTGACCAGGAACCCGGCCGCCGCAACCGTTCCCTCGATGGCGATGAACGCATCGTGCAGACCGACGCTGATCGCCTCGGAATGCTCGCCGACCTCCTCGAACGTGAGCCCCAGCGACCGGCCCAGCGCGGGCAGGTCCCGCGACAGCACGGCGAAGACCGGGCCGGCGTCCTCCACCATGGAACGGATCCCGGGCAGCAGGCCCTTCGTGAAGCCGATGCCGGCGTCCACCAGCGGGTCGACCAGTTTCGCCGACGCCCTCAGGGTTGCCTCGACCTCGGGCCTGATCTCCGCGCGCCACGCCTTGCCGGCCTTGCCGATGCCCGCGAGGGTCGGCTGCACGAACGTCTCGGCGACGATGGCCTTGAAATCACCGGCGACCGTACCGCCGAACTCCTTCGCGGCCGCCTTCACCTTCGGGTCGGTGAACGCACCGGCGACGCCCACCCCGACACCGCCGGCCCCGGCGCCGCCCACCAGCGCCGCGCCGACCACCGAGCCGATCAGGGGCGCCGCCGCGGACGCTCCGGCGACCAGCGCCAGCGTCAGCGGAGAGCCGACTGCCCGGGAGAACAGGCCGGCGAAGGCCGCGCCGCTCTTGGCTCCCGCACCCGCGGCGGACGTTCCGGCGCCGACGGCCGCCACCTTGGCCATCTTGCGAGCGGCCTCATCGGCCTCGTCGCCGACGTCGTCAAGTTCCCGGCGCACCGCGCGGAGTTTGGCCAACGTACGCCGCTCATCGCCGAACGCCCGTTCAAGATCGGCCCGTTTGACCTCGTCGCTGGCCCGGGCGATCTCCCGGGCAAGCTCCTTGACCTTCCGGCCGGTAGCTTCCAGCTTCTTGTCGAGCAGCGCGGCGTCGGACGCGGTGTCCTTCAACTCGTCGCCGAGCTTGCCGACCTTGTCGTCGAGCTTGTCGAAGCCCTTCGCAGCGTCGAGCAGGCCCTGGCGGTCGCTGCGGGTCTCAACGTCGAGGCGTACCGGGCGGGGCATCGGCTACCCGGCCAACAGCTGGTAGACGTCGAGGTCGCGGCGAATCTCGACGAGCCTTGCGTGGGCCTGCGAGTCGGTCATCCCGCGGGCGTACCGCTCCGCCGCCGCCGGCTTGCCGCGGTGCCGGAAGGCCCGGGCGCGGGACACCCGGACCCGGGCGTCCAGCTCACGCTCGATGCCGCGCAACTCGGTCCGAAGCTGGCCCTCACCAGGCCGACCGGAGGCTGCCGCGGCGATCTCCATCGCCTGCCGGACCGACATGGCCGGGCCCTCGTCCTGGCGGGCGATCGGCTCGCCGTCGATGCTCAGGACTCGCGCCTCCGGATCCGCCGGCTCCGCCGCCGGGCCGGTCTCCACCAAGTGTGCACGGGTGATCTCGAAGACTGGCCAGACGTCCCGGCCGTTCGGCGCCAGCTTGCGGTCGGGCAACGGCCGCAAGCCCTCGACCAGCGCGCGGACCGACATGCCCGGCAACACGCCGGTGCGGATCGCCTCCACCACCTGGTCCACCAGCGCGGTGTCGAGCAGAGCGCAGTGCACCTTCACCAGCCCGGACCGCGTCTCGACGATGCGGCGCACCTCGCCCAGCGCGGTGCGCAGGACTTCGCTGCGGCTGCCGTCGGCGGCCAGCGCGTGTCCGAGGACGACCGGCAGGGCGTGGTTCTCCTCGTCGAAGACGGGATTAAGCGCCGCCCTCGTGAAGACCTGCCAGCACGGCTCGCCGTGGTCGTCGACGGCGACCACCGGGACGTCGAGGCGCAGCGCGACGGCGACCATCTCGCGCGGCGGATCTCCGTAGCTGGCCCAGCTCGGCAGCCGGTACGCGCTGCGCTCCTCGGCCGCCCGCACGGCCACGCGGCTCGGTGCTGGCTGGACCCTGGTCGTCGTGGGCGTCCACGGGTCTTCCTCGTCGGGTTCGTCGAGGGTGGTCAGGTCCGCGGCGAGCCGGACCTCGGCTGCCAGCTCGCGGACCAGCGCGCGGCGCTCGTCAGGGCCGAAGGACGCCAGGATAGAGCGCACCGACACGGAGGTGGAGTCGTAGGCGGGGAACACGACGGGGCCGATCTCATGGGTGTCGGCGTCGCGGATCTCCCGCAGGTCCACGTCGTCGGAGCGGCGGGTCCACCGATCTCCCTGCGGATTGGTGGGCACCTCGAAGCGGAACGACATCCCCTTGACCGTCTTGGCGGCGATCGCCTTGCGGATCGGCTCGACCAGCGGGTCGTCCATCAGCCGGGCCCGCACATACAGGCCCTTGCGGTCCTCCGGGTTGATCTCCTCGATGGAGGCGATGGGTACGGCGCCGACCCGGGGGTCGCGGCCGTGTTCCCACTGCATCACCGGCATCCGCCGGGACAGGGAGCGGGTGAACGCGCCGGGGAGGATGACCTCGTCGAAGTCGCCCTGCAGGTCCCGGATGCGGGCCGGGGAGTTGTAGACGGCGGCGTAGCCCTCAAGGGTCCGCCCGTCGTCACCGCCGCGGGTTTCGAAGTCGAAGCTGCGCAGGCACAGGCCGAGGTCACGGGCGCGGCCGTACCTGGTCATCTCGTCGCCGCCCTGCGCTTCGCCCTAGCCGCCCATTGCTCGCGGCCGTCGGACCAGCCCAGCCGGACCGCCGCAACCGACCAGCGCACGGCGTTCACGGCGGCGAGGACGATGCCCGCGGCCAGCCAGCCGATCGCGTACAACACTGCGGCGACGACGGTCAGGAGCGCCTTGCGGATCTCGACCGGCCTCGCCTCGACCGTCACCCGCTCGGCCAGTGTCGTCATGCCGCCGCCTCACGCTCGTCGTCAGCGCGGCCGGCGGACGGCACGCCGCGGCCCGGCAAATGCACGGCGCGCCCATCGTCGACGTAGGACGGCTCTCCGCCGGCCGCACGCTCGTCCAGGCCCTCGAACCGGAAGCCCAGTCGCCGCAGCGCAGCGACCGCGTCACGTTCCTTCTGCCGCGTGTTGCGCACCACCATCGACTCCTCTCCGGCGCTCCAGTCCTGCCACGTACGCCCGTAGGTCGTCGACCGCGATCTTCTGCGTGCCCCCGACCCGCACCCGGGGGATCGCGCCGGCCGCAACCAACCGGGACAGCGACCGAGGGGACACGTTGAGGACCCGTGCGGCCTGCTCGTAGCTGACAAGGAGACGGTCCATCCCACCGTCCTCTGTGTCCAGTTGTGGCGCTGATTGGCGCCCGTTGGCGAGCAGAGCAGCGAGAGCGGCCACGTCGAGCGGGACGTAGACCCCGGCCTCCCGGCACCGGCGGGTGAAGTCCCCCAGCACGCGCGCCGCATAGCGCAGCGTCGCCCGCTCGGCGTCATCGATCGTCATCGTCATCCACCTTCCGCATGCGTGGCGCGCAAGGGATCGAGAGGGACGGGAGGGGGCTGGGGGCAACACGGCCGAGGCCAAGATCGCCGACCCAACTGCAAAGGTCGCTGCCCCCGTCTACGGGTTCCAGGGATCGCGATCTTGTGGAACTCGGCCCGTTGCCATCGACGGAGAGTGATGTCCGTTTTGCTCCCGCGAGGCTTCTCGGACCCTTCTGATTCAGTTCGGAGTCCACTGTGGACGATCGCAAGATCGCGCGAAGAGAGAAACGGGCGTGGCGACTCGGGTCGCTCGGCGCGGGCCATGATCCATGTCGCCGGTACCCCCCGGGGGTACCCCTGCGCGCCGTAGTCACGCGCACGACGGCTGACCGTCGGCGTGCGGGCGTCGCCATCGGCCATCGGCGTACAGCTCGATCGCCAGCGGCTCGCCGCAGTCCGCGCAAACGAAGTCCTGCACCTCGCCCGGCGCGATCACGGCCAGCAGCGGCGCGGTCCGGCCGGGCGCGACGGTCGCGAGCTTGGGGCCGTGCCGGTCGGCCCGGTACGTTCCGTGACGTCGATGCAGTTCGATGGGTTTGGGCGGACGGCCGGTCCGTGCCATAACGGCTCCCATTCCTGGAGATCTTGAGTTTCGCCAACGCGTATGCGAAGCAGATCTGTTGGGTCGGCGATCCGGCACCCGGCCGCCGGTACCCCGCCCGCCCGGGGGTGCCCTGCCTGACGTGGTGGTCGCGGGAAAATCCGCGGGCCGAGGTACCACGGACCGAGGCGAGATGGGTGAAGGGTCGGGCGATCCGCGTCACGAATGCCCGCACCTCCGCCCCCGGGTACGCCCACCACGAGCGCTGTTGTGCTTGCGGCAGCGACACACGAGGTTGGCTCTGTCGTTCGTGCCACCATGCACGCGTGCGATCACGTGATCGCACGTCAGCGGGTTGTCCGGCGTGCCGGTGGTGCCGCAGTCGCGGCAGCAACCCTCCTCGGCGATGACCTGGGCGCTGATGCGACGCCAGTCTGCGCCGTACCCGCGCTCCGTGCTCGAACCGCGGGCCGCGTCGCGGCGCCGGTTGCGTTCCCGCTCGTACGCCGCCGCGTGCTCCGGGCACCTGGTGCCCTCGGCCAGGCGGCGACACTCGACTCCGGGTAGGCCGAGGCAGGGCCGTAGCGGCATGTCAGGCCTCCTCGCCGAGGATCCGCGCAACCCGTTCCCAGGTCCGCCCGACCTCGACCAGCTCCAAGTACTCGCCGAGGACCGCGAGCAGCTCCTCCGGCGTCATGTCCATCACGCTGCCCTCGGTGTAGCCGAGGTCAGCCGCGGCCCGCAGTATCGGCTCGATGTTCACCGGTTCTCCACTTCCGCGCGTAGCCGGACCCACATCGACATGTCGAGCAGCATCGCTCGGTACGCGGCCACGTCGCTGTCGTAGAGCGACATGCCTAGATGCCAGCACACGGAGACCAGGCCGGCGATGACCGCGAGCGGGTCTTCCGGTGCGTCCCGCTCCGCGGTAGCCGGATCGCCGTCCCAGTCGAGCCGCTCGACGAGCAGGTCGAGCGCTGCCAACTGCGCGGCCGTCGCCGCGTCCAAGTCGTTCATCGCCGCTCCTCCAGCCTCCAGTGATGAAGGCACCGAACGTCGCCGGCGAGCCGCGGGCGGACGCAACTGTGTACGACGCAGCGGCGTTTCGGCGGGCCCGGCTCGACGTAGGGCTGTTCGCGGTTCGCACCTCGGCCGCGTCCACGTCCGCGCGAACCCCGGGCCGTCACGACTCACTGTCCGTCCACGCGGACCGCCGCTGACGGTGGCGTATGTGCTGCGCCTCGGCCATGGTGATCTGACCGTGCGTCGGCGAGAGGCACCGGTCCGGCTGGCCGCATTCACAGCGGTCGCCGGGAGCGTGCAGCGGACACCCGGGGTGCGGGTAGGCAACCCCGGCCGCCGGTACGCCGACGTCGGCCGGGAGCACGCACAGGCCATCGCACGCCGGTGCCGGACGTCGTAGCGCCTCGCTATGCCGGCGGCAGATCAAGGTGCCGGCCTCGACCGCCTCGGCGCAGCCAGCCACCACGCACCGGCTCCCGGTCGAGGTGACCGGCCGGGGGCCGAGGCGGTTCGGGCGGCGGGTCATGCCGTTCTCCGGTGGGACGACCTGACCTCGCCGGAGGTGGCCGTCCAGTGGTCGTCCCCCCTATAAGGGGGACGACCTGACTGGAACCTCGTCCGGGACGAGCTGGGACGAGCTGGGACCGGGACGACGTTCACGACCGAACCCCCTCGTCGAAGCGCCTTACGAGCGTGTGTAGCCGCGCACCTCGCGGTCCCGTCGCCACACTGACAAACCCTTCATCGAGAAGGGCGGCCAGCGCCTGCCGGATATAGGTCGACTTGCCGGTCACCCGGTCCTCGATGCCCTGCTTATTCAATGGCTCACCCGCCCGCTCCAGTGCTTCGGTGATCTTCTTCATCAGCGCCGTCGGTCTCGGCCTGGCGTCCCCGGTAACCGGGACGGAAAGGCTGGTCTCCACAAAGGACTCGTCATGGCTGACGATCTCCATCGTGGTGAGCCAGAACAGGCCCTCCCCGGCCGCTAGCGCGTTGCGCCGGAGCTGGCCGGGCCGGTCCTTCGCCACGTACACCGTCGACTTGCCGGTACGGCCGACACCGAACGGCACGCGGTTCTCCAGTACGTACGCCGCGCCGTTGATGCCGTTGAGCTTGTGCACGCCGCCGAGGGCGTACCGACCGCGTCCCTCGGCGCTTTTCGTCACGTGGTCCAGCGCCACCGACGCTGGCCCCTGCCCGGCGATCCAGCGCGGCAGCAGCCGGCCGAACCGGGCCACGTCGGAGTTGTCCTTCAACTCCAACCCGTGCAACGTCATGGCCTCGGTGACGCCGTCCTGGACGACGAGCGTCGGCCGGAGGTCGCCCAGCGCCTCCGCGAGGTCGTCCCGGTTACCGGGGACGGTCAGCGGGTCCTCGGGCCGGATGTAGGCGAACCGGTCGCGGATGTGCTCGACCAGCGCGCCGAGCGCCATCAGCCGGCCCACCACGCCGCCCTCGTCGTCCTCGAAGTCGAGGTACAGAGCGGCCTTGCCGGCGGCGAGCTCGTCGCGGACGGCGATCAGCGCGAACCACGTCTTGCCGGCCTCGGACTCGCTGGCGATGGAGTGCACCCGGCCCGGGTAGAACAGACCGGCGCCGTCGTCACGTCGTCCCACCGTGGGACGGGGTGTCACGTACCGGCCGGACAGGACGTCGTCCAGGTCCACCGGACGCCAGGTCCGGGGTACCCGCTCGGTGCGTTCCTCGTCCAGCTCGGCGAGGTACCGGGCGTCGGCGCACTTGAGGCAGTCGGCCGCCGGCTCGCCGTGCTCGCATCGGTCGTCGGTCATGCGACACCGCCCGGTACGCGTCCTGTGCCGGAGCAGTGTGGACAGTCCACCATGGACGTGTCCCCGGTATCAGGGACACGTGGACGGTAGGCACCCCGGTAGTAGTCCAGCGGCGTGACACAGTGCGGCCACTGTGCAGCCAAGGGCAGGTTGGACCCGCCACGGTTACGGGGGACAACGGGCGCTAGCCCGAGCGCGTCACCGATTCGGTTCGCCACCATGGCGAACATCGGCCCATGGCCGTGGTAGCTCGGTTCGGTCGTCCCGGTTACCTCGCGGTGGTACTGGTGGACCGCCTCGTGCATCAGCACGTCGAGCACGAACAGCCAGCGTCCCTGCAGGTCGCCGGACACCCGCGGATGCGTCCCCGACAACAGGGACGGCCGAATCCGTATCTCCAGCCGGGAGCCCCAAGAGGAGACCGGGCAGCACTGGCCGTACACGCTCGGCTTCGACGGTTCGGTCAGCGTGATGTACGGCTCGACCATCACCCCGGCGAAGTAGGTCTCGTTCACGTGCCGCCAGTGGTTGCGTAGACCGAGCAGCCTGGTCCGGTCCGGTTCCTCGGCGTGATGCTCGACCCAGGTCCAGTAGTCCATGCGGTGCGCCACGATCGGCTCTGCGAGTGTCGTCACGCGGCCACCCCGAATCGCTTCGAGCGGTGACCGGTACCGCGGTACTCGTACCCGTCCGGGTAGCCCAACCGCCGGTAGTTCTGCTCGGCCAGCCGCTCGAAGAGCCGCGTCCGCTCGGCGACCCGGTCCTCGTACGAGCGCCGGCCGACCGGGCGCCAGGCCGCTTCGAGTTCGGCGTGACCCTCGGCGATCCGGTGCCGTTCGTAGTACCGGCCGGCATCCCAGGAAAGCGCGGCGAGATAGGACACCTCGCGGTCCGTCCACTGGCGACTCATCCGGCACCTCCCGCCCGGTAGCCGTGGATCCCCAGCACCGCGGCGCGGGCGTCGAGGTCGTCGACTCCGCGCAACGCCTTGACCGCGCTGACCCGCTTCGCCCACTCTTCCGGCGGCAGCTCGCACGGCGCCACCGGCTCGTAGTAGCCGCACCCGGCCGCGGTGCACTCGACGACCTCGGTCACCGCGCCGTCGAGGTCCTCGTCCGGACTGACGTCGAGCCGGAGCGGCCACGAGCAGCGCGGGCAGTACCGGCTCATGGCGCACCATCCGGTGGAGCGTGAGTCTTGGCCCGACGGTAGGCAGCCAGCTGATCGCGCCAGCCTCTACCGGAGTCGTAGAGCAGCGCCTCCCGGTCGACGTCCGGCTCCGCCGGTTCCGGTCGCTCCGGCAGCTCGGGGTCGAAGTCGTCGACGAGTCGACGAGCGCGTTCGGCCAACCCGTCGAGACGGTCCTGGTAGGGCGCGAGGTCCGCCAGCAACTCCGCCGCCAGGGCCTCGACGCGTTCCCGGATGGGCGCTTGCGCCTCCCGGAGTTCGGCGCCCAGCCCGTCGAGACGTTCCCGGAACGGTTCCTGGACGTCGACCAACTCGGAGGCGAGTAGGTCGAGTTCGTCCTGGTACCGCTCGCGGATCGTGTCGACCTCGGCCGCCAGATCGTCGAGGTTGGTGCATACGGCCGCGGTGCCGTCCTCCCACTGTGTGTCGACCGCATCCCGCGCGGCCCGTTCGGCCCGATGGAGCGCCGATCGCAGGGACCGGTCTGTGTACGGCTCTGCGGCCCGGCGCACTAGGCGAGCGAGGACACCCGGATGCAACGCCTCCAGTGCGTCCAGCTCGACCGCCCCCGTGCCGTTGCGGGCCTCGAAGCCCGCCGCACGCTTGTCGGTCTCTTTGATCGGGACGCGCGGCAACCGGTACTCGGCGACCTGATCGCGGGTGAGTACCAGCGGGTCCAGCGTGATCGGGACTTCCACCTTGAGCTGGTCGCGCCAGAACTGCGCCTGCCGGGCGACCGCCGTCGGCATGTGCTCGCCGGCCGGGTCGAAGTCGCTGACGTAGAGCACGTGTGCGGGCTTGTCGTGGCGCTCCGCCCGGCGCAGCAGGCTGACTGCAGCCGTAATCGACTGGTTGCCGACTCCGGTCACCAGATTGACGTTCAGCCCTCGGCACAGAGGGCCGAGGATGTCCTCCATCGTGGACTTCTCGACCCACACCTCCAGCAGCACCGGCTGGTCGTCGTCGTCGTAGTCGTACCCGGCAACCAGGCCGTCGGGCCGTGTCGGCACCGTCGGTCGGTCATCCCACTGCACGCTCCATGGGTCGAAGGCTTGCAGCTTCCACCGGTCGATGGTGGGCATCCACAGCGTGCCGATCGTCGGCAGCGACCAGTCGGGCCGCCACCGTTCCCACCCCCACGACCAGGACGGCTCGACCGGCTCGCTGCGAGGCTGGCGGTTGATGACCGGATCCGGGTTGCGGCGGTCGACGAACGCCTCGGCGTCGACCAGTCCGAGGATCCGCGCGGACGCGGCCGCGTTGCAGAGGCCCGTCCAACAGGTCTCCGTGTTCTCGTATGGCAAGCCATGAGAGGTCAGTGATCCGGTGGAAAGCACCTGATAGTGGGCACGCCGGAGATGGATGCCGCGGGTGTACCCGAAGCGCTGCCACAGGTCGGCGAACCACTCCGCGGCGCGGAGGTGCGCCGCGGTGCCCTTATAGAACGGGTCGTTATCCGGCGCCAGGGCCAGCAGCTCGCGCACGTTGCGCAGCCCGAGTTCCCGGACGGCCGCCTTGTGCTCCTCCGGACCGCGGGGGTTCCTGCTTGGTTCTGCGTTCACCGGTCACCTCGGCAGTCCGGCCCCTGCGGCACGTTCCTGTGGTGCGGGTTGCCGCAGCCCTCGGTGACGCAGAAGAGGCTCCCGGCCGCGAACCGGCAGCTCTCGTGCTTGTCGGCGCAGAGCGGGCAGTCGCGCCGCTCGTACTCGATCCAGCCGCGCCGGGTCTCGGTCATGCGACACCGCCCGGCGTCTCCTCGTGCGGCTCCGCGAGCGCCTGCTGGAGCAGGTCGATCGCGATGCCGGCCTCGTCGACCGTGAGCGACTTGGTGGTGGTGACCGGGCGGCTGAGCTTTGACGAGAGGTAGGGGAGGTAGTCCTCGCGCTTGGGCATGCCGGCGTCGGTGAGCAGCTTGTGCAGCAGCTTGCCCTGCTGGTCGGTGATCAGCCGCGGTTCGTCCGACTGACCAGTGCGGCGCGCCGGTCGCTTGCGTGGCTCACTCTCGACCGCGGGGCGCGTCGCCACGGCATCGTCGTCGTCGTCCTCGGACACGGCGCCGACCGCGGACATCAAGCTGTAGCGGCGTGCGTAGCTGATGATGCTGCCGGTCAACTGCGGCGCGGCGTTCGCCGGCAGCGGGAAGTCTCCGCCGCGCTCTTCGCCGCTGGCCGGGTGGACCAGGGCGTACCGCAGGACGAAATGCCCGTCCTCGCGCAGCGTCGGGTACGCCGTGAACGCCAGCCCGACCTCGGTCATCCCCGGGTACAGCGCCCGGGTCACCTGGGCCAGGTTGGCGTAGGAGTAGGTGTACTTCCCGCGCTGCGACTCGACGACCGCCCGCTCGCTCTTCTCGATGCGGGGCAGGCGCGCCTGTAGCGCCACCAGGGCAGCGGCGAGACTCTCGAGACTCTGCGGTACCCTCGGGGTGTCGGTGTTGCTGGGGCCGCCCTCTCGGGGGCGGCTTTGGTCTGTCTGGCTCACGCCGCCGCACCGCCCCCCGCGGGCGGGACCAGCAGGGCGGCCAGCCGCTCGGCCTGGCCAGGCTCGAACGGCCCAAGCTCGTCAACGATGCGCCGGACACGGTCTTCGGCGACCGCGTTGCGGAGGTCGCGCCTAGCTCGCTCGATCTGCTCGGCGGTACCGCCGTCGCGGATCAGTAGTCCGAGCCTGCCGCGGGCAGGGTGGGATGTAGTCGTAGTCGACTTCGCCACGGGTTATCTCCGGGTATGCGAAAAACCCAGAGCCCGTGGCGAAGGACATGAGGCTCTCTGACGTGCCGGCCATCGGTGCGCGGCTGACGCAGTCGATGCTACAGCTTCAGCCGTGCCAGTCGGGACAGGTCGATCGCGACACGCTGACGCGTGCGCGCGGACTCGGCCAGCAGCGTGGCCAGCATCTTGCGGTACCGGCCCGCGCGGATCCGCGGCTTGCGGATGCACCGGCGGCAGTCGTATTCGATGTACACCCCCGGCAGCGCCAAGGTCGCCGTGAGCATCCGGTCGACCGTGGTTGAGTCGTCGACCACCCAGGTTTGTAGGATCCACTCCCGGTGCTGACCATCGTCGGTGCAGTACAGCACGATCGAGCGGCGGTCCGTCGTCACGGTCGTCACGACGCCTCCTCGGTTTCGAGTACCTGGAGGATCTGAGCGCGGAGCCGGTCCGCGTCCTGGGTACGGCCGTCCGTCAGCGCCGCGCTGAACGCGACCAGCAGCCTGACCTCCCGCGAACGCCTGAGCGCGCGATGCTCGCCGATCTCCACCCCAAGATCAAAGATCATGATGGCCTCGTCCTCGGTCATGCTGCCGCCTCCTGTGCCCAGCCCAAGATCAGCTCTTGCGCAGCGACCTCGGACAGGCCGCTGACGTACCGGTGCCGCCGCCCCAGCCGCTCGGCGATCCAGATCTCGCCACCGGCTGCCCGGGTCGCCTTCGCGACCAAGGTGCCGTCCACGTAGGCCAGGAGCTGGCCTGCCCACTCCCGGCCGAGGTTGTCCCGACCGCGCACCACGCGAACCTCAGCCACTGCGACGCCCCAACCACGCGGCACCGCTGCGGGTCTGCCGATCGAGAGTCGAGAGCAGCACCCGCGGGCCGGGCGGGGCGAAGTGGTTGAGCACCTCGACGCGCTGCTCCGGGGTGAGGTCGCCGACGTGGGCGTACAGACCGAGCAAGGTCGCGGCGGTGCGGCGGCAGTCGACGCGGAAGTGCGCGAGCGCCTCGACCGCGCGGACCACGGCGTCAGACGTTGATGGTGAAGAATGCTCCACAGCCCCTCCTGGTGGGGGTTAGGCCCCGGGTCACGGTGTTCACGCACCGCCGGGGCCGCTTGAGTTATGCCGCGTACGCTACTCGTGTGCGGCCGCGCACGGTAGGTACGCGCGGCCGCAACATACCGGGTGTATGTGGCGCAAACCGGGGCATGGGAGCATGGCCGCGTGCTCGGTGACCTTGAGGCCGCAGTTCGTGCCTACCGGGCGGCACAGGCCGCCGTGGGGGCCGCTGAGCGCGCCGTCGGCGAAGCCAGGACCCGCGTACCGGCAGCGCGGGAACGGCTGCATGCCGCCATCGTGGCGGCCGCGCGGGACGGTGTACGTCAGGCCGACCTCGTCAAGATGACCGGCTACAACAGGGAGAGCATTCGGCGGATCTTGCGCGCCGGCGGCATCGAACCCGAGTAGTGCTCCGAAGGGAGCCATGTCGTCGCTGGCCAGAAGCTTACAGCCGTGACAAAATAGCGTACGCTGTAGGCGTGGGTACCGGCAACTGCGCGCACTGCGGCGAGCCATTGAAGACAGTCCATCGGAGCGACGCCCGGACATGCAGCGACCGGTGTCGCCAGGCTTTCCATCGTGGCGACCCACCGGTCCGGGGTGCGTGCTGGTGTGGCTGCGGAGAGTTGATCACTCGACGCAACCAGGTCTGGCACAAACCAGCCTGCCGACAGCGCGCCCGCCGACGTCGGCAGGCCCGACTCCGCGGCATCGAGCCGGACTAGCCGGTCGGGAAGTGGGTGGATATGCAGAAAAACAAGCTGTCGGAACTGCATATCCCCGGGTGCTACTGAGGGTCCAAGCCCACGGACGCGGGGACCTTCCAAGATCCCGCCTGATGTGAGCCGATCAGACGGGATCTTGCGCTCCTCAGGCTCACCGGGCACTGCCGAGCGGCCGCCCGGTCAGCGGCGAGGAGGCCGTGCGCCGTAGCCGGGGGACGGCCGGACTGGTCGGTGCCGGCAGCGGAGCAGACGTAACCGCGGCCACCGGGTGAACCTGCTCGGTTGGCGATTCAACGGACGTCCGGTGAATCTGGGTCGCCTCGGGAAGCGTCTCTTCGCGCCGAGAACTGGCGGTCTTGCCGCGCCGGGACAGCAACTCGACGACGAGCAGCAGCGCCACCGCGGGCCACGCCGCGACGAGCCGGGCGCCCCAGGTCGGCTGGGCGCTGGCGACGTTGGCTCCGACGGTGGCGAGCACGCCCACCGCGAAGGCGATCCGGGCGGACAGCCGGGGCTTGCGGCCGTTGCGCCGGTCGTCGACCATCGCGGCGGAAGCGACGACCAGCAGGCCGTCTACCGATAACGGGAGCACGAGCGCGACCTCCTCGCGCTCGCCGACCATCCGCGCGACGTGCACCTGGTGCGACCAGGACGACCAGGCCGCGATGCCGGCGACCGCTCCGGCGCCGATCGTGGAGGTCAGACGGGTGATGTTGAGGTTCACGGTCCCTCCCGGGACTCGGGCCGCGGAGCACCAAACCCCGGAGGGCTGTGCTCGACGCGGAAGCTTGGGCGGCCGGTTGGCCTGGTCCCCATTATGCACGCTAAGCCAGGGATCGGCAAGACAGTCCCTAGCTTTGTGTGCACAGCCGTGGGATGCTGGGGGCATGACCCGACCGCGCACCAGCAAGGCCCGCCCGATGCCCACCAGTGACGTCGCCGGCATCTACTCCCGGATCAGCGACGACCGGGAGAGCGAGGAGCTGGGCGTCACCCGCCAGGCCGAGGACTGCGCCGCGCTGGCCGCCACGTTCGGCCTGAGCGTGCACCGGGCCTACTCGGACAACGACACCGGCGCGTCGAGCAAGAGCCGCAAGCCCCGCCCCGGGTACGACGCGCTGCTGGCCGCCGCCCGGGCCGGGACCATCGGCGTGATCGTCGCCTACTCCTCGTCGCGGCTGACCCGCCGGCCGATGGAGCTCGAAGGTCAGATCAGGCTCGCCGAGGAGTGCGGGACCCGGTTCGCCTACGTGCGCTCCCCGTCCTTCGACCTGAACACCGCGGACGGCCGGCAGGTCGCCCGGATGCTCGCCGCGGCGGACGCGGCGGAAGCGGAGCGCACCGGGGAACGGGTGGCGCGGGCCGCCAAGCAACGCGCGGAGAACGGCGGCAACCACGGCGGCCGGCGCCCGTTCGGCTTCTGCCCGGACGGCGTGACCGTGGATGCGGCCGAGGCCGCCGAGATCGTCAACGCCGCCCGGCAGATCCTGGCCGGTATCTCGCTGCGCTCCATCGCCGCCGACCTCAACGCCCGCGGCGTGGCCACGGCCACCGGGGCGGGCCGCTGGTCCGGTCAAGCCGTCCGCGACATGCTGGCCCGCCCACGCACCACCGGCCTGACCGTCCACGATGGAGCGGTGGTGGGCCGGCTGCCCGGGGAGCCGATCCTGCCCGAGGACACGTGGCGGGCAGTGTGCGACCGCCTCGACGCCGGCGCGTCGAGCACGCTGACCGGCCGCCCGCCCGCGTGGCTGCTCAGCGGGATCGGCCGGTGCGTGTGCGGCGCGCCGCTGGACGCCGGACCGCGGCAGGCGTACCGGTGCCGCACCCTGCGCGCCGGGGCCGGCGGCGGCGGACACGTGCGCCGCAGCGCGCCCGCGCTGGACGCCTACGTCACCGCGGTGGTTCTCGGCCGGCTGTCCCGCGACGACACCGCCGACCTGTTCGTCCGCCCGCAGGCCGGGGTCGACGTGGCCGCCCTGCGCCGTCAGGCCGCCGTACTGCGGGAGCGCAAGGGCAAGCTCGCGGCGATGCTCGGCGCCGGGGACATGGACGACGTCGAGTACACGGCGGCGGCCCGCGCCAACCGGGACCGGCTCGCCGCGGTCGAGGCCCAGCTTGCCGGGGCGGCGCAGACGTCCCCGGTCGCCGCGCTGGTCGGCGCCGACGACATCGCCGCCCGGTGGGCCGGGCTGTCCCTGGGTCAGCGGCGCGCGATCGTCGCGCTGCTGGTGGATGTGACCGTGCTGCCGACCGTCCGCAAGGGCCGCGGGTTCGACCCGGACGCCGTCGCCATCACGTGGCGGACATCGTGAAGGAGTCTCCCGCGCGTCGCGATGCGTACGCACCTCGCGTCCCGTAGCGTGCTTGTCGGCGGCCTCGTATGGGCCGCGGCGCAACCGGCCCCGGACCGTGAACCGATCCTGTGTCCGCAGTCAACCGGCAGGGCGAAACCCACCGGCTGCCTGGCCTGAGGATCGGGGCAACGCACAACGCGTCGGTGCGCGACACGGGTAGCTGAACGAGTGGGACTGCGCTAGGGCCACCCCCGCCGCCGTCGCCGGTCGAAGGGCCGGAGTACCCCGGGCTTCCGTCAGGACCTGCAGGTGTTCGATCCCGAACACCGGCCCCCCGACGGGAGCCCCTTTCCGTGTCCAGAGCCCAGATTCTGTCCACCCGGCTGGCCGCCCGCGTGCGCCACTACCCCGGTGCGGACCACACCGAGCTGCGCGCCGAGCTGGCCACCGCGAAGGCCGAGCAGTACCTAGAGAAGCTCATCGCGTCCGCGCCGCCGCTGTCGGTCGAGCAGCGGGCCCGCCTGGCCGCTCTGCTCGCGCCGCCCGCATAGACCCGTCCCAGGCACCAGAGGGGCGGTCATCACTTTGGCAGGTCAAGGCCACCCCCCTGGGCCCTTCACCAACCGGCCGTAACCGGCTGGCGACCTGACGCTATCGACGCGTGTGCATGGTCGCCAGCGGATGATCGGCCGAGAGAGGCCCCATCCGATGGATCCAACAGACGAAAGAACCGGCCCCCACCACGAGGCCGGTCCCGACATCACCACCGAGAGCGTATCGCAGGCCACCGAGAACGCCGTGAACGTAGCCGCCATCCTGCGGGCACCGTTCCCGCCGGAGAAGATCGGCAAGCTGCCACGGGTCACCTGTGCCGCCTGCCGCGACGCCCGTACGCGAGTCTGCGAGCAGCACAGCAAGACCCGGTGCGACGAGTGCGGCAACTGGATCACCGGTGCACACCTGCACCTGGACTACGTCGGGCACGCCGACGTGACCGACCGCCTCCTCGAGGCCGACCCGGCGTGGACGTGGACGCCGCTGGCGCTCGACCCGCGCGGCCTGCCGGCGATCGACGAGAACGGCGGTATGTGGATCCTGCTGACCGTGGGCGGGGTGACCCGCCTCGGGTACGGCGACGCCGCGGGCAAGCGCGGCGGCGACGCGGTGAAGGAAGCCATCGGCGACGCCATCCGGAACGGCGCGATGCGCTTCGGTGTGGCGCTGGACCTGTGGCGCAAGGAACCCCCGGCGGTCGAGGAGTCCGAGCCGCGGCGGCGACCAGCCGCTCCCCGGCGCCGGAGCACCGAGACCGCGGACGGGAAGGCGCCGCAGAACCCGGTCCTGCAGACGCTGATGATCGAGTTCCGGAAGCGCGGCTACGCGACATCCGAAGCTCGACGCAAGTACTCCTCGGAGCGCCTCGGGTTTGAGGTGAAGGAGAACAGCAGCCTCTCCGACGAGCAGATGCGCGCCATCACGAAGGCGCTCATTGACGGCGTCGGCGTGGACACGCCCGAGGTGCCGCATGAGTGAGATGCGGTACGCACCGATCCGCCTCGACACCGGGCGCAACCACGACATGGCCGAGCTGGATGGTGACCGGCCGGTCTGGGCCTGGTACGACAGCTTCAGTGGCGTGTGGCGACACCGGCTCTCCACTCCGGGTGGTGCCGGATGACCGAGCGCGAGCGCATGACGAAGGCCGACCGCGACAACCTCATCCGGCTGGTGAGGCTGCGGGCGCGGCAGGCGAAGCAAGAAACCGAGACGCGCGAGCGGATCCTCCTCGCCGAGGTAGAGGACCAGGTCGCCGCGGAGTACTCCCGGCGCGACGAGTTGTGGGCCGAGGCCATCGTCATCGCCGAGGAGGCGGCGAGGAAGGCGAACGAGCTGATCGTCGCCCGGTGCGCCGACCTTGGGATTCCCGCCTCGCAGGCGCCGACCCTGAACACCTACTGGATGTCCCGATCCCGGTCGTTCGGCGACCCGAAGCGGCGGGCGGAGCTGCGCAAGGTCGCTCAGACGAAGCTGGCCGCGCTGACCAAACAGGCGAAGACCCTGATCGACGCCAAGGCGCTGGACGTGGAGACCGCGCTGGTGGTCGGCGGACTGGAGACCGACGAGGCCCGGGACCTCGTGGCCGCCCTGCCGACCGCCGACCAGCTCATCCCGGCGCTCGGGCTGCAGGACCTCGGGGTGAAGGGCTGGCAACCGCCGGAAGGCGTGGCCGGTGAACTGCTCACCCCGTTGACTACGGCGGACCGCAAGCGTCGCCGGATCCTGCGCGCGATCGAGGCCAACCCTGACGCGTCGGATCGGCGCATCGCCGAGTTGGCCGGCTGCGATCACAAGACCGTGGGCGTCCTCCGGCGGGAGCGTGGGGAACTCCCCACGTCTGCCGGGGAATTCCCCACGGAGTCCACACCGGACGGTGCGCCGTGATCCCCTACGGCCACGACTACACGTGCGACCACGGCGAGCCGCCCGGCTGGTGCCGCGCCCGCGGCTGCCCGCACAACGATGACGCGGCCGCCGACTCGCGGGACGCCAGTCCGTGGGCGGATCCGTGGGCGGAGCCTCCCCCGCCGGAGCCAGACGCCGTGCTGGCAAAGGTGATCCCCTTCCCGATGCACCGGCGGCGCCGGTGAGCGGCTATGGCGCGCGGCTGTTCGACCGGCACGCGCAGATGCTTGCCGACTCGGCGATCTCGCCCGAGGTCGCCGAGGCCCGCGGGTACGTCACCGTCGACGTCAAGAAGCGGTTGGCCGAGTTGGGCTTCGCCGGCTACCAGCAGCGGGTGCCCGGTCTGCTCGTGCCGGTCTACGACGAGACCGGAGCGGTCGCGCTGCACCAGTACCGGCCGGACAGCCCACGGACCACGCAGGCCGGGAACACCGTGAAGTACGAGACGCCCAACGGGACGAGGATGGCCGTGGACGTGCCGCCCGGCGCACGTGGACAGCTGGGGGATCCGGCGGTTCCGCTGTGGGTCACCGAGGGCGTCCGCAAGGCCGACGCAGCCGTGTCGGCCGGGCTGTGCTGCCTCGGGCTGCTCGGCGTATGGAACTGGCGCGGCACCAACGACACCGGCGGCGCAACCGTGCTCGCGTTCTGGGAATCGGTCGCGCTCAAAGGCCGAAAGGTGTTCCTGTGCTTCGACTCCGACGTGATGACCAAGCGGCAGGTGCATGACGCGCTGGTCCGCCTCGGCGGGTTCCTGACCCGCCGAGGCGCCACCGTGGCGTACGTGTACCTGCCCGCCGGTGACGGCGACAAGGTCGGACTCGACGACTACCTCGCCGACGGCGGGGCTGTCGAGGACCTGGTCCGTGATGCTCGAGACCGGCCGGCCGCACCGGTCGACATCCAGGAACAGCTCACCCCCGCGGCCCCACCGGCGGCACCGTCCACCCTGGACGACACGGTGACCGTGTTCCGCCGGTGGCTCTACCTCGACGACCCGGCGCCGCTGTACGCGCTCGCCGCCGCGCTGGTCGCCAACCGGGCACCCGGCGACCCCGTGTGGCTGCTGCTGGTCTGCGCACCCTCAACCGGCAAGACAGAGCTGCTGTCGGCCGCCGGACGGCTGCCGTGGGTGCGGTCCGCGTCCACGCTCACCGCGTCGAGCCTGCTGTCCGGCACCAGCAAACGCGACCGCGCCAAGGACGCCACCGGTGGCCTACTGCGCCAGATCGGGGACTTCGGGGTGATCCTGGCGAAGGACTTCACGTCGGTGCTCGCGCAGAACCGCGACACCCGGGCCGAAGCGCTCGCCGCACTACGCGAGGTGTACGACGGCAGATGGGACCGCGCGGTCGGGTCCGACGGCGGCCGGATGCTCACCTGGACCGGCAAAGCTGGCCTAGTTGGCGGAGTCACCCCTGCCATCGACCGGTACGGCGCGGTCATCTCCGCGCTCGGCGACCGGTTCCTCATGCTGCGCATGCCCGACGTCAACGCTGAGGCCGCCTACCGCGCCGCCCTGCGCCACGGCGAGCACGAGCAGCGGATGCGCAGAGAGCTGCGCGAAGCCCTTGCCGGACTCGTCGAACACGCCGACCGCGGCCGGGTCAACCGCGAGTGGACAGACGAGCAGGCCGACCAGCTTGGGGCGCTGGCTGTCTACACCGCCCGGACGCGCACCGGCGTCGAACGTGACGGCTACACGCAAGAGGTTCTGTACCTGCCCCAGATCGAGGGCCCCGGGCGGCTGGTGAAGGCGTACGCCCGGCTGTTCGGTGGCCTGGTCGCCATCGGCTGCGACGAGGGCACCGCGTGGTCCGTACTTGCCCGGGTTGCTATCGACTGCGCTCCCGCCGTGCGGACCACGCTGATCCGCGAACTACTGCGCCACGGCGAGCCTGTGCGTACCGCGACCATCGCGGCCGCGGTCGGCATGGTGACGAAGACCGCCTCCCGGCACCTGGAAGACCTGTCTCTGCTGAAGGTGGCCGAGCGGTCGAAGACCGGCGCCGGCACCAACTCCCCGGACCTGTGGATGGCGACGACATGGCTACGCGAGCACTGGCCCGAAAGTAGGACTCAGATGTACCAACCATCCCCCAACCCCCACGGAGTGGAGGCCAACGATGACGACCATCACGGGCACTCCTACCCGCCCCCTCGTACATCTCTGTCCCACTCGGAGGAGCTGTTGTGGAACCTCTACCTGGAGGAGCCCTGATGACCGAGTACCTGCTCACCGTCCTCGTCGCCGAGCTACACCGAACCGGGCTCTACCGCGACCGGTACACCATCGCGTCGCGGCTGACCGGCAGGCGGATCAGCGACCTGGACCAGTTGAGCACCGACGAGCGGCACCGGATGATCCGGGCCGTCCGGATGCGGGTGCTGGTCCCGTGACCCACCGTCCGAACTGCCTCGGCCCCCGGCCGGTCACCCGTACCGCATCCCGGTGCGTGGTGGCCGGCTGCGCCGAGGCGGTCGAGGCCGGCTGCCTGATATGCCGGGTGCACGCCGAGGCCCTGCGGCCCGCGCAGGTGGTCGCACCGTGACAACCGAGGCGTACCCGCCGGTGCATCCGCTCTGCCGATGCCCGACCGAGGCGGTCGGATTGAACAGACGCGACAGGCGCAGGTTCCGCACCGCGGTCACGCTCGCCGTCGAGCACCGGGCCGGATGTCCGTTGGCGCCACCGATGCAGACCGGACGCTGGGCACCCAGGAGGGGGACGTGAAGGTACCCGAGAACGTCACCATCGCCCTGGCGCTGATCGCCGGACTGCTGCGCGGCGACGAGGAAGGCGTCAACGAGCTGATCGCGGACGTGCCCACAATGGAGCTGATCGGTGCGCTCGTGGGCGTGGCCACGCAGTGGGGCATCAGGGCCTACGGCAGCGAGAGGAAGTTGAACCTGTTCCTCAAGTTCGCGCTGCAGCGGATGGCCGAGAAGGAAGCAGGCCAGTGATGGGCTTCCCGCGCCCCTGCCTGGACTGCGGGCGCCTGAGCACCGGCTCCCGCTGCCCAACCCACCAGGCCGCCCACGACCGGGCCCGCAACGCCCGGGTGGACGCCCAGCGCCCGAGCACCACCCGGCGGGGCTACGACAGCGCGTGGGAGCGGGTGCGCCTGGTGGTGCTGCAGCGCGACCGGTGGACCTGCCACTGGTGTGGAGGCGCGGCGCGCACTGTCGACCACGTGGTCGCGCTCGCCCGGGGTGGTCCGCGGCTCGACCCGGCCAACCTCGTCTCGAGTTGCGGGTGGTGCAACTCGTCGCGTGGCGGGCGGACGCGGCGGAAGGCATAGACGGTGCGTACGTGTGTACGAAGAGGCCAAGCGGAGATCGTTACGTTGAGCGTTGATCCATCCGCCGCGCTCACGCAGAGCGACTGAGGCGCTGGCACAGGTTGATCGAGGAGTGGCAGCCACCCACAGTAGTCGCCAGCCCCGCGGGCTCGCGCGCTAACCCGTGGTGGGAGGGCGGGGATTGCATAACCGCAGGTCAGAGGCTCGTAAGGCCCGGTTTCTTTGATCATGACCTGACGCGACCCACTTCCCTCGGCCGACTCTCAGTTACACACCGTGACGGCCCAAGATCAAGAAGGGGGTAACTACCAAATTACCACTCTTTGATCTTCACTCTGATTACATAGAGTAGTCGCGGGGGAATGTCCTATTCTACTGTGGACGGTACTGTCCACAGTAGAACATGTCACCGGACATCGGCGGCTGACGATTGACTTCGAGAGTCACCACACGCTCTGCAGTACGTCGTACTCGGCCTCCTCGGGCTGCCGGGCCCGGTCGAAGGCCATCACCGCGGCGACCGCCGCGTCAATTCTCCGCCGCGAATGTTTGTGCTCCTTGGCTAGCCGGGTGCCGCGCGAATCGGCCTTGAGCACCGCGTTGCCCACGTGCCGGGCCAGCCGGGCGTCGCCGGAGTGGGTCAAGCCGCCGTTGAGCGCGGCCTCGAAAAACGCCTGCGTCGCCGGGGTCATCCGCGACGGCGACTGTGGATACTCGACGACCGGTAGGCCTTCGGCCTGCAGCGCCTGCATGGTACGGGTCCACCGGAACGGGTCGCAGGCGATCTCCCGGACCTGCCAGCGGCGGCATGCCGACCGGATCGCGTCCTCGACGTCGACGACCGGGACGCGGTAGTCGGGCCGGCCCTCCGGCGGCTCCCACAACTCGGCGACGTCCACGTGCGGCACGTCGCCGACCGAGACCGCCACCACGGCGGTGCAGTCCTGCGAGAACGACCCGTCCAACCCGAGCACCACCGGTGCGCCATCCGGAATCGGTCCCGGCTCCACACAGGACTCCCACACGCCGAGCGGCATCCACCGCTCTTCGTCGGCGACCCATTGGCCGAGGCGGTAGCGGCGGAACGAGGATTCCCGGGTGGTGCGCAGGACCGCCCGCATCGCGTCGATGTGCAGGAAGTCGCCGAGCGCCGGGTTGCCGATGTGCCACGCCCGTTCGTCGTCCAGCTCGCAGCCGGGCGGTGCGGCGAACTCGGCGAAGTAGAACGACTCGGCACCGCGGCGGCCGTGCTCGACGAGCTCCCACATCACGCTGTCCGTGTCCCCGGCCGGCGTCGAGATGGCCAGCGTCAACCCTCGCTCGCGCTTGCCGGCGGCCAGCGACACCGCCTCCCAGGTGTCCCGGGTGACCACGTGCAGCTCGTCGACGATCGCGAGGCTGGGGTCGTACCCCTGCAGCGCGGCGGCCTCGGCCGGCAGCGGGTAGAGCGACGAGTCCGTGCCCGGTAGGTAGAGCCGGTTCTGGAAGATCTGGCAGCGGGCCGAGAGCGCCTCGTCCAGCTCGACCATCCGGCGGGCGGTGTTGAACACGATCCGGGCCTGCCGCTCGTCGGAGGCCACGCACAACACCTGTGCTCCCTCCACCCCATCGGCGAAGAGGCCGTAGAGGCCCAGCGCGGCGGCCAATGTGGACTTGCCGTTGCCGCGGGGGATCGCCACCAACCCCTGGCGTGGCCGAGGGTCGTCGAACAGGCCGCACACGATGTCGCGCTGCCAGTCCCGCAGCCGCAGCCGCCGGCGTGCGCCGGTGCCCTTCGGTGTGGTCAGGAACTTCTCGCAGAACGCGATCACCCGCGCCCCGCCGGTCCGGGGCAGCCGGCGTAGGTCCAGCGGCGCGTCCAGCACGCTCGCCTTCGGCCCTGCTCTCATCGGCCACCCTCGTTCCGCCATGAAAGGACCGGCGCGCCGCTGGCCCTAACTCCTATCTAGCTAGTAGGAGTTTGGCGCATACTGAGCCCTAGCGGTGGTGGCCGGGCCGTACTCGCAGGTCCAGCCCGGCCACCCGGCGTCAGACCTGCGAGCAGGAGTGACCGATATGGCTCTCACGACCGAAAGTTTCAGCACCGCGCAGGGCCCCGGCGGGCTCAGCAGTGACAGCAACCCGGCGACCGCCGCGATGCTCGCCTTCCTGGGCGTGCCGAAGAAAGCGACGAAGGCCGGCAAGGGTAGCGGTCGGGGCGGCGGCCGCGGCGGCGGCCGGTGAGAGTCGTCATGCGCGTCGCGGTCTCCGGCACCCGGTCGGGGGTTGACGGTGCCCGCGTCGACTGGCCGCCGATCGGCGAGCTCCTCGAATGCGACGCCGCGGAGGCTCAGGACCTGATCGCCGGTGGGATGGCGTCCACCGAGGCCGACTGGGCGGAGTACCTGCGCCTACGCGCTGCCGAGCACGCCGAACGGCTGCATCTACAGGGGCAAAGGACATGGGTGTGAGCGGCGTCGAGTACGCCGACGGGCACCGTGGTACGAGCCCGTTCCCGACCGCGTGGGGCATCCCGCCGCGGGACGAGACGGAACGCCGGCGCTGGGTGCACATGAACGCGACCCGAGCGATGGCATCGGCGCCGCCGCGGGGTCGGCTCTCCGGCGTCCGGGCGATGGCGCAGCTGCGGGACCGGATGCTCGAGGCCCGCCGGGTGGAGATGCCGCAGGCGTCCGCGCCGCTGGCGCTGCTCGTCGAGCTGCAACGCCGACGCTGGGATCCGGCCGCGTGAGGCCCGACACGGCGGACCGCCGCGAGCGGCGCTGGACATCGGCGCCGGTGGAGTTGCGCGGTCGCCCCGGCGACCGACTCCGCATCGGCGGGTACGCGGCGAAGTTCGGGAAGTACAGCCACGACCTCGGCGGGTTCGTGGAGGTGCTGGACCCGGTGGTGTTCAACGGCTCCCGCGGCCGGGACTGGCCCGGTGTGATGGCCCGCTACAACCACGACGACAACATGCTGTTGGGTACGACGGCGGCCGGCACGCTGACGCTGGCGCTTGACGCTGTCGGCCTGGACTACGACGTCGATCCGCCGCAGCACCGGTCGGACGTGGTCGAGCTGGTGCAGCGTGGCGACGTGCGCGGCTCGTCGTTCGCGTTCCGGCTGCCGAGTGGCGGCGGCGACGAGTGGGGCCTCTCGGAGCAGGGCTACCCGATGCGGAGGCTGGTGCAGGCGATCCTGGTCGACGTCGCGCCGGTGAACATGCCCGCCTACGCCGACACCTCCGTGGCGTTGCGCTCGCTGGCCGTGGCAAAGGATGTGCCGTTCGACGAGGTCGAGGAATTGCGCGAGGCGGGGGAGCTGCTCCGGCTCTTCCGGCGCACGGACCGGCCGTACGTGCGCCGACCGCGGCCGACCCTGCAACCGCCGGCACCGGTCACCCTCAGCGGCGCGGAGGCGCTGCTGCGGTTGCAGGGCCGTCGGCTTGACCCTGACCCGCGGGAGGTGGCGGCGTGAGCACCGACGACCTCGGGCTGTTGCTACCGGACGACCTCATGGCAGCGCTGAAGGCGCAGTACGGCGAGGTACAGACGGCGGCGTACGTCTCGCTGGCCCGCGCCCGTGGCGTGAGCGTGCGGGCGGTGCTGGCCGCCGCGGTCCGCGACGACCTCGTCAGCATCGTGCGGTCGGAGGCCTGACGTGCCGCGCCAAGCGGCGAATCCCCACGATAGCAAGGAGCTAAATCCGTGCGTATCCAACTGTCCGAACAGGACCGCAAACGCTTCGACATCACCGAGGAGTGGCTGGACTTCGACCTGCTACGAATGCGAGTCCGCGACTCCATCTTCCTGCAGTCCGTCGGTTACCCGAACCGGGAAGACTGGTCGCAGGCGCTGCGGGGCCGGCCCGTGCTGGAGAACGGATCCCACGTCTACGAGTACGACGCCGACGGGCAGAAGAAGATCGGCGACGATGGGATGCTCGTGGTCAAACGGGGCCCGTACGAGCAGCTGGCGTGGGACGCCCTCATCTGGCTGTGCCTGCGAAGTCACGGCGTGGCCGTCGCCTGGGAAGACCTCGAATACGACGAGCGCGGCCTGCAGGTCCGCTACGACGACGAGGCCCAGGGAAAAGCGACCCCTTCGGCGACGGAGACCTCCGAGACCTCGTAGCCGAGTACGCCGCCGACATGATGATGCTGTTCCCGTCGGTGCGCTGGGACGAGCTGGAAGACCTGCCCCACGACCTGTGGCTGGCCATGAAAGCCCGGGTCGACGCCTGGCGTGAAGGAAAACTCCCGGGAAGGTAAGCCGATGCCCCGACCGATCCGGCTCGACGTCGAAACCAAGTCCGACACCCGCGGCATCGACCGCACCGCGAAGGCCACCGACAAGCTCGACGACGGGTTCAGCGAGCTGTCCCGTGACGCCGCCCAACTCGACAAGCGGATGTCCGCGACCCGCCGGGAGATGGCCAGGCTGGCCGGGGAACTCTCCCGCACCGTGGACCAGGTCGAGCGGACCCGGTTGGACAAGGCGTTCACCGGTGAGGCGCAGGCGTTGTCCAAGTTGCGCCGCTACCGGTCGGCGCTGGACGAGGTCGCCGACCAGGCCGACGAGACCGCCCGGCGGATCGCGAGAATGGGCGCGGTCGCCGCTGCCACCCCGAAGGGCGGCGGCGTACCGGGCGGCGGGCTTTTCTCGATGCCGCTCGGCTCCCCGGTGCTCGCCGGTGGGATCGGGGCCGGCATCGCGGGAAGCCCGCTGATCGCTGGCGCCGCGTCCGGCGCGGTGGTGGGCGCGCTCGGTCTCGGCGGTGTCGCGGCAGGGCTGGCGGCGGCATTCCAGGACGGCACCGTCAAGGCGTCCGCGGCGTCGCTGGGTCACGAGATCCGTGACGACTTCTTCGCCGCCGGGCAAGGGTTTGCCGACTCCGCCCTGGACAGCATCGACAAGGTACGGCAGGCGTGGCGGTCCGAGTTGAACCCCGAGTTCCGCGCCATCACCGCAGCGTCGGAGAAGCTGCTCGCCCCGCTGACGGACAGCGGGATCGACTTCGTCGCCACCGTGATGCCGTCGATCCGGCACGCGATCGAGCGGGCCGCCCCGGTCGTCGACGCGATCGGCCGGGGCGTCGAACGGTTCGGCGAGGCGTTCGCGTACGCGTTCGAGCGGTTCGGCGACAACGCCGAGACCTCCGGGGACGCGTTGGGGGACGTACTGACCAACACCGCGAACATAACCGCCGGGCTCGCCGCCGGGGTCGACCAGTTGGTCAAGGTCTATAGCGGTTTCGTAGCCGTCCGGGAGGCCGCGAAGGAGGTCGGCGTCGAGGTCGGCTCGTGGGTCGGCATCGGCGGAGACTCCAAGCGGCTGCTCAAGGAGATCGGTGAGGTCGGGTCGGAGTCGGTCGGCGGCGTCGGCAAGGCGGCCATCGACGCCCGGCGCGAACTAGAGGACATGTTCGCCGCAATCGAGGATGGCGTTCACCGGTTCTTCGGGTTGGAAGTGGCCCAGGACGGCGTCGCCACCGCAGTGCAGCGGCTGAAAGAGCAGCTCGCCGAGCAGCGCGAGGAGCACGTCAAGGGCGCTGGCGCGCTGACCGGGTCGACGCAAGCGGCCCGAGACAACCGCGAAGCGGTGCGGACCCTGGTGGACAAGTACGTCGCTCTCGCCGAGCAGAACAAGACCGCCGGACAGAGCAACGAAGGACTGCGCGGCCAGTTGATCAAAACGTTGACCCAGCTCGGATTCAACCGCGCCGAAGCGGAGAAGTACGCGGACGCGCTCAAACTCATCCCCACGTCGAAGGTCACTACCGTCAAGGTCAAGTTCGTGTCCGACTCCTCGCAGTACCACCCGCCGAAGGTCGGGCCCGGTCAGTACGTCGCGCAGGACAAGGGCGGCATCGTGAAGGCGCAGACCGGCCTGATCACCAGCAAGCCGACCGTCCTGTTCGGGGAGCGGCAGACCGGCATGGAGGCATTCGTGCCGAAGCTCGGGATCTCCCGCCAGCGCGCCGCGAGCCTGCTCGGTACGGCGGCCGGCTGGCACGGCATGGACGTGGTCCCGCGCTCCGGGTACAACTCGATGCCGCCGCCACGGACGGCCGGCAACCGGAACACGGTGACCGTGCGGTTCGACTTCACCGGCATCGGGGACGACTTCGCCCAAGCGATCCGCAAGCGGGTCATCTCCGACGGCGGCGGGAACGTACAGCGCGCCCTGGGGCAGTAGTAGCTGACCGGTTCTGCCGCTCCTCGCGCGCGCGGGGCGGACGCCTTTCCACTTCGGGAAAGTTTCCCGAAGTGATGCCGCTCCTCGCGCGCGCGGGGCGGACGTGGTGTGCGGAATTCCCCAACGCGTTGGAGAATTCCGCACCTCGCGCGCGCGGGGCGGATGGCTGATACAAATTTGGTTCAGTCTCGAATCGGGCCGCTCCGCGCGCGCGAGGGCCGGACATCCAGGAGAGAGCTTATCTGGATTAATGACCTTGGCCGCTCCCCGCGCGCGCGGGGCGGACATTCAACGGAAGCCTGTTGAATTTCGGTGATCCGAAATTCCGCAAGGCTCTTGCGGAATCCGCTCCCCCGTGCGCCCGGGGCGGACAAAGAAGAAGACAAGACGCTCTCTTCTTCTTCCGTCGCTCCCTCGTACGCCCCGGGGCGGACACTTCCCCACCAGGACAGCAAGCGGCCCGACCGGAGTTTGACGCCGGTCGGGCCGCTCTTGTGGTGCATGTCCTACTCGGTGCCCTCCTCGCGACCGAGCTCGCCGAGCAGTTGCCGCCGAAGGCGGGCCGCGTCCTCGCTACGGCCGTCCGTCAACGCCTGCGAGAACTCGGTCACCAGCCTGAACTGACGCGAGCGCCTGAGCGCGCGCTGCTCGCCGATCTCCACCCCAAGATCGAAGATCATGATGGCTTCGTCCTCGGTCATGACGCCGCCTCTCCTGCCCAGGTGATCAACAACTCTCGGGCCTGGATCTCGGATAGGCCCGTGACATGGCGCGTGTCGCCCGTCCTGCGGGCTATCCACTTCTCCGGCACCGAACCGGCCACCCGCGCAGCAGTGCCGACCACACGGCCGGCCACGGTCGCCAGCAGTAGGCCCGGCCGGTCGTAGCCGGACTCGTCGCGCGCGTGCTCCACCTTGATCTCAGCCACTGCGACGCCCCAACCACGCGGCACCGCTGCGGGTCTGCCGATCGAGAGTCGAGAGCAGCACCCGCGGGCCGGGCGGGGCGAAGTGGTCAAGTACCTCGACGCGCTGCTCCGGGGTGAGGTCGCCGACGTGGGCGTACAGACCGAGCAAGGTCGCGGCGGTGCGGCGGCAGTCGACGCGGAAGTGCGCGAGCGCCTCGACCGCGCGGACCACGGCGTCAG
>Ga0209382_10002012_pt1 | contig 30541 bp, 19 predicted proteins | sample SoiMetdeltSBSDD5_FD_187599 | JGI IMG/M metagenome (GOLD analysis project Ga0209382, IMG submission 187599) | Bulk soil microbial communities from a Populus tree surrounding site in Tennessee, USA - Soil MetaG P. deltoides SBSDD5 (SPAdes) (version 2) | ecosystem: Environmental > Terrestrial >...
GCGGCCGAGGGCTGCCGTCACGAGTCGACGCAACTCGTGCGTTGTGTAGCCGCGCATGATCGACACGACGCCGTCGTGGCGGCTCACGGGGTGGAAGCGCAGCGGGAACGACGCGCACCACAGGCCCGCCGCCGCAATCCAGCTTCGGCGGAGGTCGGCGACGATGACGCGAACGCGCGCGACGCGATCCAGCTCGCGGACGACGGCGCCCGCCCTCGTGTCATCGAAGTGATGCAACGTTTGAGAGCAGATCACGACGTCCACCGAGCGGTCGGCGAACGGCAGTACCGTCGCGTCGCCGCACACCGCGTTGCCCGAACGCGCTCGACTCGCGGCCGCCAGCGTCTCGGCACGGTCGATCGTCACGAGGGTGAGATCGACCCCACTGTGGCCAGCCAGATCGCGTGCACGCGCGGCGATATCGCCGATGCCGCTGCCGACATCCAGCAGCGTCGCGCGTGGCGCGAGGCGCGGGAGCAACGCGGCCAACTCGAGGAGTACGGCTCGCGTTCCGCCGAACAACGAGTTCGCGAGCGCGACATCCGCGAGTGAGCGCCGGACGACGCGCGGGTCGATCCCGGGCGCGTCGAGATACTCGACGCCACGCATGCGCGGTGGGGTGATAAGCGAGGTCACGCGGAGCGGCTCGCGTCAGCGCTCGAGCTGTGCATACCCACCGCGGTAGTACAACAGCGGTCGCTTGGCGTGGGCGACCGCTGTCTGTACTTCGCCGATGACAACCGTGTGATCACCCGTGGGATGCTCGGTGGTGCGGCGGCATTCGATGTGTGCAAGCGCATCATCGAGCAGCGCGGCGCCACTCTGGCCCCGCGTATAGCCGATCCCGTCGAAGCGCTTGGTCTCGTCCCCACTGGCAAAGCGCCGGGAGATCGGTTCCTGATGCGCCGCGAGGATGTTGACCGCGAAATGCGTCGCACCGAGCAGTGGGTCGTGTGACGACGCGGTCTGCTCGACGCAGACGAGGATGAGCGGTGGGACTAGACTCACCGAGGCGAACGCGCTCACCGTCATGCCGTGGTCGTGTCCGGCCGCATCCCGAACCGTGACGACCGTAACCCCCGACGCGAAGCGGCCGAGGACGCTGCGAAATGTGTCGGGATCGAGCGTCACGTCGATTCGGGACTCGGCGCTGCGGATCCCACGCGCGTGCGACGCGGCGCCCACGGCCAGGCGAGACGCATGAGGAAGCCTGGCCGAAGCACTTCGCCTGCGGGCACGAAATCGCCGGTGACGCCGACGATCGTGTGCGCCATGGGCGGTCGGAGGGCGAGTGAGCGCGCACCAATGTTCATGAGAGTGGGGAAGCTAACGGCGGTACCAACGATCCGCTCAACCGTCCACTTCCCCTTGAACTCTCGGACGCGTGCCCGGTCGTAGTCGGCAAGCGCCGCGTCAGCGGCGTGCGGCGTTTGCGCAGCCAGGGCAGCGAGTATGTGCGACGAAAGCATTTCCGCGCCGCGCAGCGCGGCGTAGATCCCCTCGCCGGTGAACGGGTCATAAAAGTCTGCCGCGTCGCCGACCAGGGCCGCGCCCGGCGCCCAGGCGCGCTTGGATGCGGAGGCGAACGGCCCGGTCGCGAGCACGCCGCCGAGCCGTTTCGCGCGCGTGAAGCGCGGGGCGAGGTGCGGCCTGCGACGGATCCACGCATCGACAAACGCGGCCGGATTGCCCGACGCACTCTTTCCACGTCTGACGGGTACCACGACCGCGACGTTCGTAACGCCGTGTCCGACACTCGCGAGCCCGATGTAGCCGTCGCGCTCGACGTGCATCTCGCCGCAATCGCTCATCCCGTCCACGCCGACGAAGTGACTCACGAGCGCCAGCCGGCGCTGCGCGAGGCGCGAGCCTGCGAGCCCGAGTCGTCGGCTGACGACGGAGCGAAGACCGTCCGCTCCGATCACGAGCTCGGCGCGCAGCGTTCGCGTTGCACCGTTCGCGTCGAGAATCTGGACGCCTTGGACGCGGTTGGTCGCGTCGAGCGCGAGCGTCGTGACGCGCACCCCCTCGTCGACACGCGCGCCCGCCGCGCGCGCACGCTCCACGAGCAGTGAGTCGAGCAGCGTCCGTCGCAGGGCGAGTCCACGGTCGCGAAAGCCGCGATATCCACGCACTTCGGCGAAGCGGCCGACGAAGGTCGTCCCGTTAGGCGCGCGCACCTGCATCCCGGCGAGCGTCGCGGCGCCGGCGCGCTCGATATCGCCCAGCACTCCGAGGTCCGCGAGGATGCGAGACGCCTGCGGGCTCATGTACTCGGAGCACGCTTTGTCGCGTGGGAATCGAGCCCGGTCCAGCACGAGCACGTCCACTCCCGCGCGCGCGAGATAATGCGCGGTCGCCGAGCCGGCCGGTCCAGCCCCGACGACGACGACCTGAGCGCGCTCGCTTTTCATCCGTGCTTCACGGGGCGACTCGGCCGTACGCCTGCGACGCGAGAAAGAGCGTGTCGGCCACGATGCGGTAGCTGAAGTCGAACGTGCCGGAGCTCGGCGGCAGGTAGGTGATGCGAACCGCCTGCGTCAGTGGCTCCCACCGCGCGTTGAGAGTCTGGGCGTCGAATTGTCCGGAGGAAAAGTTCCGCGTCACCGTCAAGCGGCTGGCAGAGCCGTCCGCGTTGAAACGCCACGTCGTCTCGTTCGAGCCGCTCGAACCGTCTTCGGCGATGAAGTAGAGAATCCGTCGCCAGGTGCCAACGAGGCCAGGGGCGAGGGGTGTGCTCGTGGTGCCGTTGCCGCCCGTGCTGCCTAGAGGCCCGCTCAGGCGCGGGCTCTCGCAGGCCGCGAGTGCGCCCAGTGCCAGCACCAGCGCCGACCGCCGCAGCGTTGCTTCCATACGGCACCTCCATGATTCGCCGGGTCAGCGCGCCAGAAGCACGGCCACGCCACCCCCAACGAGCGTACACATCAGATTCACGAGGTCGTTTCGCAGTCCTGGAACGCCGCCGGACACTCGCGTCACCGCGCCGCACGTGTGGATCCGGCGCTCGGTGAACCGAGAGCAACGGTCGCACCAGCGTCGTTCCTGCACGGTTGCGCCGGCGAGGGAATCGGCGAGCGAGCCGGCAACTCCTCCGACCAGCACCGGAACCGGATTGGGCGTCAAACCGACGACGAGCCCGGTCAGCGCGATCAAAGTGGCGCCGCCGAGCGAGGCTAGCGTGCCGGGCACCGTTACACCGCCGGACGCACCGGGCTCGAGTGCCTCGAAGGAAACTATAGAGCGGGGCGGGCGACCGGCCAGCGTGCCGATCTCTGTACTCCAGGTGTCGGCGGTCGCTGCCGCCAGGGAACCCATGCCAGCAGCCGCCCAGTTGGGATCCCCGGTAACCGAGGCAGCCACTGCAGCCACGGCGAAGAGACCGCCGTTGGCGAACACCTGCATCGCGTCGCGCTCGTCACCTTTCTCGACGATATCGGCGATACGCGCGTGCCTTACCGTGTGGCGATAGCGCGACAGCGCAGTCGAGGTGATGAAGAACGTCACTAACAGCGCAGCCCAGCTCCACCCCGCCACGACAGCGGCCGCACCGACCAGGACCGCCGCGACCGCCCCACTCGGCGAGAGGGAGCGTTGGCGCCGCGCAGCAGCGGCGAGCGCACCAGCGAGCAGGAGGCCGGCGGCTACCCGTTCGATCACGGCGTCGTATTGATGGCCGGGGTGAGCCGGCGCCGCTTGAACGCGGTTCCGCGCGCCGTTACCTTCGCTTCCACGTCCCTAGTGATCCATGTCACCGACGGTCGACTCGCTCCTTCCGCTTAGCTTCCTGGAAGCTGTCCGTCACGTCGACACGCCTGACGACGATCCCGACACCGAACTCGTCGCCGAGTTGCGCAACAAGCGCCTCGGACTGAGCGAAACCGTCTACGCGCAGATCCGTCGGTACTCCGACGCGGTGAAACGTAGTCAGCGGACCGCTCGCGACGAAGCCGTGGCGTTGGCTCGTCTCATCGGGCGTCGTCCCGACGCGGAGGCAGTGTTCCGTGGCGCCGGTCGCTATCTGGCGAACGAGGCGTATCAGGGCATCTCGCCCATGACACGCCGCGTTCTGCTCACGCTGCCGGCCTTCATCGCGCGCCCGATCGCGCTTCGTCACGCGAAGCGCATCGTGAACCGCTACTTCGACGGCACGGTGTCACGCGTCGGGTCGTCGGTGCTGCTCGACGTCCCGGTGTCCGTCACCATCGACTCCGCGCCCCGTTCGATTGGGTGCGCCTACTACGAGGCGGGGCTCGCCGAATTGCTGCGGCTCCTCATTAATGGTGGGGGCGCCGTTGAGCACGTGCGGTGCATCGCGCGCGGCGAAGGGGTGTGCAGCTGGCGCTCCGAGTGGCGTCCGCTCGCCTGATCCATTCTTCCTCATCAGCGATGCTCGACACGAATTCGCTTCCGCAGGTGCAGCGCGCGCTCAGCGACGCGGGGCTGGACGGCTGGCTCCTGTTCGACTTTCGCGGGCTGAATCCCGTCGCGGGCGCGATGCTCGGGCTGGAGGGAATGGCGACCCGTCGCGTCTTCGCGCTCGTTCCCGCGACGGGAAACCCGACGGCGATCACGCACGCCATCGAGCAAGGACCGTGGCGCCGGTGGCCGAGCGAGTGGGGACGGGAAGTGTACAGTTCCTGGCGGTCGCTCGAGTCGCACCTCGCCTCACTCGTTCGCGGAAAGCGTATCGCGATGGAGTACTCGCCGGGCGACGCCGTCCCGTACCTCGATCGTGTCCCGGCCGGTGTGCTGGAAATGGTGCGGGCCGCGGGTGCGGAGGTCGTGTCGTCGGCGGATCTCGTCACGCGGTTCTACGCGACATGGAGCGAGGAGGGGCTGGCCTCACACCGACGCACCGCGGAGAAGCTCGTCGCCATTGCCCAGGAGGCGATGCGGTTTGCGGGCGCCGAAGCACGCGCAGGGCGGCCCGTGACCGAGCACGGCCTGCAGCAGCGCATCCTCGACGCCTTCCGCCGCGAGGGGATCGAGACGATCGACCCGCCCGTGGTCGCGGTCGGGCCTAACGCGGCCAACCCACACTACGAGCCGCGCGCCGACGCGCCCGTGCCGATCAAGGTCGGCGACCTCGTGCTCGTCGACCTGTGGGCGCGCGAGCCGGGCGGCGTCTGGGCCGATCAAACGTGGATGGCCTCGGTCGGCGCGCCGAGCGAGCGAGCGGTCCAGGTCTGGAGCGCGGTACGCGACGCGCGCGATGCGGCCATTGCGTTGCTGCGCGATCGCGTCGGGAACGCACAGTCGGTTCGCGGCGGCGAGGCGGACGATGCGGCGCGATCGGTCATCACCGCGCGCGGGTTCGGGGACCGCTTCGTCCATCGCACGGGGCATTCGATCGATTCGCGGGATCTGCACGGCTCCGGCCCGCATCTGGACAACCTCGAGACGCGCGAGGAGCGCTTGTTGGTGCCGGGGGTTGCGTTCTCCATCGAGCCGGGTGTCTACATCCCCGGCGAAATTGGTGTGCGCAGCGAGGTGAACGCGTACATCGGAGAGCGTGAGCTCGTTGTGACGCCGCAGGAGTATCAACGCGATTTGATGGTGGTATAACAAGCCATCAGCCATCAGCCATCAGCCATCAGCTAAACTGACCAACGATCCGTCCGCGGCGCCTACCCCGACGCCATCACTGCGGCGCGAGCTCGGGCTGTTCTCGGCCGCCCTGCTCGTCGTCGGCGGGATCATCGGCAGCGGCATCTTCTTCACCCCCGCGGAAACGGCGCGAGCACTGCCAAGTGCGGGGCTCGTCTTTCTGGTGTGGGCCGTCGGCGGCGTCGTCGCCCTCGCGGGCGCGCTCACCTACGCGGAGCTCGGCGCCATGATGCCGGACGCCGGTGGCGCGTACGTGTACATCCGGGAGGGATTCGGCAAGCTGCCGGCATTCCTGTACGGGTGGATGGCGTTGCTGAGCATCGGCACCGGCGCGCTCGCCGCGGTCGCGTTAGGCTTCGCCGGCTACGCCGGTCGCTTCATGGATCTCGCGCCCCTGGGCGGGCCGATCGGCGTGGCATCCGCGACGATCGCCCTGCTGACCATCACGAACTATCTGGGCATCAAGCCTGGCGCGATCGTGCAGAACGTCCTTGCCGTCGCGAAGATCGGGGCGCTGGCCGCGCTCATCCTCGGTGGGCTCGCGCTGTGGACGACGCTCGGGGCGCCGCCGCCCGTGCCGGATGCGCCGCCGCCGCGCGACTCGCTGGCTGCGGGACTCGCCGCCGCGTTCGTCGCCGTGCTGTTCACGATTGGTGGATGGCAGCAGATGAACATGGTGGCGGGGGAGATCCGCGATCCGGCGCGCACGATCCCGCGCGCGCTCTTCCTCGGCATCGGGATCGTGATCGCGATCTACCTCGGCGCCAACGCGGTGTACCTGCATGCGCTCGGGCGCGATGGACTCGCGGCCAGCACCGCAGTGGCGGCGGACACCGCCACCCGTCTCGTGGGCTCGACCGGTGGCACGTTCATCACGGTGGCCGCGATGCTCTCGATTCTCGGCTTCGTGAACGTCGTGATTCTCGCGACGCCACGAATCTTCTTCGCCATGGCGAAGGATGGCGTCTTCCTGCAGGCGGCCGCTCGGGTGCATCCCAAATTCGGATCACCACACGTGTCCGTGGTGATCATGGGCGCGTGGGCGATTGCGCTGCTCGTGCTCACACGCGGTGAGATCGGGGCGCTGTTGAGCGGCGTCGTTTTCGCGGACTGGATCTTCTTCGGGCTCGGAGCCGCGAGCGTGTTCGCGCTCCGGCGGTCGCGCCCGGACGCGCCGCGGCCCTACCGTGCGTGGGGGTACCCAGTCGTCCCGGGCTTCTTCGTTGCGGCCGCGATTGTCGGTATCGTCGCGGCGTATGTCGCGGCGCCCAAGACGTCGTTGTTAGGCACCGGGATTCTGGCGGCGGGTGTGGTGATTTACATGGCACGAACCCGTGCCGCTGCCAGCCGGGCGTCGTGAGTCGTGGTCGTGCGTCGATACCGACGAGCGACTACGAGCTGATGACCGCCGAACGACCGGCCTGCTCCGGCCGGAAACTGAACGGAAACACGATGGTCTCCACGACATACGGGCCGCGGTCGAAACGCCAGTTGCGGATGGCCGTCGTCAGGCAGGCGCCCACTTCACGGGCGCCGAGTCCGTGCATGGCATGAGCGGTCACGGCCGCATCGCTGACGACACCCGTCGCCTGAACCGTCACCGTCACGTCGAGCGTTCCACTGAGGTGCGGGTCGCGCGTCAGCCCCTCGCGCTCGTAGCATCGCCGCACGTCAGCGACGTTGCGGAGCGCGACCATCCGGATGTCGCGGTCGCCTCGTATCGAGTCGTCGGGAGTCGGGCCGCTGGCCGAGATGGTCAGGAGGAGTGCGATCTGCGAGACCATGGACTCGGCCAAAGGGCGTGGTGGGCGTCAGTGCGGCGGCGAAGTGAGCCGCTCGTCGACGCAGAGACGACTGCGGCAGCGCGGGAGTCACCCTTCGCTTCACGCAGGGCGGCCGCTGTGGCGTGCCGCTTGCCCGGCTGCCGTGTGGCGCGGACGCGCGGATCGGCGTCATTGAGCGACTGGCTATGGTCAATCAACCCCGGCACGACGTTGAGCGTGATCCACGGAACGGAACGGATTGGCAGTTCGCTGCGCGTAACGGCGCCGCGCCACCCGGCGGCGTTACTTCAGCGCGCCGTTATTGCGCTCGCCGCGATGGTGTCGTTCGTGGCGTGCGACCGTGGCGGGGGGCGCGGCGGGAAAGGTGACCGCGACGGCAGCGAGGCGCTGGCCGCCACGCCAAGTCGCGCGTCACAGGGCATCCCGTACACGCCGCGCGAGCTCGACGCGATCGGCCAGGTTCGCGGGGCCGTACAGCTCGACGGGCCTCCGCCTGCGGACTCGGTGATCCAGCCGACGTCCGATTCGACGGTGTGTGGGAGCGGATACACGCGACCAGGGATCGAGCATCCTGGCGGATTCGCAGCCGGCGTGGTCGTGTGGATCGAGGGGCTCCGGAGCGGGAAGCCACTGCCCATTGAACGCCGGTTCGACATCACGAACGACCGGTGCACGCTCGTTCCCGAAGTGCAGGCGGTCATCGCGGGCGGCACGCTCAACGTGCGGAGCCTCGATGCGGTCGAGCATCAGACACGGATCGTGCACCGCGACGGCAACGAAGTCCTCGCGACCATCCGTGAGACCGACGAAGGGCAGGTGGTGCCTAACGAACGTGTGCTCGCCCGGCCGGGGATTCTCGAGCTCGCGTGTGACGTCCACGTGTGGACACGTGCCTGGATCGCGGTCTTCGATCACCCGTACTTCGCGGTGTCGGGTCCGGACGGAAGCTTCGTGATGGACTCGCTCCCGCCGGGTACCTACCAGATCCGCGCCTGGCACCCCCGACTCGGTCCGATCAGCGACAGCATCACGGTCACCGCCGGTCAGGCAACGCAGATCTCACTCAAGGCGCGCGCGAAGTAGACCGAAACGCGATTCTAGATCCGCCGGTCCACGACCATCGCGACGAACAGCAGCGCGAGGTAGAGCAAGGAGAACTTGTAGACCTTCCACGCCAGCTTCGTCCATTGCGTCGCCGCGCGAACGCGGGTCACACCGACCAACAGCATGACCCCGAGGACGAGCGCCGCGACGAAGTACAACCATCCGAACGCGCCGAACGCGACCGGCATCAGCGTCAGCGGCACGAGAATCAGCGTGTACCAGAGCATCTGATCCTTCGTCTCGCCCTCGCCCCAAACGAGTGGGGCCATCGGCACGCCAGCGTTCCCGTAGTCACGCTGCTTGAGCAGCGCGAGCGCCCAGAAGTGAGGCGGTGTCCAGTAGAAGACGATGAGGAAGAGGTAGATCGCGGCGAGATCGATCCGGTTCGCCACCGCGGCCCAACCGACGAGTGGCGGGAACGCACCGGCCGCGCCCCCAATGACGATGTTGTGCGGCGTCGACCGCTTCAGCCACCGAGTATAGATGAAGACGTAGAAATAGAAGCCCGCGAGAGCGAGCGCCGCGGTCAGGACGTTCACGAAGCGCGCGAGCATCCAGGTGGCCGCGCACGAGAGCGCCACGCCGAACGCGAGCACGGCCGGCGGCGACATGCGGCCGCTGGGAATCGGCCGAAGTCTCGTCCGCGCCATGCGGTCGTCGATGTCCCGGTCGAGGTACATGTTCACGGCGTTCGCGCCACCCGCCATGAGGTACCCGCCCACGGCGACGAGCAGCACGAGTCCCAGCGATGGCGAGCCGGCGACGAACATTGGGGCGATCGTCGTCACGAGCAGCAGCGAAATGATCCGCGGCTTCGTGAGCGCAATCAGGTCGCGCACGAGTCCCGCCTCGCGAGTGCGATCAATCGCGGTCTCGCTCACGTTGCCACCTCGGCCGCGCGGAGCGTTGGGCGCGGCGCGGTGAGGGTCGCGGGCACACCCACACCGAGAGCGCCGCGCCGGCAGAGCAGGGCGAACGTCACGATGATGACCCACACCAGCGTGCCGACGGCCTGATGCGCCGATCGCAGTTGCGCGGGTAGCTGCATCTCCACCATCGCGGCGGCGATCAGGATCTGCGCGAGCACCGCGCCGAATGCGACGACCGCAGCGCGAATGATGAGCGGGGCCTCACCTCGCCGGCGGACACCGATCATGAGCCCGAGCAAATGGAAGAACAGGAGGAACGCGAGGATGCGGTGCGTGAACTGGATGTGCTGCATCGGCCCCGGCAACAGCGAGCCGCGGCACAACGGGAATCCCGCGCACGACCCATTTGCTCCTGGCACGTGCGCGGTGAAGGCGCCGAGAACGAGCACGGCGAACGTCAGCCCCATCGCGGCGCGTGCACCGCGCCAGGACTTGAGCGACGCCGCGCCGAGAGTCGTACTCGCCCCGCCCAGACCGCCCGCGCGCATCACGGTCGACACCAGCACCGCCAGTAGCGCCATCGCGATCGCGAGGTGCGTGACGATCACGAGCTTGTTCTCGAGCTCCAGCTTCACGGTCACGCCGCCGAACACCGCGGCAGTCACCACGAGCGCCGTAGCCAGCGCGGCCGGCCGCAGCACACCGCCTGGCCCACCGACGCCCGGCGAGCGACGACGGAGGATCGCGACGAGGAGCAACACGACGATCGCGAGAGAAAGCGTCGCGGCAAAGTATCGATGGGTGACTTCAATGATCAGGTCGGGCCGATCGAACGGCGGGACCCAGTGCCCGAGACACTTCGGCCAGTGATCGCCGCACCCCATCCCGGATCCCGTGATGCGCACGATCGCTCCGAAGACGACGTGTCCAACGCCGAGGATGAGCGACAGCCAGGAAAGACGCCGTAAGGCGGTCATGTCATGCTCCAATCGTCGCGCCGCTGTGGCTCACGTCCCGGATCGGTGCCGGGACCGGATCGACGGCGCGCCAGGTGAAATACAGAATCAACAGGAGTCCAGCGGCGGGAAGCAGCGCCCACGCGATGTCGGCACCACGCTTCGCGGACGCCGAAGCGCGCGACTCACCGTTGGTGTGCCTGCTCGTCGCCGCACGCCCGAAGAACACCGATCGCAGAATGGCGAGCTCGGCGACGACGCAGCACAGGGCGGCGACCCAGAAAAGAGTGTTACGAAAGTTCACGCGTCCAGGGGCGATCGCCGTGCCACCGCACGGCCAGCATCGAGAAGAATCACGCCGAAAGGTGTGCGGCCGCCGGCCTCGATTCAACCGGCCGAGTGGGGGGCCAATGGGGTCGGACTCCATTGATCCATTTCAATGGATCTGACCGCGAGGCGGCCTGACCCCATTGAACCCATGGAACCCGATTGAACGCTCGCGCGCGACTCGTCCGCGCAGTACCATAGGCGCCATGCACGCATCGCGATTGTTGCCGGCTGCCGTCACCCTTTTGCGGGGAAGCGAAACGGCGTGATCCGAAGGGCCGCTGTCGCCGCGTTGTGCGCGACGATCGCAGCGCTGGTCGCACCCATTCCGGGCCGGGCGCAGGGAGTCACCACCGGCGCCGTGAGCGGTCGCATCGTCGACGACGCGACGTCCGAGCCCATCGCCGCCGCCGCGATCACTGTCGTGAACACGGCCACCGGCGCCACATCCCGCGCCGCGTCGGCTCGCGACGGCCGCTTTCTCGTACAGGGGTTGGAAGTCGGCGGGCCGTACACCGTTACCGTCCGACGCCCCGGGTACCAGGCGCAGATGCGCGACGGGCAGGTGCTCACCGTCAGTCAAAACCTGACACTCGACTTCAGGCTTCAGCGGCAGACCTTCATCCTCAGCACGGTAAGCGTCACCGCCGAGACCGACCCAATCATGTCGTCGGATCGAACGGGAGCCGCGACGGTGATTTCCGACTCGGCGCTGCGCCGACTGCCTTCGCTCGACCGCACGTTCACGGATTTCGTTGTGCTGAGCCCCGAGGTCTCCGACGCGGGCCCCGGGCTGTCGGGCGCCGGGGTGAACAACCGCATCAATAACATCCAGATCGACGGCGCGAGCGAGACCGACCTGTTTGGCCTCGGTGAGACTGGTCAGCCAGGCGGCCAGGCGCGCGGGAAGTCGATCGGTCTCGAGTCGGTGCGGGAATACCAGGTGCTGCTGGCGCCGTACGACGTGCGTCAAGGCAATTTCGGCGGCGTCCTCGTGAACGCCGTGACGCGCGGCGGCACGAACGAGCTCAACGGCTCGATGTTCTTCTCGTCGCGGAGCGAAGGGCTCGCGCGGAACGTGGACTACGTGAGGGACCAGGAGTACCGCCAGACCCAATTCGGATTCTCGCTTGGCGGCCCGATCCTCCGCGATCGGGTGCACTTCTTCATCGCGCCGGAGTTCCAGCGTCGCTACGAGCCGGCGGCTGGCCCGTATCTCGGGCAGACCTCGGGATTCCCGGTGTCATCGGAGGAGGTGAACCGTTTCAGCTCGGCGCTCAGCGCGTATGGCATCGACGCCGGATCGGCCGGCCCGGCCAGCAACGCGAACCCGCTGCGGAACATCTTCGCGCGGCTCGACTTTGCGCCGAGTGTGAACACTCGGCTCGTGCTGCGCCACAACTACGGTCGCGCCGAGAACGACGTTCTTGCCCGCGACCCGACGCTCATTCGCCTAACGTCGAATGCACACTCGTTCACCTCGGTGAAGAGAAGTACGGTCGCGCAGCTCTACACGTCCTTCGAGGGCGGCGCCGGCAACGAGCTCATCGTCGGCTTCAACCGGATCCGCGACGACCGGCGTCCCGCGTCTCCCGCGCCGCAGGTGCAGGCGGATGTCCCGAGCGTCAGCGGCGGTACGCTGCGGCTCCGTGCGGGTGCCGAGAACTCCTCGCAGGGAACGGAAGTCGATCAGGACATCATCGAGCTGGCGGACAACTTCACCTTCCCGCTCGGCCAGCACCGGATCACCGTTGGCACCAAGAACGAGTTCTATCGCATTCGCAATCTGTTCGCGCAGAACTCGTACGGCGTCTGGGAGTTCTCGAGTGTGGACTCGCTCGCGCGTGGGGAAGCAAACCGGTACCAGGTCGGTGTGGGGCTGGGCGGGCCGATCGAGGCGCAGTTCGACGCCGCGCAGTTCGGGGTGTACGTGCACGATCGGTGGCAGGTCACGGACCGCCTCGTCGTGACGGGTGGGCTGCGCGTAGACGCGCCGTTCCTTTTCGACAAGCCCGCCGCGAATCCGTCTGTGTTGGCCGAGTATGGCCGCCGCACTGACCAGGTCCCGTCGGGGAACGTGCAACTTTCGCCACGCATTGGAATCAACTGGGACATCGACGGCAGCCGCAAGCAACAACTCCGCGGCGGTGCCGGCGTGTTCGTCGGGCGGCCCGCGTTCGTCTGGGTCGGCAACGCGTTTCAGAACTCGGGGACGGGACTCGCGCAGCTCACGTGCATCGGGGCGGGAGCGGTGCCGACGTTCACGACCGCGGCCACCGAGTCTCCGCCGACGCAATGCGCGGACGGCGCGACGGCCGCGACGACCGGTGACATCGCGCTCCTGAGCAACAACTTGCGGTTCCCGCAGTTCGCGCGCGCGTCACTCGCCTATGACCGCCGATTCGGTCAGGCGTGGGTGGCGTCGCTCGAGGCGCTCTACACTCGGGCGATGGCCACCTTCTTCTACACGAACCTCGCCCTCGCGGGCCCCCAGGGTGCCGACCGGAACGGGCGCGTCGTGTACGGCACCATCGCGCCGAGTGGCGTTGCGAGCCCATCGCTGGTCGGCGCGCGGCGCAACGTCATCGACGTGCAGAACGCGAGCAAGGACTACTCGTACAGCCTGACGGCGGCGCTGAATCGGCGATTCGCGAACTGGTTCGAGGCCCACGCCGCGTATACGTACGAGCAGGCGCGCGACATCCAGAGCCTAACGTCGAGCACCGCGACCTCCAACTGGCGGTTCGGCCGCGCAATCTCGGGTGACCAGTACAGCCAGAACCTCGACCGGTCGCGCTTCGAGCTGCCTCATCGACTCGTTGCGTACGGCACGTTCTCGTTCACCACGCGCACCGACGTCTCGGTGATCTATCTCGGCCGCTCCGGGTCGAACTACGACTTCGTGTACGGCGGGACCGGCGGGCTCGGAGACCTGAACGCCGACGGTGCGCAGGGCAATGATCTGATCTACATCCCGTCGGATGTCGCGCGCGAGTCGGAGATCCTGTTCAGCGGCGTGTCGCCCGTGCGCGGCGCAGACAACTCACCCGAAGCCCAGGCGCAGCGGATCGCGGAGCAGCGCAGCGCGTTCGAGCGCTTCATTACCAGCACCGACTGTCTCACGCGGCAGCGCGGTCGCATCATGACGCGAAACAGCTGTCGCTCCCCGTGGACCAACACGGTGAACGTGTCGATCCGCCAATCGCTGCCGGCGATCCGGGGACAATCGCTCGGCGTTCAACTGGACATCTTCAATTTTCTTAACCTGTTGAACGCCGACTGGGGTCAGCAGCCGCTGCCGCCGGCTGGAGGCGGATCCGTGGCCGTGCTCAATCACGTGTCGCAGACATCGGGTCCGCTGTCGGGACCGGGCGGCTCGCAGGGGGTGTTCACGTTCGATCCGGCGACCGAGAAATACGACCGCCGGCACGTCGGATCCGCGTACCAGATGCAGCTTGGCGTCCGCTATGGCTTCTGACGGGGTCGCGGGCGCGTCTCATCCCCGTAACCTGTGCGTTGGATCACAATTATTCCTTGACCCCACGACCTGTGGACACCTAGTTTGCCCGCGTTCGCTACCGAGGGTCTGGTGTGCCTCGATCCCAGCTCACGTCGCTGACGAAGCGGGCTGAAATTCGCGAGGCCCGTTCGTCGACCGCCGCCGCCCGCGGCTCGGCGCAGTCACCAGATGCGTGCTGATGCAAGTCTCGCAACCTCCTCCCCTCCGGTCCGAGTTCCGGAATGCGAATCCCACCTTCTAACTCTTCCCACATGAGCGTACAGCGTTGGATATCGGTATTGGCGGCTCTGGTCGCCCTGCCGGCAGGCGCGTTGACATCGCGTGCCGATGCACAGGGAGTAACGACCGGGGCGATCGGCGGTGTGGTCACGGACAGCAGTGGCGCACCGTTGGCGGATGTGCAGGTTCAGGTTAAGAACCTCGCGAGCGGGATTACGGCTGGCGCCCTCACGCGAGCGAACGGGAGATACCTCGTACCGTCGCTCGAAGTCGGCGGACCGTACAGCGTCACCGCGAGGCGGATCGGCTTCGCGTCCGTCACGCGGCAGAACGTCTTCGTCTCGCTCAGCCAGACGACCCCAGTCGACGTCCGGCTCACGGCGCAAGCGGCACAGCTGTCCGGCGTCGAGGTCATCGCGACGACGAGCCTGTTCTCGGAAACGCGGAAGGGAATCGAAACGACCGTGGATGACTCCACGATCGTGAAGATTCCGACGATGAACCGTGACTTCACGGATCTCGTGAAGCTCTCACCTCACGTCACGTCGGGTCAGACGGACGGCCCGAGCGCGGCCGGCGCGTACAATCGGTTCAACAACTTCACCATCGACGGCGCGAACCAGAACGATAGGTTCAATCTTGGCGCGTCGGAGGGCGTGCCCGGCGGTGCCACCGGCGGCCGTCTCATCTCCATCGATGCCGTCAAAGAGTTCCAGATCCTCATGACGCCCGCCGATGTTCGACACGGGAACTTCGCGGGCATGATCGTGAATGCCGTAACGAAGAGCGGAACGAACACGTTCTCGGGCGGTGTTTCGTACGCGTACCGCGATCCGGAGCTGGCGGCGAACCAACCGTTCATTCGCAACAGCGACTACAAGGTCCATCAGTACGGCTTCCACCTGGGCGGCCCGATCATCAAGGATCGGCTGCATTTCTTCATCGCGCCGGAACTCCAGACGAAAGCACAACCGGCGATTGGCCCGTACACCGGACAGTCGACCGCCGAACCCGGCACCGTGGATCCGGCGCTCCTCGACCGCATTGCGAACTCGGTGAACCAGCTGTTCCCCATTGGGGGCACTGGGCTGGTGAACAACGACAACCCGTTGGTCAATCTATCGGGCCGGATCGACTGGGCCATCTCGAACAACCACCGATTCGCGATTCGACAGCTGATCAACAACGCCGAGCAGGACGAGTTCTCTCGCAACGCCAACACGTTCAGTAACACGGCTGGCGTGCAAAACTCCGGCTACCGCTACACGTCGAACTCGTTCATCCGGAAGAACACGAACTACTCCACCGTCGCGCAGCTGTTCAGCACCTTCCAGAACGGCTACTCGAACGAATTCCAGGTTGGATACAACACGCTGAAGGACGAGCGCATCGTTCCCGTCCGCGCACCGGAGATCAGCGTCCAGGTTCCGGTCACGAATTCGCAAGGGGGAATTTCCGGTAACGGCGCGTCGACGTTCGGCACCGAGCAGTTCTCGCCGGGCAACTTGCTCGACCAGAAGATCCTCGAGATCTCGAACAACTTCACGATGCCCATCGGGAAGCACACGGTCACCGTGGGTGGGCGCTTCGAGAACACGGAGATCTTCAACAACTTCGCTCAGCGGTCCTACGGCGTGTGGTCGTTCGCGAACGTTGACAGCCTCGAAAAACGGGCGCCGCTCACCTACTCGTACGGCTATTCGAACGGCGGCCCGATCGCGGCTGATTTCGCGGTCCAACAGTTCGCACTCTACGCCCAGGATCAGTGGGCGCTGACCGATCGGCTCTCGATCACGTATGGCCTGCGCGCTGACGTGCCGAGGTTCCTTGACAGCCCGGCGGAGAACGACCGCATTGCCACCGCGTTCGCCGCAGCGGGTATGCCGGAGATACGAACCAGCGTGACGCCGAAATCGAAGGTGCTCATGTCGCCACGCATCGGCGTCAACTGGGATCCGACTGGGAATCGATCGACGCAGATTCGCGGCGTCGCGGGCGTATTCACGGGGGTCACGCCGCTCATCATGCTCGGCAACGCGTATGCGAACACCGGGCTAGGGCTCGTGACGCTCAACTGCACCAATACGAACGCGTCGACGGCCGACGACACTCCTACGTTCACCGTTGACGTCGACAACATGCCGAAGGCGTGCCGCAATCAGCCCAATCCCGCTCCGGGCCAGGCCAGCACGGCGGGCGTGAACGTCAACGACGAGGAGTTCAAGTATCCGCAGAACTTCTCCGCGTCCGTCGGGTTCGACCAACGGCTCCCCTGGAACACGACGTTCACGTTCGAAGCGCTCTATCGGAAAGCGATCAACGGTGTGCGTGTCCGCGACGTCAACCTCAAGGGGCCGCGTCTGGTGGGCGGTCAGCCGTATCGCGACCGCAATGGCCGCATCCTCTACGCCGACACGATCACGAACGCGGTCGGCGCCATCAACGTCGCGAACGCGAACCAGCGCGTGATGTCCACGCTCTCCGAGGGCGTCATTCAGGTCACGAACCAGTCGGAGGACTACAGCTATTCCATCGCCGCCGGACTGCGCCGTCGCTTCGGGGAGATGCTCAACGCCGGTATCTCGTACACGTACATGCAGTCGTACGACATGCAGAGCCTGACGTCCGACCGGGCGATCTCCAACTGGCGGAACGGCGTGCAGTACTCCGGTCTCGAGAGCGACCTGCCGTTGACGGCGTCGGTCTTCTCTCGCCCGCACCGACTTGCCTTGTTCGGCACGATCACCGCGCCATGGAAGACGACCGAGCTGTCCATGTACTACAATGGCAACGCGGGAACGCCACTTACCTACGTCGTCTCCAACGGAGACCTGAACGGCGACGGGTACAACGGGAACGACCCGATCTACATCCCGCGCGATGCGACCGATCCGAACGAGATCCTGCTCGGCGCTCCGCAGAATCCGAACGCCGCGGTGAGCGCGACGAACCCGTTCGTGCAGAACGCGCAGATGGCGCAGGATTTCGAGAACTTCATTCGCGAGAACGAGTGCCTCGACCAGAACCGCGGCAAGATCATGGAGCGGAACTCGTGTCGGACGCCGTGGTCGCAGAAGGTCGACATCTCGCTCCGCCAGTCGCTTCCCGAGTGGCGCGGGCAGCGCTTCACGGTGCAGCTCGACGTCTTCAACTTCGGCAACCTGCTCAACAAGGACTGGGGCCAGGTGGAACTGCCGGTCCTCAGCCCGACGTTCGCGGACCAGCGAGTCTTGCAGGCCCGGGGCCGCACGGCGGGGCCGATTGGCCAGTCGCAGACGCAGTACACCTTCAATACGACGGTACAGCAGCAGGGCGCCTTTGCGAAGCAGCAGACGCTCGCGTCGAACTTCTACCAGATGCAGCTGACGCTGAAGTACACCTTCTGAGTCGTTAGGCTGCCGGCATCAAACATCGGGGCGGGGCCGTCGAGTGACGGTCCCGCCCCGAGACTTATTGACTGACGGCTACTCGCACGGGCTGAGGGCTGAGTGCTAGTGGGAAGGGCTGACTGAGAGCAACTCCCGACTGTCGCGGTACTCCAACGTCCCAGTCGAGGGCTTCTGCGAAATCTGCGTAATTGTTGTTCAAATCTGCGTTAGGTCTTGGTCCCCTCTCCTTTGTATGCGCCAGCCAGGCATCGAGATCGGGACGAGGAAGCAAGACGAGACGCTCAAAAGATCTCGAGGTTGATGTACCGTCTCGGGTTCCGCTTGAAATCCAGCGTCAGCGAATCGAGCCGACTCGAGAGACGACGCAGATCGTAGTAGAGACCAGGGTCGTTCAGCAGCTTCCCTAACGTCCCGTCGCCGCGATCGGCTTTCGCCAGTACGGCGTTCAGCTGCTGCTGCGTGACGCGAAGCGAGTCGGTGAACGCGGCCAGGTTGCGGGTCGTCACCTGGAGGTTCCGGACCGTCGAGTCGAGTTGCACCGAGTCGATGGCCGCGACGGTGTTGCGGAACCGCGTCTGCGTGAGTGCGAGTTGGCGCGACTGTTCGACCGCGATCTCCGCGAGCTGGCGTGCGAGTGCGTTCGTCGATGCAAGCGTCTTCCGCAGATCGGCGACGCCGCCGCCCTGGACGAGCTCGAGCTGTATCGAGCGCGCGACGTCGTCGATCCGTTGGGAGATCGTGTCGGCGCGCGCGGTGAGCTCCGGCAGCCCTGGCTTCGGGGCGGCCGGCGGCACGCTGTCGCGCGGATTGAAGAACACCATACTCGGTTCGTCCGGGACGAGAGCAATCTCCTGATCGCCGAAGATGCCGACCGGCACCACGGCCGCCTTGGAGTTCCGTGGAACCTGGTAATCGTCCTCAATGCTCAAGGTTACCAGGATCGTCCCGCGCGGGTCGAGCTCGACGTCAGACACGACCCCGATCTGCACGCCGGCGAGCCGCACCGGCTGCCCCTGCTTCACACCGGCGCCCCACTTGAACCGCGCGTACAGCGGATACCCTTGTGAGAAGCCACCGCGCACGAGCCAGATCGTGCCGAGCACGCCGATGACGACACCGATCGTGAGCAGAATTCCGACGAGCACCTCGTCGCGTCTTTTCATAAGAAGGGAAGGTATGCCGTCCGCGGCTTGTTAGGCCGCAATGAACTGCGCGAACATTGCCGCGACGATCGCGTCGAGGACGAGAATCGACGTCGACGCGATCACGACCGCCTTCGCCGTCGACCGCCCAACCCCCTCGGCGCCGGCTGACGTAACGTACCCCTCGTACGAGCACACCACCGCGATCGCGCCGCCGAAACACACCGCCTTGATCACGCTGTAGATGACCTGAAACGTCGTGAAGCTGAGGCGGAGCCCGGTGACGTAATCGTCCGTCGTCGCCGTCGTCGCGGCAATGAGCGTGAGCCACGCACTCACGATGGCGGTTGCGTTGGCAATGATCACGAGGATCGGCAGCATGAACAGCGCCGCCAGCAGGCGCGGCACGACCAGGTAGGCGATCGGATCGTACGCGAGCGTCTCGAGCGCGTCGATCTGCTCCGTGACGCGCATGGTGCCGATTTCCGCCGTCATGCGCGCGCCGACGCGGCCAGTGAGGACGAGCGCCGTGAGCAGCGGCCCCAGCTCGAGGACGATGCTGCCGCGCACGAGCAGGCCCAGTACGGAGAGCTGGACACCGGCGAAGAGCTGGTAGAACGCCTGGAACGCGGTCACCGCGCCGAGGAACCCGGCGACGATGATGACCAGCGGAACGGAGTCGACGCCGATGTTGCGCATCTGGCGAATGGTCTCGCGCCCCCACGTCTCCGGCTCCGTGAACGCGCGGCCGATGTCTCTCAGAAAGAAGCCCCGCTCGCCGATTCCCGCGAAGATCCCGTTGCCGACGCGCGCGACGTTCCGGAAGAACTTGATCCCCGTCCGCTGCATGACGGGGTAGGCTTCTGTTGGACGGTGTTCGTAAGGCGCTCCGTACGTCATCGGGAACCGGTTCCCGACAAAACGGGCGATACCAAGCCCGCGTTCACGTGCGGACGCGCCCGAGCATCACCGTACCCAGTAACGCGAACACGGCATTCGGCACCCACGCCGCCACCTCGGGCGTCACGATGCCTTTCCCACCGACGGCCTTCGTGAGCTGGATCAGCATCAGGAAAATCACGGTCGTCGCAAGGCTGACGCCGATGCCGTACGCAGCCCCGCCACGCTGCGTGCTCGTCGCCAGTGGAGCACCGAACAGCGCGATGATGATGCACGTGATGGGCACCGCGAGCTTGAGCGCGCGCTCCACCCGGAGCTCGTTCGCATCGCCACCGGATCGCTCCAAGGCCGCGATGTAGCGGCTCAATTGCCGGTAGCCCATCTCCTGGGGCGCCCGTGGCGTCGCGATCAGTTCCGTCGGGGCCTCGCGCATCGAGCGGTCGTGCACCGAGTCGAACGCGAAGGTGATGTCGGCGGTCGTGTCGGACGGGATGACGTGCATGACGCCCTTGGTGAGCGTCCAGCCGCGCGGCGCTTTCCAGGCCGCGAGATCGGCCGTGAGCACGTAGGTCGGATAGTCCTCGCCGTTGCCCTTTCGCTCGATCTCCAGTCCCTCGAGCTTGCCCTTCTCGGCACTGAGGGAGCCGATCTTGTACACGCGCCCGCGCTCGCCAGCGAACGCGAAATTGTACCGGTCCGAGCCCACCTGGAACTTCTTGTCCTCGAGGAGCTCCGCGCGACGCGCGTTCGTGATCGGCACGAGCTCGCCGAGCGCCACGGCGAGGACCGAGGCCACGATCGCGCCGAGGTAGATCGGCAACGTTAGGCGATGGAAGCTGATGCCCGACGCCTTCGCCGCCGTGATCTCGGAGTGGCGCGTGAGCGCCCCGATCGAGAAGACCGTCGCGAACAGCACCGCGGCCGGCATCACGAGGAACATCGAGTCGGGGATGAAATACAGGTAGCTGAGCGCGATCTGCGAGCGCGGCAGCTGACGGTTGAGATACTTATCCAGGTTGTCGGTGAGATCGATGATGATGAGCAGCACCGGAAAGCCGAGTGCCGTCATCACGTAGATCTTCCAGAACTCCGCCAGGACGTAGCGATCCAGCGGTCGCAGGAGGTGGCGTCGCATCAGGCGGTCCGGTGTCGTCGCTCGGCTGGGAACCCGACGCGACGGCCAAGCTTCGCCAGGTTCGTCCGAAGCGCTTCGGTGAACTCGGTGAGGTCGCCGCCACGCGACGTGGCGCCCTCGCGACCCATTCGCACCATCAGCAGGATGCCGACCAGGGTAAGAATCACGTTCGCCGCCCACATGGCCCAGAACGGCGTGAGGAATGCGCGGTCGGCGAGCGACTCGCCCGCGATCAGGCCGACGTAATAGATCGCGAACACCACGAGGCTCACGCCGATCACCAGCCCGACTCCGCCGCGCGGGAACCGGAGCGCGATCGGCGCGCCGATGAGCACGAACACGATGCACGCGGCCGAGAGCGCGAACTTCTTCTGGATCTCGACGCCGTACCGGTTCATCGATGTCCGGTTCTCGAGCATGCGAGAGCGCGCCGCGTCGATGGCGTTGCTGGTCTCGTTCGAGGGGTCGGCTCCCGTCACGCGGTAGGAGTTGGGATCAGGGACGATGCCGCCAGGGTAGACTGGGTTGGCGGGTGGCGTAGTGGCTTTCGTCGCAGCCGTATCCGGCGCCGGCACCGACGTGGCCGGAACCGACGGACTCGGAACCGCTGCTGAGTCGGTGGCTGGCAGCCGGCGCGCCGAGCCGCCCATGATCACGCGCCGTCTGGTTCGCGTCGTATCCTGCGTCGCCGGCGCGGGCTGCTGAGTTCCCTGGTCAATGGGCTCAATGGCGTCTGACCCCATTGAAAACCCAACTGGTTCCGCGGCACTCGCCGTCTTCACCAGCGGCGGCAGCTTGGTCGTCGTCAGCTTCGCCAGCAGCTCGCAATACACTGAGCCGAGCGACTTCGACTTCGGCGGTGTGAATCCTTTCGGCACCACCGTGTATCCGACCTGCGACGTGGCCTCGCTCAACCCTGCCGACGGCGGTACGCGACTCGTGGTCGGGAGGGGCGGTCCTGCCTGCCCGGTTGAGAGCTCGCGCGTCGCTTTCACCAGTGCCTGCTCGAGCGAGTATCGCGCGACGGCGAAATCGAGCTCGTAGGAGGCGTACTGTCGCTGCATCTCGCAGACCGACATCTCGCGGTCGCCCTTGTACGTGTTCGTGCTATCGGTGCGCGTGAGGCTATTGGCGACTGCCCGGACCCGAATCCGGTCCACGTCGAAAAACAGGCGCTGCAGCTGGGTCGGATCGTTCTTCGGGACCTCCTGCATGTGCCCGTCGTAGAGCGTCAGCACCAGGTCGTCCGCGACGAGCTCCATTCGCCCGCTATCCGCGTAGATGGTGCGCCGTCGAATGGGGTCCGACATGTCGTAGATCGTCACGACCTTGAGCTTGCTCGTCGACTGGTCGATGTAGTCGGCTGCGAGCGTCAGCTTGCCGGGCGAGACTTCGTTCATGACCTGCGACCGGAGCGCGAACGTCGGCTTCTTTCGCGCGATGTCCTGCTGAAGCGTGCTCAGTCGGTGGTTCGCCCGCGGGAGGACCTGGTCGTTGAAGAACAACATGAACGCCGCAATGCCGGTCGCGCCGAGGAGCACCGGGACCATCACCCGTGTCATCCCGACCCCGCTCGCCTTCAGCGCCGTGATCTCGTTCTCTGCAGCGAGGCGGCTGAACGCGTACAGGGTCGAGACCAGGACGGCCATGGGCAGGGTCATCGCGACCGTGAACGGCAGCGAGAGCAGGAAGAACTCGCCGATGACGTCCCAGCCCAGGCCTTTTCCGACGAGGTCGCCGAAACGCTTCGCGATGTAGTTGAGCAGGAGGAGCGAGGTGAGCGCGGTCAGGGCGAACACGAGCGGCCCGACGTGCTCTCGCATCACATATTTGTTGATTATCTTCACTTGGGCGCGATCGGCTCGCTCGGACGCAGGGTGGCTGGCGGAGGTTGTCGCCAAATGGCAAGCGACGCAGGGGAACCTGGCTCAGCCCCTGTCGTAGAAGCCCTTAGGGCAGCCAGAATATTCCACCCGCCAAGAGGGTGAATTCAAGGTCCGGCGCGACGTTGCAGTCGCTCCGGCCTCCCTCCGTCTCGCTCGCCTACGCTCCTACCCTCCTCACGCCATTTGGTGCGCGTCCTCCTTGCCGTCACTCTCATCCTGCTGACCGGTCTTCCGGCGGCCGCGCGGGGGGAGGTGGTGAGCACGGAGGGCGGCGTGCTCGCGCGGCCGTGGCTGACCGTTCAGGACACGGTTCGCCGCGACACGACGACACGACGTCCGAGCGCCGACACCACCCGGCGGGATTCGACGGCAGGCCGCCGGCCGGGAGCCGACACGAGTCGCGCACCCACGGATACGACTGCCGGAAAGGGCTCGCAGTTACCCCCCGGGTTCGAAAATCTCGACCTGCGGCTGAGCTCGCGGCTCGAAGCCAAGGGGGAGCAGGTCAGAAACGACCGCTGCGGGTCAGTTCAGTTCTTTGCGACGGCGGTACGGTGTCAGGGCACGTTTCAACCGGCCTTCGACTTCCAGTTCAATCTCCTCACCCGCGGGACCGTCGCGGATCGGATTCACGTGGACGTGGATTACGACACGCAACGGGAATTCGACGCGTCGAACAACATCTCGATCCGGTACGAGGGGAAGGAAAGCTCGCTCCTGCAGCGACTGGAGATCGGCAACGTCTCGTTTGCGCCGCCAACGTCGCGGTTTTTGACCTCGGGGATCCCGAGTGGGAACTACGGACTGCAGGCAGTCGGCCGGGTGGGCTCCATGCGCTTCGCGGCCATCGCGGCACAGCAGAAGGGCAACGTCGTCGGCGACGTGGAGTTCGTCGTCGGAGACCGCACGGTGAAGCAGCAAACGCGCGACATCGAGGACTATCAGATCGAACCTCGACGCTTCTTCTTCACCGTCGATCCGCTCCGCTTCGGGGCGGCGTACCCGAACATCGACATCCTCGACCGGCGTCAGATGACGGCGCTCGCCGCGGCGCTGCCCGACTCCGTGCGTCCCTCCAAGGTGTTCCTGTACCGGGTGCTGCTCGGCGGCCAGCCTCGCAACCCGAACGGCCCGCAGTTTCGCCTCCTTGGCGACCCCACCTCGCAGCGCGGACAGGTCTACGAGCTGCTTCGGGAGCGGATCGACTACTACATCGACCCGTCGCTGCTCTGGTTCGTGCTCGTAACTCCGCTCAGCCAGAGCACGGAGCGCCTCGTTGTCGCCTACAATGTGCGCTTGAACGGCCGCGATACGACGATCGCGTCGATCGGCGGGACGCCGGACCTCGAATACATCGCTGACCGCGAGCAGCTCGCGAACCTCGTGTGGGACCCGCGACTCACGCCGGACGACACGGCATTCCGGCGTGAGATCCGATCGGCCTATCGCATTGGCGGCAGCGACGTGCGCCGCAATACGGTGCAGGTTCGCATCACCACGGGTGGCAGCGCCGCGCAAGAGAAGCCGGCCGGCGGAGGAGCGGAGACGTACATTCAGCAGTTCAGGATCGCGGAGCCGACGAACAACGGCCGGTTCGACGCCGACAACCGCCTGTGGCCGCGGCCTAACGACCCGAACCGCCTCATAGTCCAGGGCGGCGCGGCCGACGACGTCATCCGCGACCAGTTCCTGATCTTTCCGTCGGTGCAGCCGTTTGCCCGTGCCGGGCTCGTCGGGCCACTCGCGAACCCGGCGAACGACACCATCTACCGAACTCCGGGCGAGTACCTCTACTCGGCGCGCCATCCGCAGTCGTTCTACCGCTTTGGTGTGACCTACGAAGCCCAGGTTGGTGATGAGCTGGGAACGCTGGCGCTGAATACGGTGCAGCTTCGTCCGGGATCAGAGCGACTGTTTCTCGACGGGCGCCCGCTCGTGCGCGGTGTGGACTACGACATCGACTACGAGCTTGGGCGGGTGACGTTCGCGCGGCCCGATACGCTGTTCCCATTTCCCCGGAGAGTTCGCGTTCGGTACGAGGAGAATCCGCTCTTCACGACGATTCCGACGTCGATCTTCGGCCTGACGACGCAGTTCGTCGGTGAGCGGGGCGTGCTCAACTTCACGGCCATCTCCCAGACGCAGCGAACCACGTACACGCGGCCGCCGCTGGGCTACGAGCCGGCATCGTCGTTGGTGGCGGGGGTGAACGGAGCATTCTCGTTCGACGCGTCGCCGCTTGGTCGGCTCATCGGGCGCACATTGCCGTTCCGCGACAGCCTCGCGGGGCGGACCACGATCGACCTGCAGGGAGAGTTCGCCGTCAGCCGGCCAAGGCCGAACGAGCGAGGGCAGGCGTTCCTCGAGTCATTCGAAGGGGAAGGGGGGCTCACCGTCGGCCTCTCCGACGCGTCCTGGTACTATTCGAGCCGCCCCACGTTAGGCACTCGGCTTCCGGCCCTCGTCGGCCCGCGCGCGCTCGACCTCGAGCGGGTGACGACGCTCGCCTGGCAGACGACCGTGACGAACCGCGCTCGCCAGGACATTCGCTTCCGGATCGAGGAGATCGATCCGCAGACGACGATCGTCGGAACCGGGTTCTCGTCGCCCGAGCTTCCACTCTGGCTCACCCTGTACCCGCTGAGCATTGGCGGACAGCGCGATACGACAACGGGGGAGTTCCGATGGACCATCGCGAACGCGCCGTCGGGTCAGCGGTGGCGGTCTGTGCGGACGTCGTTCGGGCCGTCGGGCGCGGATCTCACGGGCGTGGAAACGCTCGAGTTCTGGACCCTCATCGACACGAGCGCTGTCCGCCGGGCCACGAACCCGATCCTCGTATTCGACTTTGGGGACGTCTCCGAGAACTCCGTCGCGTTCTCGCCGACGGTGCTGCAGGAAGGGCCGCAGGATCAGACGGGGAAACGCGACACGACTTATACCGGAAAGCGACTTCAGGGTTACGGCCGGCTCGACTCCGAGCGCGACCCGTTCTCGCGCGCGTTCAACGTCGACGTGAACGATACGGGTTTGCCCGGCGATGTCGTCGATACCATCACGGTGATGGCCGGCGGGACCACTCGCGCCGACACCGGCGTCCGCATCTGCACGCGCGGCGACATTCGGTATCGGGCGTTAGGTGACTCGCGCACGAACTGCACCGTCGCCAACAGCCGCCTCAACGAGGAGGACCTCGATGCCGACAACGCACTGCGGTCTGACGACCAGGAGCGTTTGCGCCGGTACATCGTGGACCTGACGGACAGCACGTCGTACGACCGGCGTGGTCGGTGTGGTGCGGTCGTCGACGACCCCGTGGGCGCGCGTCCGCTCGGGAGCACGCTCTGCTGGGTTCACGTCCGAATGCTGTTTTCTGCTGCGGGGGACTCGATCAATGGCGGGCCGCTGCTCCGCCGGATTCAAACGCTCCGCATCACGGCCGTGTCCTCCGGAGACGCGGCCGATGACGCATTCATCAGTGTACCGATCGCCCGCCTGCGACTCGTGGGCGCGCCCTGGCTCAAGCGGGCGGCACGGCCGCTCAACGGCATCGCCGGCGAGCGCGAGCAGCCGGGGAACGGGTACGTGATCGCGGGGCTCATCGGGACGGAGACCCGCGACTCGTCGAGCGGTTTGATCTATGAGCCGCCCCCCGGGATCATCGACCAGCCCGACAACCTGCAGACGCCGTTCGATCCGACGCGCGTCCAGATCAACGAACGCTCACTCCGCCTGCAGGCGGGCGGCCTCGCGCGCTACGACCGCGCGGAGGCGTTCTTTCGATTCCCCGAAGGCCAGAAGAGCTTCACCGCCTACCGAGAGCTGCGCGTCTGGGCGCGCGGGCGCGGGAACGGATGGGGGACCGATGGCGAGCTGCAGTTCTTCATCAAGGTTGGTCGCGACCCGAACAACTTCTATGTCTATCGCAGAGCAGCGGCCTCCGGGCCGACGCGTGCGGCATGGGAGCCCGAGGTGCGCGTGTCGTTCCAGAAGTTCTACGCGCTACGGAGCAAGCTCGAGACAGCCTACCTTGGCGGGTCGAGCGACTCGTTGTCCTGCTCCGGCGTGGACTCGGCGCTCATTGCACGATCGGGGCTCCCGGCGGGCGCGGCGGTCAATCGGTTCGCCGCCTGCGATGGGGGCTACATGGTGTATACGACGGATCCGTCTGTCGCTCCACCGAACCTCGCCAGCGTTCAGGAGCTCGCGGTCGGCATCGTTCGCGTGGACTCGGCGACGGGATCGTCGCCGCTGCTTCCGACCGACACGATGGAAGTGTGGGTCGACGACATCCGACTTACGGACGCCGTGGGCGAGACCGGTTTCGCCGGCCAGATCGGTGTGTCGGTGGCGTTAGGCGAGCTGGGTGCACTCCGCATCTCGGCAACCAGGCGCGATCCGCATTTCCGGCAGTTGGCCGAGGCACCACCCTTCGCCACGAACAACGACCTCGAGATCGCGACGACCGTTCGACTCGATCAGTTCCTGTCACCGCGACTCGGTGTCGCGCTGCCGTTCACCGTGGCATACACATCCGCAGAGGTGGATCCGCTGTTCCTCGCCCAGTCTGACGTCACGGGGAGCGACGTGCCCGGACTGCGGACGCCACGCACATCGGTGACGAGCTATTCACTCTCGGCCCGACGACTCACGCCCCTCACCGGCGCGTGGTGGGCACCGATCGTGAATCATCTGGGAGTCACCGGCACGTACCGATCGTTCGGCAACCGGTCCGAGTACCAGGACGGTCGTCGTCGCCATTTCAGCGCGTCGGCCGACTACTTCGTCGCGCTCCCGGTCGTGGGTGACACGGCGGCGCGCGAGCGCCGGGCATTGCTTCCCTCGTGGCTTTCTGCGTCGGGCCAGGCACCGGGCCAGTTCAACATTCGCCCGACGTCGTTCCGCGTCACGAGCGGACTGCTCCGCGAATCGGAGCGACGCGAGTCATTTCTCAAGCCTGCATCTGCGCCGGACGATCCGGGACGCGTCGCCACGGCCGAGAGCGACCTGTGGCGCAACCTGACGTCCCTCGAGCTTCAGCCCGTGCGGCACCTCACGGCGCGGGCGGACCTCGTCCTGCTCCGCGATCTCCGCGACTACGATCCGACGACGCCTAACGGAGTTGCCGCCGAGGCCGCACGCGGATCGTTCCTCGGGCTCGACACGGGATTGGAACGGGAGCGTCAGATCGCCAGCTCTGTCACCTACGCACCGGAAGTATCCACGTGGTTGCGTCCGCGCGTGGACTTCGCGACGAGCTTCTCGTTGCTGCGCGACCCGAACGCCACCCCGCGGCGGGAGCTGCCGCCCGGTGGTGAAGGTGAGCTTGGCCAACCACAGGTGCCGGTGCGGATGGGCAACGCACGGACGGTTACGGCGGGAACCGGTGTAGACCTCGCGAAAGCGGCGGAACGGTACGGTGCGGCTCCAGTCCCGCTGCGGGTCCTGCGAGCCCTTCAACCGCTCGACGTCTCGGTCACGCGCGGCGTGCTGAGCGCGTACGATGGTGCTCTGGGCGCTCCGGGTGTCGGATATCAGCTCGGGCTTGGTACGATCAATGGCTTCCGCGAGCTGGATGGCGAGCTCGCGAACAGTGCCGGGGCGAGCACGCAGCTCGCCGCGGCGGGCGGCTTCAATCTCCCGCTGGCGGTCACCGTCAACGGCCGCGTTCAGCGGACGGAGACGAGAAACTGGTCGCGGCGGCTCGAGACCGACCAGACGACGATCGATGGCGACCAGTTGGTGTATCCTGATGTGAGCGTGCGGTGGAGCCCGACCGGCCCGTTGTTCGGTGGACTCGTGAAGGCCGCCGGGCTGAATGGCCGCGCGCTTCACACGCGGCAGTCACTCGTTGTGCCTTCGGTCGTCGCTGGTGCGCCGGACGAGGAACGCGCGACCCGCATTCGGACGTATCCCATCAACCTGTCGATGACCTGGGCTCCCGGCGAACTGACCACGACGGTGGGGTTCTCGCAGCGGCGGCAGGTGGACTCGCTGCCGGGGAGCGTCACGAACGGCCGGTCGCGCGAAGCCAGTGCCGACATCGGGCGAACATTCGCGCTCCCGGCCGACTGGAACGTGAGGAGCGGGTTGCGGACGCGCGTCGGCTTCCAGCAGACGCACACGGAGAGCTACGTTCAGAACCTCTTCGCGGCTGGGCGGCAGAGTCGCCTCACGGACAACGGCCGGCGGGCGTTCACGCTCAATGCCGACGCCGACGTGGCGGAGAACGCGACCTTCAGCATACAGGGCTCTCGGATCGTGAACTTCGATCGTAACTTGAACCGACAGTTCACGCAGACCGTCGTGACGGCCGTCCTCCAGATGCAATTCTTCGCCGGAGATCTGAGGTGAGAATGTTCTTCCTCGCCTGCACGCTTGTCGCGTTAGGCGCGTGCAACCGTTCCGACGCCGCACCGGGGACGCCGTTCGACGGCGAAGCGGCGCGTCGCTACGTGAAGGCGCAGCTCGACTTCGGCCCACGCGTTCCGGGGACGGAGGCCCATCGGCGCGCCGGCGACTGGATCGCCGCGCAGATGCGGCAGCGTGCGGACACGGTGATCGAGCAGCGCTGGACCCACGTGACCGCCAAGGGCGACACACTGCCGCTGCGCAACATCTTCGCCCGGTTCAACCCGGGTGCGAGCACCCGCATTCTCTACGTGAGCCACTGGGACTCCCGGCCGGTCTCCGATCAGGCGGAGGATCCGGCGAAGCGCGTGCTCCCGGTTCCCGGAGCGAACGACGGCGCCTCCAGCACGGCGCTCCTCATCGCGCTCGGCGATCTCCTCAAGCAAACGCCGCCGACAGTGGGCGTCGACTTGCTGTTCGTCGACGGCGAAGACTACGGCACGTTCGGCCCGCCGGACGTGGATGTGCTCCTGGGCTCGACCTACTTTGCGGCGAACTTGCCGGCGGGGTATCAGCCGATCTTCGGCGTGCTGTTCGACATGATTGGCGACACCGAGCCACAATTCCTGCAGGAAGGGCATTCGGCGGAGCGTGCGCCCGAGGTGGTCTCTCGCGTGTGGGAGACCGCGGCGCGGCTTGGTTATCAGCAGTATTTCCCACCGCGCGTCGGCTCGGCGATCACCGACGACCACGTCCCGCTGCTCGACAAGGGGCTGCGGGTGATCGACGTGATCGACCTCGACTACCTCGGGCCGCCAGGGTCCGGGAAGCCTAACTACCACCACACCCCCGACGATACGCTCGATAAGGTGTCGGCGCGGTCGCTCAAGATCGTGGGCGACGTGGCCTACGCGCTGATCACGGGAGCGCAGGAGTAGAACCGTTAGGCAGCGACACGGAAGGCACTCGGTGAACAGGGTGAGAACCACGATTGTGACGGGAACTCCGGAGACGGCCGGACTGTGCTGGACCTCAGGCTTCCTCTCGCCATCGCACCGAGACGCTGAGCGCGGCGTGGCCTAAACAGATCCGGCTCCTTCCGGGGGTCCGTCACAATCGTAGTTCCCACCCGGGCGCAGTCTCCAACTGTCCAACGCGCCGGGGTGCGTCGCTTTGATGCGGCGCGCACGAGGACGATGGCACGTCTCGAGAGCGAGACGAGCATCTTGGGCCCATGCCAACCCCCGCCGAACGCAAGGCGCTTCTCTTTCTCGCCGGAGTCATCGTGCTCGGCGCGAGTGTCCGTGTCGTTCGGGCCGCACGTGGTGAGGATCACACTGACGCAGCGACGC
>Ga0209382_10002013_pt1 | contig 30540 bp, 33 predicted proteins | sample SoiMetdeltSBSDD5_FD_187599 | JGI IMG/M metagenome (GOLD analysis project Ga0209382, IMG submission 187599) | Bulk soil microbial communities from a Populus tree surrounding site in Tennessee, USA - Soil MetaG P. deltoides SBSDD5 (SPAdes) (version 2) | ecosystem: Environmental > Terrestrial >...
GCGGAACATGCCGTCGCAACTCGCGAGCCGGCCTTTGCGCTCGTTCGGCCCCCCGGTCATCACGCCGAGCGGGACCGGGCAATGGGGTTTTGTCTCTACAACAACATTGCCATTGCCGCGGCCGTCATGATTGGACGGGGCCTGCGTCGTGTGGCGATCGTCGACATCGACGTTCATCACGGGAACGGCACGCAAGCGATGTTCTACTCCCGCCCTGACGTGCTCTACATTTCGACGCATCAGCACCCGTTTTATCCTGGGACTGGCGATGCACCGGAAGTCGGCAGCGGTGCCGGCCGTGGATTTACCGTCAACGTTCCCATGGCGGCGGGCGCGACCGATGCGGACTACGACATGGTCCACTCCGCGATCGTGCTGCCGATTCTCGACGAGTTCAAACCGGAGCTGACGCTGATATCGGCGGGCTACGATGCCCACGAACGCGATCCGCTCGCGTCGATGCGGATGACGACGGAAGGTTACGGGCGCACCGTGCACGGCTTGCGGCGTGTCGGCGCGCGGCACGGAACGGTCGCGTTGGTGACCGAAGGCGGCTACGAGTTGACCGCGCTAGCCGCGTGCCTCGAGGCCACGTTCAAAGCCATGACGACCGACCCACACCCCCCGATTGATCACCAGTCGTCAGTGGCCGGCTCCCGCGGCGAGCGCGCGGTTCAGGCGGCGCACGACGCCCAGCGCCCGTACTGGCGTGGAATATAATTGAGAGAAGGTGGCGGACTACAAACCCCAGACAATCGAGAAGAAATGGCAGGAACACTGGCAGCGGGCGCGTGCCTTCGAAGTGACCGAGGACGCGTCGAAGCCGAAGTTCTATTGCCTGGAGATGTTCGCGTACCCATCGGGTCACGCGCACGTCGGTCATCTGCGTAACTACATGATTGGGGACGTGATTGCCCGCATGAAACGGATGCGCGGCTTCAACGTCCTCCACCCGTTCGGGTGGGACGCCTTCGGACTTCCCGCCGAGAACGCCGCCATCAAGAACGCCACACACCCCGAAACCTGGACGCTCGCGAACATCGCTCATATGAAGGGGCAGCTCCAACGGATGGGCATCAGCTATGCCTGGGAGCGGGAGATCGCGACGTGTGCGCCGGAGTACTACCGCTGGAACCAGTGGATCTTCCTGAAGATGCTGGAACGCGATCTCGCGTACAAGAAGCGTTCCAAGGTGAACTGGTGCCCGAGCTGTCAGACCGTGCTTGCAAACGAGCAGGTGATCGACGGCAAGTGCTGGCGTTGCAACTCGACGGTCGAGATTCGCGAGCTGGATCAGTGGTTCTTCCGAATCACGTACTACGCCGACGAGTTGCTGCAGGCAGCGGATCATCTCTCCGAGTGGCCGGAGAAAGTTCTCACGATGCAGCGGAACTGGATCGGACGCTCCGAGGGCGCGCGTGTCAAGTTTCCGATCGCCGACGCTCGAGGGGAGCCCGACCACATCGAAGTCTTTACGACGCGAATTGACACTATCTACGGCGCGAACTTCCTATTGCTCGCGCCAGAGCATGCGCTCGTCCAGGCATGGAGCCGCGAGCCGGAGGCCGAGAAGTTCCGCGAGACACTCAAGCGGTTCCAGGCTCAGGATCGAACTGCGCGCATGACGGGCGAGATCGAAAAAGAGGGCTTCGACACTGGCCGAAAGGTGATCAACCCCTTCACCACGCAGCTTGTTCCCATCTGGGTCGCCAACTTCGTGCTGGCCGAGTACGGCACCGGCGCGGTCATGGGGGTGCCCGGCGGCGATCAACGCGATTTTGAGTTTGCGCGGAAGTACGGCCTGCCCGTCACGGTCGTCGTGCAGCCGGACGGGGAAACCCTCGAGGCCGAAACGATGACTCAGGCGTACGACGGGGCTGGTACGATCGTGAACTCCGGGGAATTCACCGGGCTTTCAACGAGAGACTCCATCGAACGGATGTCGGAAGCCGCGGAGCAGCGAGGCATCGGTCAGCGGGCGATCCAGTACCGGTTGAAAGATTGGGGCATCTCCCGCCAGCGCTACTGGGGCACGCCAATCCCGGTGATCTATTGCGACACGGACGGCATCGTTCCAGTGCCGCTCGACGATTTGCCGGTGCTGTTGCCAAAAGTAGCGGAGTTCACCGGCCGCGGCGATTCGCCGTTGGCGCATGTGCCTGAGTTCGTCAACGTGACCTGCCCGAAGTGCGGTGGCCCCGCCCGGCGCGAAACGGACACGATGGACACGTTCGTCGACTCGTCCTGGTACTTCTATCGCTTTTGCGATCCCCAGGACGACACGCTGCCGTTCGCGCCCGACACGGTGGCCTACTGGGGCCCTGTCGACTTCTACGTCGGCGGCGTCGAGCATGCCATCCTGCACTTGATCTACTCGCGATTCTTTGCTCGCGTCTTCCGGGACATCGGCATGACGTCCATTGCCGAGCCGTTCACCCGCTTGCTGACGCAGGGGATGGTGCTCAAGGACGGCGATGTCATGTCCAAGTCGGTCGGCAACGTCGTCGATCCCGACGACATGATTCAGAAATTCGGCGCGGACGCGATTCGACTTTATGTGATGTTCGTGGCGCCGCCCGAAAAAGAAATCGAGTGGACCGATGCCGGACTGGAAGGCAGCTTCCGGTTCCTGGCACGGGTGTGGCGACTCGTCGATCAGCTCGCCGAGACGATCGGCGGCCAAGGCATTCCTGCCGCGGCCACTCTGGAACTGGACGAGGGCGAGCGTGCGCTGCGCCGCAAGACACACGAGACGATTCGTCGCGTGTCGCAGGATCTCGATCCGCGCGTGCACCTGAACACCGCAGTTTCTGCCCTCATGGAGCTCGTCAACGAACTGTATGCCTTCTGTAACCGCAGCGGCTGCATTCGCATCGGCCGCGATCAGGACGATCCCGCCGCCGTTGGCGTGATCGAACGCTCCAGCACGATCGCGGTCCTCAAGGAGGCCGTCGAGGCACTGATCCTCATGCTGTCGCCGTTTGCACCGCACATGGCGGAGGAGCTGTGGGAACGGCTCGGGCACTCGGGGGGCGTGGTCGCTGCCGGTTGGCCGGCCTTCGATGAGACCGTCGCGCGGGCGGCCGAGATCGTCGTGCCCGTGCAGGTGAACGGGAAGGTTCGGGCGCGGGTGACGGTGCCCATCGATATCGGTGAAGAAGATGTGAAGTCGGTGGCCTTGGCCGATCCGGGCGTCATCAAACACCTCGAGGGAAAAACCGTGCGTAAGGTCGTCGTCGCCGGCGGCCAAACCGGCCGGATCGTCAGCGTGGTCGTCAGTTGATTATGTCGATGTTTTCCAGGGTGCGTGCGTTGGTCTTGCTTTCGCTGCTGGCGTTATCCGTGAGCGGCTGCGGCTACTCGCTCGCCGGCCGCGGCTCGTTCCTGCCGACCTACATCAAAACGATTGGCCTGCCGACGTTCGTCAACAATACGCCGGTGTTCGAGGTCGAGCGAACGATCACCGACCGCGTGCGATCGGAGCTGATCGGTCGCGGGCGCTATACGATCCTTGCGCAGCGCACCGGCGTCGACGCCGTGCTCACCGGCGAGATCATGAACATCAGTCTCGCCCCGGCCGCGTTCAATCAGCAGCAGCAAGCGACCCGCTACGCCATCACGATCGTGGCCAAGATCGAGTTTCGCGATCTGAAAACCGACAAGGTGCTCTGGCAGAATCCGGGGATGGCTTTCACCGAGCAGTACGAGGTCACGACGTTGGTGGGCACCGACGTCTCCAATGCCGCAACGTTCCTCGGCCAGAATCGGAACGCCGTGGAGCGTCTGGCCTCCGAGTTCGCGCGCGCGATTGTCAGCGCGATTCTTGAGTCGTTCTAAGGATTCCACACTCGCGTCATGCCGCCCGCCAGCCCCGCCGCCGTTCGCAAGCAAGTCGCGCAAGGGAAACCGGATCCGGTCTACCTGATCGTCGGCGACGACGAGGCCGAGATGGCCGGATTGGTCGGGGATCTCTCCAAGCTCGTCGAGGACGAGTTGCGCGCGTTCAACGTCGAACGCCTCTATGCGACCGACCGCGCAACGACTCCCGTGGCCATTGCCGAAGCCGCGCGTGTGTTGCCCATGATGTCCACGCGTCGGGTCGTTGTCGTGCTCCGCGCCGAGAAGCTTCTGAAACCCAAGCGCAAGGGCAAGGCAGACGAGACTGACGATGGTGAGTCGGGTGGCGTCGACTCCGACGAGTTGGAGCGCTACCTGAAGGAACCCTCACCGGAAACCGTACTGGTGTTCGTGGCCGCGGACGTCGACCGCAGCCGGCGCCTCTACAAAGCCGTGCAAAAGCAGGCGACGATCGTCGAGTGCTGGGGGCTGAAGGGAAGTAAGGACGCCCGCGTCGATTTGCGCCAGGTCGCGCGACAGGCGGAGCAGCTCGTACGACAGGCGGTCACGGATGCCGGCCAACAGATTGATGCAGGCGCGGCGCGACTTGTCGCCGAGCGCGCTGGCACCGATATCTCACGCCTGCGTGGCGATGTCGATCGGTTGTTGCTTTACGCGGTGGGGAAGCCACGCATCACGCTGGCTGACGTGCAGGAGGTCGTGAGCGCCGAGACCGCGCAGGACGACTGGGCAGTCACCACCGCGATTCAGCGAGGCGATACGGCGAACGCGCTGAAGCAGCTCGGTCTCTCGCTCGAGAGCGGCGGCGTGCCGTACATGATTCTCGGACAGCTCGCGTGGTTCGTGCGAGAGAAGCTGCCGATGACCGATCCGCGGCGCGTGCGGCCGGCCATCGATGCCGTCTTTCGAACGGATCTGGATTTGAAAAGCTCGGGGGGCGATCCGCGCGTCTTGCTCGAGCGCCTGGTCGTCGAGCTCTGCCGCGGCGCGTAGCGGGCGTCAGGCTGCCGCGGTGCGCTTGGCGACACGCCCCGCAAGACGTGACTTGTACCGTCCAGCAGTATTGCGGTGAATCAGGCCCTTCGCGGCCATCTTATCTACCATCGAGATCGTGGTACGCAGCGCGTCCTTGACGTTCGCTGGATTGCCGGTGTCGATCGCCGCGCGGATGTCACGCAGCGCGCCGCGCAACCGAGTGCGGAGCTGGCGATTGTGCTCGCGACGCTTGATGTTCTGCCGATGCGCCTTCAGCGCGGATTCATGGCTGGCCACTGTGGATCGATCCTTGTAAAGCTGGACATTGGCGGGTAATGCCGCCACACGTAATGGCCCCCGTAATGCGAGCGGACGAGGGCCATAAACCCCTGATTCTAACACAGGTGGAGCGCCGTAACGGTAGGCGTTCCTGGTCGAGGCGGCCGCTGGTGCGGGCGTCGATAGCGTAAATTTGACGACAAAAAGTCGTGAAACTTGACGAAAAGATTGATGCCGTGCGCAACAGCAGAGTCGCCTGCGACACCCTCATCGAGCAAATTCGGGCATTGGTATCCACCAAACCGTTACCGCCAGCTGATCGCCTGACGGACCTCGCCGGCCTGGCGTTCGAGACCTTTGCCGAGACGCTCTTGGAAGACTTGAATACGGCAGAAGCGACCGACGCCTGGATCAAACGGGAGTTTTCGGAAGCCTTGGAGATCGCCGGCGTGGCGCTGCGGCAGGCCCTCGCCGAGTGCCGCCATCGCCACACGGTTTCTCAAGGTTTGCAGCGAAAGATGTTCGAAGCCGAAACCCGGCTCCGATCCGTGCTCAAGGCGCGCCGCCTCGAGCCGACTGGGGCCGCTCGAGCGGCAGCCTCCTGACAGTTCGAACCAAGCTAGGACTCGACGCGGGCGCGCAGACGGCCACTGTCCGCGCTCGGGCGATTGACCCGGGTCGCCGTCTGGAGGGCGATGCTCAGGCGCTCCGCTAGCTCGCCAAAGGCCTGCGACGAACGTCGCAGTTGTTCGTTTTCTACGCGCAGGCGCACGAGCTCGTCCTCATAGTTCTTCAATTGCTGCTCGAGCGCTAGCACTCCGTCCGTCGCTCCCATAACAATTGGTCCCATCTCCGCGGAATCGTGCCGCGAACCGTCGGGCGCACAGGTGTGCCCGGTCGCGATCGTAGAGGCAAAGACTGAGCCATAAGTGTAAGTGCCTAGCTGTCAATTGCTTACACATTTTGGTAAATTTTGCCGCACGCAAACTCATGCACGCATGCGCCAAAACGTGACACCGCCCGCGCCAAAAAAGTCGCGGAAAGGCCGGATTATGGTTGTTTCTCTGGGAAATGTCTAGAGTGTTCTAAACGTGAACGTCAGTCTCGCTTTAGAACATGCAGTGTGCGGATTCCACTGACTAGCTGGAGCACACGCGCGGAAATCGATCACGTGTCGCGATTTACTCGCCTCGTTTGAGGCGCTGCAAGGCTCGTCGCTCGCGCTTATCCGGGGCGCCCGCGCCGGCAGGCCGAACGAACGGACGCGCCAGGCGAGACATCCGTCGAACTTCGATCTCTTCAGCTGTCGGCGGGGGAGTGACGTCCTCGTAGAGTTCGCGCGCGAGCGCCTTCTCGAGATGGCGCTCCGCGAGGCCGCGCACGATGACGCGTTGCCGGCGTCCGAACGGCCTGGTGATCTCGAGCTTGTCGCCAGGCCGAATCTCGCGATGGGGTTTCGCGGACTGACCGTTGACATCGACCTTGCCGCCCTTGCACGCTTTCTGCGCTTCCGATCGTGTTTTGAACAGGCAGGCGATGTCGAGCCAGACGTCGAGGCGCATTTTGCTGTTCAGTCGATGACGAGAAAGTCACCCGGGCGCGTAGCGGCGACGCCTTGATGGTCCGCGGCAAGTTCGATCGCGGCGAACGCACGCCACGCGATGGCGATGCGCCGCGGCTGGAGCGCAGTGATCTGCTTGATCACCTCGCCGTTTCGTCGCGCGAACAGCACATCGATCGCGCATTTCATCCCGAACATGTGGATCGCGTTTGATGGCGCAATCAGGAGCGCGAAGTCTAGCGGCACGCTCGTTCGACCCAGCAATCCGCGCCGTCGTTGCGTGGAATCGAAAGCGCCTTCAAGGGTCGTGGCAAGTACGATGCCGCGGGTCGTGTTAATGAGGCGATGCGGCCGGTCAGGCGCGCTCAGCAGTGGCGCCAGGAAGTGCGTGGCCATGACGGCATCCCGCGATTACTGCGGGATGGAGAGCTGCAAGCGATAGCGGACGGGCGAACCATCCTTCGTGGCGGGCTGGAAGATCCATGCCTTCGCAGCAGGCATCAGCATGATGTCGCGGTACTGCCGGTCAACGGGACTTCTCACCAGGCGGATGCGATCCACGGTTCCGCGCGTGTTGACGACGAACTCGAACATGCCGAGCGCCTCGAGCGGTGTGCCGGGAGGAATCTCCGGTAGTTGCGGACGCAGCAGGCGCGCCGGTCTGACCTTGTCGTCGCCAGCGTCGAACACCTGATCGAAACCTACCAGGGTCGCGTCCACTCTTCCCGACGCCAGGAACGTCGGCATGTGTGCGAGGGCTGTGTTCCTGGGCGCGACATGCAGCAGAGGGCCCAAAGCGAGCGCGGGCCCGTCGCTCGGTGGCGCCGATCCGTCGATGCCGGCGGCCACATTCTGAGCCGGCGCCAGTGCACGCGGCGCCACATTGACGGTGGTCTTCACGCCTGGCGCAGAGGTCGTTGATTGGCGCGTGAGAGACGCTTGGCGGTCGCGGGCTCTAGAAGAGCGCTCCACTTCCGGCCGAAGTGAACCGGAGGCCTTTCCCGCTGTCGCGGTGGGCGATGACAATGCGGAGGATCCTCCAGAAGCATTGTCCGCTTGCGCCGTCGGCTGCGATCGATCCTCCCCTGATGTGACGGCGCTGAAAGCGTAGTACGCGACTATGCCGGCGACAAGTAGGAGCGAGATCGCCGTGACCAGCAACCCCACTTGCTTGAGCTGCGCGACAGAGAGTGTCGGATATGAAGTTCCGCGCCGCTGGTGTGCCTCGGCGTGTGGGCTTTCGCGCCGAAGCTCGGCTTCGGAGAGGAACTCCCATCCTGGTTCATTCGATTCAACGCCGGGGCGCTCTACGGCCCGCAGGGGAGTCCCCGTCGGCATCGGCTGGTCGGGTTCGGATGGCTCGTGGCGCGCTTTCCGCGTAAGTTCGGCCAGTTTGTCGTTGAGGGCGAGCTGCTCGTGCGCCGCGGCTTGCCGGGAAGCCATGATCTTCAGATCCCGGGCGCGTCCCGGACGCTCAAAGAAGCCCAGGGCTTTGCTGAACTCGGTCACCGAACCGATTTGTGCGCTGCCCGGCGGCGCATCGAGCAGCGCACTCAACGCCGGGGGAACCGACGTCGTGGCCAGGAGCTCCTTCAGAAGCGCCTGCAAGTCAGATACGTGCTGTGTCTCGTTGATCGTGGCCTGTACCGATTTTCCGAAAACCGACACTTTGGCGCGCGGAATGGCGAGCCGTCCTTCCGCGTCGACGGAAAGATCGCCAGCGCGCCGGGCCATTACACCCTCGCCAGCCAGATAGCGTGAAGCGACCTCCTGAACGACACCGACGGCTTCGTGCCACTCCAGCGGCACCGCCTGCGGATCGATTGGAAAGGTTTCGGTGGCCATGATCACGTTCTCTTTCATTCCGTTCACCCGCCGGTGCCGTCGCGCCGGCTCACGCCTGCGGTAGCCCCGGTTGGCGCTGCGGCGCACTGGGAGCGCTGCTCCTGAACGCCCTGAAATCGACTTTGCATTCATGCGCGGCGAGGAAATTGTGGAACCGGTGGTAGTCACCCTCGGTCATGCCAAACAACTTCAACATCGCCCGATAGTTCCCCTTCGTCACCGACAATCCGCGCCTGACCAGTTCGCGTATGTCGTGCCGCGTCAGGTCCCGATTCAGAAACAACGGATGGACGTGACTCCAGAACGTATAGCTCCTCGCGACGAGCCCCTCGAACAGCTGATCGGCAAGTTGCCGGCGCCGCTCGTGCATCGCGACGATGTTGAACCCGGCGGTGCGGATCGCTTCCGGAAGATCGCGAACCTCGATCGTCGAGCCGGACGCCAACCACATCGACTGCTCGACGACGTTCTGCAGTTCCCGGACGTTTCCGCGCCAGTGATATCGCGATAGCGTGCGGAGCGCTTCGGCCGAAAAGCGCGCCTGGTGTCCGCTCTTGCGCAGGAAGTATTCGATCAGCACTGGGATATCGCCGGCGCGATCCCGCAGCGGCGGCACCACGATGTGAATGACACCCAGGCGGTAGAGCAGATCCTCCCTGAAATGACTGGCCGCCACGCGCTCGGCAAGGTTTCGGTTCGTCGCCGCGATGACCCGCACGTTCACGTGTCTGGCGCCATGGTCGCCAACCGTCTGTATCTCGCCGTTTTCGAGGAATCTCAGCAGCATCGCCTGCATGCGCAGGCTCATCTCGCCGACTTCGTCGAGAAAGAGCGTGCCGCCGTCGGCTTCCTGAATCTTGCCGCGACGATCGCGATACGCGCCTGTGAAGCTGCCTCGTACGTGGCCGAACAACTCGGACTCGAGGAGCGACTCCGCCAGCCCGGCGCAGTTGACCGCCACGAACGGCCCGTGGGTGCGGCGCGAACGGGCGTGAATCTCGCGGGCCACGAGATCCTTGCCGACGCCACTTTCGCCTGTTATGAGGGCCTTCGCCTCGCTGAGGCCCGCCCGGCGCGCGAGCTCACGCACCGTGACCATCTCCCGGCTCGTCCCGATGAGAAGGGAATCGTCCGCCCCGGCGGTGACGGCCGCCTCGACCAGTGCTTCTTTCAGCATGAATGGGCTGGTCGCTCGCAAGGCTGATGCCGCCAACGAGACGTCAGACGAAGTGGGGAGTTGTGCCAATTCACGCAACATTCAGCGTTTCATGCGGTTAGCCGTCACGATCGAGGCGGGCAAGCCTGCTGAGAAATCTGTCAGGAGGCAGACTTTTGCCCTCGCTCACCGAGACAACGCCAACCGCCCGTGACCCGGTACCGCTCACGAAAAAGCGGACGAGACGAGGGTGGTCAGCGCCGTCACCGCCTTGACGATCAACCGATCGACGCTCTTGGCCGCTTCCCCCATGCCGCCCTCCATGTACACCCAGACGCCGAGGAAAATCAGCGCCGGCGCTATGAAAAGCACCGCGTCGAACGCGCCACGTCCGGATGTCCGCATCGGTCTCGCTCCTTCGGTGCGGTGGTTGTCCTGGTTCCCGCTATTTCTCGGGGGCGAAATACCCGCCCTTGCTGCGCACCGTCGCGCCCGGCACGCGGCTCGTGATCTGAACCGTGCGCCAGTCGCCATTGCGCACGGAGTTCGTCGACGTGTAGCTGATCACGTAACGGCGCCGCAGGTTCTCGATGATCCGGCGGTACTGTCCTTCGAGCTCGGAGACGTCGGCGGGGAAGTAGGCCTCGCCGCCGGACTCGCTCGCGACCTGCTCGAGGAACGCGCGATCGATATTGGGGCCGAGGCCGATCGCGAACACCACCGCTTCGCTGTCCTTCAACTCCCTGATCGCATCGTCGCGGCTCCGGACGCTACCGGGCCCCGTGCCGGGATTGTTTTCGTCGCGGCCGTCGGAAAACAGCACGACCGCGCGCCGTGCCTTTTCACGCTTCAGACGCGCCGCCGATCCGGCCAGCGCGTCGTACAGCGCGGTGCCGCCTTTGGCGGCGTAGTGGCTCAGCGCCTCTAGGCTGGTGGCGCGATTCGACGTGAGGTCGTGCGCGAGCTCGAAGCCATCCGAGAACATCGCCACGGCCAGCTTGTCTTCCGGCCGGACGGCTTCCACGAAGGTCCGGGCGGCCGCCTGTGCGGCTTCAGCGGCCTTCCTCATGCTGCCGCTCGAGTCGAGGGCGAGTACGATCGACACCGGGTCGATGGCCTCGTGAAACACGTCGATGTGCTGGATGGTACCGTCTTCACTGACCTCGAGATCCTCGAGGCGGGCGTCCATCGCGTCGCGCTCGGCGCTCATCATCGTGAACTCGATCGATGGTCTGATTGGAGGCGGCGCGGGCGCGCGATACCCGCGGCGCGTGCGGATCCGCAGCTTCGGATCCGCCGCGGCCAGATCGATGTCCCGCCACGTGCCGTCGGCTGTCTGATTGATCGGCGTGTAGCTGACAAGATAGCGCTTGTGGATCTCGTCGGAGATCTGCTGATCGACCCAGCCGAGCTCGAAATCACGCGCGGGAAAGAACGCCCGTCCGCCGGTTTCCGCCGCGAGGTCGCGAAGGAACCGCTCACCCTTGAGGGAAATGCCGGCGGAGCCGGCGATGCCGATGACGTAGAGCGTCGCATGCAGCTTCTTGACTGCGGCGAGCGCCTCCGCACGGCTGACCGTGCTGTGTTCGTCGTAGCCGTCAGTCAGGAGAATCACCGCGTGACGTTCACCGCTCTGCGGAAGGGCAGCGCCGACCGACTGCAAGGCGTTGAGGATCGCGGTGCCGCCCCTCGATCCGATGACGTCGATGGCGTCGAGCACCGTCTTCTGGTCCTTGGTCGGCCCGGTCAACGCGCCCAATACGGTCGTGAACGGCGCGACGACGACCGAATCTTCGGCCCGCATCGTCTGGACGAGCTTGGTGGCCGCCAACCGGACATCGGCGATGCGGCGCGACATGCTCTGGCTGCTGTCCACGAGCAGCGTATAGGTCGCGGGCATCGTCTCCTGCCGCGTCATGTCGATCGTCTGTGGGACCCCGTTCTCCTTGACCGTGAAATCACGGTCGGTGAGGCCGGAGATGAAGCGGCCCTCCGCGTCGTGCACGGCGACTTCGAGCAGGACGCTCGAGACCTCGCTGACGTCGAGGATCTCGAGCGGTTCGAGGCGCACCTTGTCGCGCGCGACCGCGCCGTCGCCGCGCACTTCGACCTCGATTTCCCGCGCTTCGAACGGATTCTCGTCCGTCCATTCCATCGCGTACGGCGGACCGTCCTTGTCCTCGCCGAGGAGCACGCTGTCGACGAAGAACCGTACCGGCTCGAGCTGTACGCGGCTCGACCCGCCGATCTGCGCGACGATGCGGATGCGCTCGGGGATGCCGGTGCGGCCGAGCGGCGAGGTGATCTTGATGGACAGATCCGGCTCGGCGCCGCGGGCGTCAGGAAGACCGACCAGCGCGAGCAGCAGGCAAGCCGTAGCAGTAAGAACGCGACCCACGAATTGACCTCACGCGTACGAGGGCGGAAGCTCCCGATCGTCGACGAAGTAGCTGGCGCACGCGGCCTCGAGGAGCTCCGGCGTCAGCCGGCGCTGCTCGCCCAGATAGTCGGCGAGCGAGCAGACCTGTTCGACCAGATCGCGCGGGTGGCAGCCGCGAAGCTGGACCTGGCGCGGCCGGTAGTAGCTCTGCAGCATCTGCTGGATCGCGTGCTCGTCGTACGGAATCTCGCGCTCGTCGCAGACGTTGCGGAAGATCTGCAAGTACTCGCCGCGCGTCGGGCTCTCCGCAAAAATCTTGTAGTGGATGCGGCGGAGGAACGCTTCGTCGACGAGATCGGCCGGCTTGATGTTCGTGGCGAAGACCACCAGGACCATGAAGGGCAGCTCAAACTTCTGACCGGTGTGGAGCGTCAGGAAGTCGACGCGGCTCTCGAGCGGGACGATCCAGCGGTTCAGCAGCTCGCGCGGCGAGCACGCCTGGCGGCCGAAGTCGTCGATGACCAGGACGCCGCCACTGGCGAGGGTTTGCACGGGCGCGTGATAGAACCCTGCGCTCGGGTTGTAGCGGAGTTCCAACGCGTCCATGCCGAGCTCGCCGCCGACCATGACCATCGGGCGCCGGCACAGCACCCACCGGCGGTCCGGCAGGTTGTGATTGGCCAGCGCACTGGGCTCGTCATCCTCCGATTCGACCGGCTCGTGATTGACCGGATCGAAAAGACGGATGATGCTGCCCTCGACCTCGAGCGCGTGCGGAATGGCGATATGGCCGCGCAAGAGGCGGCGAATCGCCTGCGAGATGACAGTTTTCCCGTTTCCTGGGGGGCCGTACACGAACATCGAGTGGCCGGCGTTGACGGCCGGCCCGAGCTGATCCAGCACGCGCTGACCGATCACGAGGTGCGAGAACGCTTCGTGCACCTCGTGGCGGCTCGCCCGTGGCGGCGCGGCGAGCTGAAAGGCGTTGAGATAGTCGACATACTGTCGGAGCGGAACTGGTGCGTATCCGACGTAATGGTTGCTCTCGAGGAACAACGCGGCGCGCGTGCGGCCCGCGTCGGTGATGCGGTAGCGATACGTCGAGCGGCCGAGCATCGCGCCGCCGGCGATCTCGACGTGACGCTGCGTCACTAGCGCGTCGATCACCGGGTCGATCACCGCGAAGCCGAGGCCGAGGCGGCGTGCGATCTCGGTGCCGACGAGCTCGCCGCTGAAGTGGAGCTGCTTCAGCGCCAGCTGCAGCAGGAGGTCGAGCGACAGGCCGGACTCGTCCAGCGACTGCGGCGCAAGGGGCCGTTCAATTTCAGGCGTCGAAATCGCGATGCTCACTGTTATTGTTCCTCCGCGTGCGCGAGCTGCTGCCGGAGTTGCACGGCGCGGCGGCACGCATCAATCGAGTTCGCCTGGCACGCCGTGGTGAAGGCGGCCAGGGCTTCTACTGGCTCACGTCGTGCGAGGTTGATGATTCCGAGGTTGTAGCTCGCTCGTCCCGGTGGGTCGGCGAGCTGCAGTTCCGTCCACGCCAGATCGATCCGTCCGGCCGAGGCGTGCACGAGCGCCAGGTTTCGCCGCGCCGTGTTCAGTGTTCCGTCGATCGCAATCGCGCGGTCGCAGTAACCGACCGCCTCAGTGGCCCGGCCGTCGAGCAGCGCCACGTAACACAGATTGTTGAGGGCGTACGCGGCGTTCGAATCGAGTGCGACGGCGCGCGCGTACGACTCGCGCGCTTTGACGCGCAGACCCGCCGATTGCAGGACCGTCCCCAACGTGTTGTGCGCCCTGGCCGAATCCGCCGCGAAATACACCGCGCGGCGCGCGTCGCCAATCGCGAGCTCGGGGAACCCCCAATCGCGCCAGCACCGCGCCAACCCCTCGTGCGCCTCCCAGTCGCGCGGATCGAGCTGCACGGCGCGGCGGAATTGATCGTACGCCGCGTCGATGATGCCCAGCCGCATGTACTCCTCGGCAACCTGGCGATGCGCGGTGCCGCTGCGAAGCGTCGCCAGCGTCAACAGCGCTGCGGCGAGGCGAGGATCCATGCTCTCGATGGTCGGTCCCGATACGTGCTTGGCCGCCGGCCGTGCGCGCGCGGAGATGTGCCGCGTCTTCGCCATCGCCGTTTCGAGGCCGTCGGTCGGCGCGCCTTCCGTCGATGGCGACGTCAGGGCCGGCTGAGCCGGCACGGCAGGCCGAACCTTCCGCGGCGCCGAGGCGCAGGCCGCGCCCGCCAGCACGACGATGGCGAGGCCCACCCAAAGCGGTCCGGCAGCTCTCAGATGCACGCGAGGCTCCTCATGGACACACCCACTCCTGGTTGCTGATAACCTGCGGACGTCGCGTCGCGGTCTTAGTCGAACTTGTCGCTGCGCATCCGCGACTTCCGCCGCGCCATCCACAGCCATCCGAACAGCACCGCGACTGCGGCCAACACCAACGTAGTCGTATCCATGACACCATCCTCCTGATGAAACGAGCGACCGCTGAAGCCTTACCTGGCGCCTCCGATAGGCCCGCTGAACACCCTGGCGATCTTGATGAACGCCGGACCGAGCACGACGACGTACATGGCGGGGAACAGAAAGAACACAAGCGGAATCACGAGCTTCACGCTCAGTTTCGCCGCCTTCTCTTCGGCTCGCTGACGCCGCATGGTGCGCGATTGATCGGCATGCGTTCTGAGCGCCTGCGCCACGCTCGTGCCGAACTTGTCGGTCTGCACCAGCATCGCGACCAGCGACCTTACGTCATCGACACGCGTGCGCGCGGCGAAGTTCTTGAACGCCTCGAGCCTCGGCTTGCCGGCTCTGATTTCCGTCGTAATGAGCCGCAGCTCGTCGGCGAGCGCGGGATAGGCGATCTCGAGCTCGTGAGTGGCCTTGAGGATGGCCTGGTCGAGGCTCGATCCGGCTTCCAGACACACGATGAAGAGATCCAACGCGTCGGGCAGCCCGTTGCGAATGACCTTCTGCCGGACTCGCGTTCGATAGGAGATGAAGAATTCGGGCGCCATGAACCCAACCATCGCGCCCAAGCCAGCCAGCACCACGCCACGGCTACCAGGCCCGAGGACGGACAAGATCGTGACGGCGAACCCGATCGACAGCACGATCTTCGCCAATCCAAAGAGAATGGCGGCATCGAGGCCGTTGTAGCCCGCGGCCGTGAGCTTGCGCCGGAGCATCGACATCTCTTGCGGCGATTTCGGCACGAAGCGCTTGAAGCGCTTCAAGAAGGGACTGGGCACGTCGGTGAGGCTTGGCAGGTCCAGCACGACGTTGCCACTCGCCGCCAGCTGATTGACGCGTTGACGTTCGGGCGACCGCCGAGCCAACAGCGTGGCCGTCGCCATAGCCGTCATAACGGCGACGGCAATGAACAGTCCAGAAATCCCGACAAGTAGTTCCCAGGACATGACAGTGACCTCAGTATTCGATGTTGACCAGTTTGCGAATGATGAGCCCACCCGTCACTTGAAGAATCGTGGCGGCGATGACCAACCGGATGCCGGTCGGATCCTGGACGAGCATCTTGATGTGGCTGGGAACGAGGATGAGGAACCCGAGCGCGGTGAGCGGCGGCAGCGCCACGAGCACCCATCCCGTCATCCGTCCATGAGTGGTGATGACGCGAACCTGCCGCTTGACCTTGAACCGCTCGCGAACGACCTTGGCGAGGTTATCCAGCACCTCGGAGAGGTTCCCACCGGCTTCGCGCTGGGTCAGCACCGCGGTGGCGAAGAACCTCGCGTCGAGCAGGGGCACGCGCTCGGCAAACTCGCGCAGCGCGTCCGGCAGCGGCATCCCGTAGTTCTGGCGGTCGTACAACAGCTTGAACTCGGCGCCCACCGGATCCGGAATCTCCTCGGAAACCATGCTGAGACCGGTCGTGAACGCGTGTCCGGCGCGCAGCGCACGAGCGATGAGGTCGATCGCTTCGGGGAACTTCTCCTCGAACTGGATGATGCGGCGGGTGCGCCGCCACTTCAACCAGGTGTACGGCAGGAGCGACAGCAGAATGCCGGTCGCCAGGCCCAAACCGCGGTACCCCGTCAGGATACTCACGAGGAGATACCCGGCGACGGCAGCGCAGCCGCTAATCAGCATGAACAGGCCGACGGTCAGCTTCGAGTCCGCCTGCTCGATCAGCTCTTGGAGCGGGGTGGTGAGGCGTGTGTTGGCGAGAATCTTGTGCAGGACGGCGACCTGGCTGAATTGTTGTTCGCCCTTTGCCAGGCTCCCGATCTGCAGACGCGCGACGCCCCTGCCAAGCACCGCTCTCATGCGCTTGCTCAGCCGCGCCTTGTCTCGGTCTTCCTGGCGCAGTACGAACCCCCAGTACAGTCCCAGGAATAGCGCCAACACCCCGATGAACGTTCCGACGGCCAGTAATTCCACGATGCCCTCCAGCCTTACGCGATTGCGTGCGCGTGCTCGAACATGTCCATTGGCAGCGCGTAGCCGGCCGACTGCAACTGGTTGCTGCACTTCGGACGAATACCGGTTGCCTTGAACCGACCCAGGACCTTGCCATCGGGGCTGAGCCCGCTTCGCTCGAAGACGAAGATGTCCTGCATGGTGATGACGTCCTGCTCCATGCCGGTGACCTCCGAAACCGCCGTCACTCGCCGTGCGCCATCGGCCAGGCGGGTGACCTGAATAATCAGGTTGATGGCCGACGCGATCTGCTGGCGAACCGCCCGCTCCGGAATGTTCAGATTGGCCATCGCGACCATCGTGTCCAGACGATAGAGCGCATCGCGGGGACTGTTCGCGTGAATGGTCGTGAGGCTCCCGTCGTGGCCGGTGTTCATGGCCTGCAGCATGTCGAGCGCTTCGTCGCCGCGGACCTCGCCGACCACGATGCGGTCTGGGCGCATACGGAGTCCGTTGATCACGAGCTGCCGCTGCTTGATCGCTCCCTGACCTTCGATGTTGGCCGGACGCGTCTCCAGCCGCACGACGTGTCGCTGCCGCAGCATGAGCTCGGCGGCGTCTTCGATCGTGACGATCCGTTCCTTGTCCGAGATGAAACTCGACAGGATGTTCAGCAGCGTCGTTTTCCCGGCGCCCGTGCCGCCGGAGATGATGACGTTCAGGCGGCAGGCAACGGCGGCCCGCAGAAAGTCGAGGATCGGCTTGGTCCAGCTTTCGCGGGCGACCAGGTCCTGCGCGGCCAGGCGATCGGTCCTGAAACGCCGGATCGAGAGCACCGGACCATCGAGCGCCAGCGGCGGAATGATGGCGTTCACGCGCGAGCCGTCCATTAGCCGCGCGTCGACCATCGGACTCGACTCGTCGACGCGGCGCCCCACGGCGCTGACGATGCGTTCGATGATCCGCAGGAGGTGACTGTCGTCCTTGAACGTCAGCGTGGTCTCTTCGAGCTTGCCGTTGCGCTCGATGTAGATCTGATCGTGGCGGTTCACCAGGATGTCCGAGATGTCCCGATCCTTGAGCAGCACTTCGAGCGGACCAAGACCGAACAGCTCGTTCAAGACGTCGGAGATCATCGACTCGCGCTCGAACAGGCTGAGCGGCGTCGTCTCGGCCTCGCGCTCGATCAGGTTCAGGATCAGGTTGCGAATCTCCGGCTCCGCATCTTCCTGCTTGATGCGGCCGAGACGCTCGAGGTTGAGCCGATTCAGCAGCTCCTGGTGGATTCGCGACTTGAGCGTTTGGTACTGCGGGTTGCGCATGTCGGCAGCGACCGCGCCCGTAGACGTAAACGGAATCGTGCTCATCGAGGCTTACCTCACTCCGAAACGGCTGAGCAACCCCGATGGTTTGGGCGGAGCAGCCTGGGGCTTATCACGGCCCGCCAGGTCACTGGCGAGGCCCACAAAGGACGCGGCGAGCTTGTTATGGTTTTCGACGACCAACGGCAGGCCCTTGTTGAGGCTGGTGAGGGCGAGCCGGTAATCGCTCGGAATCACGTGGCGAACGGCAGTGCCGGTCACGCGCTCGACGTCTTCGCGCTGAATTTCAGAGCTCTTGTCGTAGCGCGTTATTACAACGCTGACGCGTTCCTTGCCGTAGCGCTGCCGTAGCGCGAGCACCAGCGGGCCCGCACGTCGCACGGTCGCCAGCTCCTGGTTGGCGACGACGAGAATGTCGGCGCTGAGCTCGAGGGCATCGAGCATCACCACGTCAGTCCTCGGTACGTCGAGGCAGACGAAGGGATAGTGCTGCGCCGCGACGTCGATCAAGTTCTTGATGTGGTCCACATTTACCGCGGCGATCGTCTGACGATCGGAGGATGCCAAGAGATCAGGTCCAGCCTTGGTGTGGGTCACGACACCTTTGAAGAACGTTTCGTCGAGACGATGGATGTTCTCGACCGCGTCGGCAATCGAGAATTTCGGCTCCGCGTTGAGGAACAGCGCCGCATCGCCGTGGGTCATGTGCAGATCGATCAGCAAAGCCTTGCGCGCAGCGGTAGAGTTCTTGAGCGCCGTCGCAATGTTGACCGCCGTCGTGGTCGCGCCGACCCCTCCCTTCGCTCCGACGAACGCGAACACCTGGCCGGTCGCGGCTTTGACGGCGTGCCGGCGAGCGACACGTTCGACCGCGTCCACAAGCGCCGTCGCTGAGAGCGGCTCGGCGAGCCACTCGGTCACGCCCGCCCGCATCGCTTCGAGCATCAGCGCCGGTTCGAACCGCTGCGCGATGATCACGACACCGACGGCCGGATGATGACGCTTGAAGAGCGGTAACGAGGCCGGAAGCGCTTCCTGATCGCGAAGATCGACGACCATCGCGTCGGGTGGCGACGCGGATGGATGAGCGAGCGCGGCCAAGGCCTCCATCGCCTGCATCGAGACCGACGCGCCGGCCGTCCGCAACGTTTCGTCGATCAGCCGATCGTTCGAGCCGACGACGACGATTCTGACTCCCGTGGTATTTCGCATTACCGCACCAGAATGATGGTTCGCAAGAACGCGGCGTCTTCGTCGATAGTCGAGCTGCCGGTGAACCGGCCGGGCAGCGCGACGAGACGACCGACGACCGTTTGGCAGTTCTGACACAGCGGATTGTTCGGGTCGAAGATGATCTGGCCCGTGTTCCGGTCGATATCGCCCATGCCTTCGATGAAGTAGCCAAAGATGTTGACAATTCGAATCACGCCGCCGGAGCCGTTGGGGTCCGACTGCAGGTACTGGCCGACGTCCATCACCGACACCGGGACGATGCGCGGGCTCGGTGAGTACGGACTAGAGACGCCGCCCTGCCCGCCGTTCATCGTCGTGCTCCACCGCGCGGTGATGTCCTGCCCGATGATCTCGCGGATGCCGGCGCGTGTCTGGCCCTGGATGACGCCGGTCTGCACGCGCACGCAGCCGCGCGCGGCCCAATACACCTTGTCGTCGTGGCTGACGAGCGATCCCGCGGGGGGACAGACCGTCCCGGGGGCAGCGATCGCCGTCGGATAGCCGTTGCAGCTGAGAATGTTCTCGCCGTACGCATCGCCGCCCAGGTTTCCCGTGTCGATGCGGGGCAGGTCGACGTTTCGATACCAACCCGACGAGACCGCGGCGTTTCCTGGAGCCCCGGTGTGAATGGCGAACTGCGTGCCGACATCTTGCGGGTAGCGGAAGCCGGTTCCAGGGTCGTCGGGCGTCGGCGCGATATAGACGTCCGGCTCGCGGTCTTGTACGCGTGGCGCGTAGGTGTCGTAGGTGTCGAGCGGCAGTGGCGGAATTTGATAGACGCCTGGCGACACGTACTCGTTCCAGCGATCGACGATCGCCCACGGTCGCAGACATTCGGTCGCATTGCCGGTGCGAATCTGCGCGGTGGCGGTGGCGCGAACGCCCTGATCCGGCACGCCAACCAGGCCGGCGAAAAAAATCGGCAGAGGATTGGCCGTGCGAACGATGCCCGTCTCCTGGTTGCGGTACACGTTGACACGTACGCAGGTGTCATCGCTGCCGTCCGGGCACGGCGGGAACGTCACGTCTTCCGCCTCGACCGATGGGGCCTGACCCCAGACGGGGTTGCCCCGCGCGTAGAGCAGCGCCGACTGGACGCCCATGCCCCCCGGGGTGAAATCATCCGGGTCGTCGAAGGCCAAGGCCACGGCGCCGGCGAGCGCGCCGGCGTCGGCGGCGTTCTGAGCTTGCCCGCGCGCCACCCACTTGACGCCGGCGTCGATCGCGAGCGCGGAGACCGCGAGCAGCGCCACCAGGGCTAACCCGACATGGACCAGCATGGCGCCGCGTTCGGCCTGGAGCCTCGGTTGTCGCCCAATGAATGCTGTCTTCATTGCAGCCTCTTTCTGCCTACTGGTTGCGCTTCGGTTTTGCCGCCGGCGCATCGACGACGCCGCCGGACAGGTGCTCGCCAATCCCTTCGCCGCGCGGCAGGAACCGTCGCTGATCGACCGGGAGCGGCGGGACCTCGTCCGGATCGAGCGCGCGCACGAGACGCGGCGTGATCAGGACCATCAACTCGGTGCGCTCCGCCCGGTCCGCTTTGCTCTTGAACAGGGGCCCGATGATCGGGATCTTGCTGAGCACGGGAATCGCGGCCTTGTCGTCCTGCGAGATATTCTCTAGGAGCCCGGCAATGGCGAACGACTGGCCGTCGCGGAGTTCCACATCGGTCGTCGCGCGTCTGGTCGTCAGCGCCGGTACACGGAATCCGCCCAGCGACACCCCGTTGGCGAAGTCCAGCGCGCTCACTTCCGGGCTGACCTTCAAGCGGATCATGTCGCCGGCGATGGTCGGCTTGAACGTCAGACGGACGCCGAACTCCTTGAACTGGATGGTCACGGCGTTCGTGCTTCCCCCTTGCACCACGGGAACAGGGAATTCGCCGCCGGCGAGGAAGCTCGCTTCCTGGCCGTTGTAGGCGATGAGATTCGGTTCGGCGAGGCTCTGAAACGCGCCCGACTGTTGCAGGGCCTTCAGGACGCCGCCGATGCCCTGCTCGCGATCGAAGAAGAACAGGTTCAGGAAATCCGCAAACACCAACCCCGCGATCCCCTCCTGTGCGTTGTCCTCAAAATCTGGCGCCGGGAATTGCTGAGTGGTCGATCGCCCCGTGAATCGCGTGCGCGTGGCGAAGAGGTTCAGGCCCGCTTCGGTCAGCGCACGACGGTTGACTTCGGCGAACCGGACCTGCAGCATCACCTGCTGGCTCTCCGATCCGCCGGGCAGCTGCAGCATGTTGATGACCTTGGCCTTGGCCGCCGCGGCGGTCGCGATCTCGGCGGCGCGCAGCATGACCTGATTACTCGACACGCGGCCCGAGAGGATGATGGCTTCGTCGGTGAAGTTCACCGCGATGTCTTCACCCGGGAACAGCGTCTGAAGCTGCTGTTCGAGGTTGTGGACCGGCGGCTCGATCACGAGGTCGTACTGCTTTCGACTGGTACGTCCCCAGACGATCAGGCTGACGGTGCCGGGCGCCTTGCCGTCGATCAGAATCTCTTGCGGTTGGACCACGACGGCGTCGGCGATCGCGGGATTGGTCACCGCGATTCGCGTGATGTCGAACGTGGTGCCGATGACCGTCGATCGGCCGGCCGTGAGCTGCACCTTTTCGATCGGGCCGCCAGCCGCAGGCTGCGCCGGTTGCGGCGCTGGCGGCGCTGTCGGCTGCTGGGGTGCGGCGGGTGCAACCTGCTGCAGCGCGATCACCAGGGTCAGCGCGAGGAAAGTCGCGAAGGCCATTACTTCGCCTCTCCGTCGCCGCCGCGGTTTCCGAGTTCTTCTTTGCTGCGCTTGCCGCCCCGGATGCTTTCGACCATATAGGGCAGAGATGGCTCAGGAGCCGGTGGCGGCGGGGTCACCATGACCTTGCGGCCAGTCTTGAGGACCTTCTCGACGGGCGGCGGCGACGGTGCACCGGTGAGATTCTGCATTCGCACACCGGCGGTCAGCGTCGGGTCGGTATCCAGCGGGTTTCGCAGCGTCAGCATGACCTTTCCTTCGGCGGCCGCCAGCGTGATGCGCTCGGCGTCCTGGGGCGTTGCGAGCAGCGTGACGACGGTGGTCGGAATCGGCTTGCCGTCGGCGCGGGCCTTCTCTTGATCGAAGCGGGTGCCGGCCGTCAGCACCTGGACGTTGCTGACGACGGCGCGCGCCATCCCACCCCGCGAGTTTCCATTCTGCTCGTCGACGGTGACGAGCACGTCCACGCGCGAGCCGGGAACGACGAATCCGGCGACCCCGACCACCTCGTTGACCTTCACCGAGATGGCGCGCATACCGGCCGGAATCGTCGGCGAGAGGCCGGCCCCGGCACCGAGCGGCGCGAGCTTCGATTCGGTCACCGGCTCGTTCTCGGCCACCGGTTGAATCAGTCCGCGATTGGTGACCTGGTCGATTGACGCGAAGCCACCCGGCACTTGGTGCGCGGCTGGCCACGGGACGACCTTGAGCATTTCTTTGGTCACCAGCGTGCCGACGGGAAGATGGCTCGCAGCGACCACCATGTGCGCGCTGGCGACCTCCACCTGCCTCACCGGAATGCGCTGAATCGCCCGGTAGACGAAATAGCTCGCGGCAGACGCCGTGACGAGCGCGATGACGATCACCAACAATGTGCGTGTGCTTCGGTTCATGACCGTGTCCTTCCGTATGCCTTCAGTGCCGCTGCCAATCTTCGTTAGGTTGCTGGCTCGACCGCCGCAATCTCCGTTCGCATGACCGCGGTCGACTGAATGACGATGGTCTGCGCGAACGAGCCATTGACGATTGCGAGGATTGGACCCAGGAACAGCGTGTCGTAGTTGTACGCGACCGTGACGCGCACTCCCGCCGCGACGGTGTTTGGAGCAATCGTGATGTTCTCCTGAACGACCGTGATAGTTGCTAGCGCTGGTGTCAGGTTGCCTTCCGCCAGCGCCGTGTTCACCCGCGATCGGGACCTGATGTAGTTGTTCTCCTCGGCGCCGGGGATGACCCCGATGCGCGCGCCCTCGCGCGCCGCCGAAGCGATCACCGAACTGAAGCGCAGCATGAAGCCAAACTCCATGATGCCCGTCAGAATCATCAACAGGATCGGCAGGACGAGCGCGAACTCGACGAGCTGCGAGCCGTCCGACGATCGCAGCGATCTCGCGATCCGGATCACGGTGCGCCTCCTGGCGCCGGCAGCGGCACCTGCATTTCCGTGCGCGTTACCGATGAGACCTGGTACGTCACGTTGTCGCGAAACGCGCCACCGAAGACCGCGAAGATCGGGCCGATGAACCAGAAATCATGCGTATACGTGACGGTCACGCGAATGCCGCTCCCCGTGGGCGTATCGTCGATCAGGGCAATCGGGACCGGAATCGGATCGACGGCCGTGACGACGGTACCGGTCGCGTGCGTGTCATAGATGTACTGCTGTACCCGGTTGCGGACCGTCTGGTAGCCGTTGATCTCGTAGCCCGGCAGCGACGCCAACCGCGAACCCTCGCGGGCGGCATTCGTCACGACCTCGTAGCTGTGAAACAACCGCGCGAAGTCGAGGATGCCGCCGATCAAAAAGAGCAGGATCGGCAGGACGAGCGCGAACTCGACGAGCTCTGCTCCCGTCTCCGAACGCCACGGGCTGCGTCGAGTTACTTGAGCCATAGCGTTGTCAGCGCTCCTGCGGCAATCGGCAGGGCATACGCCAGCCGCGGACTGAAGCTCGACTCGAGTGTCAACGAGGGCATCGGTCTGAGCCCCGCGCCCTTCCAGAACAACAACAGCGCCCACAGGTTCACGAACGTCTGCCGAAAGACCCCGCGAGCGAGGACGATGATCACCGCCATCAGGCCACCCGCCGCGGCCGTGAAGAATCCCAGATGCAGCGCGCCCATCGGTCCAAGCCAGGCGCCGAAGGCGCCGAGCAGCTTGACGTCGCCCGCGCCCAGGCCGCGCAATGCGAAGAACGGAAAGAACAGCGCCACCGCCAAGAGCCAGCCACCAGCACTCCAGCCGAGCGCCGACATGCCACCGATTGTGAGGTAGTACCCGAACGCGGCGCCGGCCGCACCGAACGTCAACACGTTTGGGACTCGCCTCGAGCGCAGGTCGTAGGCGGTAGCGGCGATTGCAACAGCGATGATGGCGATGGTCCTAATGTCCATAACGGCTCTACTGGGGATCCGGTGGTTCCCACTTACCCTGTTCTGCGGTATCGAATGTGATGTACCGGTCGTGGATCATGTTCTGGAAGACGAGCCAGGCCGCGGCTCCCGCGAACGCGACGAAACACAAGAGCATCGCGTATTCGACGAGATCCTGGCAGCTATCCTCGCTCAGGAAACGACGCAGTAGGTGTGGGACAGACATGATCGAGCGTCCTAAAAAACGGGAACCGATCGTCCGTGAACGATCGGTTCCCACCGCCTCCTTACGTGCCAGGTTGAGGAACACCGGGGGCAGCCATGGTGCCGATGCCCGTCGCGATGTCGTTGTAGAACGAGTTGAGGTTGACACCGAGCAGGTCGAGGGACACGGCCACGACCAGCGCGATGAAGGCAAGCAGGAACGCGTACTCGACGAGATCCTGTCCGGCCTCCTCACGTACGAACCGAGCTAACAGTCTGATCATCTCTTCCTCCATTACGTGATGACTACAGGGCCCCCCCTGCGGGGTCGGGAACGACACGCACCTGCCTCAGGGACTCCGCCGTGCGACTCGCACGGGCTTCACCAAATCTGGTGAATGACCTTGTCCGGTACTCGTCGTTTCCTTGCGCAGCTCCGAGAAATGTCAGACGGCCGCTGCGCCGCAGCCTTTCTGACGATGCCGACCACCAACCAGCGGGCGGCAATCTCAACCGTTCCGTGCCCCGCGATCCGCAGGGCGCGCCACATCGATCGCCGAGAGGTCGATCGCCAGCTCCGCGGCATAGCGCCGCAGCGATCGCGCTCCAGGCATGTGCAGCGTCAAGAACTCTGCGCCAAGGCGGTGCGTGTTCCCGGCGCCGGCAATCGCCTGACACCGCGCGATGCGAACCTGGTCAACGTACCGTTCGCCGTCCACGTCCACCGCCAGATCCCCGAGCGTGCCCACCGGCAATTGGCACGAGCTTTCGAGTAGGCAGCCCGCACGGCTGATCTCCAGTAGCCGAACGGTGAGGTCGCGTCCCAACACGCCAACCACCACCTGACTCGTCAAAAGGGCTCTCACAGACATCGAGGTGTGGTCTCCGGTTCTGCAACTAGTGTCACTGCACGGCATCCAGCATCAGCAATCGCAGGCGATGCTGAACGACGCCGTCGACGATCTCGGGATTGCTCTCTACTACGCGCACTCGCAGATCTACCTGCCCCGAAGGGCCCATCAGACCGAGCGTCAACTCCTCTTCGACGACCCCAGCGGTGTCGCTGAACACCGTGATCTCGTTGCCGTTCTCGGTTGGGTAGATCGACACATCGCGCCATACGCGCATCTTGCCGGACCAGGCAGCCAGAGTCCGAAACCTCGAGTGGCGACGTCTTCCAGACACGCGTAACCTCACCGGACTCCGCACCCGGAAAACATCGCGCGGGGAGTTTGAGTAATTTGCGCTGCCTGTCCAGTAGCGAAACGGCAGGCGGACCTGCTCTTCGCAACTGGAGTGCCGTGATCGGCGCGAGAAGCTGGCGTGGTGGTAACTCAACGGAATGCTGACGCTTACGCGGATTCTCGCCGCAGCACGAGTTTTCACTCGGATCGGAAAGTTATGGCGGCAGCCACAACATGTTCCCGCGCATCGATAACTACTCGATGTTGGCGTGTTTGATGACGTCACGGATCGGGGATGGACCAGCGCGCGCGGGCCGCCGAGCCAATATCGCGAGCACCGCAGATGCCGAGCAGGGCGGGCAAAGTTGTGGTCCGGGGCAGAAAACGGCGGGTGGCGCACGAGAACTCGCCAACGGTGCTGACCTTCGTTGTTTCGTTGACCGATTTTAGTACGGCCTAAGATTCAAGCCAAGCTCATGCCTACCGATGGATGAGCTCGACAAGTGCCAAGTGACGGCCGCAAGGCCGAAGATTGGGAAAACGATTTCGTAGAGAACAATGCTCGACGTCCACAAGCCGAGTCCGGCTACCACGATCAGGACTGACGCGATTCGGGGCGGGAGCAGAAGTACTCCGATCATCGCCGTTTCGAAGATCACGATGGTCCGACTGTAGATCGTCGCGATCTGCCAGAGCGCGGCCTCATCGAACGTCGCGCGAATGTGCTGATAGACGATGCCAGGGTGCCGGCTGAAGAGGATGTCGTGGAATGGCTCGCCGGCCCAGTACCCGGCCGTCCACTTGCCCACGGCGCCGCCCAGGAAAAAAAACGCCACCATGGCTTGAGCGAGAAACGGCCCGCAAGTCCGGATCAGAGCGGGTCGCCGCACGCCACTCCACGCGAGCCACGCCAGCAGCCAGCCAGACCAGAACACGACGATCCAGGTTGCCTTGTAGAAGCCGGCCTGGTGGGTCAGCAGGACGGCAGCCGACGCAATCTCCACGACCGCCGCTCTGCGCATCCGGCCGACGGTCGGGCGCCAGAGCACCAGCAACTCGATAGCCAACGGACCGGCCAACGCGGCCAGCAGCAGCAGCGGATCACGCAGCACTGTGGGGAATAGAGGATCCTCGACCGGAATCGAGATCAGAAAGAGCGCTCGTTCCCAGTACTCGTGCGCCAGGAGGAGCCGGGCGAGACCGATGCTGCCTATCAGCCAGACAAACGCGCGGCGGAGGGGGGTCGGCATCAGCGGTCGGAGCGAACGACCAATCCTCTCGCTGCTGGGGCAGGTTCTACTGCATAGATCGTTTCAATCGTGAGACCCCGATAAGTCGACGAGAGCCTTACGCGTGCCCCGCCGCATTCCCGATACCAGTAGCGGTCGTGCGGCGTGAACAGCCTGCCGTAGGGTTGATGATTGACGAACTCGACGAGCGGCTGACATTGCCGCTGTTCGCTCCGCACGTACGTCACGGAAAGTCGATTCTCGAAGTTGTACATCCACGGCAGGGGCTGCAGCATCGCCCATGCTGCGAAGTTCCACCCCGCTGGGTGAAAGCGCCGCACCGCCAGCTCGCGTGCTCTGGTGCTTACCGGCACCAGGAGGACGATGGCGGAATAAACACCCAGCGCGACGAGTACCGCGAACCCGAACCGGTCGCGCGAATGTCGAAGCGCCCTGACGGCGGTGACGACGGGCAGGTCCATAGCCGAGGGATTCTAACGTGTGCCTGGCCTGAAGCTTCTGTAATCCCGCGTTGTCAGCTAAACTGAGCCAGCTCCGCGCCGGCGGCTCACGACCGGCCTTCAAGACGTAACATGAGATCTCCGCGCCGACTTGAACTTGGCGAAGTCGTCCAACGGAACGGCGTGTTCCTCGACGTTGGCGCGAACCACTACCGCAACGAGAACAACACCTATTTCCTGGAGTCGGAGCTCGGGTGGAGCGGCATCGCGATCGATGCGCTGGAAGAGTTTGCGAACGACTATCGAGTTCATCGACCGCGCACGAAGTTCGTGGCGATGTTCGTGTCGGACGTGAGGGGCTCGACGGCACAGTTCTTCGTCCCAAAGGACAACAAGCTTGTGGCGTCGAAAAGCCGGGAATTTACCGAGCGCGAGGGGGCGCCCGAAACGGCGCAGACGGTGCCGACGACGACGCTGAACGCCGTGCTCGAAGAGGCGGGAATCTCGCGGCTGGATTTCATGTCGATGGAAATCGAGCTGTCGGAGCCGCAAGCCCTCGCGGGCTTTGAGATCGGCCGCTATCAGCCCCGGCTTGTATGCATCGAGGCGCACCTCGACGTCCGTCAGCGGATTCTCGATTACTTCGGGAAGCACGGCTACACGGTCGTTGGCAGATACCTGCGCGCAGACCCACGCAATCTGTATTTCCAGCCGATCGCGTCGCAATGACCCGTGCGTCCGCGCCGGTGGCGACGGGTGCGGCTCCCGCTCGATTCCGATTCACGGTTACCGACGACAACCTTCCGTTCGTGCTGGCCGGCCTCGCGCTGTGCGGCCTCGCCTTGATACTGCCGGCGCAGGCCGACACCTTCTACCATCTACGTTCGGGACAGGCGATGTGGGACACCGGTTGGTTCCTGATGCACGAGCCGTTTTCCTTCACGGCTTTCGGGAAGCCGCTCGCGAATCACTGGTGGCTGAGTCAGCTTCTGTTCTACGCCACGCTGTCCGCAGGCGGTCCGGCGCTGCTCACCGCCCTGGCGGGCGGTTGCGCGGTACTGGCGTTGTTCCTGTCGTGGGCGCTGCTCCGCGGCTCCTTCGAAACGCGGGTGTTGACCAGCCTCGCGTATGTTCTCGTGTTTCCGCAATGGTCGGTACGGCCGCAGGTCATCAGCATGCTCATGCTGATGCTCACCGCACGGTTGATGATTGCCGACCGCCTGCGCTGGATTCCTGTGTTGATGCTGGTGTGGGCCAACATGCACGCGTTGGTGGCGTTGGGACTCGTACTTCCGGCCGCGGCTGTCGTCGAGGCGATCCTCTGGTCCCGTCAGCGGCTGATGACCAGAGCGGCCGTTTTGGTCGCGGCAACGGCCGCTCCGATGGTATCGCCGCTCGGAATCCACTATTGGCCGCGCGTGCTGGAGACCGTCACCTTGTCGCGGGAGCTCGGGGTTTTCGAATACCGATCCGCTTTCAACACCGGCGACGCGATCGCCGTCTGGCCCGCCGTTCTGGCGTTCGCCTGGATAGGGCTGCGTCACAGGTCTCAGTTGCAGCGGCTGCCGAGTGGCGAACGGGCACTGGCTGTGGCCGCAGGAGTTCTCGCCATCGCGGCTATCGTTTCCGTACGGAACGCCGCGTTCTTCGTACTGGTGGGGACTCCGGTCATGTCCTGGCTGCTGCCCCAGTCGAAGGCGCGGCGGGCACCACGTCCAGTCTCCAAACCTGCCCTGTTGGTGGTCGCTGCGACGGCGGTTCTCGTTACGGCTCTGGTCGTCTATCGCTGGCGTGAGGGCGGTGCTCACGTCGGCTGGCGGCCGCTTCGGGACGAAGCCATCGCCGCCGTTCGGGCGTGTCCCGAACCGACATACAACGACTTCGGCGACGGCGGCTTGCTCATGTGGTTCGTGCCCGAACGGCAAGTCTTCGTCGACGGTCGAGTCGAGGCGTATCCTCGTGACTTTCTAAAGCGGGTTGCGCGCGTCTCGCACACCGGCGACTACGCTCGGCTGTTCTCGGAGCACCGGATTCGCTGCGCCATTGTTGGAGCACAAACGCCAACGGCGCGGGCTCTCCAATCCACTCCGGAGTTCCACGTCACCTATTCTGACGAGCGTTGGGTGGTGTTCGTCCGTTGACCGCGAACGTCAGCTTCACCTTGGCGACGCTGGCCGATGAGCAGCCGGGCACCTTCTTCTTCAACCGCTCGATGTCGCGCCCGAGCCGATGTGGCGGTTACAAATCCCTCGACGTGCGACCAAGCTGCGCTAACATAGCGGACCGAGTCGTCAGGAGACCTTGTGCAGTTTGAACCAGTCGGGTCGGAAGAGCCCTCGGGCGCACTTACTGAGTTTGCCGAAGAGAACCTAAGCGATCGAGAAGAGGAGAGGCCGGCGCCAGGTGGTCGGGAAGGGCTGCCGAAGCGCTTTCGAATGCGACATGGCCGGCACTATGTCGACGAACTGCTCGGGGAGACACCGCTCCGCACGGTTCGCGAGATTCCGATCTCCGAGATTGAGCCGCCACCACCGGAGCATTTCAGCAGGTCGGCTGATGGCAATGTCATTGGCCCCGACCTCCTTGAAGAATCCATTCGACGCGTCGGCGTGATCGAGCCGCTGGCAGTCGCGCGCCGCGGGGCGGAATACCGTGTCATTACCGGCATGCGACGGCTCAGAGCGGCGCGAACGATTGGCCTAAGCACCGTGCCGTGTTTAGTCCACGAGGTAGATGACCGGAGGTTAGTCGATTTGCGAGAAGCTGCGACCTCGCCGATGACGTCCGTGCCGGCTGTTGTCCCTATTGAAAAAGAGGAGTCCACGCCAGACGTTCCCGGTCCGGCGACGAGCGCCCGACTTCGCGATTTGGTGCTCGCCGACGTTGGTCACGTGCATGCCCTTCGTTCGCAAACGGCGTCCGCTGCTGCCGATCTCCTGACGCGGACGACGATCGCTCTGGAGCGCGTGCCCGTGTCATGCGCAAGGCTGATCGATGAGGCGCTCTCGGCGATCGCCGTCGAGGCGCGGCTTCGCGACATCACCGTCGACTTGACGCGTCCGCCAGCCGTGGGGCTCTTCACACTCGACGCTGTCCGCTGCCGAATCGCGCTCGTGGCGTTGTTCCAGGCACTGATTGGTATGCCCGATCGAAAGGGCGGCGTGCTGGACGTCCGCGTGCAGGTTACGACTGTTCGGCCGGCGCTGATCGTTGAGTGCCAATTGCGCGACGTCAGCGTGACGATCGGTGAGGAGGCGGTGGGCCGATTCTTCGACGCGACGTGGACCAATCACCCCGCAGGCGCCGAGGGTGCCGTCATGCTCGCGGCCGTGGCCCGAGTCG
>Ga0209382_10002014_pt1 | contig 30538 bp, 21 predicted proteins | sample SoiMetdeltSBSDD5_FD_187599 | JGI IMG/M metagenome (GOLD analysis project Ga0209382, IMG submission 187599) | Bulk soil microbial communities from a Populus tree surrounding site in Tennessee, USA - Soil MetaG P. deltoides SBSDD5 (SPAdes) (version 2) | ecosystem: Environmental > Terrestrial >...
GGAACAGGCGGCGCAGGCCGGTCGTGTGCAGCACGGCCGCCACGCCACGGCGCAGCAGGCGCTTCACGTGGTGCTTCATGGCTCAGGCGGACATGTGCTCGGCGTCGCGGTCCCCGTCGGCCAGGTGCCAGCGCTCGATGCGCGTGTCCTCCTCCGGGCTGTCGGGCCGGCAGGCCCGCACGATGAAGGGGAACATATCCCGGAAGGCCCTTGAGCGCGAGCGGCGGCGGGCGAAGCCCAGCGCAGCCAGCGCGGGCAGCGCCGGATGGTGCTCGAAGAGCAGCGCGCTGGCCTCCTCCATGCCCCGCTCCCGCGCCGCCGCGGCGAAGGCCAGGAGCAGCGCCGCGCGCGCCTCCTCGTCGCGCGCCAGGTGGTCCACGAGGAAGGCGTTGCCCTCCTGGAACTCGGCCACCAGCCACCCGCACAGACGGCCCTCGCGCCGCAGCGCGAAGGACTCCTGGCGGCCGCCCGGGTTGTCGACGTAGCGCCAATTGAGCCAGGCCGCGTCGCGCACGCCGACGAGGCCCTTCGCCGGCGCGCACGCCTCGAACAGCTCGTCGGCCGACCCGTCGAAGCGCTCGAGCCGCTCCACTTCCACCGCCCGGCCGGCGAGCACGAGCCGCCGCCGCGCGCGCGCCCCCAGGAACACGTCCAGCGCCGGCGCGAGCGGCGCGAGCAGCGTCCCGGCGCGCCCCGCCCGCGCCAGCGAGCGGCGCGAGCGGAAGCGCAGCCTGTACGCCGGCGCGTGCCCGATGAGCCGCCAGCCGTTGCGCAGGAAGCCCTTGAGCGAGATCCGCCCGCTGTAGGCGAAGGCCCAGCTCACCCCCTGCCGCCCGGCCTCCGCGCAGACCAGGTCGTCGAGGCCGGTGAAGATGCCCTGCCCCTGCCACTCGGGGAGGGTCATCGCGTCGCTGGCCTGCATGAGCACGACCGGCCGCCCGTCGCGGCGGAAGCGCCGCGGCACGTAGCTGTAGCCGCCCACCACCGTGCCTTCCGCGTCGCAGGCCACGCGCGAGATGGCCTGCCCGTGCGGGTTGTCGCGGTACTTCCAGCGGAAGGTGCGCGCGTCCTTCTCCTTGCGGAAGCAGGTGTTGAAGATGAAGGCCTGCCGCGGCTCGTCCTCCGGCCGCGCCGGCCGCACGGAGAAGCCGCGACTCACGGACCGCTGGCCCCGGCCACCACCCGCTGGCGCTCGCTGATGTCCCGCACGGCGCGCTCGACGTCGCGCGGGCGCAGGGAGCAGTCCCAGCAGCCGGCGCGCGCGCGCGCCTCGCGCAGGTCGGGCTGGCTGGCACCACGGTCGCCGGCGTGCAGCACCCGCACGTGGGCCTGCACCGACATGCGGCGGTCGCGGTACCAGCGCTGCCACGCGGCCAGCATCTCCGGCGAGTGGCCCGGCCGGCCGATCACGTGCTCGACGCGCACGCGCAGGCCGATGACGCGCGCCGCCTCGACCGCCGACTCGATGCGCGGCCGGGCCGGGTCGTCCATGGGCACGAGGGAGGGCGCGTCGTGGCTGCCAGGCGACGTCACCAGGACCTCCTGGCAGCCGCCGTTCGCCAGCGCCAGCGCGAGCCGCGACACGAGGCGGTCGGCGCGCACGCGGCAGCTCCACGGGACGGCCGGTGCCACGGCCAGCATGGCGTGCGCCAGCTCGCGCGCGAACTCCGGCTCGGCGCCGAAGTCGCGGTCGACGAAGACCAGCTGCCGCGCGCCGCCGCGGTGCACCGCGTGCCCCACCTGCTGCAGCGTGCGGTCCACCGACGAGCGATCGCACAGCACGTCGGCCACGTGCACGCCTTCCGGCGCGTGCGCCGCGCACGCGTCGAGGGCGAGCACGTGCCAGGCCGGCAGCACCGGCGGCGCAGCGGCCACGCCGGGCAACGTGGACGGTGCGGGCTGCGCCCCGCCGCGCACGACCAGGCCCGGCACCTCGGACGGACGGAAGGCTCCCACGAGCCCCGGGTGCACGTCGCCCCGCAGCGCGCCGGTGAGGCGCGGCAGCCGCTCGAGCAGCTCGCTGCCGTAGCGCACGGCGAGCGGCCCGCAGGCCAGCACCGGCGCGCGTCCGTGCAGGCCCCCGAGCAGCCGCCGCAGCGGCCGCTCGTCGGGCACGGGATTGTCGGCCACGAAGCTGCCGCCGGCGTACAGCAGCACGAGGTCGGCGCGCCACAGCTGCACCTCGCGGCGCACCGTGCGGTGCGGCAGCCGCTCGGCGTCCTGGTCGAGCACGCGCACGTCGGCGCCCGCGCCGATGAGGCGTGCCGCCAGCAGCGCGGCGTCGCGCGGCGGCAGGCCGGGCGGCTCGGACGACACCAGCTGCGGCCCGCGCGGCGGGGTGTGCATGACCACCAGCAGGATGCGCCAGCGGCCCTTCATGCGGCGGCCCCGCGCGCGGCCAGCAGCTCGTGGTAGAGCTGCACCATGCGGTCCACCTGCGGCGGCAGGGCGAAGCGCACCCGCGCGCGTTCGCGACCCGCCGCGCCGAGCCGCGCGGCCAGCGCGGGATCGGCCAGCACGCGCGTCAGCCGCTCGGCCAGCGCGACCACGTCCAGCGGATTGACGAGATAGCCCGTCACGCCGTCGACCAGCACGTCCGACGGCCCGCCCCAGAAGCCGGCCACCACCGGGCGACCCGCGGCCATGGCCTCCAGGTTCACGAGGCCGAAGGACTCGAAGCACAGCGACGGCGAGGCGACCACGTCGGCCAGCCGGTAGGCGCAGGCCAGCTCCTCGCCGCTGAGCCACCCGGCCGAGCGCAGCGCGTCCTGCATCCCCAGCCCGGCCGCGAGCGCCTGCATCTCCTCGAAGAAGCCGGGCAGGGCCTCGCCCACCGTGAGCAGCACGGCCTCCTTGACCTCGCGCCGCACCAGCTCGAGAGCGCGCACCAGCTCGAGCCCGCCCTTGAGCCGGTCGAGCCGCCCGCCGTGGAAGATGACGCGCCGGCCGGCGAGGCCGAGGCGCGCGCGCAACGCCTGCACCGCGGCGGCCGGCGGCTCCGCGACCTCCTCCATGCCGTTCCAGATGGTCGTGCACGGGCCGATGCCGTTCTGCGCCAGCGCCGCGCCCATCTCGTCCGAGACGGACACCAGCCGGTCCACGTCGCGCGCCAGCACGCGCCGGATGGTCGCATTGCGCAGCGGGTTGTAGCGGCCGCGCACGCACAGCGCGCACTTCACCGGCCCGTTGCGGTACACGACCGGGTCGCCCGGCCGCAGCCGCTCGTCGAGGTGGCAGAACATCTTCTGGTGGCACACGGGCATGATGTCGTGCACGTGCAGGATCGTGCGCGCCCCCGCCGCCCGCGCCGCCGCGAGCGCCGCGTACGACAGGTGAATGTGCAGATTGTGCACGTGCACGATGTCCGGCCGCAGCTCGGCCACCGCGCGCTCCATGGCCGCCACGCCCGCCGGATTGCGCAGACTGCGCCACGCCCGCCAGCGCAGGTCGTAGCGCGGCGTCGCCTCGAGCCACACGTCCACCCCGTTCTCCCGGAATCGCCGCGCCTTCTCCGGCTCCTGCACCGTCGCCAGGAACGAGACCTCCACGCCACGCGCCGCCGCCCCCTCCGCCAGCCGCACCGCAATCCCCGCCGCCGACGAGCGGCCGTAGAGATCATTGGCGACGAGGACCTTCATCGCCCCCGTTGTCGCCTGTCAGCCGGGGCGGTCTCAACTGCCGGCCCTGAAAAGGGGCGCTCCGGCCCAGCCGGGCGAAGGGAGCGGGCGGGGATCCGATTCGCCAACCCGCCGGGAAGCGTGCGCTGCCACCCGCCCAGGCTCATAGGACCCCGCCCACTCCCTTCGCCCGGCTGGGCCTCCGCTCCGGGCTCGCCACGTTCCAGCCGGCTCGCGTGGGCGCCGCGAGTTCGCTGCGGCGGGCCGCTGGCTCCGGGGCCGAGTACCCCATCGCCTCGCGCCCCGCCGCAGCTCCCGCGTCTCGCAGTCGCCGGCCTGCTGGAATCAGCCATCAGGCGGCGGTGCCGCTGCGCGGCACCGACCGCAGCCGCGCGCGCCGTGGTCCACGCACGCGAAGTGCCACGCGCTGCGACCTGCGAACCGACAACCGCGACGTCAGTCTGCCGTCATCACCGTGCCGCCGCGGCGCGCTGCGGTGGGCGCCGCGAAGCGGCGCCTCGTCCGACCATCTCCAGCAGGCACGCTTCCCGCCAGTCGCGGGAGCTGCGACCGGTTGCGATGCGATGGGGTACCCGGCCCCGGAGCCAGCGCCCCGCCGCGCCCTCAGACCTCGACGCCGTCGTCCGAGAGCTCGCTGCCGAACGGTACCGGCGCCTTCACCTTGCCGAAGGCGAAGGCCCGCGCCAGCCGCGCCTTGCCCTCGTCCTTGTTCTCCCAGTAGTAGCGCATGCGCGCCAGGAAGCGGCGCGCGCGGGCCGGGCGGGTGTCGTACCAGGCCTCGTACTCCTCGACCAGCGTGCGCTTGATGCGGTTGAGCGTGTCGTTGTCGAAGTTCTCGTGGATGTACGGGCTGCGGTCGCTGTCCACGTACTCGGTCTTGACCAGCGTGGAGTCGATGCGGTCCTTGAACTTCTCGAAGCTGGCGGTGGCGGTCAGCGGGTTGAAGAGGCTGGTGCGCACGCGGTCGGGCATGCCCTGGCGCATCACGCGCGCGGTGTTCTCGATGTCCTCCATGGTCTCGCCGGGCGTGCCCACGATGAGGAAGATCTTGGTCCAGATGCCCGCGCGGCGGGTGATCTTGAGCGCCTCGACGACCTTCTCGACCTTGTAGTCCTTGATGAGCGTGTCGAGGCTGCGCTGGCTGCCCGACTCCACGCCGAAGTACATGCGGTTGAAGCCCGCGCGCTTCATGGTGCGGGCCATGTCGTAGTCGAGCATGTCCACGCGCGTCTCGCAGGACATGTTCAGCTTGAGGCCGCGCGCGAGGATGCCCTCGCAGATCTCGTACACGCGCTTCTTCTGGCAGGTGAAGAGCTCGTCGATGAAGAGCACGTTGCCGGGAGTGAAGCGGTCGTGGATCTCCTGCAGCTCGTCGAGGATGTTCTTGACGGTGCGCGTGCGGAAGCCGCGGCCGGTGAGCTCCTTCTGGCAGAAGATGCAGCGGAAGGGGCAGCCGCGCGAGGTGAAGATGTAGAACAGCCGTTCCTTGTTCATGGCGGCGTAGCGCTCGAACGGCAGCAGGTGCCAGGCCGGGAACGGGATGCGGTCGAGGTCCTTGATGAGCGGCGGCTGCGGGTTGCAGTGGCGGCGGCCGTCGGGCCAGTCGAAGGCGATGCCGGGCACCGAGCGCAGCGCCTCGCGCCCCGACTCGATGCCGCGCATGAAGTCCACGATGCTGTCCTCGGCCTCGCCGCCGATGACGAAGTCGATGGCCTTGCTGTCGAGGAAGGTGTCCACGTCCACGGTGGCGTGCGGGCCGCCCATCACGGTGATGAGCGACGGCTTCATGGCCTTGGCGCGCTGCGCGTAGCGGATGGCGCGGTTCACGTGCGGCGTGAGCGCGGACAGGCCCAGGATCTCGGCCTTGCGCAGGCTGGCCTCGACCTCGGCCTCGGAGCACACGCGCTCGTCGCAGCACTCCACGTCGCAGCCGGCCTGCTTCAGGATGGCCGCCAGGTAGATGATTCCCAGCGGCATCGCGATGAAGAAGTCGTCCTGCCCCGGGGGCGTGACGTACATCAGCACGATCTTCTTCTTGGTGACCGGAGGGAGCGTCGCGTCAGTCATGGGGGAGGTCCGGGTTGCTCGGCGTGGCGGCGGCGTTGGCCTTGGCCCTGCGGAAGTAGGCCCACATATATACCAGATGGACGAGGCCCAGGCTGTCCGTGAGGGCCACGGCCGCGGAGACCCCTATCGGCCCGTAGAGCTTCGCTCCCAAGACGATTCCGAGCATGGCCATGGCGGCCAGCACGAAGTTGATGCGGACGGCGAGCTTGAGCCGGCGGCTGTAGATGTAGAAGGCGTCGATGACGCAGGTGAAGCCGATGAACAGGTTGCCCGCGGTGAGCCAGCAATAGTAGCGGAAGCTGTCCTCGGCCCCGGCTCCGTAGAGGTAGCGGATGACGAGGTACATGACGGGAACGGACAGCAGCGTCGCGCCCACCATGAGGGTCCCCGCCGTCAGCGAGACGCGCTTGAGCAAGCCACCCATCGCCTCGAAGGGCGTGTCGGTCCGGCCCATCCGCACGCCCAGGGCCGGCAGCAGCGACTGCGCCACGCCGGTCATGGCCAGGCCGAGCCCCCACGACAGCACGTAGCCGATCTTGTAGGCGGCATTGGCCTTGAAGGCATCGCCGGTGCTCTTGAGCGACTCCATGCCGGGGATGAGCAGCCCGCCCGCCATGGGCACGAGCGTGTTCATGCCCTTGTTGAGCGCCATCAGGTACGAGAGCCCGAAGATGGCCACGACGCTGGCGCGCGGCACGGCGGCGATCACGTCGCGCAGCGGCGGGGGCGCGAGCCGCGGGTCGCCGCGGCGCGCGCGCCCGTAGAAGTGCAGGGCCATGCCGCCTGCGAGCGCCATGTGCGCGACGAAGGCCCAGACGACACCGGGCATGCCCCAGCCTCCGGCCAGGGCCCCGAACACCAGTCCCAGCCGCAGCAGGCTGCTCAGGATGTCGAACCACGCGAACTCGCGCATCTGTCGCGTGCCCTGCAGCGCCACGACGGTGATGCCGCGAACGACCTCGAACAGGCCCGCGAAGCAGAGGATCGCGGCGTAGTGGCCCACGTCGCGGTCGGAGTAGTAGTGCTGCGAGATGGCCGGGCCGAACAGGAAGGCGGCGACGGTCACGAGCGCACCGGACACCAGGCCGAGCTTGAGCATGCCGGCCAGCGCCGCCACGCAGGAGGCACGGTCCTGGCGTCCGACGCCCTCGCTGTACCGGCTCACGGTGGCGCTGACCACGCCCATGGTCACCAGGAAGTACGCCACGCTGAAGAGATCGCGCGCGGCGTTCCAGCGCCCCATGTCGTGCATGCCCAGGTACCACTTGGTGAGCACCGAGGTCAGCAGGTAGCTCGCGGCCTGGATGAAGGTGGCCACCTGCAGCACGAGCGTGTCGCGCACGAACTTCCGGCCGTGCAGCTCCTTGAGCTGCTTCCTCACGCCCGCGCCTCCCCGGAAAGCAGCTCGTCGTACAGGGCCCGCACGCGCGTCGCCGCGGCCGCCCACGTCTGCTGCGCGGCGCGCGCGCGGCCGGCCGCCCCCATCCGGTCCGCGAGCGCCGGGTCGCGCAGCAGGGCGAGCAGGCCGTCGGCCAGGCCGCGCACGTCGCCCTGCTCGCGCAGGAAGCCGTTCTCGCCGTCGGTGATGGCGTCCTCCGCGCCGCTGTCGCGCACGCCGAGCACCGGCCTCCCCGCCGCGCCGGCCTCCAGGAACACGAGCCCGAAGGCCTCGAAGCCGCCCTCGTCGCTGAGCCTGGGCGTGAGCAGGAAGGCCTTGCAGCCGCGCATGAGCGCCACCTTGCGCGGCTCGTCGACGTTCCCCAGGAAGTGCACGTGCCCCTCCGCGCCCGCCTCGGCGACCAGACGCTGCAGCTCGCGGTAGTAGGCGTCGCCCTCGGCGTAGCGGCCCACGATGGCGAAGTGCAGCGACGGCTCCTGCCGCCAGGCCAGCAGGAAGGCCGGCAGCGACGTCAGGTGGCCCTTGCGCTGCTTGATCTCGCCCACGCACAGCACGAAGGGCGACGGCACGCCCGGCTCCCGGCCGCGCGCGCACGAGGCCTCGTAGTCGCCGGGCGTGACGCCGTACCACACCACCTCGGCGCCGCGGGGCTCGGCCACCTTCCGCACCGTGGCCAGCGCGTAGCGGCTGCCCATGAGGAAGCGGTCCGTGCGCCGGAACATCCAGCCGATGAGCCGGCGGTGCACCGGCATGAAGAAGGGCGTGACCGAATACGTGCCGTGACCCGACACGACCACCGGCCGGCCCGCCATGCGCGCCACGAGCACGGCCACGAAGCCCAGAGGGTAGTCCGAGAAGCTGTGCACGACGTCCGCGCGCCGCGCCGCGCGCCACAGCACCGGCAGCGACGAGAGCAGCAGCCAGGAGAGCTTGGGCAGCGACAGGAACGGGAAGTGGTCGATGGGCAGCGCCTCGTGCAGCGTCACGCCCTGCCGCGGCAGGTCCGCCGAGAGGCCGCGGTGCCGCCGCCCGATCCACACCTCGATGCCGTCGCAGCGCGGAGCCAGCTCTCGCAGGAGGCCCGCGCCGTAGCGCCCCACGCCGTCGACCTCCGACAGCGAATGCGTGAGCACGAGCACGCGCGGCGCGCGGCGCGGCGTCGCCCCGGTCACGGCGACCCTCCGTCGAGGCGCCACACGCGCACCCACGGCCCCGGCCGCACGTAGTCCCACAGGTCGCGCAGCGCGAAGGACATCTCCGTGGGCAGCGCCGCCTCGCGCGGGGCGGTGCGCCCGGTGGGCGACAGCTCGAGCACGAGCGTGCCGTGCCGCGCGGTGAACTCGTCCACCGGCGCGCGCGGCTCGCGCTGCGGATGGCGGTCCACCTGCACGTACCAGCGCACGTCGAAGGCCGCCATGACCTCGTCGAGCCGCGCGGGGCCACCGGGCGCGACGTAGTCGGTCGGGTAGCAGCTCTGGAAGCGGAAGAAGCGGTAGACCGGCAACACGTCGCGCGCCTCCGGCGGCTCGGGCACGCCGGTGGCCGCGAGCGCGACGGCCCGCTCCTCCGACTGGCTGGCCCACACCAGCGCGCGCCAGCGCGCGACCGAGGCGGCCGTCGGCTGCAGGCCCGGGCCGTAGCCGTCCAGCGCGATGAGCTCGCCCGGCCGCGTCAGCTCGAGCAGCCGCCGGGCCGCCTCGTCGCGCGTGTCCTCCCGCGCGAGCAGCTGGTCGAGCCGCGCGGCCTGCACCAGCGGCAGCGCCACGACCGCCGAGGCCAGCGCGAGCCGCACGCCCCGCGGCCCCACGGGCGAAGCCAACAGACGCGCCAGTGTACCGGCCATGCCCAGCGCCAGGAACGGGACCGCCGGCAGGAGGTAGCGCACGTGGCTGCCGTCGTAGAGCAGGAAGAGCACGGCCAGCACGAGCGGCGGCAACAGCACGAGCGTCGCGCCCCGCCCGCGCAGCTCGCGCGCCCCGAGCAGCAACCCGAGGAAGCCCAGGACGACGAGCAGCGGGTCGTACCCGAACCAGGCCGCCGCGATCCGGCCGAGCAGCGCGCCCGACAGCCGCGTGGGATCGAAGGCCTGCCCGCCGATCTCGATCGCCGACACGACGCCGAGCTGGCCGGAGATGGCGCCCTTGCCCGTGTCCGTGCCGTAGACCAGCAGGTGCGGATAGCCGATGAGGGCCGTGACGAGCAGCGCGCCGGCCGCGCCGGCCAGCGCGGCGCGCCAGCCGGGTCGGAAGAGCAGCAGCGCGAGCGCCGGCAGCCCGAAGGCCAGGAAGCCGACGGGATGCGTGGACGCCGCGAGGGCCGCGGCCGCGCAGGCCGCGACCACGTCGCGCGCGCGGCGCCGCCGTCGCAGCCGCAGGCAGGCGGCGAGCGTCACCGCGAAGAAGGCCGTCAGCGGTGCCCAGGGTCGCTCGGTGTGCGCGAAGTGCACCATGAGCAGCGAGCTGCCGGCCAGCAGCGCGGCCAGCGCTGCGGCGTGCTTGCCGCGCCCGAGCAGGCGCGCCGCGCGGTACGTCGCCAGCGGCAGCAGGAGCGCGATCAGCGCCGTCACGAGCCGTGCCGGCAGCCAGGCCAGCGTCGGATTTTCGAGCACGCGCTCGCCGAACTCGCCCGTGCCATGCCAGGCGCCCGCCACGCGGCCGCCGGCATAGGTGACGCCGAGCGCGACGAGGTCCGCGTAGGGCAGGAGGTACGGGTAGGTGGTGTACTTCCCGGCGGGCGGCACCAGCGCCTGCAGCGTGTCCACCTTGCCCTCGCCCAGGTCGCGCGCGATCCCGAGCGCGCAGCGCACGGCGTGGTCGTCGGGCACGTAGCGCTGCGGCAGGCCGTGGTCGAGCGACAGCAGCCCGAGGCAGCCGACCACGGCCAGCACGGGGAGCAGCGGATGCCTCATGCCGCCACCCCGGTGGCCAGGCGCGCACGCAGGAAGTCCGCCACGGCCCGGCCGCGCGCCGACCAGTCGTAGCGGCCGGCATCCGCGCGCGCCGCGGTCGCGAGGCGCAGGGCGCGCGCGCGGTCGGACAGCAGGGCGCGCAGGCCGGCCGCCAGCGCCTCGGCGTCGTCGGGCGGCACCAGCCAGGCGTTCCCGTCGTGCCGCAGCACCTCGCGCAGCGACGGCAGGTCGCTGGCCAGCAGCGCGCGCCGGCTGGCCAGGGCCTCGAAAAGCTTGAGCGGCGAGGTGTAGCGCGCGGAGATCTCCTCGCGCGCGCTGTTCGGCAGCGCCACCACGTCGCCGGCCGCCAGGTGGAAGGGCACGGCGGCGTGCGGCACCTGCCCCGTGAAGTGCACGCGCCCGGGCGCCGCGCGCTTCGCGAGGGCGACGAGGCGCGCCAGGTTGTCGCGGTCGCCGCCCACCACCACGAGCTGCGCCTCGGGCAGGCGTGCCAGCGCCTCCACCAGGGTGTCCACGCCCTTCCACGGATAGAGCTGCCCGGCGTACACCACCGTGGGCGCCTCGGGCAGGTGCAGGTGCCGCCGCGCGGCCGCGGCCTCGGGCAGGTCGAGGAAGCGCTCCAGGTGCACGCCGTCCGGCGCGACGAGGATCCGGTCGCCCGGGACGCCCAGCGCCACGAGGTCTTCGCGCAACGCGCGGCTGATGGTGACCACGGCCGGCAGCCGGGCCAGGTGGCGCGCCACCTGCCGCTGCCGCCCGGAGCTGCGCGGCAGGTCGTGGACCTCCGCCGCGAGCCGCTGCACGTCGCTCTCGCGCAGGCCGGCCGCCAGCGTGACGAGTGTGTAGTGGTCGCGGGCCAGGATGCCCGTCTGCCGCTGCACCGCCGCACGCGCCAGCGCGCGCCAGCCGAACGTGGCCGACTGCAGCAGGAAGGGCAGGCGCTGCAGGCGCGGCGGGAACAGGTCGATGGTGTCCAGGCTGCTCACGCGCTGCACGCCGAACACGCGCCGCACGCCGTAGTGCGCCCACGGGTCGAGGTCGCGCCAGGGCAGCCGCCGCGGCACGACCACGTCCACGGCCAGGCCCGTGTCGGCCAGCGCCTGCGCCATCGCCGCCACCTGGATGCCGTGCGCGCGCGTGCCGGGGAAGCGGATGTTGACCACGATGTCGAGGTGCGTGATCTCGTGCGCGGTCATGTCCCGCAGCCCGCCGGCGGCGCGGCGGCCGGCGCCGGCGCGGGAGGCCGCAGGACCGGCGGCGGCAGCGTCTCCTCGGTCGACTCGTTGGGCCCTGTGTACCCCAGCTGGTTCAGCGTGGTCTGCAGCAGCGGGTCCACCTCGAACTCGCCGAGCGAGCTGATGGACGGCATGCCCGCGTCCCAGGCCGCCAGCCGCGCGAGCAGTTCGGCCCGCAGCGCCTCGTCGTGCAACGGCCGGAGCTCGCCCGGATCGGCGCGCAGGTCGAACACGCGCGGCTCCTGAGCAGGGTCCACGCGATTCACGATGATCTTGTGCCGCGCGTCCTGCATCGCGATGTAGCGGTTGTTCTCGGTGAAGGCCCAGCGCTCGTCGGCCGGCGGGTGTTCGCCGGCGCAGTCCGGCAGCAGGCTGCGGCTGGACACCGCGCCGGCCCGCGGGTCGTCGGGCGTGGCGAGCGTGCCGCGGCCGGTGGCCGCCAGGATGGTGGCCGGCAGGTCGAGCATCTCCACCGGGCACTCCACGCGCGCGCCGGCGTGCTCGCGGCCGGGCAGGCGCATGACGAGCGGCACGAGCAGGTTGGTGTTGAACATCCAGTCGTGCTCGAACACGCCGTGGTCGAACAGCTCCTCCCCGTGGTCCGAGGTCACGATGACCAGCGTGTCGTCGCCGACGCCCAGCTCGTCCAGCCGGTCGAGCAGCGCGCCCAGCATCTCGTCGGCGAAGGCCACGCCGCCGTCGTACAGCGCGACCACGTGCGCGAGGTCGCGCGCGCCGAAGATCTCGCGCCCGGCCTTGCGCTGCCGCAGGATCTCCACACCCAGGCTCTGCGTGAACGGGTGGAAGGGCCCGGTGTAGTCCGGGTCGTACAGCCGGTCGTAGGGCGCCGGCGGGTCGTAGGGCGTGTGCGTCTCGTAGTAGTGCACCAGCGCGAAGAAGGGCCGGCCGGCCTGGGCCTCGATCCAGTCCAGCGCCATGGTGTTCACCAGCCGCGGGTCGAGCGCCTGGCGCACCTTGTTGCCGAGGCGCCGCAGCAGGAGGTCGCCGCGCACGATGGACCATTTGCTGGCGCGCGTCACCGGGTCGTGCCCGACGATGGCCTCGAAGTAGGTGTCGAAGCCGGCCAGGAGGCCGCTGTTGTTCGAGAGCGTGCCCGTGAGGAAGGCGCCCGTCACGTAGCCGGCGTCGGCCAGCGCCGCGGCTACCGTGCGGTTGGCGCGCGGGTCGAGGCGCTGGTTGGGCAGCATCTTCATCAGGCCGTGCCGGCGCGGGTACTTGCCGGTGAGGAAGCTGCCGAAGGACGTCCAGGTGAAGGGCGCCTGCGTGATGGCGCGCTCGAACAGCACACCCTCGGCGGCCAGCGTGTCCACGCGCGGCGAGACCGGCGGCTGGCGCACGTTGCCGTAGCACCCGAGGCGGTCCGCGCGCAGCGCGTCGTTCACGACGAGCAGCACGTTGGGCGGCCGGCCCTCGGGCCGTGGCCGGCCGGCCTGCTGCAGCAGCCGGTCCTCGCGCACGTGCGCCCAGACGCCGCCGCAGCCGAGCACGACCAGCGCCAGCGCCACCGTGCGCGGGCGCGGCACCGACCACCAGCCGGGCCGCAGCGTGGCCACCGCCAGCAGCAGGGCCGTCGAGCCCCAGCCCAGCAGCGCCGCCAGGCGGGTCTCCACCGTGGCCTGCCCCAGCCGCCCGAAGATGCGCTCCAGCCAGCCGGCGTGCGGCAGCAGGTCGGCCCGAGGCGGCGCCACGATCTCGAGCAGCGCGCCCAGCAGCCCCAACGCCAGCAGCAGCGCGGTCAGCGCGCCGCGCGAGGGCACGGGGCGGCGCGCGTCGCGCACCGTGGCCCACGCCACGCCCGCGGCCAGCGCGAGCCACAGCGCCGCGAGGGCCAGCCGCAGCGGGTGGTGGAAGGGCAGCCCCCAGCTGAAGGCCCACCACGGCTTGGTCCACCAGTACAGGTTCACGAACACCGCGCCCATGACCAGCGCGCGCGGCGCGCAGAGCTCGCGCTCGTCCCAGGCGCAGGCCAGGCGCACCACCGGCGCGGCCAGCAGCGTGAAGATCACGGCCACCAGCGCGTAGTCCAGCGCCGCCAGCAGCATGACCGCGGCCACGTCCGTGCCGGCGACGGGCGAGGCCACGCCGTGCTGCAGCGAGATGGGCAGGCTCGTGCGCAGCAGCGCCAGCAGCGCCTCGAGCGCACCCCAGGCCGCGCCGCCGACCAGTCCCGTGGCGAGGGCCTGTCGCAGCAGCTTCACGTGGTCTCCACAGCCGGCAAGGGCGCCGCCGCCGCCGCGGCCGCGGGGCGCTCGCTGCATACCCTCTCCGATCCGCGACCCGAAGTCGAGCCTTGCTCAGCCCGGGGACAGCGGGTAGTGCCCGCTGACGGAAAGGCGCAGCTCGCCGCCGCGCGCGCGCAGCCGCAGCGTGCGGCCGGCGCGGCGGGCCACGCCGCCGCTGCACTCGACGGAGACGCCGGCCAGCGCGCGCGGCAGGCGGTAGGCCACGCGTCCGTGCACGCCCGAGAGCAGGAGGTCGTCGCGCAGGTCCACGCGGTCGTCGCGGAAGACGTAGCGGCGGCGGGTGGTCGCGCCGGGCCAGCGCCGGCCGTCGCGGTCGGCGAGTCCCCCCTCGAACTCCACCGTGTCGCCCTCCACGCGCTGGCCGGTCTGCAGGTCGCGGTGGCTGCCGAGCCAGGGCGAGGCCTCGCGCCAGCTGCGCAGCAGCACGTGCCGCAGCGGGTAGGCGCACGCGTGCAGCCACTCGCGCGCGTCCCACTCGATCCTGGCCACGAACAGGCGGAACCTGAGGTCGCCGCGGTCGCCGCGCAGGACGCGCCGCAGGCGCGCGAGCCGCCCTTCGCCGCCCGCCGGCCGCAGCCGGAACTCGCCCTCGGGCGCGGCGGCGAAACGGCGGCGCCCGATGAGCTCCTCGCCGCGCGCGAGCCGCGGGTCCGGCCGCGCCACGAGCGACTGCAGCGCGCCCCCGCCGCGGTCGCAGCCGAAGAGGTTCCCGGCGCGCTGGTGCCTTCCGCGCAGCACCGCCGTGAAGCGCGCGCTCTCCACGTGCACCAGGCCGCTGTGCGGCAGGTCGAGCGTGAGCGGCGGGCGCGGCGCGGCGGAAAGCGGCACGTCGTGGATGACGCGCGCGATCCAGGCCGCGTGCGCCGACCAGAAGATGCGGCACTGGAAGTCGATGCCGCGGCCGTGGTGACTGTACACGCCGCCATCCGGCCCCAGGTGCGCGAGCCATTCCTCCATCGCGCGCCCGGCCTCGTTCCTGTACAGCGGCCGCCCGAGCAGCGCCGCGCCGTGCTGCAGCGCCCACACGTCGAAGGGATGGCTCGCGACCTCGTAGGCGCCGTTCCAGTACCAGGCCTTGGCCTCGTTGTGCAGCACCTTGCAGCCGTTGCCGTCGCGCAGCGCCAGCAGCGCGTCCAGCGCGCGCCCGAGGCGCTCGCGGTCGACCGGGGCGAAGGGCTCGCCCAGCACGTCGTGCACGTACATGACGAAGCCCGGCGTGCGCGAGTGGTAGAAGGTGGACGCGTCGGCCAGCCCGGGGTGCGTGCAGTCCTTGCTGCCCAGCGGTATGTACGGCGCGACGCCGTCCTCGGCCAGCTCCTGCAGCGCGAGGCGGCAGCCGGCCAGCGCGTCCTGCGCCCAGTCGCGCCGCCCGAGCAGCCGCGCGGCGCGCGCGACGCCCGTCGCGGCCCACAAGCGCTGCGCCGGGATCGGGCGGTCGCGCGCGCTGTGCCGCAGGTAGCCCTCCACGTGGCGCACGAGCGCCGCCTCGCAGCGCTCGCGGTCGGCGGACGAGAAGGCATCGGGCGCCTCCTCCAGCAGCGTGGCGATGCTGTCGGCGCACGCGCCGCCGTCGATGCTGTTGGTGCTCGCGTTGCGCGGGTCCACGCGCCCGGGCAGGAAGACCGGCACCCGGCTCTCGGGGTCGAGCCCGAGGTTGTCGACGGCCCTCAGCACCGCGCGCCGCGCGCGCTCGAGATAGAGCTCCTCGCGCGTGTAGCGCCAGTTGTGCAGGTCGATGACCGCCGCGTACACGTTCTTGCCGGTGTGCTCCACGCGGTGCCGCGGGCAGCGGAGCACGCCATCCGCTCCGATCTGGCGCGCGAGGAAATCCGACAGCCCGCGCAGCACGCCGAGGCGCTGCGCCACCTGGTCGACGAGCTGTGCGCGCCCCCCGCCTGCGCCCGGGCGCAGGCCGCGCGCCGTCCCCTCTCCGTCCGCGCTCTCTCCGGCGCCGCTCACGCGCCCGCCTCCATCTCGTCCAGCATGCGCGGGACGAGCCGGCGCAGGTCGTGCCCGGCGAGCACCTGGCCGCGCAGGCGCGCGCCGAGCGCGGCGGCGTCCGGCCCCGGCAGCGAGAGCAGGCGCTGCAGCCCGGCAGCGAGGTCCGCCGGGTCGTCGCGCCGGAACATGAGCCGCCCGGAGAGCTCGGACGAGAGCAGCGGCGCGAAGGACTCGTTGCACGTGAGCGGCAGAGTGCCGCAGGCCATGGCCTCGAGCACCACCTTGTCGATGCTGCCGGTGCGGCTGGCGTTCACGAGCACGCGCGAGCGGGCCATGAGCCCGGCCACCTCCAGCCACGGCACGGCGCCGGCCAGCTCCACGCGCCCGGCCAGCGCGCCGGCGCCGGCCTGCGCAGCCACGCGGTCGCGATAGGGCGCGTCGCCCGCGAGCAGGATGTCGCCGGCGATCACCGTGCGCGGGCAGGCCGGCAGGCGCTGCAGGGCGGAGAGCAGCTCGTCCTGCCCCTTGCTGGGCGCGATGCGCCCGACGCACAGCACGTCGATGTCGCGCGGCGCGGCGCCCGGCGCGAAGCGCTCGCAGTCGATGCCGTGCCCGGTGACCACGCGCTTGGCCGCGCCGGACGGCAGGCGGAACGACTCCTCGCTGGCGGTGAACACCTTGCGCACCAGCGGCACGGCCAGCCGCAGGCTCCGGTCCACGGCCTTGTGCGTGTACCAGAGGTACATCGGGATGCGCCGCGGCAGGAGCGCCGGCGCGGCGTAGAGCACGAGGCGCGGCACCATGTGCACCCACACCGCGTCGGGCCGGCTCCCGCCGCGCAGCCCGGTCAGGCCAGAAACCAGCCGGCGCGCCATGGTGATGCGGCCGCCGCCGGCCTCCTTGCCCAGCGAGCGCACCTCGACGTTCGCCGGCAGCCGCGTCTCGCCCACGCGCTGCGCGAACACCGTCAGGCGCGCGAGGTGTCCGGCGAACTCCTCGCACCAGCCGTGGAAGAAGCCCAGCACCGCGTCGTGGCGGTCGAGGACCTGGGTCAGGACGACGAGGTGCATGCCGCGCGAGTCTGCGCTCCGCCGGCCTCCGACTCCAGCGCGACGCGGCTCGCCGCGGGCCGCACCACGGCCGCGTACAACTCGGCCAGCCCGCCGGCCACGGCCTCGGCCGCATGCGCGGACCGGTCGACGCTCCGCGCGCCCCGGGACAGCCGCGCGCGCAGCTCGTCGTCGCGGCCGAGCTCCACGAGCGCGGCAGCGAGGGCGGCCACGTCACCCGGTGGCACGAGCCGCCCGTCGACGTCCTCGCGCACCAGCCCGGGCACGCCGCCCACGGCGCTGGCCAGCACCGGCACGCCCGCGGCGAGCGCTTCGACCACCACCTGCGGGCAGCCCTCCGCGCGGCTGGGCAGGGCCAGCAGGTCGAGCGCCGCGTAGACGTCGTGGAGCGTGCGCTGCGGCGGGCGCCAATGCACGGCCGGGGAGGTCAGACCGCGTCGCAGCTCGGAGGCCTCCGGTCCGTCGCCCACCACCAGGAGCGCGAGCCACGGGCAGGTGCGTCGCGCGCGCGCGAAGGCCGCGATGAGCGTGCCGACGTCCTTGACCCCGGCGAGGCGCCCGACGTAGCCGACGAGCACCGCATCGGGGGCCAGTCCGAGGCTCCTGCGCAGCGCCGCGCCGGCGGCGGCGTCGGGACGCACGCGTTCGGCGTCGATGCCCGGCGGCAGCACGTGGTACTGCTCGGGCCGGCCCACGCGATGGCGCAGAAGCAGCTCGTCGCGCACCTCGGCCGACACGGCGACGAGCGCGTCTGTGCGGCGCGCCAGGTGCCGCTCGACCGCGCGCCACAGCGCCGAGCGCAGCGGCCCGAAGTAGCCGGACAGCACGTGGCCGTGGAAGGTGTGCACGCGCGCCGGTGGCGGGTCCCCGGCGGCGGCCGCCAGACGCCCGAGCACGCCGGCCTTGGCGGTGTGCGTATGCACCACGGCGGGACGCCGCTCGCGCACCAGCGCGCGCAGGGCGGCCAGCGCGCGCGCGTCGCGGCCCGGGCGCACGTCGCGGCCGAGCTCCGGCAGGACGCGCACGTCGCAACCCGCGGCGCGCGCCTCGTCCAGCAGGTCGCCCTCGCCGGGCCCGGGCCGGCCGGTGACGAGACATGTCCGCCAGCCGCGCCGGCGCAGCGGCGCGTCGATGCGGATGACGTGGCGCGCCGGACCGCCGACGTTGAGGCGCGCGATGATGCGCAGGACCTCAGGCACCGTCCAGCACCTCCTGCAGGATGGCATCCAGGCCGCGGCGCGGCGCGAACGCGACGCGCGCGCGCAGCGCGGCCAGGTCCGGCGCGCGGCGTTCCCTGTCCTCGCGCAGAGGCGCCGAGGCGTCGGCCTGCACGCGGGCGCCCGGCGCGCCGCGGGCTGCGAGGCGCGCCGCGACCTCGCCGATGGCCACGCGCTCGACGCCACCGATCTCGAGCACCTCTCCGCCCGGCGCCGCGCGGCCGCCGTGGGCCGCGAGCAGCGCGAGCAGCGTCTCGACCAGGTCGTCCACATGCAGAAAGCAGCGCTGCTGCCGGCCGTCGCCGTGCACGGGCAGCGCGCGTCCGGCGCGCGCCGCCGCGGCGAGCACTGGCAGCACCATGCCCTGCTGCGCGCTCTGCCCGGCGCCCACCACGTTGAAGGGCCGGACGATGGTGACTGGCAGCTCGTGCGCCGCGCCCAGCAGCAAGGCCTCGGCGGCGCGCTTGCTGTCGGCGTACGCGGCGCGCGGGCCCTGCCGAGGCGCGTCGGTGACCTCGCTGCTGCTGAAGGCGACGAGTGGCGTGCGCGGGGCGCGGCAGGCCGCAAGCACGGTGCGCGTGCCGTCGAGGATGACCGACCAGGTCCGCGCGGGGTCGGCGATCACCTGCTCCACGCCCACGACGGCCGCCAGGTGCAGCACGAGATCGCGGCCCGCGGCGGCCTCGGCCACCGCGCCGGCGTCGCGCACGTCGGCCACGCGCAGCGCGAGCCGTGAATGGCTCGGCGGAGAGGCGGAGCCGGGCGCCGAAAGGTCGTCGAGCGCCAGCACCTGCGCGCCGGCGCGGGCGAGCGCGAGCGCCAGCCGCGCGCCGATGAAGCCGGCGCCACCGGTGACGAGCACGGATCGTGGCATCAGCATGGAGGTGCTTGGACGGTCGCGGCCCGCCCGCTGTTCCCGCCCTCCCGCCCGAGGAGGGGGCTGAAAGAAAGGCGCCCCGGCCGGAGCATCCTGCACCGACCGGGGCGACCTTGCACGAGCCGCGAGGCTCAGACCATCGTCTTGAGCGCCTTGAGCGGCTGCGCCTTGATGACCTTCCGGGCCGGCTTGGCCTTGAACATCATCTCCTGGCCGGTGAACGGATTGACGCCCATGCGGGCCTTCGTCGCCGGCTTCTTGATGACCTTCAGCTTCACGAGGCCGGGCACGGTGAAGATGCCCGGACCCTTGCTGAGGTCGCGCTTGATCAGACCGGTCAGGTTGTCGAACACGGACACGACCTGCTTGCGCGTGAGGCCGGTCTTCTCCGACACCTGCTTGTAGATCTCGGACTTGGTGCGCGGCTTGGTGCCGCCGTTGGTTGTAGTGGCCATGATTGGACTCGGTTCTCCTTGGAACGTGATCCGATTCGGATCGGCGCCCGACACTACCCGGACCCCGCAGGCCTTCAAGCGAAAAACCCTTGTTTTTCAGGGTCTTCGCGCATGGCGTCGCGCGGTGGCCCACCACGACCGGTCGACGCGCGAGCGCAGGGAGGTGGTGGGGGAGCCGGGACTCGAACCCGGATGGCCCTCGCGAGCCTGGGGATTTTAAGTCCCCCGCGTCTGCCAGTTGCGCCACTCCCCCCTGCTTCCGAAGGCCCGTTCTACAGTCCGGCCGATCGACGGAAAAGCCTTGTCAGCCGCGGCTTGGGACGGCCGTGCCGCCGCCGTCGCCACCCGCCGCGCGGCGCTCGAGCTCCTCGCGCAGGAGCTCCCGGCGCAGCACCTTGAGCACCGCGCTCTTGGGCAGGGACGCGCGCAGCTCGATCTCGCGCGGCACCTTGAAGGCCGCCAGATGCTGGCGGCAGTGGGCGGCGAGGTCAGCCGCGCTCGCCGAGCTGCCCGGCCGCAGCACCACGAACGACTTGACGATTTCCCCCCGCCGTGGGTCGGGGACGCCGATCGTGGCCGCCTCGGCCACGGCCGGGTGGCTGGCCAGCACGCGGTCGACGTCGTCGGGATACACCTTGTAGCCTCCCACGATGATCATCTCCTTCTTGCGGCCCGCGATGCGGAAGTAGCCGTCGTCGTCGCGCGTGGCGAGGTCGCCCGTGAGGAACCAGCCGTCGCGCATCACGGCCGCGGTCTCCTCCGGGCGCTGCCAGTAGCCGGCCATGACCTGCGGGCCGCGCACCGCCAGCTCGCCCACCTCGCCCGGCGCCACCTCGCGCGTCGCGTCCGTCGGGTCGAGCAGCCGCGCGTCCGTGTCGGACACGGGCACGCCGATGCTGCCCGTCTTGCGCAGGCCGTACAGCGGATTGCAGTGCGTCAGCGGCGACGTCTCGGTCAGGCCGTAGCCCTCGAACAGCCGCGCGCCGGTCAGCGCCTCGAAGCGCTCGAGCACGTCCACGGGCAGCGGCGCCGAGCCGGAGAGGCACAACCTCAGGCTGCGCAGCCGGCGCGACTCGATGCCCGACGAGCCGATGACCGATTGCGCCATGGTCGGCACGAGCGCGAACACCGTGACCGCGTGGCGCTCGATGAGGTCGAGCAGCGCCTCGGTGTCGCGCGGGTCGGGCTGCACCACGATGGCCGCGCCCACCCACAGCGGCAGGTTCATGCACACCGTCAGGCCGAAGACGTGGAAGTACGGAAGCGCGGCGAGGAAGGTCTCGCAGCCGGGATGCAGGCCCGACATCCACGCCCGCATCTGCTGCACGTTGCTCGAGAGACTCGCGTGCGTGAGCTGCGCGCCCTTGCTGCGTCCCGTCGTGCCGCCGGTGTATTGCACCACCGCCACGTCGGCCAGCGCGGGACCGGCGGGCGCCGGCAGCGCGCGGCCCTGCGCCAGCGCGGCGTGCCAGCGCGTGGCGCCGGCGGGCTCGCGCAGCAGCTCGGGCCGGGACAGGGCCAGACGGCGACGCGCGAGCGGCCGCATCCAGGCCGGCAGACCATCCACGAGCCTCGTGCTGATCCAGTGGCGCACGGGCAGGCGTCCGCGCAGCGCCGCGAGTCGGTCGCCCCACAGCCAGCCCGCGACGATGGCCGCAGTGCAGCCCGCATCGCTCCACTGCGCCACGATCTCGTCGTCGGAGTACAGCGGGTTGGTCTGCACCACCGCGCCGCCGGCCGCCAGCACGCCGTGGACGGCCACGATCGACTGCGGCAGGTTGGGCAGCTGCACCGCGACGCGCTCGCCCGGCTGCAGGCCCGCGGCCCGCAGATGGGCGCCGAGCGCGTCCACCTGCGCGACCAGCCGCGCGTAGCGCGTGACCCGCCCGCGGAAGACGATGGCGGGCGCGTCGGGCCACGTGCGCGCGGCGCGCCGCAGCCCGTCGGTGAGCGTGAGCGGCTCGTAGGCGATCGAGCGCGGCACCCCTTCGTCGTAGTGCCGGTGCCAGGGGCGCTCGTCCATGGCCGCGCTCAGATCTCCCCGGTGGCGCGGCTCGGTGCCCACCCCGGCAGCGCTTCGAAGACCGCGGCGGCCCCCATGCCACCGCCGACGCACATGGTCACCACGCCGTGCCGCGCGCCGCGCCGGTGCAGCTCGTGCAGCAGCGTCGCGGTCAGCCGCGCGCCCGTCGCACCCAGCGGATGCCCGAGCGCGATGGCGCCACCGTTCACGTTGAGCCGGTCGTCGGTGATCCCGAGCTCGCGGACGCAGTACAGCGCCTGCGATGCGAAGGCCTCGTTCAGCTCCCACAGGTCGATGTCCTGCACGCGCAGGCCGGCCTGCGCGAGCGCCTTGGGCGCCGCGACCGCCGGGCCGATGCCCATGATGTCCGGAGGCACGCCCGCGACGGCGTAGGCGAGCAGGCGCGCCGCCGGCCGCAGGCCGAGTTGCCTGGCGCGCGCCTCCGACAGGAGCAGCAGCGCGGCGGCGGCGTCGCTGGTCTGGCTGCTGTTGCCAGCCGTGACCGACCCGCCGGCCTTGAAGGCCGGACGCAGCGCGGCGAGGGCGGCGGCCGTGGTGTCGGCGCGCGGGCCCTCGTCGGACGTGACGCGCCGCGTGGGCGCGGGCCCCTCGCCGCGCGCCTTTCCCGCGGGCACCGCGATGGGCACGATCTCGTCGTCGAAGCGTCCCGCCTGCTGCGCCTCGACGGCGCGCCGGTGGCTGCGCAGCGCGAAGGCATCCTGGTCGGCGCGCGACACGGCGAAGCGCTCCGCGACGCGCTCGGCGGTGAGCCCCATGCCGATGTAGGCCTCCGGCAGGCGCGCCGCGAGCGCGGGGTTCGGCCTGAAGACGTGCCCGGTCATGGGGACCATCGTCATGGACTCGAGGCCGCCGGCCAGCACGGCCTCGGCCCGCCCGGCCTCGATGCGCTCGGCCGCCTGCGCCACGGTCTGCAGGCCGCTGGCGCAGAAGCGGTTGACGGTCATGGCCGGCACGCTCGGCGGCAGCCCGGCGAGCAGCGCCGCGAGGCGGCCCACGTCGAGGCCCTGCTCGGCCTCGGGGAAGGCGCAGCCGAGGATCACGTCGTCGATGCTCTCGGCCGGCACGCCCGGCGCGCGCGCCAGCGCGGCCCGCAGCGCGTGCGCGCCGAGGTCGTCGGGCCGCACCTGCGCAAAGGCCCCGCGGAAGGCGCGCCCCACCGGGGTGCGCGCGGCGCTCACGATGACGGCGTGCGGCATGTCGTCGCTCCGTTCAGTTGCGCAGGGGCTTGCCGGTGGTCAGCAGGGCCTTGATGCGCGCCTGCGTGGCCGGCTCGCCGGCCAGCGAGAGGAAGGCCTCGCGCTCGAGATCCAGGAGGTGCTGCTCGGACACCGCGCTCCCCGCCGGCACCGCGCCGCCGCACAGGACGCGCGCCACGTGCCCGCTCACCTTCACGTCGTGCGCCGTGGCCTGGCCGGCCTGCGCGAGGTTCCACAGGCCCACCTGCAGCGCGGCCAGCACCGGCTCGCCGGCCACGCGGATGTCCTCCTTCGGCAGGCTGGCGCGCCAGCCGTCGCGGGCGAGGTCGAGCACGGCCTGCCGCGCGGCGACGAGGTGTCGGTCGCGGTTGGGCACGACCACGTCCGACTCGCGCAGGAACGAGAGCTCGCGCGCCTCGGCGGCCGAGCCCGACACGCGGGCCATGGCCACGATCCGCAGGAGGCGCTGCACGAAGGGCAGGCGGTCCACGACCGCTTCCGCGGGCAGCGACTCGTCGAGCCGGCGCACGAGCTCCTTGCAGCCGCCGCCCGCCGGCAGCAGGCCCGCGCCCACCTCGGGCAGGCCGATGTAGCTCTCGGCGGCCGCCACCACGCGCGCGGCGTGCAGCATGAGCTCGCATCCGCCGCCCAGCGTCAGCCCGCGCGGCGCGACGACCACCGGCCGCGGCGCCCCGCGCAGCGACTGGTTCAGCTGCTGGAAAAAGGCCACCAGCCGCGAGAGCCCGTCGAGCTGGCCGGCTTCGATCAGGCCCAGCACCATGTTCAGGTTCACGCCCGCGCTGAAGGCCTCGGCCTGGTTGCCCACGACGAGCCCGCGCCACTGGGGCAGCAGCACGAGCGCGCGCTGCAGCATCTGCACGCTGCCCTCGCCCAGCACGTTGAGCCGCGAGTGGAACTGCACGCACAGCACCTCGTCGCCGAGGTCGATCAGGCTGGCCTCGGTGCCGCCCTCGACCAGCCTCCCCGCGGCGCGCAGCTCCGCGAGGTCGAGCACGCCCGGACGCGGCGCGATCGGCTCGGCACGCCGCGTGGCGGGGCTGAAGACCGTGCGGCCACCCGGCGCCTCGCCGTAGAAGCGCCCGGGGCCCGACGCGACCGTCTCGAGCAGCGGCGGCACGGCGCGTCCTGCCGCGCGCAGCCGCTGCACCACGGCCGGCGGCCCCAGCGCGTCCAGCATCTCGAAGGGCCCGAGCTCCCAGCCGAAGCCCCAGCGCAGCGCGCGGTCGACGGTCGGCAGGTCGTCGGCCACCTCCGGCACGCAACTCGAGGCGTAGGACAGGGCGGCGTCCAGGTGGCCGGCGAGCAGCCGGCCCGGGCGCCCGCCTTCCTCGACCAGCCGCCGCACGCGCGTGGCCGTGTCGCGCTCGCGCGCCGCGGGACCCAGCGCGGCCGGATCGAGCGGCGGCGGCGGCACGTAGTCCAGCGTGCGCGGATCCAGGACGTTGATCGCGCCGTCCGGCATGCGCCGGTAGAACCCCGCCCCGCTCTTGGCCCCCAGCGTGCCGCGCTGCACGAGCTGCTCGAGCAGCGCCGGCGGCCGGAAGGCCTCGCGTTCGGGATCGTGAGCGAGCGACGCGTGCAGGTGCCGCGTCGTGGCGAGCAGCGTGTCGAGGCCCACGAGGTCCGCCGTGCGGAACGTGGCGGACCGCGGCCGCCCCAGCAGCTCGCCCGTCAGCATGTCCAGCTCGGCCACGCCGGCCTCGTTGCGCACGAGCAGGTCGAGCAGGTGCATGAAGGCGTACGTGCCGATGCGGTTGGCAATGAAGTCCGGCGTGTCCTTGGCGCGCACGCAGCCCTTGCCGAGCTGCCGGTCGGCGAAGTCCTCGAAGGCGTCGAGCAGCGCCGCGTCCGTGCCGGGCGCCGCCACCAGCTCCAGCAGGTGCATGTAGCGCGGCGGGTTGAAGAAGTGGGTCACGAAGAAGCGCCGCGCCACCTCGGGCGGCAGCGATTCGGCCAGCGACGCGGCCGAGAGGCCCGAGGTGTTGCTGGTGAGCACGGTGTGCGGCGCGAGGTGCGGCACGATGCGCGCGAACAGCTCGCGCTTGACGTCGAGCCGTTCGACCACGGCCTCCAGCACCCAGTCCACCTGCGCGAGCCGCGGCAGGTCGTCGGCCAGGTTGCCCACTGACACGCGTGCCGCCGCGGCGGGCGTGAAGAAGGACGCCGGGTTGCTGGCCAACGCGCGCCGCACGCCCTGCACCGCTAGGCGGTTGCGCACGCGGGGATCCTTCAGCGACAGGCCCGCGGCTTCTTCCTCGGGCAGCAGGCGGTCCGGCGGCAGGTCGAGCAGCAGCACCGGCACGCCGAAGCTGGCCAGCAGCGCCGCGAGGCCGCTGCCCATGACGCCCGCGCCCAGCACCGCGGCGCGGCGAATGTCGAGTCGAGCCTGCATGCGGCCTCCGGCGCGTCGAGCCGTTCGCCCGCCGCGGGCGGCGCATCATGACATCCCGGGTCGGCGGATCGAGGCGCGGGGCGCCGAGGTCAATCCGCACCATTGCAAGACCGTCCGAGTCTTGTCCAGAGCATGCCCCGGATACGCGCCTGGCCGAAGCTCGCGGCATTCTCGTCGTCGGCGTGATTGGCGAACATCAGCGCGGCGGAGTTTCATCTCTCTGCCGGCATTGACAGGTTCGCGCGCTGCCCCTGGCGTGCCTGCCACGGGCCGCGATGCTCGTTCCGCGCTACGGCCGAATCACAGAGGAAAGGCCACCAGGCTCCGCACCCTCGCGACATCATTCCTGGTCGCCTCGTGCCTGGTCGGTCTGACCGTCGACGATCTCTCGGCCCAAGGCACCTGCCCAGGGACCCCGCTCGTCGAGACTTTGGGGATAGGCACGCCGGGCGCGGCAGGCATCCCCGAGCTGAAGGTGCAGGGGGCACCGGTGGTGGGGATGCCATTCTTGCTCAAAGTGAGCGGTGCCGTGCCGCTGGCAGAGGGCTTCCTGTTCGTGGGCACGAGTGCGGAGCCGACGTTCCTGCCCAAGTTCGGCGCCACGTTCTTCCCGGCGCCGCCAACCATCACGCTGCCGTTCGTCGCCGGCGCGGATGGCGGCGCCCAGCTCGCCTCCTTCACTGCGCTGGAGGCCGAGTTCTGCGGCCTCGATGTGGTGCTGCAGGCGGCGGTGTGGGACGGGGCTACGATGGGTGGCGCCGCGCTCACGGCCGGCCTGCACGTCGCGTTTGGTCCTGCGACAGCGCCCGGCCTGCTGTTCCCGGGCGCGCAGTCCGCGGCGGGTAGTGGTCCCACGTCGGTGGCGATCTCCGACCTGAACCAGGACGGCCTGCCGGACCTCGCCGTCGCGAACGGACACTCGAGCAACGTCTCGGTGCTGCTGAACCAGCTTTGAGGCACCCCCGCCCGTGACGGCGCGCGTGGCCGAATCTGTGACATGGTGGACAGCTGCGGACAGAGTCCCGTCGGGCCCCTCGTTGGCGCTCCGAGCCCTTGCGAGGGCCGCACAAGGCACCGCGCCTCTCCAGCCCTTCGCTACGCTTCCTCCGGCGCCGGCCCCGTCACGTAGAACGACAGCCCGCGCACGTTCTCGTCCACCGCGAACGGATGCTGCAGCGGCGGGAAGGCGCGCTGGCGGCAGTCGGTGCGCTCGCACAGCCGGCAGGTGGTGCCGATGGGCACGTCGGCGTCCTCGGTCTGCAGGTCGTAGCCGTCGGCGTAGACCAGCTCGCGAGCGTGCCCGATCTCGCACCCCAGGCCGATGGCGAGCCGGCTCTGCGGCACGCGGAAGCCGCCGCCCTCCTTGCGCACCGTGCGCGCGAGGCAGAAGTAGCGCGTGCCGTCGGGCATCTTGCTGATCTGCGTGCGGATGAAGCCGGGCGAGAGGAAGGCCGCGTGCATGTTCCAGCGCGGGCAGCTGCCGCCGAAGCGGGCGAAGCGGATGCCGCTGGCCGAGAACTTCTTGCTCACGTTGCCGGCGATGTCGACGCGCGCCATGTGGAAGGGCACGCCGGGGCTGCCCGGCCGTTGCAGCGTGGTGAGGCGGTGGCACACCTGCTCGAAGCTGGTGCGGAAGCGGTGGCCGAGGAGCTCGATGTCGTAGCGCACCTCGCGCGCCGCCGCGAGGAAGGGCGTGTAGGGCATGAGCACGGCGCCGGCGAAGTAGTTGGCCAGCGCCACGCGGCCCAGCGCCTGGCTGTCGGGCGTGGAGAGCGGCCCCCCCACGAGCAGCCGGTCGATCTGCGGGCGGCAGCCGAGCAGCGCCGCCTGGTGCGCGAGCTGGAAGCTGCGGCTGCGCGGAGGCAGGGCCTCCGAGAGCACGAGGCGCCGCTCGGAGGGGTCGTAGCGGCGCACCAGGCCCGCGGCCTGCGGAATGGGCACGACGTCCACGCGCACGCGGTGCGCGCTCTGCAGGTGCTCGACCAGGTGCCGGTCGATGTCGCCGTGGCCGAGGCCCGCGTCCTGCCCCAGAGCCTCGGCGGCGTCCTCGAGCTCCGCGAAGTGGTTGCTGTGCGACTGAAGGAAGTCGGAGACCTCCTCCTCGGGCGGCGGCTTGAGCCCGAGCAGGCCGCCCGGCCGGCGCTGCTGCTCGCTCACCAGCTTCTCGGCCATGAGCACGTTGTCCTGCTGCGCCTCGCGCCAGGCGCGGTAGAGCGCCAGCACGGCGCGCGCGGTGGCCGGCGAGGTGGCCGCGAGCTCGCGCAGCTCGGCCGGCTGCACGCCGTGGGCCGAGAGCAGCGCGTCGCCGAACACCTCCGACAGCTCGCCCGCCAGCCGTCCCTCGTCCCCGGCTACGAAGGCCGAGACGTCGGCCTGCAGCGCCTCGGTCAGCTTGAGCAGCAGCGGCACGGTGACCGGGCGCTGGTTGTGCTCGATGAGGTTCAGGTAGCTGGGCGAGATGCCGATGCGCTCGGCCAGCTGCACCTGCGAGAGCGACTTCTCGCGCCTCAACTGCCGCACCTTGCTGCCCAGCAAGGCCTTGCGAGCCATTGTGGATACCTCCGGCGGGTCACGCCGACATCGACGCCGCGCGCCGCCGGAGTTTACATCATTGACATCTTCACAGACGCATGAGCCGCTGCCGTCACGTCATTACACCTTTGATCTCAGGCACTTATTGACGATTCACGAAACTGGTTGACACTTCACACCCACAGCGGCCCGGGCAGGGCCGTCCGCGCCGCGCCCTGCGGCTGTACCTCGGGACGTTCGCCATGACCACCTTCGATGTCTCTCGCAGCACGCCGCGCGTCTCGGATCGCACGTCCCGCAACGTGCAGGTTCTCGGCCCGCTGCGCCCGGGCTACGCCGAGATCCTGACGCCGGCCGCGCTGCTCTTCGTGGCCGACCTGCAGCGGCGCTTCGGCGCGCGCCGCGAGGAGCTGCTGGCAGCGCGGGTCGCGCGCCAGGCGCGGCTCGACCGCGGCGAGCGGCCGGACTTCCTGGCCGAGACGGCGGCCGTGCGCCGCGCCGAGTGGCGCGTGGCGCCTCTGCCCCACGACCTCCTCGACCGGCGCGTCGAGATCACCGGCCCGGTCGAGCGCAAGATGATCATCAATGCGCTGAACTCGGGCGCCTCCACCTTCATGGCGGACTTCGAGGACAGCACCGCGCCCACGTGGGCCAACGTGGTCGAGGGCCAGCTCAACCTGCGCGACGCTGTGCGTCGCACCATCAGCCACGTCGCGCCGGAGTCGGGCAAGACCTACCGCCTGGCCGAGCGCACGGCCGTGCTGCTCATGCGCCCGCGCGGCTGGCACCTGCCCGAGAAGCACGTGCTGGTGGACGGACGGCCGGTCTCGGCCTCGCTGTTCGACTTCGGCCTGTACGTCTTCCACAACGCCCGCGCGCTCCTCGCGCGCGGCACCGGCCCGTACCTCTACCTGCCCAAGCTGCAGGGCCATCTCGAGGCGCGGCTGTGGAACGACGTCTTCGTGCACGCGCAAGCGCAGCTCTCCATCCCGCGCGGCACCATCAAGGCCACGGTGCTCATCGAGCACGTGCTGGCGGCCTTCGAGATGGACGAGATCCTGTTCGAGCTGCGCGAGCACAGCGCGGGCCTGAACTGCGGGCGCTGGGACTACATCTTCAGCTTCATCAAGGCCTTCCGCGCCGATCCGGGGCGCGTGCTGCCCGATCGCGCGTCCATCGGCATGACGCAGCCCTTCCTGCGCGCCTACAGCCAGCTGCTCATCCGCACCTGCCACAGGCGCGGCGTGCACGCCATGGGCGGGATGGCCGCACAGATCCCGATCAAGGGCGACGAGGCGGCCAACCGCGCGGCGCTCGACAAGGTGGAGGCCGACAAGCGCCGCGAGGTCGGCGACGGCCACGACGGGACGTGGGTCGCGCACCCGGCGCTGGTGCCGGTGGCGCGCGCGATCTTCGACGCCGGCATGCCGGGCCCAAACCAGATCGACAACCTGCGCCGCGACGTGCACGTGGGCGCGGCCGAGCTCCTGGCGGTGCCGGCGGGCGCGGCCACCGAGGCCGGCCTGCGCCACGACGTGGACGTGGGCGTGCAGTACTTGGCCGCCTGGCTCTCCGGCTCCGGCTGCGTGCCGCTGCACCACCTCATGGAGGACGCGGCCACGGCCGAGATCTCGCGCACGCTGGTGTGGCAGTGGATCCGGCACGGCGTGCGCCTCGCCGACGGCCGGCGCGTCACGCCCGAGCTGTTCGCCAGCGTGCTCGCCGAGGAGACCGCACGCGGCCCGGCCGGCCCGAGGCTGGAGGAGGCCGCGCGCCTCTTCCAGCGCCTGGCCACCGCACCCGAGCTGGCCGACTTCCTCACGCTGCCGGCCTACGACCTGATCCTCGACCGTCCCGCCTGACGCTCCCGCCACCGCGACCCTCTCCCACGGACCCACTCCCATGACCCGCGAGCTCCCGCACGAGAACGGCCACTGCAATGGTCACGGCAACGGGCACCTGCCCGAGCGCTTCGCCGGCATTTGCCGCGACTACACGGCCCCGGACGTGGCGCGGCTGCGCGGCAGCCTGCGGGTCGAGCACACGCTGGCCCGGCTGGGCGCCGAGAAGCTGTGGCGCCTGCTGCACACCGGGCCTTTCGTGAATGCGCTCGGCGCGCTCACCGGCAACCAGGCCATGCAGCAGGTGCGCGCGGGCCTGCAGGCCATCTACCTCTCCGGCTGGCAGGTGGCGGCGGACGCCAACAACGCCGGCCAGATGTACCCCGACCAGAGCCTGTACCCGGCCAGCTCGGTGCCGGACGTGGTGCGCCGCATCAACCGCACGCTGCAGCGCGCCGACCAGATCCAGCACATGGAGGGCAAGGGCTCCATCGACTGGTTCGCGCCCATCGTCGCGGACGCCGAGGCGGGCTTCGGCGGGCCGCTCAACGCCTTCGAGCTCATGAAGGCCATGATCGAGGCCGGCGCGGCCGGCGTGCACTTCGAGGACCAGCTGGCCAGCGAGAAGAAGTGCGGCCATCTGGGCGGCAAGGTGCTCGTGCCCACGCAGGCCTTCATCCGCACCCTCAACGCCGCGCGCCTCGCGGCCGACGTGTGCGACGTGCCCACCCTGATCGTCGCGCGCACCGACGCGGACAGCGCCACGCTGCTCACCAGCGACGTGGACCCGCGCGACCACGAGTTCCTCACCGGCGACCGCACGCCCGAGGGCTTCTTCCGCGTGCGCGGCGGCGTCGAATCGGCCATCGCGCGCGGCAGGAGCTACGCGCCCTACGCGGACCTGCTGTGGTGCGAGACCAGCCACCCCGACCTCGACGAGGCGCGCGAGTTCGCCGACGGCGTGCACGGGCAGTTCCCCGGCAAGCTGCTGGCCTACAACTGCTCGCCGTCCTTCAACTGGAAGGCCAAGCTGGACGCGGCCACGATCGCGAAGTTCCAGCGCGAGCTGGGGGCCATGGGCTACAAGTTCCAGTTCGTCACGCTGGCCGGCTTCCACAGCCTGAACCACGGCATGTTCGAGCTGGCGCGCGGCTACCGCGAGCGCGGCATGTCGGCCTATGCCGAGCTGCAGTCGGCCGAATTCACCAGCGAGGCGGCGGGCTACACCGCCACCAAGCACCAGCGCGAGGTGGGCACGGGCTACTTCGACGAGGTGACCAAGGCCATCTCCGGCGGCACGTCGTCCACGACGGCGCTGGCAGGCTCGACCGAGGAGGCGCAGTTCAAGCGCTGAGCGGCCGCGACGGGGCGTGACACCGGGTGGCGCCCGCGCCGGCTTTGCCGGATGCGCCGGGTTCGCTAGCTTGGTCGGCCCCCTCGC
>Ga0209382_10002015_pt1 | contig 30535 bp, 34 predicted proteins | sample SoiMetdeltSBSDD5_FD_187599 | JGI IMG/M metagenome (GOLD analysis project Ga0209382, IMG submission 187599) | Bulk soil microbial communities from a Populus tree surrounding site in Tennessee, USA - Soil MetaG P. deltoides SBSDD5 (SPAdes) (version 2) | ecosystem: Environmental > Terrestrial >...
TCCCGCTGGCCGGACGTGCACCACGTTATGCGGTCAGTCCACGCAGAGGCAGAACGGGTGTCCGGCCGGGTCGAGAAAGACCCGGAAGGTCGTACCCGGCTGGTGATCGGCCTTGGTCGCGCCAAGCGCGAGCACCGAAGCCTCGCCCGTATCGAGGTCTTCCACCATCAGGTCGAGATGCATCTGCTGCGGGACCTGCTGGCCCGGCCACTCGGGGGCGCGATAGTCGGCCACCCGCTGGAACCCGATGCAGTCGCTGTCGTCGTCGGGGCGGATCTCGGCCCAGTCGCCTTCGTCCTTCACCGTCCACCCGAGCATCTGGCCGTAGAAGGCGGCCAGCGCGGCCGGCTCGGGGCAGTCGATGGCGAATGACGGATAGCGCGCGAAGGCCGTGTTCTTGTCAGTCATGTCGAGCACGGTAGCCCCGATTCCGGACGCTCCAGTTCCGGAATCCGATCTGGCCGGCGCTGCACGGCCGTACTCTGCATGGCGCATCCGTACGTTGCATGGGTTGCAGCCCATGCAGAGTGGGCACGTACCACGAGAACGTGGTAACGCTGCCGGCTAGACCCGCTGCTCGGCGCCGACGGCGGCGACTGCGGCGGCGACCGCGGTGTCGCGGGCGGCGGCCGTCTCGGCCTCGGTGAGCGTACGGTCCGGGGCGCGGAAGCGCAGCGCGAACGCCAGCGACTTCCGACCGGCCGGGATCGGGTCGCCGGTGTAGAGGTCGAACATCCGGACCGACTCGAGCAGCTCACCCGCACCCTCGCGCAGCGCGGCCTCGACCGCACTCGCCGGCACCGACTCGTCCACGATCAGCGCCACATCCTCCTTGGCCACCGGCATCGCCGAGATCACCGCGGGCTCGGCGAGCGGCGGTGCGGTATCGATCAGCGCGTCGAGATCGATCTCGGCGTACGCGGTCCGCGCCGGCAGGCCGTAGGCGGTGCAGACCCTCGGGTGCAGCTCCCCCGCATGTCCGAGCACGGCGCCGGCCACGACGACCTCGGCGCATCGGCCGGGATACCACGGATCCCGGGTGGCCGCCCGCATGTCGACGGTAACGCCGAGCACGTCGGCCACCCGGCGCGTCAAACCGAGCACGTCGGCCCAGATCGCCGGCCGCGAAGGACCCCACCAACCGGTCGGCTCGCGGTCGCCGCACAGCGCGATCGCCAACCGACGGGGCTGGTCCGGCAACGCGGCGTCGAGCGCGCGACGCTCGTCGGCGGTCGGTGCCCGGTCGAGCGGCGGCACCGGCGCCGGGGGCAGACCGTCCGGGCCGACCAGGAACACCGGCGCCACCTGCCACACGGCGACCGACGACTGCCCGCGTCCGGCGTTGCGCGCCACTGCCCGGAGCACACCGGGCGCCAGCGTCGTCGCCAGAGCCGGCGCCTCAGACGACAACGGGTTCGCAAGCGTGACGACGCGCCGGCGCGGATCGTCGTCGGCGAGGCCGAGCGCGTCGAAGTCGTCGGACCCGACGAAGGGGAACACGGCGATCTCGCTCAGGCCGGCCCCGGCCAGGGCATGGCCGATCCGGCGGCGCATCCGCTGCGTCGGTGTCAGGCCGCGTCCGGCCGGCGCCGGCGGCACGACCGAGTCGACCCGGTCGTAGCCGACGACCCGGGCCACCTCCTCGACCAGGTCATAGGGGTCGGTGATGTCGAGCCGCCATGACGGCGGCACGACGCGGAGCCGACCCGACTCGCCCTCGACGTCACAGCCCACAGCTCGCAACGCGTCGACCGCGCGGTCGGCCGGGATCGCGATCCCGGTCACGTCGGCGGCCAGCGTCGCGTCGAGCTCGATCACCGGTCGGGTCGGCGCGGATCCCACGGTGGTCTGGCCGTCCTCGACCACGCCGCCGCCGTACTGCACGAGCAGGTCGACGACACGCTGGGCGGCGGCGGCCGGCAGCTCCGGATCGACACCGCGCTCGAATCGTCGGGACGCCTCGGAGATCAGCTTGTGCCGGCGCGACGAGCGGGCGATCGTGACCGAGTCGAAGTGCGCCGCCTCGATGACCAGCGACGTCGTCGACGCACTCACCTCGGTGCTCGCGCCGCCCATGACGCCGGCGATGCCGATCGGGCCGCTGTCGTCGGTGATGAGCAGGTCCTCGACGTCCAAGGCCCGATCCACGTCGTCGAGCGTGACGAGGCGCTCCCCCACGCGGGCCCGGCGTACCTCGATCGCGCCTTGCAGTCGATCCCGGTCGTACGCGTGGATCGGCTGTCCGAGCTCGAGCATGACGTAGTTGGTGACGTCGACGGCGAGCGAGATCGGCCGCATGCCGGCCAGCTGGACCCGGCGCGCCATCCAGCGCGGCGTCGGTGCGGTGGCGTCGAAGCCGCTGACGGTCCGCGCGGTGAACGTCGGGCAGCCGGCCGGGTCGGCGACCCGGATCGGGTAGGCCTCACCGTCGCCCGGCTTGACCTCGAGCCCGGCCGGGTCGTCGAAGGGCAGCTCGTACGCCAGCGCCGTGTCGCGGGCCACGCCGCGCAGCGACAGTGCGTAGGCGCGGTCCGGATTGACCTCGAGCTCGACGACCACGTCGCGCAGTCGCAGCAGGGCGGCTGCGTCGTCGCCCGGCGCTGCCTCGTCCGGCTGCAACACCAGGATCCCCGTGTGGTCGTCGCCGAGCTGCAGCTCGCGATCCGAGCAGATCATGCCGTCGGAGACGTGGCCGTAGGTCTTGCGGGCGCCGATCTCGAACCCGCCGGGGAGTACGACACCGGGCAACGCCACCACGACGAGATCGTCGACCTCGAAGTTGGCCGCGCCGCAGACGATCCCGCGGAGCTCGGACTCTCCGACGTCGACCTGGCACCAGCGGATCGTCTTGCCGTTGGAGTGGGTCTCGGACTCGAAGGCCGCCACCCGGCCGACCACCAGCGGACCGCTGACGTCGTCACCGGTCCGATGCAGATAGTCGAGCTTCAGGCCGATCATCGTGAGACGCCGGGTGAGCTCGTCCACGTCGAGGTCGTCGGGCAGCTGCACGTAGTCCCGCAGCCACGACAGTGGGACCCGCATCAGACCTCCACTCCGAACGCCGCGGTGAACCGCACGTCGCCCTCGACCATGTCGCGGATGTCGGCGATCCCGTGCCGGAACATCAGGGTGCGGTCGAGGCCCATGCCGAAGGCGAAGCCGCGGTATTCGCTCGGGTCCACTCCGCAGGCGACCAGGACGCGCGGGTTGACCACGCCGCAGCCGCCCCACTCGATCCAGCCCTCGCCCTTGCACGTCCGGCAGGTCGGCATCGCGTCGGGATCGCCGTGGCAGACGTGACAGCGTACGTCGACCTCGGCGCTGGGCTCGGTGAACGGGAAGTACGACGGCCGGAAGCGGGTCGACGTGTCGGCGTCGAAGATCGCCCGGGCGAGATGGTCGAGCGTGCCCTTGAGATGGGCCATCGTCAGGCCGCGGTCGATCGCGAGCCCCTCGACCTGATGGAAGACCGGCGTGTGTGTCGCGTCGAGCTCGTCGGTCCGGAACACCCGGCCCGGCGCCACGACGTAGACCGGCAGCTCCCGGGTCAGCAGCGACCGGATCTGCACCGGCGACGTCTGCGTACGCAACACGATGTGCGAATCGGCCGGCTCCAGGAACATCGTGTCCGACAAGGTCCGGGCCGGATGGTCCGGGAGCATGTTGAGAGCGTCGAAGTTGTACCACTCGGCCTCGACCTCGGGGCCCTCGGCGACCTCCCACCCCATCGCGGTGAACACCTCACCGACCCGCTCCTGGATCGTGGTCAGCGGGTGGCGGGCGCCCATCGGGTCGCGGTCATAGGGCAGCGTGACGTCGACGGTCTCCTCGACGAGCATCGCCTGCTCGGCCTCGGCCTCCAACTGTGCGGTGCGCGCCTCGATCGCGTCGGTGACGTCGCGGCGGGCCCGGCCGACCCGCTGGCCGGCCTCCTTGCGGGCCTGCGGCGGCAGCGCGCCGATCTCCCGGTTGGCCAGCGCCAGTGGAGACCGGTCGCCAGCGTGGGCGATCCGGGCCTGCTTCAGGGTCTCGAGCGAGTCGGCGGCCTCGATCGCCGCCAGCGCCGCGTCTCGCGCCTTGGCGACCTCGTCGGCATGCAGCGGAGTGACCTCGACCGGGTCGTACTCGGTGTTCGGACCGGACATCGAAACCTCTCGCATCGGGACGGTGGAAAGAGTCTAGGGACCGAGTCCCGCGGGCCCGGACCCGACTGTTGGCGTGAAACCGCGGCTTCCAGCCGATGTTGGTGCGACATGGCGCCAACACTCAGGGGCTGGGGAGGCGTTGGGCTCGGGCCGAGGCGTAGAGGCAGACGGCGGCGGCCGCCGCGAGGTTGAGGCTCTCGGCGCGACCGTGGATCGGCACCCGGACCGAGACCTCGGCGAGATCCCGTACGGCATCGGGTAGCCCCCATGCCTCGTTGCCGAACAGCCACGCGGTCGGTTCGGCCAGCAGCCCGCTGTCGACGGCCGTGTCCAGGTCGATGTCGGCCCGGCCGTCGGCGGCGATCACCCGCAGAGCGTGCGACCGCAGCCGATCGACCGCGCGCTCGGTGTCCGGCTCGATCACGACGTCGACGTGGAACAGGCTCCCGGCGCTGGCCCGGACCGCCTTCGGGTTGTACGGATCGACCGAGTCGCCGAGCAGGACGACACCCTCGGCCCCCGCGGCATCGGCGCAGCGCAGCAGTGAACCGGCGTTTCCGGGGTCGCGCATGTCGGCGCACAGGGCGACCAACCGCGGTCGGCGCTCGAGAAGCCGTTCGATGGGGACGTCGACGAACCCACAACGGGCGACGATCCCCTGCGGATGCACGGTCTGGCTCAAGGCCGCGACGACATCGGCGCCCACGACGTGCCACGGCAGGCCGGCCGCATCGGCCCGGATCCGAAGCTCCGCATGGCGGTCGGTCGCCTCGGCGTCGGAGAACACCTCGCGCACGACGCCGTCGACACCGAGCGCCTCGCGTACGACCTGCGGACCCTCCGCGACGAACTCGCGCTCGGTGTGCCGGAACGACCGCTCACCGAGACGTCGGGCCCGGCGTACCCGGCCCGACCGAACGGTCAGCTCCGACGCCGTGGTCAGGCTGCCGATTCCTTGCTGGCGTTGACGTCGTCGGGGAGGCTCTTCTTCGCCAGCTCGACCAGCGCCTCGAAGGCCGCCGGGTCGTTGACCGCGAGCTCGGCGAGGTGCTTGCGGTCGACCTCGACCTCGGCCGCCTTCAGTCCCTGGATGAAGCGGTTGTAGGTCATGTCGTGCTGCCGCACGGCCGCGTTGATCCGGATGATCCACAGCCGCCGGAAGTCGCCCTTGCGAGCGCGCCGATCCCGGTAGGCGTAGTTCATCGAGTGCTGGACCTGCTCCTTGGCCTTGCGGTAAAGGCGCGAGCGCTGGCCTCGGTATCCCGAAGCGCGCTCCAGCGTGGTGCGGCGCTTCTTCTGCGCGCTGACGGACCGCTTGACGCGAGCCACTGTGTACTCCTTGTTGTCTAGACGCTTGTGGTGAAGGTCGGCATCTGGTTGCTGAATTACTTGCCGAGCAGCTTGCGGACCCTCTTGGCGTCGGCCTTGGACACGGGCGAGGTGGAGTCGTCGAGCCGGCTGCGGCCGGACGACTTCTTCTGCATCAGGTGCGTACGGCGTCGTCCGTGTTGGTGCAGCAGCTTGCCGGTGGCAGTGCGCTTGACGCGCTTCTTCATGCCCGAGTGCGACTTCATCTTCGGCATCGATGTCTCGTTTCGTTTCGTACGGGGTCGGGTCCTGGGTCAGGACTCGATTTCGGGGTCGAGGTTCTCGGAGCGACCGTGCGGCTTGGGAACCCGCTCCTGCGGTGCCCGGTCGGCCTTCTCGGCGGCGCGCTCGGCGGCTCGCTGCTCTGCGACGCGCGCCTTCTCCGCCTTGACCTCGGCCCGAGCCTCGGACTTCTTCTTGTGCGGCGCCAGGACCATGATCATGTTGCGGCCGTCCTGCCGGGGCGCCGACTCCACGAAACCCAAGCCGTCGACGTCCTCGGACAGCCTCTGGAGCAAGCCGAACCCGAGCTCGGGACGGTGCTGCTCGCGGCCACGGAACATGATGGTGATCTTGACCTTGTCGCCCTGCCGGAGAAACCGCTCGACGTGGCCCTTCTTGGTGCCGTAGTCGTGCTGGTCGATCTTCGGACGCAACTTCATCTCTTTGATGACTGTGTTGGTCTGGTTGCGTCGCGACTCGCGTGCCTTCTGGGCGGCTTCGTACTTGTACTTGCCGTAGTCCATGAGCTTGCAGACCGGCGGACGGGCTGTCGGGGCGACCTCGACCAAGTCGAGATCGGACTCCTGGGCCAGTCGCAGGGCGTCCTCTATGCGGACGATGCCGACCTGCTCGCCATTGGGACCCACGAGGCGTACCTCAGGAACGCGGATCCGGTCGTTGACGCGCAGCTCTGTGCTGATGAGTCCTCCTGGTGATGATGAAAGTGTGGGCGACCCGACGCGGAGGGCCCCAGACATGAGTCGAGGCTCCCGCACGACACGCGGAAGCCTCCGGCGACGAGCTCCAAGTCGCTCGTCGACGCCGGCCACTGCCGGCGGACCGGACCCGACGACCTCTCGGTCGATGCGGGTGGGAGTGGTCTCCGCTTGCGTAGGTCGCCGAGAAGACTACCAGCCGTTGCGCCATCAGGCACAGTCGCGACAGACTCTCCGGCCGAGATTGCGCGTCTGCCCCACCTGGGCGGGCGGAATCCGCGAGCGCCAAGACGTTCTGGGTGGGGCAGACGCGCAATCTCGGCATCAAGGGGTGGCATGGCGGCTCGGCTGAGGCACACTGGAATCGTGCCTGGACAGACCTCTCTGTGGTGGCTTCCGTGGGTCGTCGGATTGTCGGCGTTCGCGGTCTGGATGGCGCTGTCCGCCTGGCGGCGTGGTGAGCACGCCCGGGCGGCGCGCCGGTTCGGCTGGGCGATCGCGCCGTGGGCGGCGTGGCTACTCGGCCTGTTCACCCTCGGCTGGCGGGTCGGCGACGCCTTCGGCGACTGGGGCCAGCGCTTCGTGTTCAACCCGGCGGCGTGGCTCGGCTTCATCGCGGGCGGGGTCGCGGTGGTGCTCCTGTGGGCCGGCTACCGGTTCGGTGGCGACGCGGAGGGCGACGAGACCGAGTCGCCGCGCAAGCGCCGCCGCGCCGTGGAGTCGGGCTCCGGCTCCGGCAGCGACGAGTTCGCCGACATCGAGGCGATCCTCAAGAAGCGCGGCATCACATAGGCCGGGTGACACCGGACGATCTGGCGGCCGCCGTCGCGGCCCGCCCGCCCCGACTCGGCCCGACCCGGCTGGTCTGCCTCGACGGCCGTGCCGGGTCCGGCAAGACCACACTCGCCACCGTCCTGGCAGCCGCCTATGCCGGCTCGACGGCCATCGTGCATCTCGACGATCTCTACGAAGGCTGGTCCGGGCTGCCGACGATCGCGGACCGGATCGGTCGCGAGCTGATCCCGCCACTGGCCGGTGGGCGTTCGGCGTCGATCCGGCGCTGGGACTGGGCCGCCGATCAGCTCGGCTCGCCGCTGACCGTCCCGGTCGTCGATGCGCTGATCCTCGAGGGCGTCGGCTCCTACGCCCGCGGCTACGAGGAGTACGTCAGCCTCCTCGTGTGGGTCGACGCGCCGGCGGACGTACGCAAGCGCAGGGCCCTGACTCGCGACGGCGACGTGTTCGCGCCGTACTGGGATCAGTGGGCGGCCGACGAGGCGCGCGTGCTCGCCCGCGAGGGCACCCGCGACCGCGCCGACGTGGTCGTCGACGCCTAGGACGACTCCTCCGGCTCCGTCGGTAGTCCCGTCGCCGACACCAGCCGGCCCAGCTGGAAGCCGGCCGCGAACCGGGTCCGGACGCCGAGCACCCGGCGTACGACCTCGATGTCGCCGCGCACCGTGCGCACCGAGACGCCGAGCTCGTGGGCGATCTCGTCGTCGTGGAGGTCCGCCGTCAGCAAGGCGACCACCTCGCGCTGCCGAGAGGTCAGCCACGGGCGGGGATCGTCGGAGATCGCCGCCGCTGCCGGAACCGACGTGGCGAGAGCCGTCGAGAAGAGACCGCGCGCGGCGTCGACGACGTCGGCGCGCGTGACGACGAGGGCCGACCGGTCGCCGTCGATCCGCGGACCTTCGATGACGACCGCACGCCGGTCGTAGATCTTGATCTGCACCGTCACGGTGGCGAACCGGGCGTACGGCAGGATCGGGCTCGTGGCCAGCGTCTTCGCCGTGTCACCCCACATGCCGTCCGGGTTGTAGAGGTCGATGCGCTCGACGCCCTCCTCGATCAGGCGCCGGTCGTAGTCGCCGAACTGCTCCAGGACGTCGGGCGTCATCATCGGCACGAGGCTCTCCATGACGCGCGGCCGGAACGCCATCAGCCGGGCCCGTACCTGGCCTACCGAGCGCCCCACCCAGCGGACACCCGCCGGCAACCGTCCTGACACACAGCGTTGCCGGACATCCTCTTCCAGGGCGATGAACTCACGGGTGGCGCGCAGCAGCTCAACGGTGTCCCCGCCCTCATCGCCCGGGTCGTCTGGGGCCACGTCTCGCGATCGTAATAACGGTGTCGCTCCCCGGCAAACAAGGACCTCCGGCGCAGGGAGCATCAATTCCGCGCCGGAGGCCCCGCCCGCCCACCGTGAATGTGGCTTGAGAACCGAGATTGGATGACGACGACGCATCGCACACGCGTGTCACCAAGCATCCTCGAAAGTGCCGGCCGCCTTCGGCAAGTCCGGACTGCAGGAACCTGCAACCGGGCGGGCTACTCCCCCGGCTCGTGTCCCGCATGGGCGTCGATGCGCTCGCGGACCCAGACGATGGCCGCGCGGGCCCGCGGACCGTCCGCGGACTGCAGTGCCATGACCTTGACGATTCGCCCGTCCGACGTGTCGACCACGGCCCAGGGCGCGCCGCGGCCCAGGTGGATGGCCACTGCCTCGGCCCACTCCAGGTCGTGGCGGCGGTAGCCGTTGGTGACGTGGAGGCCAGCGGCGTCGACGTCGAGTCGAGTACGAGCGATGCCGTACAGCACCGTCAGGGCGGCGAGCAGCACCAGCAGCAAGGTGACGACCTCGAGCGGGTTGAACGCCGAGCGGATGCGTCCCGGCAACGCGAACCACATGACGCCGACCATGACGACCAGGCAGCCGCCCGCGACGAGCGCCACCACCCGCGCACCGAGCGGTCGGAAGGTGCGCGAGGCGGCGTTCACCGGCTCGCCTCGCGGGCGCTCGTCGAGCCGGCGAGAAGTCGCAGCGTTGGATGGTTCACTCGCACGCTCGCTCACAGTCGACAGGCCACGATGTCGGTGACGAGCGTGCCGCGGGCGCCGAGGGCCCACAGTTGGTCCATGACCTGCTGCGCCTGGTCGCGGGGCACCATCGACCGCACGGCGACCCAGCCTTCGCGATGCAGCGGCGAGACCGTCGGAGACTCGATGCCGGGCGTCAGCGCGACCGCCTCTTCGACCTGCTCGAGCTGGATGTCGTAGTCCATCATCACGTAGCGGCGGGCGACCATGACGCCCTGCAGCCGCCGCTCGAAGATGTCGAACCCGTCCGGCGTGCCAGCGCCTTCGCGGGTCACCAAGACGGCCGCGGACTCGAGGATCGGCTCGCCGACCGTCTCGAGTCCGGCCTGGCGCAGCGTCGTACCCGTCGAGACGACGTCCGCGATCGCGTCCGCGACGCCGAGCCGTACAGCTGACTCGACCGCGCCGTCCAGGCGTACGACGGTCGCCTCGACACCCTTCGCCGCGAGGTGGTCCTCGACGACGCCGGCGTAGGACGTGGCGATCCGATGACCCGCGAGGTCGGCGACCGACTCGACCGCGCCCGGCGGCGCGCCGAAGCACATCGTGGACTCGCCGAACCCGAGCTCCATGACCTCCTCTGCACTCGCCCGGGAGTCGAGCAGCAGGTCACGTCCGGTGATCCCGACGTCGAGCGTGCCCTCCCCCACGTAGACCGCGATGTCACGCGGCCGCAGGTAGAAGAACTCGACGCCGTTCGACGGATCCTCCTGGGTGAGCGAGCGGTTGTCGCGGCGCTGGGCGTAGCCGGCCTCGCCGAGCAGCTCGGCGGCGGCGGTCGACAGGGAACCCTTGTTCGGCACGGCGATTCTCAGCATGCAGTGACTCTCTCAAAGGTGCGCGTAGACGTCGTCGGTGGTCAGTCCGCAGGCCAGCATGAGCACCTGCGCGTGGTAGAGCAGTTGGCTGATCTCCTCGGCCGCCCGCTCCGGCGATTCGTGCTCGGCGGCCATCCACGCCTCGGCGGCCTCCTCGAGGAGCTTCTTACCGATCGTGTGGACGCCGGCGTCGAGTGCCGCCACGGTCGCCGAACCGTCCGGCCGCTCTCGCGCCTTGGTGGCGAGCTCGGTGAACAGCTGGTCGAACGTCTTCATGGCGGCGTGCTTTCTCGTGCGGCGGCGACGGCAGCCTACCGACGCAGGCGGTCAGGTCGAGGGGCCGTCCAGGTGGCGAATGCGTCTCGGGTCCGGTCAGCCGGACGAGTGTTGGCGCAATTTCGCACCAACTCAGCCGAAGCCTGCGGTTTCGGGCCAACAGTCGGACTGAGGCCGGGCGGAGTTCGCTGGTCAGGTCGCGCTCTTACGCTGCGCCACGATCTCGCGGATCAGCTCGATCTCCTTCCCGCGAAGTGGCTCGTACTCGACGCCGAGCTCTCGAAGCACCTGACCGGCGATCCCGGTCGGTTCCTCGAGCAGGGCCAGGATGATGTGCTCGGTCCCGATGTAGTTGTGGCCCAGCTTGAGGGCTTCGCGCAGGGTCAGTTCGAGCACGCGCTTCGCGGCGGCGCCGAACGGGATGTGGCCCTCCGGCGAGGCCGTACCCGGGCTGAGTCGCGCCTCCACGCGCGCCCGTACGGTGGCGATCTCGAAGCCGAGTGCCTCGAGCGCCATCAGCGCGATCGCCTGGTCCTCGTCGGTGAGGCCGAGCAGCAGGTGCTCGGTGTCGACCGAGGCATGCCGCAGGCGGCGGGCGCTCTTCTCGGCGTTGAGGACGACCTGGCGGGCTCGTGCCGTGAAGCGCCCGAAGAGGTCCTTGTTCTCGAAGTCGGCCGCGTCGACCGGTCCGCGCGGCACGAACCGCTGCTGTGCCCCCTGCTTCGACACGCCGAGCACCTCGCCGATCAGAGCCCACGACACTCCCTCGCCGCGGGCCTGCCCGACAAAGTGGCCGACCAGATTGTCCGCCAGATCTCCCAGGTCGTCGGAGTACGCGACAGCGGCCCCGAGCCGCTCGATGGCGGATTCCCCCGGCGTACGCTGCTCGACCGCCGTGATGAGCTCGCCCAGAGTGGGACTGATGGTGGGTCGCTCGATCATGCGTCAACTGTAGATTGACGACTTCCGGACGTCAACTGCAGATTGACGCACCGACGCACTGGTCGGCTCAGTCCGCCGGGGCTGATGCGGCCCGGATGCGTCGCAGTGCCACGGCGGTCGCGATCGCGGCCTTCGCCGCCTCGCGGCCCTTGTCCTCGCGGGAGCCGGGCAGCCCGGACCGGTCGAGGGCCTGCTCCTCGTTGTCACACGTCAGGAGACCGAAGCCGACCGGGACGCCGGTGTCCAATGCCACGCGGGACAGTCCGTCGGTGGCCGCCTGGCAGACGTAGTCGAAATGGGGTGTGCCGCCCCGGATCACCACGCCGAGGGCGACGACCGCGTCGCAGCCGCCCTGGGCCAACCGCAGGGCGCCGACCGGCAGCTCAAACGAGCCCGGCACGCGTACGACGTCCGGATCGGTCACCTCCGCCTCGGACAGCGCCGCCAGCGCGCTGGTCAGCAGGCCGTCCATCACCGTCTGGTGCCACGACGCCGCGACGACTCCCACGCGCAGGCCGAGGCCGGACACGCCCGCCAGACGTGGTGCTCCCTCGCCGCTCATGCCTCACTCCTCATGGAACCTTGTCACTCCTCATGGGTTACGAGCCGTGCTGCGTGCGGATTCCCATGAGCTCATGGCAATCACCGGGGCATTCACTCGGACTCCGCCAGCAGATGGGGCAGGTCGTGGCCCATCCGCTCGGCCTTGGTGCGCAGGTAGCGCAGGTTGTCGCTGGTCGGTTCGATCGAGATCGGCAACCGCTCCTGGACCTCGATCCCGTACATCTGCAGCCCCTCGCGCTTGGCCGGGTTGTTGGTGAGCAGCCGCACCGACGAGACTCCGAGGTCGCCGAGGATCTGCGCCCCCGTGCCATAGTCACGCGCGTCCGCGGGGAAGCCGAGCTCGAGGTTGGCCTCGACCGTGTCGCGACCGCTGTCTTGCAGCTCGTACGCCCGGAGCTTGTCGAGCAGGCCGATGCCGCGGCCCTCGTGCCCCCGGAGGTAGACGATGACGCCGGCGCCCTGCTCAGTGATCGCGGCGAGCGCCGCCTGCAGCTGTGGCCCGCAGTCGCATCGCTGCGAGCCGAAGACGTCTCCGGTCAGGCACTCCGAGTGCAGCCGGGTCACGACGTCCGTGCCGTCGCCGATGTCGCCGTGGACGAGCGCGATGTGCTCGGTGTCGTCGACCAGGTTGCGGTAGCCGTATCCGGTGAACAGACCGAACTCGGTCGGCAGCCGGATCTCGGCGATCCGGACGATCTGACTCTCGTGGCGACGGCGGTAGCTGATCAGGTCGGCGATCGCGATCATCGCGAGGTCGTGTTCGTCGGCGAACTCCCGCAGCGCCGCGCCGCGCTTCATCGTGCCGTCGTCGTTGACGATCTCGCACAGCACGCCCGCCGGGGTCAGGCCGGCCAGCCGGGCCAGGTCGACCGCGGCCTCGGTGTGCCCGGGACGGGTCAGGACGCCGCCCTCGCGGTAGCGCAGCGGGAAGACGTGACCGGGCTGGACGATCTCGTACGGCTCGGTCGCCGAGTCGACCAGGACCCGCACCGTACGCGCTCGATCAGCCGCCGAGATGCCGGTCGTGACGCCGTCGCGGGCGTCGACCGAGACGGTAAACGCGGTGCGCATCCGCTCCCGGTTGTGCGGCGCCATCAAGGGGATGCCGAGCCGGTCGAGGACGTCGCCGGTCACCGGCGCGCAGATGACGCCGCTGGTCCAGCGGATCATGAACGTCATCAGCTCGGGAGTCGTCTTGCTGGCGGCGAAGATCAGGTCGCCTTCGTTCTCCCGATCCTCGTCGTCGACGACCACGACGACCTTGCCGGCGGCGATGTCGTCGATGGCGCGTTCGATGCTGTCGAGCCGGAGCGTCATGGCGCCGGCTCCAGTGCCGTGTCGGGTCTGGCCGCCTGCCGTTCGACCCGCCACCAGGTCGCGAAGCCGACGAGGCAGAACACGCCGTAGAACGCATAGAGGACGGCCGACGGATAGAACCCGGCATCGATCAGGGTCGGTACGCCGACCGCGTCGACCGCGATCCAGATCAGCCAGAACTCGACCCAGCCGCGGGCCATGCCGTACGTCGCGAGGATGCTGCCGGTGAGGATCCAGGCCTCGGTGAGCCGCCCGTACGACCCGATGATGCCGAACAGCCACCAGAACAAGGCGGTGCCGAGGGCGTACAGGATCACGAGCTGTGCCCGCTCACCCCACGTCGCCCACCGCGGCCGGATGGCCCGGCCGTCGGCGACGTCGCCACTGAGCTGCGACTGCCGCCAGCGGTACCAGCCCCACAGCGAGACGGCGACGAAGAAGATCTGCCGGCCGGCCTGGCCCCACAGCGTCTTGTCCTGCGGCGTGTCGAACACGGCGCCCATGAAGACCGTGAAGAGCAGGACGTTGCCGATGATGCCGACCGGCCAGGCCCACACCCGGCGCCGCATCCCGCCGAGCGCCGACGCCAGGCCGAAGCCGTTGCCGACGATCTCGCGCCAGAGGATGGCCTGGTCGCCGATGTGCAGTTCGGCGGTGAACAGCCAGTTGAAGGGATCCATGTTCAGGCCTCCACCCGATCGTCCTGGCCGGCCGCTTCTGGTGCGGCGCCGGCGGTGAGCAGCCGCTCGACGTACTTGGCGAGGACGTCGACCTCGAGGTTGACGAGCGTGCCGAGCGCGGCGACGCCGAGGGTCGTCTCGGCGAGCGTCGTCGGGATCAGCGCCACGGTGAACCACGCCGGGTCGTCGTGAACCTCGACGACCGTGAGGGACGTGCCGTCGACCGCGATCGAGCCCTTCGCAGCGACGTACCGGACCAGCTCGGCCGGCAGTTCGATCCGTACGACCTCCCAGCGGTCGCCCGGCCGCCGCTCGACGACGACGCCGGTGCCGTCGACGTGGCCCTGGACGAGATGGCCGCCGAGCCGAGCGTCCGCCCGGACGGCCCGCTCGAGATTGACCGGGCTACCGGGACGGAGCTGTCCGAGCGACGTCTTGTCGAGGCTCTCGCGCATCACGTCGACGGTGAACGTCTCCTCGTCGCGGTCGGTGACGGTCAGACAGCAGCCGTTGACCGAGATCGAGTCGCCGTGGGCGGCGTCCGCGACGACGCGTGGCCCGCGGACCGTCAGTCGGGCGCCGTCGCCGGACTCGTCCAGGGCGACCACTCCCCCGACTTCTTCGACGATGCCGGTGAACATGTCAGGGTGCCTCCTGCGATGGGCGAGCGATGATGCGGACGTCTGGCCCGATCCGGGTGACGTCGCGAAGGGTGAACCGCCGGATGTCGGCGATCGTGTTGATCCCGGCCTGCTCGACAGCGGCCGATCCGGCGCCGAGCAGCGCGGGTGCGACATAGCCGACGACCTCGTCGACCGCCCCGGCGGCGACGAAGGCGCCGGCCAGTCGGGGGCCGCCTTCGAGCCAGGCGTGCCGTACCTCGAGATCGTGCAGGGCGACGAGTGCCGCGTCGATGTCGTGGGTACGGATCTGGATCGTCGGCGCCGTGTCGTCCCAGATCCGGGCCGCGTCGGGGATCTCACGGCTGCCGACGACGACGCGCATCGGCTGGCTCTCGTACGGCGTGGGCTCGCCGGCGTCGTCACGTACGGTCAGCCGCGGATCGTCGGCGAGTACGGTGCCGCTGCCGACGACGACCGCGTCCGCGTCGGCCCGGCGGCGATTGGCGTCGCGGCGTGACTCGGGCGAAGTGATCCAGGCGCTCGTCCCGTCGGCCGCGGCGCTCCGACCGTCGAGGCTCGCGGCGTATTTCCACGTGACGTAGGGCCGGCCGCGGGCGATGGCGATCAGCCACCGCTCGTTGATCGCGTACGCCTCCTCGGCGAGCACGCCACCCTCGACGTCGAGGCCGGCCGTACGCAGCGTCGCCGCGCCTCCGGCGGCCAGCGGATTCGGGTCGTCGACGGCGTAGACGACGCGGGCGACTCCGGCGGCGATCAGGGCGGCGGTGCACGGGCCGGTGCGCCCGTCGTGATGGCACGGCTCCAAGGTCACGACTGCGGTCGCGCCCTCGGCGGCGGCGCCGGCGCGGTCGAGGGCGTCGGCCTCCGCATGGGGCGTGCCGACGCCGCGATGGTGACCGGCGGCGATGAGGGCGCCGGTGGGGTCGAGCAGGACGCATCCGACGCGGGGGTTGGGCGAGACCCGCTGCGAGGGCGTCCGGGCAGCGTCGAGCGCCTGCCGCATCGCGGCGAGCTCGCGCTGGCTGGCCATCGCGACTCTCCCGTCCGTCCGAGCGGACTCCGGGGTCGCGTCACCGGCGGTCGCGCACCGGTGCCGAGGGACCGGCAGGCCGCGACCGCCGCGTGCTGCCTCCCATCCGGACTTTCACCGTCGGTCCCGGAGTTTCACCGGGTCAACCGGCGCAGCTGGTGCTGCGCCGGGTCGCGGACTGTCACCGCCGGCTCGGATTTTCACCGACCCCGGAGCACGCGTGTGTGGCTCCGAGGCGAGTATTTCACGTCGGCAAGACGACGGCGGAGTGAGCTGGGACTCATCGCCCGCTCACGCCGAGGTTGCGCGGCTTGCTCACGTGGGCGGGAAGACGCGCAAGGTCGGCGCGAAGGGGCGGACTAGACGGTCTCGGCGGCGGCGCGCAACTGCGTCACGACGGTGTCCGGCTCGTCCGCTGTGAAGACGGCCGACCCCGCGACGAAGACGTCGGCGCCCGCCTCGGCACAGCGTTCGATGGTGTCCGCGGAGATGCCGCCGTCGACCTGGAGCCAGAGGTCGCCGCCGCGCTTGTCGATCAGCTGCCGGGCCCGGCGCACCTTCGGCAGGCACAGGTCGAGGAACTGCTGGCCGCCGAAGCCGGGCTCCACGGTCATGACGAGGACCATGTCGATCTCGGGAAGCATGTCCTCGTACGGCTCGATCGGCGTCGCCGGCCGCAGCGCGAGACCGGCGCGGGCGCCGTGCGACCGGAGTTCGCGGGCCAGTCGTACCGGCGCGTCGGCGGCCTCGACGTGGAACGTCACACTGTCCGCTCCGGCCTCGACGTATCCGGGAGCCCATCGGTCCGGATCATCGATCATCAGGTGGACGTCGAGCGGCTGCCGGGCCGCCTTGGCAAGGGACTCGACGACTGGCAGGCCGATCGTCAGGTTGGGGACGAAGTGGTTGTCCATCACGTCGACGTGGATCCAGTCGGCGCTCGGCACGGCGGCGGACGCGGCCGCGAGGTTGGCGAAGTCGGCCGACAGGAGGCTCGGCGAGATCTGGATGCCCATCGACGCGGAGTCTAGCCAGCGCGCACTCCGGTCGCCGCGCTCGAGGTCACCCCGAGGCGCCTGACCCCGGATTGCGGGATGGTGGCGGTTTGGGCGCCCGGCCAGACCGCCGCCGTCCCGCAATCGCGGTCTGGGCGAGCGCGGTCAGCGGCTGCGCCGGAGCAGGGCGAGGAACATGGCGTCGGTGTCGTGGCGGTGTGGCCACAGCTGCAGCCACGGTTCGTCCTGACCGGGTACGTCGGGCAGCACCTGCCGGGCGTCGAGCAGCTCCACGTCGGATCGCGCCAGTCGCGCGGTCACGATCTCGCGGGTCTCCGCCAGGTGCGGCGAGCAGGTCGCGTAGGCGACGATCGCACCGGGCCGGGCCGACTCCACCGTTGCGTCGAGCAGCCGCGCCTGCAGGTCGTTGAGTGGCCCGAGGTCGGTCGGCTGCCGCCGCCAGCGTGCCTCGGGCCGCCGACGAAGCGCGCCGAGCCCGGTGCACGGCGCGTCGAGCAGCACCCGGTCATACCCGCCTCGACGCCACGCCGGCGCCGTGCCGTCGGCCACGATCACCCGCGCCGACGACACGCCCTCGACGGCCCGGGCGACGAGCCGCGCCCGATGCGGCTGCCGATCGCTCGCGAGCAGCAGCCCGTCCTGCTCCCCCACGAGACCCGCCAACAGGGCCGCCTTGCCACCCGGACCGGCGCACAGGTCGAGCCAACGCGCGTCCGCACCGTCGAGCGACGCATGCGCCAGCGCCACGGCGACGAGCTGCGAGCCCTCGTCCTGGACACCGGCACGTCCCTCGCGTACGGCGGGAATCTCGGCCGGATTGCCCCTGGCGAGGCGGACCGCGTACGGCGACCACCGCCCACGCGACGCGCCGTCGACGCGGAGCAGCTCGTCGGTGGTCGAACGGCCCGGCCGGGCCGCCAGGGTGACCGCGGGCGGTTCGTTGTCGGCGGCGAGCAGCCGTTCGGTCTCGTCGACGTCGCGGCCGAGGGCCTCGTGCAGGGCGCCGACGATCCATCGGGGATGGCTGTGCCGGACCGCCAGGTGGCCGAGTGGGTCGTCGGCCCGATCGGGTGCGACCTGCGCGATCCAGCCGTCGAGGTCGGTGCTCGCGACTCGGCGCAGCACCGCGTTGACGAAGCCCGCCGGACGCCGGCCGACGCGGGCCCGGACCAGGTCGACGCTGGTCGATACGGCGGCGTGCGAGGGAACCCGCATCGACAGCAGCTGATGGCACCCGAGGCGCAGGATGTCGAGAACGAGCGGATCGACGTCGGCCAGCGGCCGACTCACCAGGTGGGCGATGACGGCGTCGTAGAGGCCGTGCATCCGGAGCGTTCCTGACGCGAGCTCGGTCGCGAACGCCGCGTCCCGGCCCGAGATCCCGCGCTCGGCGAGCAGCGCCGGCAGCAGCAGGTTGACGTAGGCGTCGCGCTCTCGTACCGCAGCCAGCACGTCGAGGGCGACGGAACGAGCCGGGTCGATCTCAGCTCTCGTCGGCGCCAAGGCGGACCCGACCCTCCAGCCGCGCGCCGCGCACCCAGGCGGCGGCTTCCATCGCGCGCTTGCCGGGCGGCTGCACGTCGCCGAGTGCGACCCCGTGCGTGGCGGTGCCGACGTACGCGTAGTCGCGACCGACGTCGAGCTCGCCCGGCGCGAGCCCGACGACGTCGGGAAGCAGCCGTACCGGCCCGATCTTCAGCCGACTGCCGTCGAGCGTCGTCCAGGCGCCTGGAGACGGGGTGCACGCCCGGATTCGGCGATCGACCGCGAAGGCCGGCTCCATCCACCGGATGCGGGCGTCGTCGGTCGTGATCTTCGGCGCGTACGAGATGCCGTCACCGGGCTGTGGCTGAGCCTCGAGATCACCGAGTTCGAGATGGTCGATCGTGTCGACGAGCAACGGCGCGCCGGCGACCGCCAGCCGGTCGAGCAACTCGCCGGCCGTGTCGGTCGGGCGGATCGCCTCCGTCACGGTCCCGAAGGTCGGACCGGCGTCGAGCTCCTTGACAATCCGGAAGGTCGTCGCGCCGGTCACTGCGTCGCCGGCGAGCAGCGCGTGCTGTGCAGGCGCCGCGCCGCGCCAGGCCGGCAGCAGCGAGAAGTGCAGATTGACCCACCCATGCGCCGCGATGTCGAGCACGTCCTTCGGGAGCAGTGCGCCGTAGGCGACGACCGGGCAGCAGTCCGGGGCGAGCTCACGCAGCTGCTCGACGAAGTCGGGCTCGCTCGGTCGCGCCGGCGTCAGCACCGGCACGCCCAGCTCGGCTCCCCGGACCGCGACCGGCGACGGCCGTGGGCGCCGGCCGCGTCCCGACCGCGACTCCGGACGGGTCACGACGGCGACGACCTCGTGCCGACTGGCGACCAGCGTCTCGAGCGACGGCAGCGCGACGTCCGGCGTACCGGCGAAGACCAACCGCACCGGTCACATTCCCTTGCCGAACATGGGATGCGGCGAGACCTTCACGGTCGGTGCCGGAGCGCCGGACCACTCGGCCTCCCGGATCGCGCGCATCGCGGCCTTGCGCGTCGCGCGATCGAGCCGGTCGACGAACAGGATGCCGTCGAGATGGTCGGTCTCGTGCTGCAGTGCCCGGGCCAGCAGGTCCGACCCCTCGATGGTGACGGGGTCACCGTACAAGTTGAAGCCCTTGGCGACGGTCCGCAGGGCCCGTAGGCATTCGAACGTCAGGTCAGGGATCGACAGGCAGCCCTCGGGACCGAGCTGGGTCTCGTCGGACAGGTCGAGCTCCGGATTGACCAGATGGCCGACGTCGCCGTCGACGTTGTAGGTGAACACGCGAAGCCCGACTCCCAACTGCGGCGCGGCCAGACCGGATCCGGGTGCGTCGAGCATCGTGTCGGTCAGGTCAGCGACCAGGGCGCGCAACTCGGCGTCGAAGTCGGTCACCGGAGCCGCCTTGGTACGCAGCAAGGGGTCACCGAACAGTCGAATCGGGCGAATGGCCATGGGGCGTGGGCTCCTGTCGAAGGGCAGCCGTGGGGGTGGCGGCGAGCGGGACTGCGATCGGCCCGCGGGGCCAGTGTAGGGAGGCCACTGTAGGAAGGTCAGTCCAGCTCATAGGGGTCGATCCGGATCCGCAAGACCGGCGCCTTGCGCGCACTGCGCTGGGATTGGATGCGCTGCAGCGTCGACGACAGCGCCGATCCGAGTCGGCGCGGGACCCGGATCACCAGGCGCACATCGTCGTCGTCGGTAGGCACGGGTCCCAGCACCTCGCTCGGGTCCGGCCACGACTCGGCAGGCAGCGGCGCTACCTCGTCCGGGGGGCCGGTCACGGTCGCGAGCCGGACCGCCGGTGGCAACCGGGCCGACCGGCGCTCGGCCAGCTCCCTCGCGGCGAAGCCGATCGGATCGGACCGCACGAGCGCCTGGACCGGCGGCGCCGAGGGTGACCCGACCAGGACCACCCGACCGCCGTCGGCGGCAGAGCGCACCAGCGCGACGACATGGGACCAGCGCCGGACCGCCTCCTCGCCGGTGCGCAAGTCGGCACGGGTCAGCACGAGTGATGCGTCGAGGATGAGCGCCGCGGCGTAGCCGCCGTCGGCCACCGGCTCAGCACCCGGAGTCGCGACGATCACCTGCGGCCGGTCGTCGATCCGGTCGAGCACCCGGTCGCCCGACGAGGTCCGGACCGGGACACCGGTCGCGGCGCGGCCGATCTCCTCGGCGGTCCGGCGCTCGCCGATCACGGGGGCGCGCAGGTCGGTGCCACCGCACTCGGCGCAGACCCAGTCGGCGGCGACCGTGCCGCACCAGCGACAGGCCGGCGCGGCCGCCGACTCCGGCTGCGCCAGCGGCCCCTGGCAGGTGGCGCAGCGCGCGGGCGCATGACAGGTGCGACAGGCCAAGGCGGGTCGGTAGCCGCTGCGAGGCACGCTGACCAGCACCGGGCCGGCCGGGGCGCTCTCGCGCAGGACGGTCTGGGCCTCGTGTGGGAGTCGAGCGCCCCGGCCGGCGGGATCGCGCCCCGGCGCGCTCGGCGAGGCACCGGCGACCACGATCCTGGGACCGGCGCGCCGCCGCCGATCGGAGTCGGCCGCGATGTCGGCGCACCATCCGGACTCCACGAGCGCCTGCGCCTCGACCGACCGGGCCGGGCTCGCGAGCAGCACGGCGGCGTCCGCCTCGAGCGCCCTGGTGAGCAGGATCTCGCGGGCGTGGGGGTAGGGCGCTCGCGGCTCGGCATGCAGGTCGTCGCCGTCGTCCCAGACCGCCACGAGGCCGACGTCGTGCACCGGCGCGAACGCCGCGGCTCGATTGCCGATCGCCACCGCGACGTCGCCTCGGGCCAGGGCAAGGAAGGCGCGGTAGCGCGCCTGCGGCCCGAGTGCGGCGGTGAGGACGACATGGCGGTCGGGGCCGCCGAGCACGGTCGCCAACGCGGCGTCGAGGCGGTCGACGTCACGTACATCGGGCAGGCACACGACCGCGCCGCGTCCCGAGTGCAGCGTCGCGAGGACCGCTTCGGCGAGCAGCGTCGGCCAGTCGGCGCCGGGCAGTGTCGGCACGCAGGCCCGTGGACTGGCGCCGGAGGCGAGCGGGTCGAGCAGGCGGGCGGTCCCGTCGTGGGACTCCCACGGCGTGCCGTCCACGATCGGCAGCGACCCCGTTGTGGGCAGATCCCGCTCGGTCTTCTCCTCGCGAGCATGTCGAGGCGGGACGGCGAGCCGAGCGACATCGGCGAACGTGCCGGCGTAGCGGTCGGCGATGGTGCGACACAGCCGGGCGATGTCAGGACGCAACACGACCTCGGACGAGACGACCCGCTCGAGACGACCGAGCCGGCCGGCGTGGTCCGACGTCTCGACCCGATCGAGCAGCAGGCCGTCCAGCAGCTGACCGGCGAACCGCACCCGTACCCGGCAGCCGGGCCGGGCCGACTCGTCCTGCTCCTGTGTGACGAGGTAGTCGAACGGCCGATCCAGGTGCGCCAGCGGCAGGTCGACCGCCACGCGAGCGATCGGCAACTGCTCGGCCGCGGCCGGAGTGCGCTTCGGGCGCTGCTTGCGCACCGCGTCGCGCACCAGGGCCAGTTGCTCCGCCCCACCCGGATCGGTCTCGTCCACGCCTTGGTTTCTACCAGCCGATTCAGACGCCTGGGCGCTCGTCCACAGGCTCTTCGGCGATCAGTCCACGCTTCGCGAGGTGCGCCCGAAGCTCCGTGACGCCGGTGAACCGTACGGCGTCGATCCCGACGGCACGGGCAGCGTCGACGTTGGCGGCGACGTCGTCGGTGAAGAACGTCCGCGCCGGGTCCAACCCGTGGCGTTCGAGCAGGATCCGGTAGATCCGTTCGTCGGGCTTGGCGACCCGCTCCTCCCCCGACACGACGACGCCGTCGAACTCGTCCAACACGTCGATGTGCTCACGAGTGAGCACCCACTTCTCGGCGGAGTAGTTGGTCAGCGCGTAGACCGGGACGCCGTTGCGGCGCAGCTCGCGTACGACTGCGACGACCTCGGCGTCGACGCCGCCGATCGTCTCGATCCAGCGTTCGTCGTAGGTGCGAATCCAGGACTCGTGCTCCGGATGGCGGCCGATCGCCTCGGCGGCGGCGTCGGCCCAGGAACGCCCTTTGTCCTGTCTCAGGTTCCACGCCGGTGAGCACACCTCACGAAGGAACCACTCCCGGGTGTCCTCGTCGGCGATGACCTCGCGGAACAGGTGCCTCGGATCCCAGTCGAGCAGGACGCCGCCGATGTCGAAGACGACCGCGCAGTCCCTGGGAGGACCGAAATTGCGCGACACGCCAGGCGTGTTTCGCAAGATCGCTTCTCTCACGGGTGCGCGTCCGACGGTGTCACGCCCCGGCGGCCGCCCGCAGCGCGTCGGCGCGGTCGGTGCCCTCCCAGGTGAACGCGGGCAGCTCGCGACCGAAGTGCCCGTAGGCCGCGGTCGGCGCGTAGATCGGCCGCAGCAGGTCGAGATCGCGGATCAGCGCCGCCGGCCGGAGGTCGAACACCTCACGTACTGCGGACGCGATCTGCCCGGCCGGCACGGTCTCGGTGCCGAAGCAGTCGACATAGAAGCCGACCGGCTGCGCCTTGCCGATCGCGTATGCCACCTGCACCTCGCAACGGCGGGCGAGACCGGCGGCCACGACGTTCTTGGCGACCCATCGCATGCCGTAGGACGCGGAACGGTCGACCTTGCTCGGGTCCTTGCCGCTGAACGCGCCGCCGCCGTGGCGAGCCATGCCGCCGTAGGTGTCGATGATGATCTTGCGGCCGGTGAGCCCGGCGTCGCCCATCGGCCCGCCGATCTCGAACCGGCCGGTCGGGTTCACCAGCAGCCGGTAGCCACTGTGGTCGATATCGAACCTGTCGAGGACGGCGTCGACGACGTGCTTGCGTACGTCCGGCGTCAGCATCGCGTCGAGGTCGATGTCCGACGCGTGCTGGGTGGACACCACCACCGTGTCGACGCTCGCCGGTCGATCGCCTTCGTAGTCGATGGTGACCTGGGTCTTGGCGTCCGGCCGGAGGTAGGCCATCGTGCCGTCCCGGCGTACGTCGGCGAGGCGCTGGGCGAGCCGGTGGGCGATCGTGATCGGGAGCGGCATCAGCTCCGGCGTCTCGTCGCAGGCGAAGCCGAACATCAGGCCCTGGTCGCCCGCGCCCTGCCGGTCGAGCGGGTCGGTCGACTGCTCGGAACGCTCCTCGTAGGCGTCGTCGACCCCCTGCGCGATATCCGGCGACTGCGCGTCGAGCGACAACTGCACGCCGCAGGAGTTGCCGTCGAAGCCCTTCTTCGACGAGTCGTAGCCGATCTCGACGATCCGCTCGCGCACGATGGTCGGGATATCGGCGTACGCCTCGGTCGTCACCTCGCCGGCGACGACGACCAGACCGGTGGTGACCAGCGTTTCGATAGCGACCCGACTGTGCGGATCCTCCCTGAGTAAGGCGTCGAGGACGCTGTCGCTGATCTGGTCGGCGATCTTGTCCGGATGCCCCTCGGTCACGGACTCGGAGGTGAACAGTCGGCTCACATTGCTCCCAATCTGTTGGGGGTTTCGCCCCAGCCTAACCGGACTGGCCGCCGCCGACCTCCGTGTCACCTGTCGAGACCGCCGGGCCCCTCTTCGCGCCGAGATTGCGCGTCTGCCCACCCAGGTCGTTCTGAGGCTGGTGGAAGGTGCCTTCTGTGGGGAAGACGCGCAATCTCGGTGGGAAGGGTTTGGGGCTCAGGCGAGGCGGCGGGTGACCAGGTCCCAGACGGCGTCGGCGATGTCCTCCTTCGGACCCTGCGGGACCGGCGTGGTCGACCCGTCGGCGCCCAGGATGACCGCCTCGCTGACCGGCTGGCCGAAGACCTTGCCGGCGCTGACGTCGTTGACCACCAGGAAGTCGCAACCCTTGCGGGCGAGCTTCTCGTGCCCGTGCTCGGCGACACTGCCCGCGGCGTCGCCCGTCTCGGCGGCGAACCCGACGATGATCGGTTCCTTGCCGCTGCGGCTGGCGACCAGCTCGGCGAGGATGTCGGGGTTTTGGGTGAGTTCGATGCTCGGCGCCGAGCCGTCGCCGGCCCGTTTGATCTTCACGTCGCTCGGGTGCACCGGCCGGAAGTCGGCAGGGGCTGCCGCCATCACGACCGCATCCGCCTCCAGCGACACGCTGAGCATCTGCTCGCGAAGCTCGGCGGTCGTGTCCACGCGTACGACGTCGACGCCGGCGGGCGGTGGCTGCGACACGTTGGCGACGACGACCGTGACCCGGGCGCCGCGGGCGAGCGCTGTACTCGCGAGCGCGAATCCCTGCCGGCCCGACGAGCGATTACCGAGGAAGCGCACGGGGTCGAGATACTCCCGGGTGCCGCCGGCCGAGATGACGACGTGCCGCCCGGTCAGATCGGGCTCGAGACCGTCGACGCCGCGGCGCAGCAAGACCCGTAGCTGTTCGAGAATCTGGGCAGGCTCCGGCAGCCGGCCCTTGCCGGTGTCGGCGCCGGTGAGCCGGCCGACATCGGGCTCCATGACGATGGCGCCCCGCTCGCGCAGGGTCGCCACGTTGTCGGCAGTCGCCGGATGCTCCCACATCTCCGTGTGCATCGCGGGCACGAAGACGATCGGGCAACGCGCGGTCAGGAGCGTGTTGGTCAGCAGGTCGTCGGCGATGCCGTGCGCGGCCTTGGCCAGCAGGTTGGCCGTCGCCGGTGCGACGACGACGAGGTCGGCCTGCCGGCCCAGCTGCACGTGCGGCACCTCGTGGGCGTCGTCGAACACTCCGGCGTGGACGGGATGGCCGGACAGCGCCTCCCAGGTCGCCGCGCCGACGAACGTCAGCGCCGAGTCGGTCGGGACGACGCGGACGTCGTGACCGGACTCGGTGAGCCCGCGAAGAACCTCGCAGACCTTGTAGGCGGCGATGCCGCCACCGACGCCGAGAACCACCCGGAGCCGGCGCGGCGGCGTCGAGCCGCCCTCCGGCGACGGGGCTTCCGTCGGCGTGGTCATGACGACCTGGCTAGGACGTCTCTCCCTGCGCCGTCGGCTCGCCCTCGCCCTCGACGATGTCCTCGACGGTCAGGAGGTCGGACTCGATCTCGCGCAGCGCGATGGACAGCGGCTTCTCCTGTACGTGAGTGTCGACGAGCGGCCCGACGTACTCGAGAAGGCCCTCGCCCAGCTGCGAGTAGTACGCGTTGATCTGCCGAGCCCGCTTGGCACCGTAGAGAACCAGCTTGTACTTCGAGTCGGTCTTGGTGAGCAGGTCGTCGATGGGCGGGTTGGTGATCCCCTCGGCAGCGGTTCCGGACACAGGTAAGCCTCAATCAGTGTGGTGGGTCGGATGATCGGTCTCCGATCGCAACAAGGCTATCAACTCCTCGCACGCCTGCTCGACTTCGCGGTTGACGATGGTCACATCGAACTCCGACTCGGCGGCCAGCTCCCCGCGTGCCGTTTCGAGTCGCCGCTCCCGTTCGGCGGCGTCCTCGGTGCCACGCCCGATCTGCCGGCGTACGAGCTCGTCCCAGCTCGGCGGGGCCAGGAACACGTACAACGCGTCCGGCATGGTCTCGCGGATCTGGCGAGCGCCCTGCAGGTCGATCTCGAGCAGCGCCTGCCGGCCGTCGGCCAGTGCATCGAGGACCGGCTGCCGTGGGGTTCCGTAGCGCGCGGCGCCGTGGATGAGGGCCCACTCCAGCAGGTCGCCGGCCGCGATCATCTCGTCGAAACGCGCATCGTCGACGAAATGGTAGTGGACGCCGTCGATCTCCCCCGGCCGCGGACGCCGCGTCGTGACCGAGACCGAAAGCCACACCTCGGGATGGTTCTCGCGCACCCGGGCGGCCACGGTCCCCTTGCCGACCGCTGTCGGACCGGCCAGCACCACCAGCCGGGATCGGCCCGGCTCAGCCTTGGTCGGCGAACTCACGCTCGAGCGCGGAGATCTGATTCACTCCTAGGCCACGCACGCGGCGGGTCTCGGCGATGCCGATGCGCTCCATGAGCTGTTTGGCGCGCACCTTGCCGAGCCCTGGCATGGACTGCAGAAGATCGAGGACCTTCATCTTGCCGATGACCTCGTTGCGCTGGCCCTCGCTGAGAACGTCGTGCAAGGAGGCGCCCGAGTGCTTGAGCCGGTTCTTGACCTCGGCTCGCTCACGCCGCGCGGCAGCGGCCTTCTCCAGTGCTGCTTGGCGCTGTTCGGGAGTAAGGGGCGGAAGAGCCACGGGGTCACCTCGAGGTCACGGCGGATGAGATCGACTACGCACCAGGAAACTAGCGATGGTTGGCCATGTAGGGCAAACGATCTGGACGGTTGACGAGTGAACTCGTCACCCGAACCGCAGTGGTGACCGGTTTAGGGTTTTCGAACCATTTAGTGAGCGGGCATCCGCGCGACGGGTGGAGGCAGGCGAAAGGGGCCGCGGCGAGCGATCGCCGCGCCCCTTCGTCCAGCCGGGGCTCAGTTGTCGCAGTTGTCGTTGCCCCACGCCTCGATGTTCGACTGCGCCTCCTGGAGGGCGGCCTGGTCGGCCGACGCCGGGTCGGCCATGCCGTCGGCCAGCACCTGGAAGTCGTCCGCGATCTCGTCCGGCGCGGAGTCGGCGAGCTCTTGAATCGTGTCGCCCGAGGCGTTGGAGGCGATGTCCTCGGCCTCACCGCAGAAGTCGTCCTCGCCTCCACAACCGACCAGCGCGGCTGCGCTGGTCGCCACCGAGGCAGCGAAGGCTGCGTACTTCTTCATTCTGGTGTTCTCCTTGTCATTGCATGCGGGCGTTTCGAGTCGCCAACTCTGACACAGCGACGGCTCACCAAAGCTTCGGCGCGACGTCCCGCCGGCACCGTTGCGACCCGAAATCTCGTGATGACGAGTTGACCCGTGGTTCACGGCCGGTTGCCACGGCGTGGCGCCGAAGGTCGCCACCGGCTCCGGTGCCGCTCAGGAGGTCAGGCTGTCGGCGATCTTGGCCGCCGCTTCGCGCAACCCGACCGGGTCCGGCCCGGCGGCGAGGACCGCGCGTGAGGTGGTCGGTACGACGTTCGGCAGGGCGGATCCGAACACGCGACGCAGGTCGTCCACCGTGCCGCCCTGCGCGCCGAAGCCGGGCGCCAGCAACGGCCCGTTGATCGCGAGATCCTCGTCGGTCTGGCCGATCGTGGCGCCGACGACCGCGCCGATCGAACCCATCGGCTCGACGCCCGCGTTGAGATCGGCGACGTGGCGCAGCATCGTGCCGGCGACCGTCTGGCCGTCCTGGCTGGCCTGCTGTACTTCGGGTCCCTCGGGGTTGGACGACAAGATCACGACGAAGACGCCACGGTCGTGCTCCAGCGCCGTCGTGACGAACGGGCGCAGGGCGCCGAAGCCGAGGTAGGGATGCACGGTGATCGCGTCCGCTGCGAGCGGCGACGTCGGCCCGAGATAGGCGTCGGCGTAGGCGCCGACGGTGGAGCCGATGTCGCCGCGCTTCACGTCGAGGAGGACGAGAGCGCCGTACTCGCGCGCGGCCTCGATGGCCCGCTCGAGTACGGCGACGCCGGCCGAGCCGTGCCGCTCGAAGAACGCCGACTGCGGTTTGACGACCGCGATCCGGTCGGCCAGCGCGTCGACGATCGTCATCGCGAACTGTTCGAGGCCGTACGCGGTGTCCGGCAGCCCCCATGCCTCGAGCAACGACACATGCGGATCGAGCCCGACGCACAACGGCCCACGGGTGTCCATCGCGGTGCGCAGTCGAGCGCCAAAAGCGTCGGTCATGCGTCGACCCCAGGTCGATGGGCGAGACCGACGGCCTCGGCCGCCGATCCGAGGCCTCGGTCGGCAAGCTCGGTGGCGAGCTCCGATACGACGCGCATCGGCGCTGACGGGTCGTGGAAGATCACCGTGCCGACCTGGATGGCGGTCGCGCCGGCGAGCAGGAACTCCAGGGCGTCGAATCCGGTCCGGATGCCGCCGATGCCGATGATCGGCACGTCGGGCATCGCGGCATGGACCTGCCAGACACAGCGCAGTGCCACGGGGCGTACGGCGGGACCCGACAGACCACCCGTCACCCCGCCGAGCACCGGTCGGAGCGTGTCGGGATCGATCGCGATGCCGAGCAGGGTGTTGATCATCGACAGGCCGCTGGCGCCGGCGGCCATGACCGACTCGGCGATCGTCACGATGTCGGTGACGTCGGGCGAGAGCTTGGCGAACACCGGGATCTCCGCCGGCACCTCACGGCGCACCGCCGCCACGACACCGGCGGCCGGACCCGGATCGCAGGCGAAGACCAGACCGCGATTCTCGACGTTCGGGCACGAGATGTTGACCTCGACCGCCGCGACTCCAGCGCTGCTGCCGACCCGGCGGGCGAGCTCGGCGTACTCCCCCACGGTCGAGCCGGCGATCGACACGACGGGACGGGCCCCCCGGCGCACCAGCCACGGCAGATCGTCGGCGAGGAAGGCGTCGATGCCGGGGCCTTGCAGACCGATCGAGTTGAGCATCCCCGACGGCGTCTCGGCCATCCGAGGCGTCGGCCGACCGGACCGCGCGTCGCGCATGATCGACTTGGTGACGAACGCCCCGAGCTCGCCGACGTCGAAGAACTGGTCGAGCTCGCGGCCCGCGGCGGCGCAGCCGGACGCGGTCATCACCGGGTTGGGCAGCGCGACGCCGGCCAGATCGGTCGTGAGGTCGATGTCGCTCATCAGCGGCCCAGACTTTCGCGTCGAGATTGCGCGAGATGTGTGCTCATCAGTGGCCGCCTCCGACCGGAGCGCCCACGGTGTCCTCGGGGATCGTGTCGACGGCGCCCCACCGGACCCGGTCGCCCTCGAACACGGGTCCGTCGACGCAGGAGCGCATCATGCGGGTACGGCCGTCGTCGCCGACCACGGGCAGCACGCAGGTCATGCACACCCCGACCCCACACGCCATCGCCTCTTCGACGGCACACTGGCTCGGAACCTCGTGGCGCTCGGCGACGGCCGCGACCGCACGGAGCATCCCCATCGGCCCGCAGGCGTAGAACGCGCGAGCGCCGGTGCGCGAGACGAGATCCGGCAGAACGTCGGTGACGAGGCCGCGTACGCCGCTCGAGCCGTCCTCGGTCGTCACGGTCACGGAGTCCGCGACCCGCTTCGCCTCGTCGACGCCGAACAGCCGCGGCTCGCTGGCCGCGCCGAGCACCATGTGGACGGCACACCCACGCTCGCGAAGCCGCTCCGCCAGGCCGAACATCGGCGCACTGCCGTAGCCGCCCGCGATCAGCAGGCACGGCGCCGGCTGCTCGGGAAGCGCGAAGGGCCGGCCCAGCGGGCCGACCGTGTCGACCGGGTCTCCCGGCCGGAGACCGGCGAGCCATGCGGTGCCCTTGCCGTGCACGGCGAAGACGATCGCCACGGTGTCGTCCTCGGCACCGGCGCGATAGATCGAGAACGACCGCCGCAGCAGCATCCCCGACTGCGGACCGCCGACCGCGAGCGCGGCGAACTGACCGGGCCGGACGCGCTCCGCGATCCCCGGCGCCGACAGCGTCAGCAGGAAGTAGTCCGCGACCGGAGCAAGCGAGACCACCTCAGCCGCTGCCTGCAACGGCGCATTGTCGGTGAGCGCCTCGATCGGGTGTGTCACCGCCACCGGAACCGACTCCCCCACTCCTGAAGGGACGCGACCCGGACGTCGCCCTCCAGCAACGCCTCGATGCCCTGCACCGCGGCCGCCAGGCCCTGGACCGTCGTGATGCACGGGATGTTCGCCCGGATCGCGGCGGTGCGGATCTCGTAGCCGTCCATCCGCGGACTGCCGCCGACCGTCGTGCCGTGCGGGGTGTTGACGACGAGGTCGATCTCGCCGTCGAGGATCTTGGTGACGATCGTCGAGTCGTCCGGCCCAGGTTCGTCGGGCGGCAACTCGGACAGCTTGCGGATCACTTGGGCGTCGACGCCGCTGCGGCGCAGCACGGCGGCGGTGCCGCTGGTCGCGAGGATCTCGAAGCCGAGGTCGGCCAGCCGCTTGATCGGGAAGATCATGTGCCGCTTGTCGCGATTGGCCATCGAGACGAACGCGGTGCCCTTGGTGGGGATGCCGCCGAACGTCGCGACCTGCGCCTTGGCGAAGGCGGTGCCGAAGCCGGCGTCGACGCCCATCACCTCGCCGGTCGAGCGCATCTCCGGCCCGAGCACGGTGTCGACGGTCTTGCCGTCGAGGGTGCGGAACCGGTTGAACGGCATGACGGCTTCCTTCACGGCGATCGGCGCACCGGCAGGCGGATCACCGCCGTCGCCGTCGGCGGGCAGGATGCCCTCGGACCGCAGGTCGGCGATCGTCGCGCCGAGCATGACGCGGGCGGCGGCCTTGGCGAGCGGAGTCGACGTGGCCTTTGACACGAACGGGACGGTCCGCGACGCCCGCGGGTTGGCCTCGAGCACGTACAGCACGTCGGACGTC
>Ga0209382_10002017_pt1 | contig 30527 bp, 29 predicted proteins | sample SoiMetdeltSBSDD5_FD_187599 | JGI IMG/M metagenome (GOLD analysis project Ga0209382, IMG submission 187599) | Bulk soil microbial communities from a Populus tree surrounding site in Tennessee, USA - Soil MetaG P. deltoides SBSDD5 (SPAdes) (version 2) | ecosystem: Environmental > Terrestrial >...
GACGCGGTGGCGTTCACGGGCGGCGTGGGCGAGCACGCGCCGGAGGTCCGGGCCGCGGTCGTCGAGCGGCTCGGCTTCCTCGGCGTCGCGATCGACTCCGACGCCAACGCGGAGGCTGACGGCGACCTCGACCTGAGCGCCGCAGACGCGTCCGTCGCGACGCTGGTCGTCACGGCCCGCGAAGACCTCGAGATCGCCCGCCAGGTACGAGCAGCGCTTGACGCATGACGCCGGCGTCGACCACCACCGTCCCGCAATCACGCCAACGCAATCGAGCCCGCGCCCCCGTCTGCGACGGGTGCGCGGGCTCGCTGCTGAGAAGCGCGCGGCTCAGCTCGGCTCAGGAGCGCCGAGCGAACGCCAGTATTCGTTGAGAGCGTTGTTGGTCTTCACGAACCAGATGATGCCGCCGACGATCGGCAGGAAGATCCAACAGCCGGTCACCGCGGTCACCGGCGGCTGCTGGCCGCGCCGCTCGTAGACCTTGCCGGTCTCGCTGGAGGTCAGGAACGGCATGATGATGCCGACGAAGATCGCGAGCACCAAGGCGATGCCGCCGCCGATGCCCTCACCCGTGTGGTTCTTCAGCTCCTCGTGGCGCTTGAAGTACCAGTACCAGCCGTAGATGCCGAGCGTGATGATGAAGAGCAGGATGCAGATGCCGGTCTTGCGGATCTCGCCGATAGCGCCCGGGCCGTACGGCTGCATCGCGCCGTACTGCTGCTGCTCATAACCCTGTTGCGGGTAGGGCTGCTGGCTGTATCCCTGCTGCTGTTGTTCGTAGCCAGGCTGCGGGCCGGGCTGCTGACCGTACCCACCGGGCTGTTGTTCGGAACCTTGCTGCGGGTACGGCTGCTGGCCGTACTCTCCAGGCTGTCCTTGCGGCTGCCCGGGCTGCTGCCCCTGACCCCCAGGGGGGTTCGGGGGGCCCTGCTCGGTCATGTCTCCTCCGAAGGTGAAATGGTACGTCGGGAATACCCTAGGGCAACCCGGGCCGCCGATGGGGTTCATCAGGCTGACGGGATGTGCGCGTCGCCCCCTGGGAGACTGGCGGCGTGCACGTCGCACTACAGGTGGTGTCCATCGCCGCCACCGTCGTCGCCTTCACAGCGCTCGCACGTCGGTTCGGTCTGTCCGCCCCGGTTCTGCTGCTCGTCGCGGGATTCGTCGCGTCGTACGTTCCCTTCATCGAGAACGTCCGGCTCACCCCGGAGCTCGTCCTCTTCGGGCTGCTGCCGCCGTTGCTGTACGCCGCGGCGCTCCGGACGTCGCTGATCGACTTCCGGCGCAACCGGCGTCCGATCGCCTTGCTGTCGGTCGGTCTCGTCGTGTTCACCATGGCCGGAGTCGGCTTGCTCGCCTGGTTGCTGCTGCCGATCGGATGGGCGGCCGCCTTCGCCCTCGGCGCTGTCGTCGCACCGCCGGATGCGGTCGCCGCGACCGCGATCGCGCGCAAGGTTGGCATGCCGCGTCGCGTCGTGACGATCCTCGAGGGGGAGAGCCTGGTCAACGACGCGACCGCACTCGTGGCGTTGCGGACGGCGATCGCGGCGATGGCGGGAACGGTCGCCGCCTGGGAGATCGCCCGCGAGTTCCTGCTCTCCGCGCTTGGCGGCGTCGCGATCGGCATCGTGGTCGCCCTCGTCGCCGGGACGGTACGGCGCCGCATCGAGGACGACCTCACCGATGTGGCGGTCTCGTTCCTCACACCGTGGTTGGCGTACCTGCCGGCCGAGGAGGTGCACGCGTCCGGCGTCTTGGCGGTCGTCGTGGCCGGCCTGATCCTGGGACACCGGGCGCCGATGATCCAGTCCGCGACCGCCCGGGTCATGGAGCGCACCAACTGGGCCACCATCCAGTTTCTGCTGGAGAACGCGGTCTTCTTCCTCATCGGCATGCAGGTACGCGAGGTGGTCGACGACCTGGCCGCCAGCAGCCTGCCGATGAGTCAGATCGTCCTGACGGCGGTGTTGGTCCTGCTGGCCGTCATCGTGCTGCGGATCGTCTGGGTGTTTCCGGCGACCTACCTGCCCCGGCTGATTCCGGCGATCCGCCGGGCCGACCCGAGCCCGCCGTGGCAGGTGACGACGCTCGTGGCGTGGGCCGGGATGCGCGGCGTCGTGACGTTGGCCGCGGTGTTCCTGCTGCCGGAGGACACGCCGCATCGCGAGGTCTTCGTCGCCGTGGCGTTCACGGTGACGGCGGGCACGCTGGTGATCCAGGGTCTCAGCCTGCCGTGGCTGGTCCGCGTGCTGCGGATCTCCGGCCCAGATCCGGCCGAGGACCATCTCCAGGCGGCCAGCGTCTACCAGCGGGCGGCGTCGGCCGGCCTACGGGCCCTGGATCGAGAGCTCACCGGCGACGAGCCGGAGGACGTGGTGGAGCGGCTGAGGGAGCGTAGCCTGGAACGCGCGAACGCCGTGTGGGAGCGCCTCGGCACCCAGGTCGAGACACCGAGCGTGGTCTACGCCCGGCTGCGATCCCGGATGCTCATCGCCGAGCGTGCGGAGGTGTTGCGCGTACGGCGGCTCGGCCTGGTCGACCAGACGGTCCTGAGCCAGGTGCTCGAGGCTCTCGACGTGGAGGAGACCGTCCTTGACAAGGCAGTGGAGGCCAGCTCGGAGGAGCGCGAGACCGACCTTCGGGCGCCGATGACGCACGCTGGGTGCGACGACCTGCGGAGCTACGAGCATCCGCCCCGCCCTCGTACTCCCGAGGGTTGCGAAGACTGCCTGCGGGACGGGACCTCGTGGGTGCATCTGCGGCTGTGCATGGCCTGCGGCAAGGTCGGCTGCTGCGACTCCTCACCGCAGCGGCACGCCTCTGCGCACTGGCGAAGTGAGGGCCATCCGGTGGTGCGAAGCTTCGAGACCGGTGAGGCCTGGCGCTGGTGCTATCAGCATCAGCTCATCGGCTGATCGAGCGGGCTCTCGATCCGAAGCGGCTCAACCCAGCTGGGCGGTGGACCACACCCTGCCGTCGTCGGTGACCAACTCCATCCCGACGACCTTGCCGGGTGGTGCGTGAGTGATCCAGGTGCTGCCGTCCGGCTCGTCGACGGTCCAGCGCCCGGTGTCAACCATGCGGCCGTCGTCGAGCAGGACACGGCAGTGGTAGGGGACGCCGACGGCCGGGTCCGAGACGCTCACGACGACGACGGGATCGCCCTCGATCGAGCTCACCGCCGCGGTGCCGACCACGTCGCCGTCCGAGGTGCGCAGCACGGCGCTGTCGCCGGCCAGCGGCGGGTTGCCCGGGTCGGAATCGCCCCAGACCGAGACGGCGATCGCGCCACCGAGCAGAGCGGCGAGCGCGGCAGCGGCGGCGGCCACGATCACCTGGGTTCGCCGACTCCGGCGCTGGGGCGTGGCGGCCTGCCCGGCGGCGCTCAGGGTGTCGATCGTGGTGAGCACGCGTTGGTCGAAGCCGACCGGCGGGGCGATCTGCGGTGCGGCCGGAAGGACGGCGTCGACGGCGACTGTGATGGCGTCGTAGGCCGACCGGCACTGCGCGCAGTCGATCAGGTGCCGGATCAGCTGGCTCCGGCGCGGCTCTCCGATGTCGCCCAGCGCCAGATCGACCAGCTCGTCGTCGGGATGGAGCGGATGCTCAGTCATGACGCTCCTCCTGCATGGCCTGGCGCAGCCGGCGCAATCCGCTGCGGATCCGGGTCTTGGCGGTGCCGAGCGGGATGCCCTCCCGCTGACTCACCTCGGCCGCCGTACAGCCGCCGATGACCGCCAGGACGACCGCCCTGGCCTGCTCCCTGGGGATCGCTGTCAGCCGATGCACCGCGTGGTCCCGCTCCAGCCGGCGCAGTGCCGCCTCGGCCGGGTCGGGCGCCGTCATCGTGTCATGGAGCAGCTGGTCGAGCTGCTCCTGGTCGGTCGGCGTGCTGCGGCGGCTCCGCACCGCGTCGATCGCCGCATTTCGGGTGATCGTCAGAATCCAGGTGACGACCGACCCGCGGCGTGAGTCGTAGGTCGTCGCCGCTCGCCAAGCTCGTACGAATGCCTCCTGTGCGACGTCTTCGGCCAGGCTGGAGTCGCGGGTCACCGCGAGCGCGAGACCGAACACCTGACCTTGGAAACGACGGACAAAAGCCGTCGCCGCCGGCGGGTCGTCGACCGCGAGGCCCGCGACCAGCGCGGCGTCGTCGGCCCGATCGGCGTAGGTGGACAGCTGCACGTCACCTGATACGGATCGCCGTGGGCCAGGGATTGCGTTCTGGCTGTCGGCAGTCCCCGGAGCGCCCTCGGCTTCCTTCGGTCGGCGTCGAGCTCCGCGGCGTCTACGTGGGTCTGCCATCGCCTCACCTGTCCGCCTCGGAGGCTACTACGCGCCGGCATCACCTCGGAGCGCGGACTGGGCGTACGAGATGCAGATCGGTCCCGACGGTCAGCCGGAATCCGACGCCGCGCGCGGCTTCGATGTTGAGAGGAAGTCCAGCCTGCCGGAGCTTGGCACGCAGCCGCTTGACCACCGACTGGACTGCCGCCGGACCGGTGAAGTAGGCGTCGTCCCAGGCGTCGTCGTGTAGTTGCTGGTAGGTCCACAGCCGGCCCGGGCTGCTACCGAGGCAGCCGAGCACCTTGAGCTCGTGCGGTGTCAGCTGCAGCGGCTGGTCGTGCCAGGTCGCCTCGTGCAGGGCGATGTTGAGCCGGAGGCCGTCGATGCGGACGACCCGCGCATTCCGCTCCCTCCGCTCGGTCGGCTGCGGCGCCGCTGCTACGGGTGCCGGCTGGAGGTTGCCGAGGAAGTTCTGGGCACTCTCGAGGTCGCGGGCCAGCACCATGACGCCGGCGCCGTCGAAGCGGCCGGCGAGACGAGCCCGCTCACGTGGCTCATCGGCGATGCAGATGACGACGGGAAGACTGATCTGAGTCGTAGGGTGGTCGCGAACGGCCGTGTCCATGTGAACCTCGCTGGGCGGTCTCGGCTATCGGCGGGCTGTTGCGAGGCGTGTCGCCCGAGCGACGCGACGCCGGCCCTAGCGTCGAACTCGCGAGGTGGTCGAGGGGGTCGGAACGGTCCCAGAGCGTGTCGAAGAGGAAGGTCAGGCTCTCGGCCAGCTCCGGGTTGCGGACGATGATCGCGATCAGGCCGCTCACGCCAGGGGCGATGAGCGGCATCATCACGGTGTGTGAGTCGAAGATGGCGAACTTCATGGGCAGATCGCCCGGGTAGAGCCGGGCTTGCTCGCCCTGGGCCGTCCAGGCGCCGAGGTTGTTGTCGATGGACGGCTCGGCGAGGACATTGCGGTCATATATGGCCCGAGCTCGGACGCCACGCTCGAGCGCGGCCAGCTCAGCTTCGTTGGACCCGCCGACCTGCAGCGGGCCACGCACGACGATGTCGATGGTCTGCATCGCCTCGGACTGGAGGCGGTCGAAACGCTCACCGATCAGAGCCAGAGTGCGGAGAATCTCGACGATCTCGCCGTCGGCGTCCTGATTCTGCTCGTAGAGCTCGGTCAGCTCCGGGAGGGCCAGTTTGACGTGGCGCTCGCGATCGGCGAGCTCGGCCCGATTGCGCTCGAGGAGTCCGTTGAGCGCGACGTGCGGCGGGGCGGCGTGGTAGCGGCTGCTGTAACCCGCTCCGGCGTCGATCAGTCCCTTGCTGACCAGCGACCGCAGGACGAGGTAGACACTGCTGCGTGACGTGCCGGCGAGGTCGGCGATGCTCGCGGCCGGCAGCGGCGACTGGTCGAGCAGGCAGAGGTAGACCTTCGCCTCGGTCTTCGTCAGGCCGAGCTGTTCCAGTGTCGCTTCGAGCGAAACGGCGTCGATCGTCACAGTTGTCCTCCAGATGCCGGACGACAGTCTTGCCGCGAATAGACCGATACGCAAGACGTTCTCCGATCATTGGACGACATCTGCCCCGGATGCCGATCAGTTGCCCGCGAAGTGCCCGAGCCGTGCCCCGTTTCCTGCCGACGTCTCGATGCGGGTGCGCCGCTGACGTACGTACTCTCGGCGGCTGGTCTCGTCGGCCTCTGGTGTGGCCATAGGGCCGACCTAGTCTGGGGCTGACGACACCGATCGCGGTGCGCCACGGTGCTCACGAGGAGACGACGTGGACGGTCCCGACACGGCCCAGGGGGCGAGCTCGCCGAAGCCGGACAAGCTCGATCGCAGTGTCATCGTGACCGGGCTGGTGGTCGTCTCGGGGCTGATCATGGTCATCCTCGACACGACGATCGTCAACGTCGCGCTGGACACGCTCAGCCGCGAGCTCGACGCGTCGCTCTCGACCGCGCAGTGGGTCGTGACCGGCTACCTGCTCGCCGTCGGCCTCGTCATCCCGCTGAGCGGCTGGGCGATGGACCACTTCGGCACCAAGAAGGTGTGGATCACCTCGCTCGTCCTGTTCACCGGCGGCTCGATCCTCTGCGCCGTCGCCTGGTCGATGGAGAGCCTGATCGCCTTCCGCATCGTGCAGGGGCTGGGCGGCGGCATGCTGCTTCCGGGCGGGCAGACGATCATCGCGCGGGCGGCGGGCCCGGACCGGATCGGCCGTGCCATGGCCCTGCTCGGCGTCCCGATGCTGCTCGGCCCGGTGTTCGGCCCGGTCCTCGGCGGTCTGCTCGTGGAGTACGCGAGCTGGCACTGGATCTTCCTGGTCAACCTGCCGGTCGGCGTACTGGCGGTGTCGCTCGCGCTCTGGAAGCTGCCGGACGGACGGGAGCCGGAGGCCGCCGGCCGCTTGGACACCCGCGGTCTCGTGCTCCTGTCAGGCGGGCTCGTGAGCCTGCTCTACGGCCTGTCCGAAGCGAGCTCGCGAGGCAGCTTCACCGGTTGGGGCGTCATCGGCTGGCTGCTGGCCGGGGTGGTGCTGGTCGGACTGTTCGTGCTGCACAGCCTGCAGCGCGGTCCGGCGGCGCTGATCGACGTGCGGCTGTTCAAGAACCGGCTGTTCGCCAGCGGAGCGGTGGCGGTCTTCCTGGTGGCGATCGCGCTGTTCGGCGGCCTGCTCATGCTGCCGCTCTACTATCAGTCGGTCCGTCTCGAGGGCCCGCTGGCCGCCGGTCTGCTCCTCGCCCCGCAAGGCCTCGGCGCGATGACGGCGATGCCGATCGCCGGCCGCATCACGGACCGGTTCGGCGCCGGCCGTGTCGTGCCGTTCGGCGTGATCCTGCTGCTGATCGGCACGCTGCCGTTCACCCAGGTGGGCACCGACACCTCGTACGTCTGGCTCACCGTTGCGCTCTACGTCCGCGGCCTCGGGCTCGGCGCCACCATCATGCCGACCATCGCGACGTCGTACTCGCGGCTGACCCGGGCGGCGATGTCGAGGGCGACGCCGACGATCTCGGCCATCCAGCAGCTCGGTGGCTCACTCGGTGGGGCGTTGCTGGTGTTCGTCTTCTCCCGGCAGCTCAGCAACGAGCTCGATGCCCAAGGGATGCCCTCCGACGGCGGCTCCGATCAGATCAGCTCGATACCGCCGGCACTCCACGACCGGCTCGCGCCGCTGCTCGCCGAGGCCTATCAGCACGCCTTCTGGACGGCGTTCATCCTCACCGCCCTGGTGATGATCCCCGCGCTGCTCTTCCCCCGGCGGCTGCACCGGCAACCGGCAACGGCGCAGACTCCGGCCGACGCCGGAGCAGGTACGCCCGGCGACTAGGACGAGCGCTTTCAGACGTCGACGATCGTGACGAGGTCGTCGACCCCTTTGAAATCCTTCGGATTGCGGGTGTAGAGCTGAGCGTTGTGAGCGTGAGCGGTGGCGGCGATCAGGATGTCCATCACGCGCGCTTGGGGTTGACGGCCTGTGCTGGCGACGGCAGCGGCGAGTTCGCCATAGCTTTCGGCGACTGCATCGTCGATAGGCAGCGGGTCGAACCGTCGCTGCAAGGCACTGAGCTTGCGCAGCCGCGTGGCGCGCACCCGGTCATCCCCGGCGATCAGAACTCCGAAGTGCAGTTCGGCCATCGTCGCCGCGCTGATCGCGAGTTCGCCGGGCAGCGGACTCACGTCACTCGACAGCACCACGCTGGTGTCGAGAATCGCCCTCATCGATCATTCCGCGGATCGCGGAGCTGCTGACCGATGCGGTCTCGATCACGAGACCAGTCCGGATCCTCCCCAGCGGCGAACACATCCGCGACCTCGTCGTACGAGCGCCAAGCCTTCGGCCTGATCGGTACCAAACGCGCACTCGGTCGGCCGGCGACCGAGATCGTGATCTCCTCACCGGCTTCGACCCGGCGCACCAGGTCGGAGGCACTCTGGCGCAGCTCTCGAAGGCCGACAGTGTCCATGCGGCCACGGTAGCACAAGTGCTACCGGAGAGGTCGATTCCTGCGGCGGGCGGGTCAGACCTCGGTACGGTCGTCGGTGCGGCGCCGGATCTTGCTGCCGAGCCAGACCAGCGGGTCGTACTTGCGGTCGATCACGCGCTCCTTCATCGGGATGATCGCGTTGTCGGTGATCTTGATGCCTTCGGGACACACCTCGGTGCAGCATTTGGTGATGTTGCACATGCCGAGGCCGGCGGCGTCCTGGGAGAGCCGGCGCCGGTCGTTGGTGTCGAGTGGGTGCATGTCGAGCTCGGCGTAGCGCAGGAAGAACCGCGGCCCGGCGAAGCCCGGCTTGTTCTCCTCGTGGTCGCGGATCACGTGGCAGGTGTTCTGGCACAAGAAGCACTCGATGCACTTGCGGAACTCCTGGCCGCGCTCGACGTCGGCCTGCAGCATCCGGCGCTTGCCGTCGGCGTCAGGTGGCGCCGGCGCGAAGGCGGGGAGATCGCGGGCCTTCTCGTAGTTGTACGACACGTCGGTGACCAGGTCGCGGACCACCGGGAACGTCCGCATCGGCGTGACCGTCAGGGTCTCGGCCGGGTCGTAGTCGGACAGCCGGGTCATGCACATCAGCGTCGGCCGGCCGTTGACCTCGGCCGAGCACGAACCGCACTTGCCGGCCTTGCAGTTCCACCGCACCGCGAGGTCGCCGGCCTGGGTGGCCTGCAGCCGGTGGATCGCGTCGAGGACGACCTCGCCCTCTTCGACCGCGACGGTGAAGTCCTGCAGCTCGCCGCCGTCGGCGTCGCCGCGCCACACTCGCATCGCCAGGTCGTAGCCCATGTGTGCTCGCTCTCCAATCAGCTTGTGAGGTCAGCTCAGCGTCTCGATGAGCTCGACGAGGTCGTCAGGCAACGGTGACAGCTGTTGACGCGAGAGCTCGACGCCGCCGTCGGCCCCGAGAGTGAGGACGAGGTTGACCTGCGCCCACTCGTCGGACGCGCCGGGATGGTCCTCGCGGGTATGGCCGCCGCGCGACTCGGTGCGCTCGAGCGCGGCCGTCGCGATGCACTCGCTGACGGTCAGCATGTTGTGGAGATCGAGCGCGAGGTGCCAGCCCGGGTTGTACTGCCGGTTGCCCTCGACCGACAGCTGCGGCAGCCGCTTGCGCATCTCGGCGAGCTTCGTCAGCGACTCGATGAGCTCTCCCTCGCGGCGGATGATGCCGACCAGGCTCTGCATGGTCTCCTGCAGGTCGCGCTGCACGGTGTACGGGTTCTCGTCACCCGACTCGGCGAACGGCGCCAGCGCCTCGTCGGCCGCGGCGCTGACCGACGCGTCGTCGACGTGCGGACGGTCGTCGCCGAGCCTGGCGGCGTAGTAGGCGGCTCCGTGGCCGCAGCGGCGTCCGAACACCAGCAGGTCCGACAGGGAGTTGCCGCCGAGGCGGTTGGAGCCGTGCATGCCTCCGGAGACCTCGCCCGCGGCGAACAGGCCCTCGACGATGGACATCCCGGTGTCCGGCTCGACCTCGACGCCGCCCATCACGTAGTGGCAGGTCGGGCCGATCTCCATCGCCTCCTGGGTGATGTCGACCCCGGCCAGCTCCTTGAACTGGTGGTACATCGACGGCAGCCGGCGCTTGATGTAGTCGGGCGTGCGGCGCGAGGCGATGTCGAGGTAGACGCCGCCGTGCTCGGTGCCGCGACCGGCCTTGATCTCGGAGTTGATCGCGCGGGCGACCTCGTCCCGCGGCAGCAGTTCGGGCGGCCGCCGGTTGTTCTTCTTGTCGTCGTACCAGCCGTCGGCCTCCGCGACGGTGTCGGCCGTCTCGGCCTTGAAGTACTCCGGGATGTAGTCGAACATGAACCGCTCGCCCTCGGAGTTCTTGAGGATGCCGCCGTCGCCGCGGACCGACTCGGTGACGAGCAGCCCGCGTACGGACAGCGGCCAGACCATCCCGGTCGGGTGGAACTGCACGAACTCCATGTTGATCAGGGACGCGCCGGCCCGCATCGCTAGGGCGTGACCGTCGCCGGTGTACTCCCACGAGTTGCTGGTGACCTGGTAGGACTTGCCGATGCCGCCGGTCGCGAGCACGACCGCCGGCGCCTCGAAGACCAGGAAGCGGCCGCTGTCCCTCCAGTAGGCGAACGCGCCGCTGATCCGGTCGCCGTCCTTGAGCAGCTCGGTGACGGTGCACTCCATGTAGACGTCGATGCCGAGGGCGACCGTGCGCTGCTGGAGCGTACGGATCATCTCGAGGCCGGTGCGGTCGCCGACGTGGGCGAGCCGGGCGTACCGGTGGCCGCCGAAGTCACGCTGCGAGATCAACCCGTCCGGCGTCCGGTCGAACAGCGCCCCCCACTCCTCGAGCTCCAGCACCCGGTCCGGCGCCTCCTGCGCGTGCAGCTGGGCCATCCGCCAGTTGTTGAGCATCTTGCCGCCGCGCATGGTGTCGCGGAAGTGCACCTTCCAGTTGTCCTCCGGCCACAGGTTGCCCATCGCGGCGGCGGCGCCGCCCTCGGCCATCACGGTGTGAGCCTTGCCGAGCAGGGACTTGCAGACGACGGCGGTGCGGGCGCCGGCATCGTGCGCGGCGATCGCGGCCCGGAGCCCGGCGCCACCGGCTCCGATCACGACGACGTCGTAGGAGTGACGTTCGAACTCGGCCATGAATTTCAGTCCTTGGTGCTGCTGGGTCTAGTTGACGAGGCGCGGGTCGGAGAACCAGTCCGCCGAGACCGCCATGATGTAGGCGTCCGTCGCGATCACGCTGAACAGCGAGATCATCGCGAACTGGCCGTGCCTGGTGTTGAGCTTGGACACGAGGGTCCAGTAGCGGTAGCGCCACGGATGCTTGGAGAAGCTGCGCAGCCGACCCCCGACGATGTGCCGGCAGGCATGGCACGACAGCGTGTAGGCCCACAGCATCACCAGGTTGATCCAGATGATGATCGTGCCGAGCCCGATGCCGACACCGCCGTCCTGGCCGTGGAACGCGAGGATCGCGTCATAGATGTTGATCGCGCCGAAGATGAACGCGGCGTAGAAGAAGTAGCGGTGGACGTTCAGCAGGATCAGCGGGAGCCGCGACTCGCCGGTGTACTTCTTGTGCGGCTCCGGCACCGCACAGGCCATTGGGGCCAGGAAGAACGAGCGGTAGCCGGCCTTGCGGTAGTAGTAGCAGGTGCCGCGGAACCCGGCCAGGACGACGAACGTGATGAGCGCGATCGGGATGAAGACCGGCATCTCCGGCAGGAACGTGCCGAAGTGGCTGGAGCCCTCGACGCAGGAGTCACTGACGCATGGCGAGTAGACCGGAGTCAGATAGTGCTCGTCGGCGGCCCAGTAGTAGTCGTTCATGAAGATGCGAGCTGTGGCGTAGACCACGAAGAACCCGAGGATGCCCGCCATCCCGAGTGGATAGAGCCACCAGCGGTCGGTACGCAGCGTCTTCGCGTCGATCTGGGCCCGGTCGGGTCCGGCGATTCCGGTGGCCAATTCCGTCTCCTTCGTCGGGTGGCCGCATGCCGGACAGCACCCTACTCACCCCCTCTCGGCCACGCACTCACCCGTGCGGTTTCCCACATTCAGGGTTACCTAGTCACGCCGAGATTGCACATCTGTCCCACTCTCGGCCGTCGAGCGGTACCGATCCGCTGGCCCGGGTGGGACTGATGTGCAATCTCGGCGCGAGGGGGCGTGGTCAGCAGCCGTGGCTGATCTGGTTGCACTCCGTGTCGCTGGTGAACGGCAACTCGAAGGTCTGGGGCGTCGTGCCCTCGACCGTGACCTCGACATGGTCGTTCGGGCCGTGCGGAATGACCCGTTCGGAGTAGTACTGCACCGCCCAGAAGCCGTCCTGCACCACCGCAGCCTCGGTGTGGCCGTCCGAGAAGGTGTACCGGATCGCGGTCACGCCCTCGGGCGCCTCGCCGCCCGCCCAGACCATGTCGCCCTCGTCACCTCGGAGCACGTTGCCCGTGGCGTTCAGGGCGAACCAGAAGTCGCTCGCCTGAAACTCCCCGTCCGACGCGTTTCCGCGGGAGACCGCGTGGTCCGGCTCGAGGTTGCACGTGTAGGAGTCGGTGCTGTTGGCGACCACGACGACGATCCCCTTGCCGTTGTCGATCGCGAGCTTGCCGACCGGCTCTTGATCGACCGGCTCGCCCCGCCACCCGAACTGCCGGACGACCATGCGGACGCACTGCGCGTACGGCTCGCTCGGATCGGCCATCGGCTCCGAGACGCCGGCCTCGGGCTTCGGCTGGCCGTCGGACTCCGATCGGTCGTCGTCCTGGCCGGCCATACCGGTGTCGCCGCGGGGATCGTTTCGTACGCCGTCGTCGTCAGTGGCGACGACGTAGCCGCCGATCGCGAGGAGGGCAGCCACCGCGGCGACGGCGGCAGGTATGCCGAACCGGCGGACGGCGCCCTCCCGTCGCCGGCCGACCGTGGTCGTCGTGGTGCTGATCTCCTCGTCGAGTCGCTCGCGCATCAGGGCCCTCCGTCGCTTCGGGATCGACCGCCGGTCGGGCGGCAGTAGATCGTTCATCGCTGCTCCTGGACATGTGGTGCGGCGAGGGAGGTGGACAGTCGGCGGCGGGCCCGGTGGAGCCGGGATCGCACGGTGCCGACCGGGATGTCGAGCGCGGCCGCGGCCGATTGGTAGTCCAGTCCCTCCCAGACCACCAGCGCCACGACGTCCCGTTCCCCGGCAGGTAGCCGGTCGATGACGGACAAGACCTCGGCCATCCGCCGTTCGTCGTCCACCCGACCGGCGACGTCGTCGGCCGGGTCGGGTTGGTCGACTTCTGGCGGCAGCCTTCGGACGGCCCGCCACCCCCGGAACACGGTGCGCCGCTGGCGACGGCACACGTTGGTGGCGATGCCGTACAGCCACGGCAACACCGAGCCCTGCTCGACGACCAGTCGATCACGGCACCGCCAGGCTTCGAGGAACACCGTCGAGGTCAGGTCCTCGGCGGCGTCCCAGGACGCGGTCTGCCGAAAGCAGTAGTTGTAGATCGTCGCGCTGTACTGCTCGAACAGCAGACCGAACGTATCGTGTGGCTTTGTCCGGATCTCGGCCGTCCAGTCGGCTGCGGTGCGTGGCCGGTGCACCGTCATCGTTCCTCCTTAGCCTCTACCCGGTTAATGCCCGCAGCCACGACGGAGTTCGCGCCGACGCGAAAGTCGACATTGCGGGGGTAAGAGCCCCCACGATGTCGATTCTCTCGTAGCGTTGCCCGGCGATGGAGGGTCATTCTCTGGTGGTCGCCGGTGCCGCCATCGTGTGCGAGGGCCGGGTGCTGGCCGCCCGGCGGACGCAGCCGGCCGAACATGCCGGTCGCTGGGAGTTCCCCGGCGGCAAGGTCGACCCGGGCGAGTCCGAGACCGACGCCGTCGTACGCGAGATCCGCGAGGAGCTCGGCTGCGAGGTCGAGGTCGTACGCCGGCTGCCGGGGGAGCAACCGGTTGATCGCGGTTACGTCCTGCGGGTTTACGAGACGGCGCTGCGATCCGGCGAGCCGACGCCGCACGAGCACGACGCGATCCGCTGGCTGGGTCCGGAGGAGCTGCACGACGTCGACTGGCTCGCGGCCGAGCTGCCCTTCGTCGCCGTACTGCGTGACCGGCTGCTCGACGGCGCGGCGCTCGACCTCGGCAACGTCGGCGGTGCGGTACGCATCGGCGCCACCGTGCGCCGCCCGACCGGGCCGTGGAGTCCAGCCGTACACGCGCTGCTGGCGCACCTGCACGCGAGCGGGCTGGACGGCGTCCCGCGCGTGCTCGGCCGGGACGTCCGTGACCGCGAGATCCTGTCCTACCTGCCGGGCCGGTCCATCGACACGGTTCACGAGGTGACGCCGGCCGCCGTCCTGGCGGACGGGCTGCGGTGGCTGCGGCGCTTCCATGACGCCGTCGCGTCCTTCCGGCCCGACCCGGCGCTGCCGTGGCGGAACCAACCGGGCCGGGAGCTGGCGCCGGGCGAGATCGTGTGCCATCACGACGCCGGCGCGTACAACTGGCGGGTCCAGGGCGACCGGGTGACCGGCGTCGTCGACTGGGACATGGCCGGACCCGGCCGACCCGTCGAGGATCTCGGCTTCGTCGCCTGGAACACCCTGCCGCTGGCCAAGCCGATCCCGATCGACGAGGCCGCGCGGCGGCTCCGGTTGATGGCCGAGGCGTACGGCGGCATCGACCCGACGGCGATCCTCGACGCCGTGGTACCCCGCATGACCAGCGCCGGTGATCGGATCGAGTCCGGACAGCGGGCCGGCGATCCGGGCATGCTCAACCTGGCCAAGCTCGGTGAGCCGGCCCGCATGCGGCGGATCCTCGCCCGGCTCGCCGACCGGCTCCCCCTGATCCGAGCGCAGCTGTAGCCGGGACGGATCCCGCCCGCCTGGCCAACTGTTGGCGCAACATTGCGCCAACTTCGCCGCAATCCTGCAGTTTCACGCCAACACTGGGCGATGGCGACGCTGGCCGCCCGACGCCTCAGGCGCCGAGCGACTCCTTGAGGAACCGCACCTGCAGCAGTTCGAGGTTTTCCGCCACGACCTCCTGCGGCGTCATGTGCGTGACGCCGGACAGCGGCAGCACCGTGTGAGGTCGCCCGGCGGCGAGCAGCGCCGACGACAGGCGCAGCGTGTGGGCGAAGACCACGTTGTCGTCCGAGGTCCCGTGGATGATGAGCAGCGGCCGCTCGAGGTTCGGAGCGTCCGCGATCAGCGAGTTGCGCTCGTAGACGTCGGGGTTGTCGTCCGGGTGGCCGAGGTAACGCTCCTGGTAGAACGTGTCGTAGAGCCGGACGTCGGTGACCGGCGCACCGGCGACCGCCGCGTGGAAGACGTCCGGCCGGCGCAGCACCGCCATCGCGGCGAGGTAGCCGCCGTAGGACCAGCCCTTGAACCCCACCCGGCTCGGGTCGAGGTTGTCCGGGAAGCGTTCGACCGCCGCGGCCAGGGCGTCGACCTGGTCCTGCAGGGTCACAGCGGCGAGCTCGAGATACACCGACCGCTCCCAGGCGGGTCCGCGGCCCGGCGTACCCCGGCCGTCCGCGACGATGACGGCGAACCCCTGGTCGGCATACCACTGCGACGCCAGGTGGTAGCGAGACGCGGCGACGGCGCGCTGGCCGTGTGGTCCGCCGTAGGGATCCATGAGTACGGGCAGCCGTCGCGACCCGGGCTCGTGGTCGCGGGGGAACAGCACCGCCGTACGTAGGTCTCGCTCGCCCAGCCGGAGCAGTTGCACCTGGGGCCGGAACCCGGCGTACTCGTGCAGCGACCGGATCTGACCGACTCGCTCGGCCTTGCGGAGCACCCGGACCTCCACTCCGTCGGTGTCGAGCCGGCTGCTGCTCACGACGGCGACGTCTCCGCTGACGTGTCCGTTGTGGACACCGGCCTCGCCGGCGATCGTCTCGGTCGACCCGTCGTAGCCCACGCGCACGATCTGGGTCTCGGTCGGCTCGGTCGAGGCGGTGACGACGACGCCGGCGTCTTCGGCCGTCAGCACCTCACGCACCTGCAGCCCGACCGGGCTGAACGGCTCGCCGTCGGCGGCCAGCCGGATCGTGTCCGCGTCGTCGACCATCGTGAGGATCCGGCCGTCCGGCAGCCACACCGGCACACCGATCCGCGCCTCGAGCCAGATCGGATCGGACAGCGCCTGCGCCACCGACGTCGTGCCGGACTCGACGTCGACGGTCAGGATCTGCGCCGACTTCTGGTCACGCGACATCACCAGGAGCAGCGGCCCTCGCTCCGCCCAGGAGGCCCGGACGAGGTACGGCATCGCCTGCCGGTCCCACGTCACCTCTCGGCGGCGGCCGTCGAGATCGACGATCCACAAGGTCACGTCGGCGTTGGTCGTGCCGACGGCCGGATAGCGGTGCGGCATCGGCTCCCGCTCGGGATGTGCCGGGTCCGCGATGTACCAGACCGGCACCATCGACTCGTCGTAGCGCTCGACCAGCAGCCGCTCGCCGTCCGGCGCCCACCAGTAACCGGTGTGGCGGTTCATCTCCTCGCCGGCGACGAACTCGGCCTGGCCCCACACGACATGCTCGCCGTCCGGCTCGGCGACAGCCCGGTCCGCGCCGCCGTCGGATGCCTCGACGACGCGTAGTGTCCCGTCCGCTGTGGCGTACGCGACGCGTCGGCCGGTCGGATCGAGCTTCGGGTCGATGACCGCGCCGGTGCTCGGCAGCTCGCGGCCGCCGGAGCCGTCGATCTCGACCAGCCAGAGCCGTCCGGACAGTGCCAGCGCCGCCAGCCTGTCGGCCCGGTCGGTGCTGAACCCCACGATTCCGGCGCCGGTCTCGCGGCTGCGCTCGCGCCGGGCTCGCTCCTGCGGCGACAGCTGCTCCTCCGCGGCGCCGAGCAGCTCGCCCGGGTCGGCGATCTTGCGTTCGCTGTCGTCGTCGATGTCGTACGCCCACAGCGCGCCGGTCGCCGAGGTGCCGGACTCGGTGCGGACGAACAGCACGCGCGACCCGTCGGACGTCACGTGGAGATTGCGAGGAACGCCGAGCGTGAAGTGTCGCGTCCTGGCGTACAGCTGCGGGAACGAGGGCGTGGTCATGCGCCGATCCTGCCATGACCTGTCGCATCCGCTGGGCGTGACGTTTCTGCATATCGGAGCGTCGTCTGGCTGCAGAAATGTCACTCCCAGCGGATTGGGTCTGTGGATAGCGGCCAGACCGTCGGCCACTCGCGTGCGGGACGCGACAGCGCTGATCCGAGACGGTGGCGCGCTGGGTGGGTGGGCCTCGGCGTTTCGGCAAGGCGTCTGCTTTCTCGACGGAATGGATCGCGCTGGTCGGGAGCTGCCGGTCCTGCTTCACACTGTGCCTGGACACCAGGTTCGCCGACGCGACGGCATCCTGCCGAGTCGAGCCGCCTTGCTCGCCGGCGAGATGATCTGGTTCGACGGTGACCCCATGACGACGCTGGCGCGAGCGCTCTACGACGAAATGCGACTTGCGCCAACCCTTGCCGAAGCAGTCGTGATCGTCGATATGGGCGTCAGTCGGCTGACCGGGCACGCGCGTACGACTATCGCGGAGGTACGCCGAGTCGTCGGCAGCCACGTCAAGACCCGCGGCATCGTCCAGGCTCGGAGGGCACTCGAGCGTGCTTCCGACCGCTCGTGCAGTCCACTTGAGTCCCGTACTCGCGTCGTCGCCGAGGACGCATTGCCCACCGTGTCGTGGCGGATAAACCGACCCGTCTTCGACATCGCCGGCCGGTTGCTGGGCATCGCCGACCTCATCGACGCCGAGAGCGGTCTGGTGGTCGAGTCCGACGGCGCAGCCCATCGCGAAGTTGCTCGGCACACGGCCGACAACGTCCGCGAGGAAGGCATGGAGGACGCCAATCTCACGGTGGTGCGCGTGACCGGTCGCGATCACCGCGACGCCGTCGCACTCGATCGCCGGCTCCGCAAGGGTTACCGACGGGCGATGGCGAGGGATCCTCGACGCGACCGATGGACCTTCGTCGAACCGCCCTGGTGGTCCCGTTCGGAGCTCGCTCGGCGCTGGGCGTGACGTATCCGCAGGGATTGGTGGCTCGGCACGGCAATTACGTCACGCTCAGCGGAGGGGTGTCGGGCTGCCCCCGTACGATTTCCGCATGGCCGAAACCACCCCCGATCGCCGGCTGCTGCTGGTGCACGCGCATCCCGACGACGAGACCATCAACAACGGCGCGACGATGGCGAAGTATGTCGCTGAAGGCGCTCACGTCACGCTGGTCACCTGCACGCTGGGCGAAGAGGGCGAGATCCTGGTGCCGGAGATCGAGCACCTCGCGTCGCACGCCGAGGACGGCCTCGGGGAGCACCGGATCGGCGAGCTGGGCGAGGCGATGCAGGCGCTCGGCATGACCGACCACCGCTTCCTCGGCGGCGCCGGGCACTATCGCGACTCCGGCATGGTCTGGGACGACAACGGTGGCGCCACAGCAGGTGACGACGTCCGCGACGACGCGTTCTGGCGGGCCGACCTGCTCGAGGCATCCGACCTGCTGGTCGAGGTGATCCGTGAGGTGCGACCGCAGGTGCTCGTCACCTACAACGAGTACGGCGGCTACGGCCATCCAGACCACATCCAGGCCCATCGAGTCGCGACCTACGCGACCGCGCTGGCCGCCGTGCCGTCCTACCGTATGGACCTCGGCGAGCCCTGGGACATCGCCAAGATCTACTGGACCGCGCTGAGCGAGTCGCGGCTGCGCGACCTGCTTCGGCGACTGCGCGCCAGCGGCGACACGGAGACCCTGAAGGGCATGGAGCCCGACGGTCCGCTGCCGCCGTTCGTCACACCCGACAAGCTGCTGACCGCGACCATCGACGCCACGGCCTACGGCGCCAAGAAGCTGGCCGCCCTGCAGGCGCACGCGAGCCAGATCGACATGGACAGCGGCTACTTCGCGTTCGCCAAGCGGTCGGACGCGTCGGGGTGGGGATTCGAGGACTATCGCCTCGCCAAGGGCACGCCTGGCCCGGTCGACCCCGAGTCCGGGCTGGAGTCCGATCTGTTCGCCGGACTGGACTAGCCCCGATGGCAGCGGAGCCGGGGGCGCCGGCTCGGAAGGTGGCCGTTGCCGTCGCCGCCGGTCTGGTCGGCGTGGTGGTCGGCCTGGCGGCGGGGATCGTGCATCGCCAGGCGGTCCGGCCGGCCGACGTCTTGCTGCCGTGGGGGCTGGTGCTGGCGCTCGTCACGATGTTCGCCGTGACGGTGGTCGCGGGCCGGATCGCTCAGGGACCCGGTGCGATCGGGGTCGCGGTCGGATGGGCCGTGGCCCTGCTCCTGCTGCAGCAGGTCCGCCCCGAGGGCGACTACATCTTCGCGAGCGACTTCCTCGGCAACGCCTACGTCTTCGGCGGGATGCTCACGATCGTCCTGGCTGTTGTGCGTGGCATGACCGTGCCGATGCGCGAGAGTCCGCGATCGTGACCGAGCCGCTCGACGACCGTGCCTTCCGGGGCGCCCTGGGCCGCTACGGCAGCGGCGTTACGGTCGTGACCACGGTCGTCGACGGGGAGGACCACGCGATCACGGTGAGCGCCTTCACGTCGGTGTCGCTGGATCCACCGCTGGTGCTGGTCTGCATCGACAAGACGGCGCGGTTCCACGAGGCGGTCCTGCGCTCCGGTCGGTGGGCCATCTCGATCGTCAACGAGACCGGGCAGGAGGCGGCCACCTGGTTCGCCCTGCGGGGTCGCCCGCTCGACGGGCAGCTGGAGAAGGTCTCCTACCGACGCGGTGAGTTCAGCGGCGCCGGGCTGCTCGATGACGCGATCGCCTGGCTCGAGTGCCGGACCTGGCGTACGTACGACGGCGGCGACCATACGATCGTCGTCGGTGAGGTGATCGCGGCCGAGGTCGACGAGGGTGTGGACGACCCGCTTCTCTACTACCGTTCGCACTACGCGGCGCTGCTGCATTCGGAGGCGAGCGAGAAGTCCCCAGTGGCGTTGCGTTCTTCGATCATCGAAGATGGAACGGCGCAGTCCGGCGCTTGAAGGGGACCCTCATGAGTGACATCCGTGCCACGACTGAGGAGCGCGATCGACGCGGTATGTGGCTGGCGGTCTGGGGCCTGGTCACCATGCTCGGCGGGCTCTATCTCGTCGGCTGGTTGCTCCTGGGCGCCACAGTTCCGGACGACACTCGCGTGGCCGGCGTCGACATCGGTGGCATGGCGCCGGATCAGGCCGCCGACCACCTGGAGTACGAGCTGGCCGATCGCGTCGACGACCCGATCCCGCTGGTCTGGCAGGGGCAGCGTTTCGAGCTCGACCCGGTGGAGGCCGGGCTCCGCCTCGACGCCGAGGCGACCGTCCGGGCGGCGGGTGGCGGACGGTCGTGGAATCCGCTCGACATGATGGGGTCCCTGCTGTCGTCCGGTGAGATCCGGCCGGTGATCGACGTCGACGAGCAGGCGTTCAACGCGGCTCTAGACCGGATCGCTGACCAGGTCAATCTGGCACCCGTCGAGCCGCGGGTCGTCTTCGCCGCCAGCGGTGGCCGCACCGTGCTGCAGGCGCGGTCCGGCCACGTGCTCGACCGGCCGGCCGTCACCGACGACATCGTCACCGCCTACCTGCGTTCGGATCGGCCGGTGCAGTTGCGCATCGATGCCGTGGAGGCGAGCGTCGGGGGTTCGGAGGTCGCCAAGGCGTTGAACCAGGTCGCCAAGCCCGCCATCTCCGGTCCGATCCGGTTGCGACTGCCGAATACGACTGTCGAGCTGACCGTCCCGCAGTTCGCGCCGGCGCTGATCCTGCGGGGTCGTGACGGCGCGTTGGCGCCCAGCTTCGACGTCGGACGGCTCAGCCAGACCACCCAGGTGCTGCGGCAGCGGATCGACGTCCCACCGCGCAACGCCCGCATCGTGCTGCGCAACGGCAGGCCGGCGATCATTCCGTCCCGTCCCGGCCGCCGGCTGGCACCGGCCCACGTCGCCGACGCGATCGCGCCGGTGCTCACCCGGACCGGTTCCGGGCGGTCCGTCAACGTCGCCACCTCGGTGTGGCCGGCGGCGTTCAGCACCGAGGACGCCCGGAAGCTCGGCGTTCGGCGCGTGGTGAGCAGCTACACGACCGGATTTCCCCGCGCTGGCTATCTCAACGTCAATCTGCGGCGCGCGACCAAGCTGATCAACGGAACGGTGCTCAAGCCCGGCGAGACGTTCTCGTTCAACCAGACGGTCGGCCCGCGGAATCGGGATAACGGATTCACCCGGGGCAACGATCAGCGCCGCGGATCGGTTGCCACGAGTCTCGGCGGCGGGGTGTCGCAGGTGTCGACGACGCTCTACAACGCGGCGTTCTTCGCCGGACTCCAGAACGTTCAGCACCACACGCATGCCGTCTTCAACGACCGCTACCCACTGGGTCGAGAGGCCATCGTCAGCTGGCCGGGCGGCGACCTGCGCTTCAAGAACACCACGCCGTACGGGGTCTTGATCCAGAGCTCGATCGACCGGAGCACACCACGCCATCGCGGCCAGGTGCACGTGCGGATGTGGAGCACGAAGTATTGGGACATCACGGCCGGTCGGTCCAACTGGCGCAACGTCCGGCAGCCGGATCGGACCTTCGACCGGTCCCGGCGCTGCAACGCGCAGCCGGGCCAGCGCGGTTTCGACGTCGCCGTCTACCGGTTCTTCCGGCGGCACGGATCCGACAAGCTGGATCATAAGGAGACGATGTGGGCCAGTTATCTGCCGGTCGACCGAGTCGTCTGTCATCCACCGCGGCAGCGTGGAGACCGCGGCCGGGGGCGGTGAGCCGTCCGCGGACAGTTTGCTTTGATCGGCGATACTCGGCCACCCTCGCCTGAGGCGTAGCGGCGCAACACCTTGTCGGCGCGATGTCGCGGTGGCGCTACGGTCGTCGCTAGCCATGCTGCCGCGAGACGAATCGTCTCCCGGAGACGGGATGCCTATGACTGAGCAGAACGACAGGCCGCCACGGCCGTCGGATGCGGAGCCGCCGCCGGACCCGCCGCAATCGGCCGGCGAGGATTCGTCATCCGATCCGTCTCCGTCGGGCGAGGAGTCCCCGTCGAGTCCGCCGCCGGACCCGCCGCGGTCGGCCGGCGCAGTTTCGCCATCCGATCCGTCTCCGTCGGGTGAGGAGTCCCCGTCGAGTCCGCCGCCGGACCCGCCGCAATCGGCCGGCGCAGATTCGCCATCCGATCCGTCCCCGCCGTCGGATGCGGAGCCCTCGTCGCATGGCCCGCTGCCGCCGTCCGATCCGCCCCCGTCGTCAGGCGAGGGGTCTCCGCCCGACCCGCCGCGGTCGACGGAGCCCGAGTTGCCGTCCGCCCCGTCGGCACCGCCAGGCTCGCTCCCGCCATCGGACGCGGAGTCCCAGTCGAGTACGCCGCCAGGCCCGCCGTCGCCGCCGACCCCATCGTCCCCGCCGAGGCCGCCAGGCCCGCCGTTGCCGCCGAGCCCGCCGTCGCCGCCGAGCCCGCCGTCGCCGCCGAGCCAACCGTCGTTCGGCCCACGCCCACCATTACGTGCGGACTCTGTGTCCGGCTCACCGCCGCCAGGCTTACCGCCGCCAGGCTTACCGCCGCCAGGCTTACCGCCACCGCCAGGCCCGCCACCGCCAGGCCCGCCACCGCCAGGCCCGCCACCGCCAGGCCCGCCACCGCCTGCGAGTTCGGGATGGTCGGCCGGAACCGAATGGTCGGCCGGTGCGACGTCAACTGACCCGACCGGGTCCCACGACCGTCGCCGGGTCTGGCTCGCCGTCGGCGGCGTCGCCGGGTCGCTCGTTGCGCTCTATGTACTCGGCTGGTTGTTCCTCGGCGGCAAGGTGCCGTCCGGCACTCAGGTTGCCAGCGTGGACATCGGCGGCATGTCGCCCGAGGAGGCGGAGCAGCGGCTCGAGTCGGAGCTGGCGGCGCGGGCGAATCAGCCGATCCAGCTGACGTGGGAGGACCAGACCTTCGAGCTCGACCCCGAGGAGGCCGGGCTTGGGCTGGACGCCGAGGCGACCGTCGACCGGGCCGGTGGCGGCCGGTCGTGGAATCCCGCCGACATGGTCGACGTCTTGTTCGGCGCCGACGACGTGGAGCCCGTGATCGACTTCGACCCGGAGGCACTCAACGCCGAGCTCGAAGGGGTCGCCGAGCAGATCGACCAGGAGCCGACCGAGCCGATGGTCACCTTCAATCGGCGCGGCAGATATGACGTCACGCAGCCGGCGCCGGGCCGCGCCCTCGACCAGGACGCGACGACCCTCGCCATCCTCACGGCGTATCTCCGTACGGACGAGCCGGTCGAGCTGGCGGTGGAGGAGGTCGCGCCGACCGTCGACGCCGGGGGGCTGAGCGACGCGCTGGACAACCTGGCCGATCCGGCGACGTCGGGCCCGGTCCGCCTGCAGCTGCCCAGCCGTACGGTTCACCTGACCGTACGGGAGTTCGCGCCGGCACTGAGCCTCGAGGTGGCCGACGGCGCACTGGCCCCGAAGTTCGACGTCCAGCGCCTGTCCAAGGGCATCGAGGGTCTCACCGAGCGGATCGGCTCGGAGGCGCGGGATGCCAAGGTGGTGCTGCGCGGCAGCGGTCCGGTCGTGATTCCGGCCAAACCCGGCGTAACCCTCGACCCGGAGGAGGTCGCTGACGCCGTCGCACCGGTGCTCGGCAAGACCGGTGACGAACGGTCCGTCGAGGTCGGCACGTCGGTGGGCAAGGCTGACTTCACCACCAAGGAGGCCCGCGACCTCGGCATCCGTCGCGTGGTCAGCCGATTCACGACCTACTACCCGCACGCCGACTATCGCAACGTCAACCTCGGCCGCGCCGCCGAGTTGATCAGCGGCACCGTGCTCAAGCCCGGTGACACGTTCTCGTTGAACGACACGGTGGGCGAGCGGACCGAGGAGAACGGCTTCACGGTCGGCTACATCATCAGCGACGGCGTCTACGCCGAGGACTACGGCGGTGGCGTGTCCCAGGTGGCGACGACGACGTTCAACGCGGCGTTCTTCGCGGGGCTCAAGGACGTCGAGCACAAGCCGCACAGCTTCTACATCGACCGCTATCCGGTCGGCCGCGAAGCCACTGTGGCCTGGCCGACCGTCGACCTGCGGTTCAAGAACACGACTCCGTACGGAGTGCTGATCGAGGCGTGGATCGAGCCCAGCTCGTACGAAGCACAGGGCGAGATGCACGTGCGGATGTGGAGCACGAAGTACTGGGACATCACCGCCGGTGCATCGGAGCGCTACGACTACACGTCGTCCGGCACGCGATACAGCACGTCGCCGGACTGCTATGCGACGACGGGCTACTCCGGGTTCGAGATCGACGTCTATCGGTACTTCCGGCGGCACGGCTCCGACGAGCTCGTCCGCAAGGAGACGATGCATACGACGTACATCCCGTTGGACACCGTGATCTGCCGTGCGCCGCCGGACGACACCGGCGACGGAGGCGGCGATCGCGAGCGCAACAACGGCGGTGGCTGACCCGGTCGGCTGCCTTCGATGCGACGCGGGCGATGGGGTGGGTCCGATGCGTTTCAGGGGCGATGCGAGATGATCGGAGGCATGGCCACAACGAGAGAGGTGCCCAATCCGACTCACGAGGTCGTCGCTGGGATGACCTGGCAGGTCCGTCCCACATTGTCGACCGCGGCCGAATTGTCGGACGATCGGGTGGCGCGTCTCGACGACCGGCTTCGGTCGCGCGGCGTCCGATGCTGGCTCGGATGGGCGAACAACGACAGCGGAGAAGGTGTGACGGGAACGATCCTCGTCGACGCCATCACACCCGGCACCGCGGCCGATCGCGGCACCCGGCTGCTCGCCGAAGTCGCCAAGGACGAAGGCATCGAGACGGCCGATGTGCTCGAGGTCGTGGTCGCACCGGCCGATCGCGAGGGGGAGTAGCCCAGCGATGGGCGGGCGGTGCGCCTAGCTGGGCAGCGGTTTGGCCGCGACGATGTCGTCGATCGCCACGCGAGTGAGAGATCCGTCACGTCGCTCGACGACCGCGACGCCCTCGCCGTACTCCCGCAAGTAGCCCACGACATCGGTCATGAGCGGCCCGCCACTAGGGCCTTTCTCGCCCCTGAGCAGCGAGCGGATCACCACGCGGCGGCCGATGTGGCTGTCGTCGATTGGCATGCTGGCTCCGCGTGTCCGTCGGTTGGACCGGCGTCGGTGTGTATCCGGCGTGGCGTGATACTAGGCTGGATCGGCAGAGCAGATCATCGTGACCCAACGAGGAGGATCCCGTGACCTACGTCATTGCGCAGCCTTGCGTAGACGTGTTGGACCGGGGGTGCGTTGACGAGTGCCCGGTGGACTGCATCTATGAGGGCAACCGGATGCTCTACATCCACCCCGACGAGTGCGTGGACTGCGGGGCCTGTGAGCCTGTTTGTCCAGTCGAGGCGATCTTCTACGAGGACGACACGCCCGAGGAGTGGAAGGAGTACTACGCCGCCAACGTCGAGTTCTTCGACGACCTCGGGTCGCCCGGTGGTGCCGCCAAGATGGGCAAGATCGACAAGGACCACCCCATAATCGCCGCGCTGCCGCCGCAGAACCAGGACTGACCACGCGTCCACCCGCCGAACCCCTCGACATGGGTCCCACGGTCGCCGCTCGGCTGCCCGACTTCCCTTGGGACAAGCTGGCACCGTCGCGGCGACGGGCAGCCGAGCATCCGGACGGGGCGGTGGAGCTGGCGGTCGGGACGCCCGTCGACCCGACTCCAGCCGTCGTCCGCGACGCCCTTGCCGACGCGTCCGACTGGCCCGGTTATCCGACCGTCGTCGGCACGCCAGGCCTTAGGAGCGCGGCCGCCGGCTGGCTGGCCCGCCGCGGCATCGACGGCGTCGACGGGGACCACATCCTGCCGCTCATCGGCACGAAGGAGCTCATCTCGCTGCTGCCGATGCTGCTCGGCCTCGGTCGCGGCGACATCGTCGTCGTCCCGGAGCTGGCCTACCCGACCTATGAGGTCGGAGCTCGCCTCGTCGGCGCCGATGTGGTGGCGAGCGACTCGCTGGTGGCACTCGGCCCGGCCCGCCCGGCGCTGGTGTGGCTCAACTCGCCGGCCAATCCGACCGGGAGAGTGCTGCCGCCGGAGCATCTGGCGAAGGTCGTCGCCTGGGCCCGCGAGCACGACGCGTTGGTCGCGAGCGACGAGTGCTATCTCGAGTGCGTCTGGGACGGGCCGCCCGCGACGTCCGTGCTGCACCCGACGGTCCGCAACGACTCGTTGACCGGCGTGCTCGCCGTGCAGTCGCTGTCGAAGCGGTCGAACCTGGCCGGCTATCGCAGTGGGTTCGTCGCGGGCGACCCGGACCTGATTGCCGGTCTGCTGCTGGCCCGCCGGCATCTCGGGCTGATCCCACCCGGACCGCAACAGGCCGCGGCCGAGACGGCGTGGAACGACGACGAACACGCGGTCGAGCAGCACGGGCGCTACGCGCGGCGGCGTGCTCGGCTGCGGGCGGCGCTCGAGACGGCCGGTTTCCGGATCGACCACTCCGAGGGTGCGCTCTACCTCTGGGCAACGCGCGACGAGCCCTGCTGGGACACTGTTGCGTGGTTCGCCGAGCGCGGCATCGTCGTCGCGCCGGGTGACTTCTACGGCCCGGGCGGCGCGCGGCACATCCGGGTGGCGATCACCGCCACGGACGAGCGCGTCGAGGCGGCGTACTCCCGCCTCACCGGTGGTAGCTGATTCCGCTCGGTCCTCTAGGCGACTTCGACGCGGACCTGGTCGCGCCCGCGGCCGCCGCCGTCCTGCCAGCCGTCGCCGGACTCCGACGCGCGCCAGATCTGACCGTCGTACGCGACCGTCGTGATGGAGAGCCGGTCGGCCTGACCGACGAGGTACTGCGCCAGCGCCCAGCCGTGGCGGCGGGTATCGCCCGGTGGACTCAGCCGCACCGTCTGTCCGGCGTCGCCCGCCGCACTGCCCACGGCGCCGAAGGCGGCCTCGACGTCGTCGACCACCGCGCGGGCGTTGGGCGTCAGTCCGTCGGCGCCGGCGCGTTGCTCGCTGTCGGCGGGCGCGTCGATCTCGCAGCGGAACGCGCCCGGGGAGTATCCCGTCAACGCCGACGCCAAGACCCGGGCCGGCGTCTCGTGCAGGGCATAGGCGTTACCGTCGGCGGACCGTTGTACGGCCTGCGCCGCGTCGTGGATCGGCATGTCCTCGTAGCCGTCGACCTCGACCAGGGCGTCGAAGAACGTCTCCGTCGCGTAGACCGGATCCTGGATCTCCTCCGGCGAGCCCCAACCTTGCGAGGGGCGCTGCTGGAAGATGCCGAGGGAGTCGCGGTCGCCGTAGTCGAGGTTGCGGATCTTCGACTCCTGGAACGCCGTGGCGAGCGCGATCGACACGGCCCGGGCGGGAAGGTCGCGGCGCACGCCGATGGCGGCGATCAGAGCGGCGTTCTCGGCCTGGTCGAGCTCGAGCCGGGCCACGTCGCCACCGACCTCGGCCTCGCAGTACTCGGAGTCGAGCGCCTCGTCGATGAAGTCGAGCCGGGTCAGCACGATCACGATCGTTGCCACGATCGCGAGTGCCACCACCACGGCGGCTATGCGTGCGGCGCGCATCGTCGAAGGACGCCCGTCAGTCGTTCGCGTGTAACGCGGGGTTGAGGGCGGCGGCGCCGGCCCCACGCGATCGCGCTTCGATCGCGCCGGACACCGAGTTGCGCCAGAACAGCACGCCGTTCTCGCCGGACAGCTTGGCCGCCTTGACGACACTGCCGTCCGGCAGCGTGACCTTGGTGCCGGCGGTGACGTAGCAGCCGGCCTCGACCGTGCAGTCGTCGCCGAGCGAGATGCCGATGCCGGCGTTCGCCCCGATCAGGCAGCGCTCGCCGATCGAGATGGTCTCCTGGCCGCCGCCGGACAGCGTGCCCATGATCGACGCGCCGCCACCCACGTCGGAGTCCGGGCCGACGACGACCCCGGCGGACACCCGGCCCTCGATCATCGAGGCGCCGAGCGTCCCGGCGTTGAAGTTGACGAACCCCTCGTGCATCACCGTCGTGCCCTCGGCCAGATGGGCGCCGAGCCGGACGCGGTCCGCGTCGCCGATCCGTACCCCCGAGGGCACGACGTAGTCGGTCATCCGGGGGAACTTGTCGACGCTGGTCGCTTGGACGTGGTGGCCGGCGGCCCGGGCCCGCGCGCGCGTCGTCTCGAAGCCTTCGGGCGAGCAGGGCCCGATCGACGTCCAGACCACGTTGTTGAGGGCGCCGAACAGCCCGTCGAGGTTGATCCCGTGCGGTCGGACCAGGCGGTGCGACAGCAGATGCAGCCGGAGGTACGCGTCGTGGGGATCGGCCGGCGGCGTCGTGAGATCGGCGACGACGGTCCGTACGACGGTGCGGCGCACCCGCCGGATGTCGTCGTCGCCTTCGAGAGCCAGCAGCGAGTCGGGCGGACCAGCAGCGTCGGCGGCCGGCCCGAGTGCGGGCCGGGGATACCACGTGTCGAGTACGACATCGGTGGCGGTCACGGTGGCGAGGCCGTAGCCCCAGGCGCTGATCGAGTCCGTCACGACGTCGAGCGTAGCCAGCCGTCGCGAGTCGTGAGCGGGGGCGGTACGGTCCTGGGCTCATGGGTTTGGCGACGTTCAAGGATCTCGTGATCGATGCCGGGGATGCTGCTCGACTGGGCCGCTTCTGGGCCGACCTGCTCGGACGCCGATTGCGCAGGCAACGCGGCGGTGACGCCGAGATCCGCGGCACCAGGCCGCAGGACACGATCTGGGTCAACCGGGTGGCCGAGCCCAAGACCGTCAAGCATCGGGTCCATCTCGACGTCTACGTACGGTCGCTCGCCGACGTCGAGGCGCTCGGCGCCACCGTCCTGCGGCCGCGGGGCGGCGACCGGACCTGGACCGTGATGGCCGACGTCGAGGGCGGCGAGTTCTGCGCGTTCCTGAAGGACGTGCCGCCGGACGATCGGCTGCCCGGCCTGGTCATCGACAGTGCCGATCCGGTCGCACAGGCGGAGTGGTGGGCCAACGTGTTCGACGGCACCGTGACCCATCACCTGCCCGGCTGGTCCGCGGTGGACGAGGTGGCGGACATGCCGATCGGCACGTTCGATTTCGTCAAGGTGGCGGAGCCCAAGACCGTCAAGAACCGGATTCACTGGGACGTCACCGGCGCTGTGGATCCGCTGGTCGAGGCCGGGGCGACGGTGCTGCGCGCCGCCGGTCGCGGCCTCGGCTGGAGCGTGCTGGCAGACCCCGAGGGCAACGAGTTCTGTGTGTTCCGGCGGCGTTAGCCGGGTCGGCCCACGGGTTCGGCAGCCTCCGGGTCCGGCTGGATCGCCGCCAATCGGACGATCGACCACAGCATCATGGCGGCGAACGCTGTACCGACCAGCGCACATGCGACGTCGACGCCGACGCCGCTGATCAGCAGGCCGAAGCTGGTCATCGCGGCGGGCATCAGCGCCTGGTCGGCGAGGCCGACGATGCTGCTGCAGCGACCGAGGTAGCTCTCGCGAACGGCGGCGACGAACGCGCCCGCGAGAAGGGCCGACGCGAGTCCCGCCGTGAGCCCGATGGTCGCCATCGCGAGGAACACGCCGGCGTACGGTGCGATGCCGATCGCCACGCAGGCCATCGCCTGCACGACGAGGAGCAGCAGCCCGGCGCGGGCGGGGTCGGACGACCGCCAGCGCAGCGCGATGACGGCGCCGATGGCCGCCGCGACACCGCTGGTGGCTTCGAACAGACCCAGGGAGGTGGCGCCCCAGTCGGCGTCGCGGGTACGGAAGACGAGGCCGACGGCGAGGACGGGGGAGACGCAGAGGTTGAGGCCGGACAAGGCGATCACCAACGTACGCACCGACGGCGTCCGGCGCAGGTAGCCGAAGCCGCCGCGAAGATCGGACCAGATCGAGTGCCCTTCGGACAGCTGCCGGGGAAACCGTGGCCGGAGCACGGTCGCGAGGGCGACGGCGATGACGCCGAACGAGACGGCGTCGACGATGATCACGTCGCGTAGCCCGCCGTGCGCCACGAGGAAGCCACCGAGCGGAGCGCCCACGAAGATGGCCAGGCGGTTGGATAGCTGGAACAACGCCGACACCGACGTGAAGTCCTCCTCGCGGACGAGTTGGCGCGGCATCGTGGCCGCGGCCGGCAAGTAGATCGCGTCCACGACGCCGAAGACCAGGGCGATCGTGAAGAGCAACGACAGCGACAGGCCCGTCGACTCCAGCGCCACCAGGCCGACGAGCAGCACGGCGATGCGGGCGAGGTTCGACCCGATCATGGTCCGCCGGGCGTCGAGTCGGTCCGCGAGCGCGCCGCCGACCAGCAGCATCACCGCGCGGGGGATGGCTCCTGCCCCCATGACCAGACCGGCGCCGGCAGGCCCGGCGACCTGGGCGGCGCTCCAGGCCAACCCGATGTACCACGCGACGTCGCCGAGCTGGGAGATCCCGGTCGCGGCCACCCAGGCGTGCACCCGGGTGTCCCGGCGCAGCGGTGGCACCTCGACGGTGTCGACGCTCATGGCCGGGCTGGCACCGCGTGGAAGAAGACGTAGACGCGCTCGCGGTCGCCTGTTCTGTCGTCGGACCGCGACCCGGACGCCAGGTCGTTGGCGTACTCCCAGATCAGCGCATTGACCCGTTCCCCGAGTTCCTCGAGCTCGGCCGGCGTGACGCTGATCCAGTTGTCCGTGCTGTACGCCGCGCGGACCCAATCGTCGCTGTAGTCCAGCCGGCGCTCGAACCA
>Ga0209382_10002019_pt1 | contig 30494 bp, 26 predicted proteins | sample SoiMetdeltSBSDD5_FD_187599 | JGI IMG/M metagenome (GOLD analysis project Ga0209382, IMG submission 187599) | Bulk soil microbial communities from a Populus tree surrounding site in Tennessee, USA - Soil MetaG P. deltoides SBSDD5 (SPAdes) (version 2) | ecosystem: Environmental > Terrestrial >...
GCGCCTTGGGCTTGGTGGTGCGCGCGGGCGGGCCGCGGCGGATCCAGGCGGTCTCGCGGCGCAGCAGGTTCAGGCGCGCGGACTCGGCGTGCGACTCGGCGGCCAGGCGCTCGGCGCGCGCCTGAACGTACTCGGTGTAGCCGCCGTCGCAGCCGATGAGCCGGCCGCGGTCCAGCTCGAGGATGCGGTCCACGACGCGGTCGAGGAAGTAGCGGTCGTGCGTGACCAGCAGCAGCGGCACGCGCGTGTCGAGGAACCAGTCCTCCAGCCAGTCGGTCACGAAGGCGTCGAGGTGGTTGGTGGGCTCGTCCAGCAGCAGCAGGTCCGGGCGCGCGAGGATGAGGCGCGCGAGGGCCACGCGCCGGCGCTCGCCGCCGGAGAGCGAGCCGCAAGACGCGTCGAAGTCGGGCAGGTCGAGCGAGTGCAGCGTGGCCTCGACGCGGTGCTCGACGTCGTGGCCGCCGAGCGCCTCCAGCTCCTGCTCCAGCCGCGCCTGCCGCGCGAGCAGCGCGTCGAGGCGCGTGGCGTCGGCGTGCTCCATCTCGGCGTGAAGCGCGGCGAGGTCGGCCAGCACGCGGTCGCGCCCGCCGAGGCCCTCGCGCACCAGGTCACGCACGGTGCGCGCCGGGTCCAGGACCGGGTCCTGCTCCAGCCAGCCCACGCCCAGGCCGCGCCGCACCACGACGCTGCCGTCGTCCGCGACCTCGGCGCCCGCGAGGATGCGCAGGAGCGTCGACTTGCCGCTGCCGTTGGGGCCCACGAGCCCGACGCGCTCGCCGTCGCCGAGCACGAAGGACACGTCGTCGAGCAGCGTGCGGCTACCGTGGGCGCGCGCGAGGTGCTCGACGGTGATCAGGGACACGGGAGCCAATCGGGCGACAAGCCGGGCACGCTCACCAGCCCGCAGCCTTGCGGACGTCCTCGAAGGCATCGTCGCGGCACTCGGCACGACGGTCCTCGTCGAGCAGACCCCAGCCTGCGAGTTTCACGACCGCGACCTCGCGGCAGTGGCCGCAGAGTGCGTGTCCGTAGAGCCAGCGCAGGACGGCGCTCAGGAGGTTCCCGAACACCAGGGCGACGCCGATCAGCGGGTCCGCCCCACCCTCCGCGATCAAGCCGATCGCCAACGCACGCCCGAGCACGCTCAGCGTCCCCCCACGTGCTCCACCACCACCGTCGTGTGGATGCCTCCGCGCACGTTGAAGTCCCCCTCGATCCTCATCCGCCGCGGCCGGCAGGCCCCCACGAGCTGGTCGAGGATGAGGTTGGTCACGTCCTCGTGGAAGTGGCCCTCGTCGCGAAAGCTCCACAGGAAGAGCTTGAGGGCCTTGAGCTCGAGGCACAGCTCGTCGGGCACGTAGGTGATGTGCAGGGTCGCGAAGTCCGGCTGTCCGGTCTTCGGGCACACGCACGTGAACTCGGGGCACTCGAAGCGGATCTCGTAGTCGCGGCCGGGAGCCGGATTGGGAAAGGTCTCGAGCGACTTCTGCGGCCGGGTGGACATGGAGTCCAGTGTCGCCGGGCCGGCCGCGCGTGGTCAAACGAGGCGCGACCGGCTCGCTGCCTGCTTGATCTTCGGCGGGGGCGCGGCTAGCGTCGCCGGCTCACGGGCGTCGTGGGCTCGCCGCATCGAAACGGCGTGCGCAGCCGCCGAGGGCCACGGCAGGCCGGGACATGCACAACCCCCTCCTCGTCCCCGAGCTGCGCGAGCTCCTGGCCGCGGGCGAGACCGGCGACCTGCGCGACTTCTGCCTCGAGGGCCACCCGGCCACAGTGGCCGACTTCATCAGCCTGCTCGAGCCGGACGAGGTGCGGCGCGTGCTGGCCACGGTGCCGCCGCGCGAGCGGGCGCTCATCTTCGGGCACCTCGACCCCGAGATGGAGATGGCGCTCACCGGGATCATGTCGCGCAAGGAGATGGCGGAGATGGTCACGCACATGCTCTCGGACGAGCGCGTGGACCTGCTTCAGCGCCTGCCCGGGGAGCAGCGCGAGGCGCTGCTGCCGGCGCTCTCGGCCGCCGAGCGCGAGGACATCCGGCGCCTGGCCAGCTACCCGGAGGGCACGGCGGGCGCGGTCATGTCCAGCGACTATGCGGCCCTCTCGCCCAGCGAGAGCGCCGCGCAGGCCCTCGAGCGCCTGCGGCGCGAGGCACCCGACAAGGAGACCATCTACTACGCCTACGTCGTGGACGAGAGGCGCCATCTCGTGGGTTTCATCTCGCTGCGGGACCTCATTCTCGCGCCGCCGCACAGGAAGGTGGGCGAGATCATGCAGCGCGAGGTGGTGTCCGCCAACGCCGACGACGACCAGGAGCAGGTGGCCCAGCTCATCGCCAAGTACGACCTCCTGGCCCTGCCCATCGTGGGCACGGACGGCACGCTGGTGGGCATCGTGACGCACGACGACGTCATCGACGTCATCCGCCAGGAGCACACCGAGGACGTCGAGAAGTTCGTGGGCATCGCGGGCGAGCACGAGGTGGGCGCCTACCTGCGCACGCCGGCCATGACGCACTTCCGGAACCGCGCCGGCTGGGTCGTGGGCCTGGCCGCGCTGGGCATGTTGTCGGGCGAGATCTACCAGGCCTTCGACGCCACGCTCGACCGCCTGCTGCTGCTGGCCTTCTACCTGCCCATGATCGCCAGCACCGGCGGCAACACCGGGAGCCAGGCGGCCATGGTGGTGATGCGCAGCCTCGCCACGGGCGAGCTGTCCGGCCGCGATGCGCTTTCCGTGCTGTGGAAGGAGCTGCGCGTGGCGGTGCTCATGGCGGTCGTGCTCGGCGCGCTGGTCTTCGGCAAGGTGCTGCTGTTCGAGAACGGCACGGACGTTCCCGGCGGCCTGTCGCTCCCGGTCATCGCCGCGGCCATCGGCCTCGCGCTGGGGGTGCAGGTGGTGACGTCCACGCTGGCGGGCGCGCTGCTGCCGCTGGCCGTCGGGCGCCTTGGCTTCGACCCCGCGGTGGTGGCCAGTCCGGCGCTCACCACGACCGTGGACATCACGGGGCTGCTCATCTACTTCGGCGTCGTGCAGCTGCTGCTCGGGGTCTGAGGGCGATGGGCCTGTTCCGCCGCCGCCCGCCGCCGGGAGCGCCGCCACCGGAGCCGCCGCGGGAGCCGCCCGGGGCCTCCGAGGCGCGCAACCGCGAGACGGACCGCATGCTCGCCTACCACGAGCGCACCAAGCACAGCTACGCCAGCGTGATGCGCAGCGGATGGACACTCGACTGGGACAACCAGCCCAACCCGTTCCGCCGCTACGCGGGTGCGCCGCGGCTTTCCCTGCCGCCGGCGCACGGGCTTCCGCAGGAGCTCCTGCCCCTGCGCGCGACGGGCGACGTCCTGCGCGCGCTCGCCGGGCCGCCCGAGGGCTCCGAGGGCTGGCGCGCCGGCCTGCCGCTGCTCTCTTCGCTGTTGTGGCACTCGCTGGCGGTGTCGGCCTGGAAACAGGTGCCGGGAACCGACGTGCGCTACTCGCTGCGCGTCAACCCCAGCTCGGGCAACCTGCACCCCACCGAGGCGCACCTCCTGGCCGCCGGCGTGCCGGGCGTGCCGGACGGCGCGCTGCACTACGACGCGCGGCGCCACGCGCTGGAGCTGCGCCGCACAGGCGCCGCGCTGCCGGCCCTGCTGGACGCGTGCGGCCTGCCGCCGGGCGACGGCGTCGTCGTCGTGCTCAGCTCGATCTTCTGGCGCGAGGCCTGGAAATACCGCGATCGCGCGTACCGCTACTGCCTGCACGACGCCGGCCACGCCGCCGGCTGCGTGGCCGCCGCGGCACGCGCGCTCCAGCTGCCGGCCGCCGTGCATGGCTGGTTCCCCGACGTGGCCGTGCGCGGGCTGCTCGGGCTCGCCGACGGCGACGAGCAGCCGCTGGTGCTGGTGGACCTGCGGCAGGCCGCGAGCGCCCGCGCCTCGGCCGGACACACGGACGCGCTGTCGGCCCCCGCCGGCACGCCCAACGTGCTGTCGGCCGAGGAGCAGCCCTGGCCGCTCATCGACGGCATGCACGCGAGCACGCTGGTCGAGTCGGCGCACTGCCCCCTCGTCGCGCCGGCCGGCGACCCGCTGGCCGACACGCCGCGCGGCAGCCGGCCTGCGGACGGCGCGCGACGCCTCCTGCCGCTGCCCGACTCGCCGCCCGCGCCGGAGCCCTTCGCGCGCGCGGCGCGCCGGCGGCGCTCGGCGCTCGACTACGACCCGGACGCGCGCCTGGCGCTCCCGGATTTCGCCGGCCTGCTGCTCGAGGCCACGCGGCTGCCGCGCGCCGACGCCACCGCCAGCCTCGACGGCGGCGAGCCGCGTCGCCTCATCGAGCTGTACGCCTGGGTGCATCGCGTCGACGATCTCGCCCCCGGCTGCTGGCGCTACCTTCCGGAGCGCCACGCGCTGCTGGAGGTGCAGTTGGGCGACGTGCGCGGCGTCGCCGCCGGCCTGTCGCTGGGCCAGGAGCTGGCCGGCCGCGCGGTGGCGGCCTTCTCCATGATCGCGGATCTCGCGCGCGCCGGCGCGGCCTTCGGCTGCCGCGGGTATCGGCTGGCGCACGTCGAGGCCGGCCTGATCGGGCAGGGCCTGTACCTCGCGGCCACGGCGCGCGGCTGGGAGTCGACCGGCATCGGCGCCTTCTTCGACGACGACGTGCACCGCTGGCTCGGCCTGCAGGGACACGCCCGGCAGGTGATCTATCATCACAGCGTGGGGCGCGCCGTCCCCGATCCGCGCCTCGTGGACAGCGACGAGGCTGTCGACATGCGAGACCCGACGTGAACGACCCCCAGCCCCAGCCGCAGTCCGCACCGACGCCGGCTCCCGCGGGGCCGCACGTGCGCGTGATCCAGGACCATCGCGTGCTGCGCGAGGTGCGCGTGACGCGCGCGCTGCGCATCGGGCGGCTGCCGGACAACGACCTCGTCATCGAGGACGAGCTGGTCTCCGGCTACCACGGCCGCATCGAGCGCGCAGGGCCGGGATGGCGCTACACCGACCTCGGGAGCACCAACGGCTCGATCGTCTCAGCCGGCCCCACGCTGCACGCGCAGGAGAGCGTGCCGCTGGACGAGGACCTGCAGATCCTGCTGGGCAAGACGGTGCTGGACGTGCGCGTGCAGGACGGGGCCGCGGCGGCCGAGCGCACCGGGGCCGCGGAAGCGTCGCTGCGGCCGCGGGTGGTGGCGGTGCTCGGCGGCCGGCGGATGCGGCTCCCGGTGAAGGAGCCCCGCGCGGTGCTCGGCCGCGGGCCGGGCGCGGACGTGGTGCTCGACCATGCCTCGGTGTCGCAGCGCCACTGCGAGATCCGCCGCGAGGGCGCAGGCTTCGTGGTGGCGGACCTCGGCAGCACCAACGGCACGCGCCTCGGCGTGGAGCGGCTGACCGCGCCGCGCGCGCTCCCCTCGGGCAGCCACCTCATCCTGGGCGAGGCGGACCTGCTCTTCGTGCACGACGGCACGCCCGAGCCCGACGCGGCCGCGAAGCTGGACCGGCTGGTGGCGCAGCGGCGCGTGGGCCGGGCTGCTGCCGCCGCGGCGCGGCGCGAGCTCCAGCGCGGCGCGGGCACGCTGGGCGAGGTGCTGGTGCTGGCCGGCGCCTTCACGCCAGGCGCGTGGGTCGAGGCCGCGGCCGCGACGCAGCTGGAGCCCGAGGCCGCCATCCGGTCGCGGCGGCGCGCCGTGCTGGCCGCCGTGCTGCTGGCCGGCCTCGCCGTCCTCGCGTGGCTGCTGGCCACGCGCTGAGCGAGCCCGCGCGATGGGTCAGTGCCTTCCCAGGTACGGGTTCTGCGAGAGGCGCCGCAGGCTTTCGTCGTCGTGCGACGCCTCGGCCGCGGCCTGCACGTCGAGCAGGACCTGCTCGAACTTGCCGGCCTCGTCGGGATAGCGGGCCTGGCCGGCCTCGATGAGCGTGATGGCTGCGGCGAGATGGCCACCGTCGAGGGCCGCTCGGCCGAGCCGCACCCAGAGCGAGGAGTCGATCCGCATCGGGAAGATCGCCGCCAGCCCGTCCAGCTCCTCCTCGACCGCGGCCCCTTCGCCGGTGCCGGCCAGCGCCTCGAGGCGCACGCGGTTCAACGTCCAGCGCGTGGGCTCGTCCGCCTCGTGCCCCGCGGCGTCGAGGCCGCGCTCGGCGAGGCTGCGCGCGTCGCCGTAGTTGCCGGCGCGCAACGCCGCGTCCGCCGAGTCGGCGAGCTCGGCGGGCGCGGGGCTGCAGGCCGCCAGCGCGACGAACAGCAGCGCAGCGGCCCGCGCGGCGGCGGTCACAGGTAGCCGAGGGCCTTGAGCTTGGCGGTGGCCGCGTCGTCGCCGGCCGCGGCCTTGGCCTTGATGTCCGCCACGAGTCCGTCGAAGGCCGCCGCCATGTCGGGGAACTTCTGCTTGCCGGCCTCGACGATGTCGAGGGCGTCGACGGCGTTGCCGGCATCGTTCACGGCCTTGCCCAGCTTGGCGTAGAAGTCGGCCTTGAGCTGCCCGCCGTAGGTCGCGCTCAGGCGCGTCAGGCTGGCCAGCACCTCGGCGGCGTCGCCCCGGCCGGCGAGCGCCTCGAGGCGCACGCGCTCGAACTGCCACGACCTGGCCTTGTCCTGCGCCACACCCTCGGCCGACAGCCCCTTGGTGGCCAGATCCAGGGCCTGGGCGTAGTCGCCCTTGGCCAGCGCGGCCTGGGACTGCTGCTCGAGCTCCGCGGGGGTGGGGCCGCCGCAGGCCTGGATCATCACCAGGGACAAGGTGGCAGCCGCGATCAGGGCCAGCGACGGGAGGGCGAGCGATCGGCGCATGGCCTGCATCCGGGGGGAAGAGTCGGTTCGCGGGCCGGGAGGATACCCGCTGGGAGCCTTGCCAGCCGGCCCGGATGCGGTATCATTTGGCCTCCATTTGGAGTGCGATTGGAGCCTGAAGGCAGCCCGGCGGGGCCCGACGGCGGCCGTCGCGCGCCCGAGCTCTCCCTGTCGCGACGCCGATGCCCGACCACAACCACAAGGTGACCGTCAAGATCCCGCGGCCGCTCTACGAGCGGATCCAGCAGGTGATCGAGGAGTCGGGCTTCTCGTGCCCGACGGACTTCATCGTGTTCGTGCTGCGCGACATCGTGGGCGACCGCGCCCTCGAGAAGGCCGACCCCGGCGCCGGGGCGCGGCCCGCGAAGACCAACGAGGAGATCGCGGACATCCGGCGCAAGCTGCACAACCTCGGATACCTGTAAGGAGCCCTCGCTGATGATTCCCGCCCACGGTGGCCGCCTGATCAACCGCCTCGCGACCGGCACGCAGCGCGAGGCGCTGCTGGCCCGCGCCAAGGCCGCGCCGCGCCTGAAGCTCAACGCGCGCGAGACCTCCGACCTCGAGATGATCGCGGTCGGCGCGCTCTCGCCGCTCGAGGGCTTCATGGGCAGCGCCGACCTCGCGGCCGTGGTGGCGCGGCATCGGCTCGCCAACGGCGTGCTGTGGGCCATGCCCGTGACGCTCAGCAACAAGGGCCTGGGCGCGCTGCGCACGGGCCAGGACGTGGCGCTCGAGGACGAGGGCGGCCGGCTGCTGGGTCTGCTCGAGCTGCAGGAGCGCTTCAACTGCGCCAAGGACAATGAGGCACAGGGCTGCCTCGGCACCACGGACAAGAGCCACCCGGGCGTGCAGTACCTCGACAGCATCGGCACCGAGTACCTGGCCGGGCCGATCTGGGCCACGGACCTGCCGAAGCACGACTTCGCCAACGAGTTCCGCCTCGCGCCGCGCGAGACGCGCGTGCTGTTCAAGGCCAAGGGCTGGAACACCGTGGTGGCCTTCCAGACCAGGAACCCCATCCACCGCGCGCACGAGTACCTGACCAAGTGCGCGCTCGAGCAGGTGGACGGCCTCCTGATCCACCCGCTGGTGGGCGAGACCAAGAGCGACGACGTGCCGGCCCGCGTGCGCATGGAGTGCTACCGCGTGCTGCTCGAGAAGTACTACCCGAAGCAGCGCGTGGCGCTGGCCGTCTACCCGCAGGCCATGCGCTACGGCGGCCCGCGCGAGGCGCTCTTCCACGCCATCTGCCGCAAGAACTACGGCTGCACGCACTTCATCGTCGGCCGCGACCACGCCGGCGTGGGCAGCTTCTACGGCAGCTTCGACGCGCAGACCTTCATGAAGGGCCTCGATCCGGCGGAGCTGGGCATCCAGCCGCTCATGTTCGAGAACGCCTTCTGGGACAAGCGCGCCGGCTCGATGGCCACGAGCAAGACCTCGGCCGCCACGCAGCCCGAGGACATGGTCATGCTCAGCGGCACCAAGGTGCGCGAGATGCTGCGCGCCGGCACGCGCCCGCCGGTGGAGTTCACGCGGCCGGAGGTGGCCGACGTGCTCATCGCGGCGCTGGCGGACAAGGTCAACGCGCCGGCCTGAGCCGGCGCGGCGAGGAGAGCCACTGATGGGCCTGTTCGACAAGCTGAAGGGCAAGCCGGCGCCGCCGCCGAAGGCGGCCGGAGCGCGGCCGGCGCCGCGCCCGCTCCCCGGCGCGGCACCCGCGCGGCCGGCGGCCAAGGCGAAGAACAACTACATCGTGATCACGCTGGACAGCTGCCGGTACGACTCGTTCATGGCGGCGGAACCGAAGAACATCGCGAAGATCACCGGCGGCAAGGTGCAGCGCCGCTGGAGCTACGCGAGCTGGACCGGCCCCTCGCACTACAACCTGCTCATGGGCCTGCTGCCGCACCACAGCCCCGAGAACGTGTTCGCCTCCGAGTACTACAAGGAGGACTTCCTCAACTACAACACGCGCTTCGGCACCGACGGCATGGAGTTCGGCAAGCTCGTGCCCAGCCTGTGGATGCCCGAGTACCTGCGCAACGAGCTCGGGTACTTCACGCACGCGCGCGTGAGCCTGCCGGTGCTCAACAGCAAGACCGGCGTGAACCGCGCCTTCGACAGCTTCCAGCTCATGGAGAAGCACAACGACATGCTCAAGATGCTGGACACGCTCAAGTTCAGCACCGAGCGGCCCAGCTTCTACATGCTCAACGTCGGCGAGACGCACTACCCCTTCGCGCTGCCCGACGAGGACCCGAAGGACTGGCCGCGCATCAGCGGCATCCACGGCGTCTTCAAGCACCTGGACAGCCAGGTGGTGGGTGGCAAGCTCATCAAGGACGACAAGGCCCCGCAGTTCTTCGACCAGCAGAAGCTGGACGAGCTGCGGCGGCGGCAGATCAACACGGTCAAGTACCTGGACCAGGTCGTCTTCCCGAAGCTCTACGACATCGTGCCGGAGAACACCTTCATCACCGTCACCGCCGACCACGGCGAGCTGTTCGGCGAGCACGGCTACTTCGGGCACGGGCCGATCATGCACGAGAAGGTCTTCGAGGTGCCGTTCCTCGAGGCCAAGGTCCGGTGAGCGACCGCCGCCAGGCGCCGGCGGCGCGCCGGGCGCCCGGTCGCGCCGGCGCCGGCCCCACATCGCGATCCCCGCTCCCGTCTTCCCTCCCTCCCTCCTGATTCCCCTCGGATTCCCATGGCCAACAAGGGCTTCACTCTCTGGTTCACTGGACTCTCGGGCGCTGGCAAGACCACGCTGGCCAAGCGCGTGCAGAAGATCATGGTGCAGCGCGGCCTCAACGTCGAGCTGCTCGACGGTGACGTCATCCGCACCAACCTCAGCAAGGGCCTGGGGTTCAGCAAGGAGGACCGCGACACGAACATCCGCCGCATCGGCTTCGTGGCCAGCCTGCTGGCGCGCAACAACACCGTGTGCATGGCAGCGGCCATCTCGCCCTACAAGGCCGTGCGCGACGAGGTGCGCGCGCTGCACCAGGGCTTCGTCGAGGTGTTCTGCACCTGCTCGCTCGATGCCCTGGCCGAGCGCGACGTGAAGGGCCTGTACAAGAAGGCCATGGCCGGCGAGATCAAGGGGTTCACGGGCGTGGACGACCCCTACGAGGCGCCCGAGCACGCCGAGATCACCATCGACAGCGAGCACGAGACGGTGGAGCAGTCGACGGACAAGATCGTGCGCTACCTCGAGCTGAAGGGCCTCATCCCGGCGGCGCCGACCGAGGACATCCCCGAGGCCGAGGAGCAGGCCATCCGCGGCCGGCTCAAGGCGCTGCACTTCATCGACTGAGGACCCGCCCGTGACGACGGCCAGCGCGCGCAAACTCCGCATCGCGGCGCTGGTGGCGGTCTGGACCCTGCTCGCTACGCGTCCGGCGTGGGCCTACATCGGGCCGGGCGCGGGCATCGCCTTCGCCGGCTCGGCGCTGGTCATCGTCTCGACCATCTTCATCGCCTTCGGCACGATCCTGATCTTCCCGCTGCGGCTCCTGTGGCGCATGGCCGTCACGGGCAACCCCTTCAAGCGCGCGCGCGTGAAGCGCGTGGTCATCCTGGGCCTCGACGGCATGGACCCGGGGATCGCCACGCGGCTCATGCAGGAGGGCAAGCTGCCGCACTTCCGCAGGCTGGCGGAGAAGGGCGTGTTCCGGCCGCTGCAGACCAGCTACCCGAGCATGTCGCCCGTGGCGTGGAGCAGCTTCACCACGGGCGTCGACCCGAGCCGCCACGCGATCTTCGACTTCCTCACGCGCGACCCGTGCACCTACATGCCCATGCTCTCGAGCACGGACATCGGCAACGCCAAGCGGGTGCTCAACATCGGCAAGTACGTGATCCCGCTGGAGAAGCCGAAGATCAAGCTGCTGCAGAAGAGCCAGGCCTTCTGGAAGCTGCTGGGCGAGAAGCACATCCACAGCACCATCCAGCGCGTGCCCATCACGTTCCCGCCGGTGCCCTTCAAGGGCCACCTGCTCTCGGGCATGTGCGTGCCGGACCTGGTCGGCAGCCAGGGCACCTTCGGCTTCTTCAGCACGGAAAGCAAGGACGGGCAGGCAGCCTTCACAGGCGGCGAGCAGACCGTGCTGCGGCGCAACAAGCAGGGCCACATCCGCAGCCGCATCCTCGGGCCGCCCAACTCCATGGAGAAGGGCAGCCCGCACCTCACGATCCCCTTCACGATCATCGTGGACGGGGACAAGGGCGGCGCGCGCATCGAGCTGGAGGGGTCCGAGCCCTTCCACCTGCCGGCCGGACGCTACAGCGAGTGGATCACGCTGGTGTTCAAGGCGGGGCTCGGGGTCAAGGTGCAGGGCATCGCGCGCTTCTTCATCACGCAGGTGGAGCCCGAGTTCAACCTGTACATGACCCCGATCCACATCGACCCGGAGAACCCGGCGATGCCGATCAGCCATCCGTCGGTCTATGCCATCTACCTGGCCAAGAAGCTGGGCAAGTACGCCACGCTGGGGCTGGCCGAGGACACCTGGGCGCTCAACGAGCGCGTGATCGACGAGCAGGCCTTCTTCGATCAGGCGCTCCTCATCTGCGAGGAGCGCGAGCGCATGTTCGAGGACGCGCTGGTCAAGACGAGGAAGGGCCTCGTGTGCACGGTCTTCGACACGACCGACCGCGTGCAGCACATGTTCTACCGCTACCTCGACCCGTCGCACCCGGCCAACGCCGGCAAGGACACGCAGCGCTGGACCGACGCCATCACCCGCGTCTACGAGCGCATGGACGCGCTGCTCGGCCGGCACTGGGACCGCCTGGTCGAGGACCCGGCGACCTGCTTCATCGTCCTGTCCGACCACGGCTTCACCAATTTCCGCCGCGGCGTGAACCTGAACGCCTGGCTGCGCCAGGAGGGCTACCTGTTCCTGCGCGAGGGCAAGGAGACCAGCGGCGACTGGTTCGAGGCCGTGGACTGGAGCCGCACGAAGGCCTTCTCGCTCGGGCTCACGGGCCTGTTCATCAACCGGAAGGGCCGCGAGTCCTCGGGCATCGTGGCCGAGGGCGCCGAGTACAGGGCGCTCAAGGACGAGCTCATCTCCAGGCTCAAGGCGCTGGTGGACCCGCAGACCGGCAGACGCTGCGTGCTGGACGTCTTCGCCGCCGCCGACGTGTTCGACGGCCCGTACCGCTTCGACGCGCCCGACCTCATCCTGGGCTACGACGGCGGCTACCGCAACAGCTGGGACTGCGCGACCGGCGCGGTGCCGCGCGAGGTCTTCTCGGACAACACCAAGAGCTGGTCCGGCGACCACTGCGTGGACCCGCGCATCGTGCCGGGCGTGTTCTTCAGCAACATGGCCATCGGCACCGAGACGCCCAACATCCTGGACTTGGCGCCCTCGGTGCTGGCGCTCTTCGGGCAGGACGTGCCCAGGTACATGCAGGGCCGGCCGATCTTCGCGACGCAGGGCCAGCCCGACGGCGCCGTGCGCGGGCCGCTCGACCCGCGCACGCTCAACCAGTCGGGCGCCGCGCCGGGCGCGCTGGTGCACGCCGACGCGCCGGGCGGCGCGCGCCAGCCGGCCGCCGTGCGCGCACCGGAGGGCGCGCCGTGATGCCGCTGCTGCCTCTCGCCGCCATGCTGCTCTTCGTGGCGGCCGCCGGCGCGCCGCAGGCTCCCGCCCCGGCCGTCTTCGTGCTCGGCATCGACGGCATGGACCCGGTCATCCTGCAGCGCCTGATGGACGAAGGCGCGATGCCGCACTTCAGGGAGCTCGCCGGGCAGGGCACCTTCCAGGAGCTGCGCACGGCCAACCCGCCGCAGAGCCCGGTGGCGTGGTCGTCCTTCGTGACCGGCCGCGACCCGGGTGGCCACGGCATCTTCGACTTCATCCACCGGAACCCGCAGACCTATGCGCCGCTGTCCTCGTCCACGCTGCCGCCCTCGGACGAGCACCCTTCGTACCTGAACCTCTTCGGCCTGATCGTCCCGCTGGGCGGCGAGGACCCGGTCAACGCGCGCAGCGGCACGCCCTTCTGGGACCTCTTGCACGACGCCGGCGTGGACGTGCAGGTGTACCGCATGCCCGGCAACTACCCGGTGCCGCCGAGCGAGGCCCTCACGCTCTCGGGCATGGGCACCGTGGACCTGCGCGGCGAGTTCGGCAAGTACACCTGGTTCGTCGACGACCAGTTCTTCCGCACGCAGGGCCTGAAGGCCGACGTGGTCATCATCTCCGCCGAGGACACCGACCTCGACGGCACCAGGGACACGGCCTACGCCGCGCTCAAGGGCCCGCCCGACTTCCTGCACCTGAAGCCCGGCGAGCTGCCCCGGCCCGACCAGTACCTGACGGTGCCAGTCACCTTCCACGTGGATGCCGAGGACGAGGCGGTGTGGATCGAGGCCGGCGACGCCGAGTGCCTGCTGCGCGAGGGCGAATGGAGCGACTGGCTGCCTGTGTCCTTCGACGCCGCGCCGCTCGGGCTGATGCCGATCTCGGGCATCGTGCGCTTCTACGCCAAGGAGGTGCGGCCGACGCTCACGATCTACGCGTCGCCGGTGAACATCGACCCTTCCGCGCCGGCCACGCCCATCGCCACGCCCGACGACGCCGCCGAGGAGCTGTGCGAGGCGCTCGGCTTCTACTGGACCCAGGGCTTCCCCGAGGAGATCAACGCCCTCAAGGACGGCCTCTTCGACGACGACGACTACGAGCGGCAGATCAGGCTCGTGCACGACGAAGCCGGCCGCATGCTCGACGTGGCGCTCGACCGCTTCGGCCCCGGCCACTGCACCTTCATGTACCTCTCGGACATCGACCTGCAGTGTCACATGCTGTGGCGGCACGGCGACCCCAAGACGCCCGGCGCGCCGCGGCACCCGGGCTACGACCCCGCGGTCTCGCCCCGGCACGCGCAGGACATCGAGGAGCACTACCGCAACACCGACCGGCTGCTGGGCCGCGTGCGCGAGCGGCTCCCGGCCGACGCGTTGCTCATCGTGATGAGCGATCATGGCTTCCAGACCATGACGCGGCAGTTCCACCTGAACGCCTGGCTGCGCGACGAGGGCTACCTGGTGGTCAAGCCGCCGGAGCCCGGCGCGGCGCCGCGTGAGGGCAACCCGCACCTGGCCGACGTCGACTGGAGCCGCACGCGCGCCTACGGCCTCGGCTTCAACGGCCTGTACCTGAACCTGCGCGGCCGCGAGGGCCAGGGCGTCGTCGAGCCCGCGCAGGCCGACGGGCTCATGGTCGAGATCTCGGGCAGGCTGCTCGCCTGGCGCGATCCGCAGGGCGGGAAGGCGGCCGTGCGGCATGTGTATCGTGCAGCCGACGCCTACTCCGGCGCGCGCGTGGCCGAGGCGCCCGACCTGATCGTCGGCTACGACGCCGGCTATGGCTGCTCCGAGGAGAGCACGCTGGGCGAGATCACCGAGGAGGTGGTCGCCGACAACACGCACGGCTTCACCGGCAACCACCTGATGGACCCCGAGGTGGTGCCCGGCGTGCTGCTGGTCAACCGCAAGCTGCCCGCCGCGGGCCACGACCTCACCGACGTCACCGTCACCCTGTTGCAGCAGTTCGGCGTGCGCCCTGCCGAGGGCATGGTGGGCACGCCCTTCCTTCCCGACTGAAACCCCACGGAGACCACGCCATGTTCGGCGGCCCGAAGATCAAGCTCGACAAGGACCTCCTCGCGCGCCTGAAGAAGGTGTCCGACACGGCCGGCTACGCCACCGTGGACGAGTTCATCACCCACATCCTCGAGAAGGAGCTGCAGCAGTTCGAGGACGCGGAGAGCGACGAGGACATCAAGAACAAGCTGCGCGGGCTCGGCTACATCAGCTGACGCCGCGCGACCGCCATGGGCACCTTCAACACCGTCGCCTCCGCCATCCTGGGCACGCTGCTCGCTCCCTTCGGCGCGCAGCGCAACTGGTCGGCCTGGGTGGACGTGCTGGTCTGGTCGGTGCTCGGCGGCATCCTGGCCCTGCTGGTCATCAAGCGCTTCAGCAACCAGAAGGCCATCGCGCGCGTGAAGAACGAGATCAAGGTGCACCTGTTCGAGGTGCGGCTGTTCCAGGACGACATGCTGGGCATCCTCGCCGCCACCGGCAAGGTGCTGGTCAAGAACCTGCTGTACATCGGGCACAACCTCGTGCCCATGGTCGTGATGCTCATCCCCATGGTGGCCATCCTGGCCCAGCTCGTGGCCACCTACGCGTACGCGCCGCTGCCGCCCGGCAGCGTGCAGATCGTCAAGGCGCGGCTCGACACCGACGACGCCGGCCGCCCGCGGCTCCCCGCCACGGCCGTGCGGCTGGAGACGCCGCCGGGCGTGCAGCTCGAGAGCCAGGTGCGCACGCCGCAGGGCGAGATCGCGTGGCGCCTGCGGCTCGCCGAGCCGGGCCGCCACGAGCTCCGGCTGCACCTCGGCGACGAGGTGGTCACCAAGACCCTGGTCGTCGGCGGCCCAGCCGGCCGCATGCCCGTCATGCGCACCAAGGGCTGGGAGGGCGTGCTCTACCCCACCGAGCCCGGCCTGCCCTCGTCCAGCCAGCTGGCCTCCGTGCAGGTCGCCTACCCCGAGCGCGACCTGGGGTGGATGCCCGGCGGCGAAGCCGGCATCCTCGGCGTGTTCTTCGTGCTCTCGATCGTGGCGGGGCTGGCCTTGAAGGGCGTGTTCAAGGTCACGATCTAGGGGCGCTCCGCTGGTCGGAGCGACCGGGCTGCGGCGCTTGCGGCCCTCGGTCACGGGGCGCGGCGGAGCCGCGCTCCATGACCTTGCGGGCGACTTGTCGCGCCGCAGCCCGGTCGCTCCGACCAGCTCCGCCTCGCAGTCGGACAACCGCGCCGGCCACTCTTGTCAGAGCGTGACCTCGAAGCGGAGCGTCAGGACGAAGGCGTTCTCGAGGGTTGGGTCGCCCCCGGGGTCCAGGACGTATTGGGCGTCGGGCTTGATGGCCAGCGAGGGCGTGGCTTGCCAGCGGTAGAAGACCTCGAGCGCCAGCTCGTGGTCGGTGGTGAAGCCGGCGCCGGGCTCGCCGGTGAAGTCGACGCGCGTGGCGCCGAAGCCCAGGATGTCGTCGTCGTGGTCCGCGATGGGCCCGACCCACTGCAGGCCGGCGGCGAGGTGGCGCGCGACCTCGATGACGTCCTCGTCGGTGACGGCCAGCTGCGCGAAGGCGGTGAGGCCCTGCGCGCTGTCGGCCTCGTCCGGCGCTTCGAGCCACAGCTCCTGCTCGAGCAGCGCGTACACGCCGGTCGCGCCGTCCTGGCCGCCGCCGGTGAAGCGGGCGAAGTCGCCGTTGTGCCGCCAGGCGCCGGCCGCGGCGCGGCCGGCCAGACGCCCGCCCTCGCGCGCCCACGAGTGCCCGGCCTCGCCCACGAGGAACAGGTCCGAGGGGCTGCCGAGGAAGGTGCTCGGGCCGTGCGTGCCGGTGGGCTTGCCGGCCTGCGTGGCGCCGTCGAAGGCGCCGATGCCCAGCCAGGTGGACTCCGCGGGATAGGCGAAGAGCAGCGCGGCGAAGGCCGGGTCGGGGTAGCTCGGCATGGGCGACAGCGTGGGGCTGTAGGCCATGCCGTTGTTCAGGAACTCGGCCGCCGCCTCCACCACCGCGAACTCGTCGAAGGCGTCCAGCTTGCCGAGCTTCATGCGCAGCGCGTCGGGCGCCGGCCAGGCCTCGATCCACAGTTCGTACCACTCGTGCTGGTGCGGCGTGTCGATGTTGCTGGTGCCCTGCCAGTCGCCCACGTCGTCGTTGAGCAGGCGGCCGGGGCGCGTCCACCACTCGGCCCAGGCGGACGCGCCCGTCCAGCCTGCCACCTGCTCCAGGTCGAGACCCGCGCCGAGGTCGAGCAGGGCCTGCGTGGTGCTGCGCTGCTCCACGCCGCCGCCGACCACGCGCGCAGTGTCGGCGGTGATCGAGGCCTCGACGGTGAGACCGTGCTCCGCCAGCCACGGCCGCGCGCCGCCCCAGTCGCCGGTGAGCGTGGCGTCCTGGGCCGGCTCCTCGTCCGTCGTGCTTTCGTCCGTCGCGGTTTCGTCGGCCACGGCCTCGTCGGCTTCGGGCTCGGCCTGCTCGGGCACGCTCTCGCTGCCAGCCGGAGGCGGCGCCGGCGCAGGCAACGCGCAGGCGCCGAGGAGCAGCAGCAGGCAGGCTCGGGCGTCGCAGGGCATGACGGCCTACATCGGCTGGCCGCCGGGCTGCGGCTTGAAGCCAAGGGCCGCGGTTTCCGTCACACGGCCGCAGCGCGGGCTAGGCTGGGGTGCCCATCCCTTCCGGGACAGCTTCGATGCTCCGCCTGCCTGGCCTCCTCGCCCTGATGCTCGCCCTCGGCTGCAGCGCCGCGCCGCGCGCGGAGCAGCACGAACCGGGGGCGCCGACACTGGCCCTGGTGGCGGCCCCGGACGTGCGCGTGATCGCGCTGGAGCTGCAGCCGCAGGCGGGCGGGCTGCACCTGGCCGGGCAGCTGATGCTGCCACGGCCGCTGCTGGCACGGGAGCGCAGCGTGCGGATCGAGGGCCTCGACGCCGCGGGCGAGACGCTGTTCGAGCGCGCGGTCGAGCTGGACGTCCGGCCCGCGTCGGCCTTCCGGGGCGGCCCGCGGGCGGCCGGCCTGCGGGCCGGGCTGCCGGCGCCGGCCGGCCTGCAGGCCGTGCGCGTGGTCTTCTCCGCTCGCTGAGGGGAAGGCGGCTTCAAGCGCGCGTCGGCCGTGAGTCGATGAGGGGCGGCCGTATCCCTCCCCGGAGATGCTCCGGATGTCGCTGCGCTCGCGGATCCTCCTCGGCCTCCTGCTGCTGGTGCTGCTGTACGGCACCACGGTGGTGGCCGTGCAGCAGCTCATCCTGCGCCCCGGCTTCCAGGACCTCGAGCGCGCCACCACCTCGCGCAACCTGTCGCGCGCCGTGCACGCCATCGAGAAGGACGTCGAGACGCTGGAGAGCTTCTGCCACGACTGGGCGGCCTGGGACGACACCTACCAGTTCCTGAAGGACGGCAACTCCGAGTTCGTGGCCGAGAACCTGGTGCTCGAGACCTTCGCCAACGGCAACTTCGACGTGGCCTGGTTCGTGGCGCTGGACGGGCGCGTGGTGTTCGGCGGGGCGCACGAGCCGGCGGGCGAGCACGCCCTGATCGGGATGCCCGACTTCCCGTCCGACCGCATGTCCCTCGACGATCCCCTGCTCGCCTCGCACGACATCGAGCAGCCCGTGAGCGGCCTCCTGGCCACCTCGCAAGGGCCCATGATCGCGAGCTGCTGGCCCGTGACCACCTCGCTGCAGGACGAGTCGTCCGACGGCTGGCTGCTGATGGGCAAGTTCCTGGACTCCACCCACGTGTCGGCGCTCATCGACCAGACGCGTGTGACCTTCGTGATCCGCGACGCCGGCGGCGTGCTGCCGCCCGCCGAGAGAGGAGCGCTGGCCCGGCTCTCGGCCGGCGAGAGCGAGGTGCAGGTGCCGGCCAGCGACGAGCTCATGCACGCCTTCACCACGCTGCCCGACATCCTCGGCCGGCCGGCCTTCCTGCTGCGCATCGACTGGCCGCGCGAGATCACGCAGCACGGCGCGGGCGTGCTGCGCTTCGCGCTGGTCTCGCTGCTGGCGGCGGCCGCGCTCACGCTGGCCGCCGTGGCCTTCATGCTGCAGCGCACCGTCATCCGCCCGCTCACCGATCTCACGGCGCACGCCGTACGCGTCGGCCGCAGCGACGACCTTTCCGCCCGCGTGGGCAGCACGCGCTCGGACGAGCTGGGAGTGCTCTCGCGCGAGTTCGACTCGATGGTCGCCAAGCTGGCCTCCTCGCGCGAGCAGCTCGTGGATGCGGCGCGCCTCGGCGGCCGCGCCGAGGTGGCCACCGCCGTGCTGCACAACGTGGGCAACGTGCTCAACTCCGTGAACACCTCGGCCGCCGAGCTCGAGCGCTCCCTCGCCAGCGGCGCGCTGGCCGACCTCGAGCGGCTGGAGCCGTCGCTGCTGGCGCACGCCGACGACCTGGCGCGCTGGATCGAGCAGGACGCGCGCGGCCGTCACCTGCCCGCCTTCCTCCTGGCCCTCGCGCAGAAGGGCCGCGAGGAGCATGCCGCGCTGCTGGCCGAGAGCCGCCACCTGGCCGAGGGCCTCGGCCACGTCTCGGCCCTGGTGCGCGGCCAGGAGGAGCATGCCGGGGCCGTGGCGCCGCTGGAAAGGGTGAGCCTCGCCCGGCAGGTGGACTGCGCCCTCAAGCTCAGCGAGGACGGCGCCCCCGGGCCGCCCATCGAGATCCGCCGCGAGTTCGAGGACGTGCCGGACGTGCTCGTGCCGCGCCACCGCCTGCTCGAGGTGCTGGTCAACCTGCTGCGGAACGCGCGCCAGTCGCTGCGGGCGGCGCCGGTCGAGGCGCGCCGGCTGGTCGTGCGCGTCGCGCGCGCCGCCGGCGGGGTGCGCGTGGAGGTGGCGGACAACGGCCTCGGGATCGCGAAGGAGCACCTCGTGCGCATTTTCCAGCAGCATTTCACGACCAAGAGCGACGGGCACGGCATCGGCCTGCACGTCGCCGCCAACGCCGCGCGCGAGATGGGCGGCACGCTGGCGGCCAGCAGCGACGGCCCCGGCACGGGCGCCACCTTCGTGCTGCAGCTGCCCGCCGCCCCCGCGGGGCGGGAGACCTGACCATGGCCGACGCCATCCGTGTCCTGGTCATCGACGACAATGCCGCGATCCACGACGACGTGCGCAAGATCCTGCGCAGCGATGCGCCTCCCGCCGCGCTGGCCGCCGCGCGCAACGCGCTCTTCGGCGGCGGCCCGCCGCCGGCCGCGTCCCCCACCCGCTACGAGGTGACCGCCGCCGGCCAGGGCGAGGAGGGCCTGCGCCAGGCGCGCGAGGCGCTCGCCGCGGGCCGGCCCTTCGACCTGGCGCTGGTGGACATGCGCATGCCGCCCGGCTGGGACGGCCTGCGCACCACGCAGGAGCTGTGGGCCGCCGACCCTTCGCTGCAGATCGTGATCTGCACCGCCTTCTCCGACCACTCGCACGACGAGATCCAGCGCGTGCTCGGCCCCACCGACGCGCTGCTCATCCTCAAGAAGCCCTTCGACCCGGTCGAGGTGCGCCAGATGGCCTGCACCCTGGCGCGCAAGCGCGAGCTGCAGCGCCAGGCCGGCCTGCGGCGCGAGGAGCTGGAGCGTCTGGTGGACGAGCGCACCCGGGCGCTGCAGGCCGCGACCGACCACGCGCAGGCCGCCGCGCGCGCCAAGTCGGAGTTCCTGGCCAACATGAGCCACGAGATCCGCACGCCGCTCACGGCCATGCTGGGCTACGCCGACCTGCTGCTCGACCCGCTGCTGGAGCCCGCGGACGTGGCCGACCACGTGCGCACCATCCGGCGCAACGGCACGCACCTGCTGGCGCTGCTCAACGACATCCTTGACCTCTCTCGCATCGAGGCCGGCCGCATGACGGTCGAGTCCGTGGATTGCTCGCCCGCCGGCCTGATGCACGAGGTGGCGGAGATGATGCGCCTGCGCGCCCGGGAGAAGGGGCTGCAGTTCGAGGTGCGCCAGGAGGGTCCGCTGCCCGCCACCATGCGCACCGACCCGACGCGCCTGCGCCAGATCCTGGTGAACCTGGCCGGCAACGCGATCAAGTTCACCGCGTCGGGCTCCGTGCGCATCCTGGCCTGCCTGGCCACCAAGCCCGAATCGGCCGAGCCGGCCATCGACTTCGTGGTGCAGGACACGGGCATCGGCCTCTCGGCCGAGCAGCTCGCGCGCCTCTTCCAGCCCTTCGAGCAGGCCGACAGCTCCACCACGCGCCGCTTCGGCGGCACCGGCCTCGGGCTCGTCATCTCGCGCCGGCTCGCGCACATGCTGGGAGGCGACGTGGTGGTGGCCAGCCAGCCCGGCACGGGCAGCACCTTCACGCTGCGCCTGCCCACCGGCTCGCTCGCCGGCGTACGGCTCGTGGCCGAAGGCGACGCCGCGCCACCCACCCCCGCCGCGCCCGAGACCGACGTGCGTCTCGACGGTCGGGTGCTCGTGGCCGAGGATACGCGCGACAGCGCCCTGGTCATCGCCACGATGCTGCGCCGCGCCGGCGCCGAGGCCGTGACCGTGGACGACGGCCGCAAGGCCATGGAGCTGGCCCTCTCGGAATCCGCATCGGGCCGGCCGTTCGCGCTGCTGCTCATGGACCTGCACATGCCCGTGCTCGACGGGCTGCAGGCGACGCGCGAGCTGCGCGCGGCGGGCTACCACCTGCCCATCGCGGCCCTCACGGCCAACTCGATGCCGGAGGATCGCGCGGAGTGCATCGCGGCCGGTTGCGACGACTACGCGACCAAGCCGGTGAGGCGCACGGAGCTTCTGGCGCTGTGTGCGCGGCTGATGGGGAGCGGGGCCGCGGCCGGGCGGGGCTGAGGAGCCCTCACCCCCGCTCGCACACCAGCACGCGCGTCTGCCCCCAGACCCGCGCCACGCCCGGCACCGCCGCGACCGCCCGCGCCGCGCCCGCCCCGCCGCGCAGCAGCAGCCGCTTCAGGCCGCGCATGTTCCTCGTGCGGTGATCCGTCTCCGCCCGCGTCGGCGCCGCCTGCAGCCCGCTCACGCTGACGACGCACAGTCCCGCGCCCTGCACCAGCCGCTGCACCTCGCCCGGCGCCAGCGCCTCGAACGGCCCGAGGTTCGGATCCGGCGCCAGCACGTACTCCACGCCACCGGGCCCGCCGCGCCGCGTGTGCAGCCACTGCGCGAGCGAGTGCCAGCTGCGCGTGGAGACGTGGCTGATCAGCAGCCGCCCGCTCGGCTTCAGCGCGCGCGCCAGCGCACCGACCAGCGGCGCGCGCTCGCCGGGCGGCAGCGCCTCGAGCCGGTTCAGCACGGTGATGCGGTCGAAGGCCGCCGCCGGCAAGGCGCCGGGCCGCGCCGGGTCCCACACGAGCGTCTCGCACTTCACCTGCGACGGACAGCGCATCGCGGCGAACTGCGCCACGTCCTGGGACAGCTCGAGCACCGCCCAGCGGTGGTCGCGGTGCTGGCGTGCCATGGCGCTGGTGATGGCACCGTGCACCGGCAGCACGTCAAGCCAGCGCGGCGCGTCGTCGCCGGGCGTCGCGACGTCGTTGCGCGGCGCAAGCCGGTTCGCGGCCGCGAGCGCCGCCTCCAGCTCCCAGGCGCGCAGCTTGTTGTAGCGGTTGCCGTTGAGCACGCGCGCGTGCTGGTAGTCGCGGATGAGGTCCAGCGACCAGTCCGACGGCCGCGGGCTGGAGGGGATCGGCCGACCGCCGAAATGGTTCCAGTGCACCACGTGCTCGAAGGCCCGCCGGCGCGGCGGCACGCTCGGGTAGGTGCGCGGCCAGCCCACGGCCAGCGCCGCGATGACCTCGCGGTCCGGCGGCAGCCCGAGGATGCGCCCCACCTCGTCGCGCGGGCCGAGCTGGTTGATCCAGAAGGTGCCGAGCCCCAGCACGTGCGCGGCCAGCGACATGGTCATCATGGCCGCCGCCGCCGACTGCACGTTCGCGTGGCCCTCCTCGCTGAACTCCTTGCCGTAGGACACGAAGATGGAGACGGGCGCGGTGAGCACCTGCAGCGAGAGGCGGCCGAGGCGCTCGCGCTGCTCGGGGTCGTCCACGACCACGAAGTCCCACATCTGCAGGTTGCAGCTCGTGGGCGCGATGAGCGCGGCGTCCAGCAGCTCCAGCACCAGCTCGCGCGGCACGGGGCGCGCCGGGTCGAAGCGACGCGTCGTACGACGCTTGTAGAGCGCGGTCCAGAAGTCCTGCGCGGGGCGCGCCGGGCTGCGGCCGCGCTCGGCGGAGGCGGGCGGCGCGTCGGGCTGGCTGCCCGGGCGGCTCACGCGGTGCTCGCCGGCGATGCGCGCGGCGGCGCGGATCTGCTCGTCGGACGGGCCGCCCGCGGCGGGCAGCTCGGGGCCGGACGTGGCTTCGGGAGGCGAGGTGTCGCTCACGGCAGCCGGCGTGTCCGGGGAGCGCGCGTCATGCCGGCCAACGTGAGCCTCTCTCAGAGGGCCTTCTCGATCCGGAGCACCTTGATGGTGGCCGAGCCGCCGGGCAGCTCCACGGCCACCGTCTCGCCCGGCTTGGCGCCCAGCATGCCCGCGGCTAGCGGCGCGCGGTAGCTGATGATGCCCTCCCCGAGGTCCCACGGCCCGAGCACCGTGACGGTCTGGCTCTTGCCGTCCTGCTCGAAGGTCACGCGCGTGCCGGGCGCCACGACGCCCGCCTCGCCCTGCTGCTCCTCGATGGCGGCCGCCAACTTGAGCTCGGCCTCCATGGCTGCGGCCCTCTCGGTGAGCTGGCGCTGCTGCTCGATGGCCGCCGCCCACTCGAAGTTCTCGGACAGGTCGCCGTAGGCCGCGGCGCGGCCGATGTCGGCGCTGTTGGCCGGGATCTTCTCGTGCAGCAGCACGCGGTACTCCTCGCGGCGGCGCGCGATGCCGGCCCGCGTGGAGTAGATGCCGCCGCGCTCCCAGAAGGGCGTCTCGTCCTTGGGCCGCAGGTCGGGGAAGCGCTCGTCCAGGTGCTCGTGCAGGCCGGACACGATCCCGTCGGGCATGGCCCTGGAGCGCATGATCACGCCCAGCCCCGCGGCCAGGTCGCCGCGCGCGCCGTGCTCGGCGAAGGACTTCAGGATGCCGGTCTTCGGCGCCAGGAGCAGCTCCTCGAGCAGGCGCATGACCTCCTTGGCCGGCTTGTCGCCACGCAGCGCGCGTTGCGCCTGCGTCTCGGCCAGGTGCAGCAGGCCCATGGCCACCTCGGTGAGCGACGGCGCCTCGGCCACGCCCTTGAACATGCCGCCCTGCCAGCGCTTGGCCAGGCGCATGACGGCCGCCGGGCTGCGGCTGGGCGTGAGGAGGAAGATGTGGAAGCGGTTGGCCAGCGCCGCGCCGCGACCGGCCGCGAGCAGCCGGTCGGCCACCGCCTCGAGGAGCTGCGGCGAGAGGTTCTCCAGCTCGGGCAGCAGCGCGTCGCTCCAGAGCTGCGGGCGCGCGGCGACGAAGGCCTCCAGCGCGTCGCGCCGCAGGCCGGCCTCGGGCAGCGCCTCGCACAGGGTGGCGAAGCCCACCTGCATGACGGCCTCGTCCACGAGTCGCGCCGTCCGCGCCGGGTCGGCGCCGCCGTGCCGGGACAGCAGCAGCTCGGCCTCGACGCGCGCGGCCGCGTGGCGCAGCGCGGCCTCGGCGGCCGCCTCGCTGCCGGCGCGCGCCGGTGCCGGCGCAGGCGCTCCGAGCAGCTCGGTCAGCCGCGAAAGCAGGAGCTCCTTGACCTCCGGCGCCGGGTCGAGCGCGAGCGGCCCGCGCGCGACGGCCAGCGCGTCGGCCAGCGTGGGCGCGCGCTGCAGCGCGCCGCGCAGCTCGTCCTCGGGCGCGAGCGCGCGCTGGCGCAGCACGAAGACCGGGCGTGCGGGGTTGTCCACGGCCAGGTACGGATCGCGGGCGGCGGCCACCTTGGCCTTCTTCCACCAGGAGGACCAGCTCCGCTCCTCGATCACCGGGCCCTCGAGCCACTGGCGGATCTCCTTCACGCCGGCGCGGCCCTTGTGCAGCCGGCACACGGCGTGGAGCAGCGTCTCGGGCCGCTCCTCGGCCTGCTGCTTCAGGCCCTCGATGTCCACCAGCAGGCGCGCGCGCAGGTCGTTCTTGGCCAGCACCACCAGCACGTCGAGCGCGGTGGTGAAGGGCATGAAGCGGCGGCTCCGGTCCTGGCGGAAGTCCACGGAGAGGCCGCGCTGCGGCAGGTCGTGCGCGACCACGAGGCCCTCGCCCCAGCCGCTGCGGTGGTAGACCACGGCGCCCGGGACGTACTGGGCCAGCCGGTCGAAGCGCGCGAGGGCGTCCAGGAGGTCGCCCTTGGCCGCGTCGATGGCCGACAGCTCGCGGAACAGGTCGAACCACGGCTCCCTGCCGTGCACGCCGGCCAGGGCCTCGCGCACCTTCACGCGCAGGTCCACCTTCTGCTGGCGGTACGGATGCAGCGTGCGCGCCACGAGCAGCACGTCGGCGTGGCGTCCGCGCCGCTCGCAGGCCTCGAGCAGCAGCAGCAGCAGCGAGACCGCCGATCCGCCGCGCAGACCGTCGGGCATGGCCGCCAGCGCGTCGAGGAAGGTGCGCGCCGGAGGCGGCTCGGCCAGCGCCTCCAGCCACGCGGCTTCCAGCTCGGGCAGCGCCCCGCGCGCCGCGAGCTGCTTCAGGTCCCTGGGTCCGGTCACCGCATCCATCTCGCTCACGTCGATGATGTCCCGTCTTTCCGGCCAATCATGTTTCAGTGGCCATCCTTGAGGATCTCGCGGCTGATGACGAGGCGCTGGATCTCGCTCGTCCCCTCGCCGATCGTGCACAGCTTGGCGTCGCGGTACATCCGCTCCACGTGGTACTCGCACGTGAACCCGTAGCCCCCGTGCACCTGGATGGCGTCGAAGGTGACGCGCATGGCGGCCTCCGACGCGAACAGCTTGGCCATGCTGGCCTCGCGCGTGTAGGGCCGGCCGGCGTCGCGCAGCGCCGCGGCGCGCCGCACCAGCAGGCGCGAGGCGTCGATCTGCACGGCCATGTCGGCCAGCTTGAAGGCGATGGCCTGCTGCTGCGCGATGGCCTTGCCGAAGGCCGAGCGCTCCTGCGCGAACCGGAGGCTGCGCTCGTACGCGCCGCGCGCCAGACCCACCGCCAGCGAGCCGATGCCCACGCGCCCGCCGTCGAGCGTCTGCATGAAGTTGTTGAAGCCCTGGCCCTCGGCGCCCAGCCGGTTGGCCACGGGCACGCGGCAATCCTGGAAGGAGAGCTCGCCCCAGTCGCTGCCGCGCATGCCCAGCTTCTCGTCGCCCTTCGCGATGGAGAAGCCCGGCAGGCCGCGCTCGAGGATGAAGGAGCTGATGCCGCCGCGCGTGCCGCGCGCCGCGTCGGTCACCGCGGTGACCACGAAGGTGTCGGCGTAGTTGGCGTTGGTGATGAAGACCTTGCTGCCGTTGAGGACGTAGTGGTCGCCCTTGCGCACGGCCGTCGTGCGCGTTCCGCCCGCGTCGCTTCCGGCGTCGGCTTCCGTGAGGCCGAAGGCGCCCAGCTTGCGGCCGGCCGCGAGGTCGGGCACGAAGCGGCGCCGCTGGTCCTCGTTCCCGAAGTGCCACACGGGCCACAGGCACAGCGAGGTGTGCGCCGCCACGCCCAGCGCCGTGCTGCCGCAGCACGCGGCGAGCTCCTCGATCACCAGGGTCATGGTCAGCGTGTCCACGCCCGCGCCCTCGTACTCGGGCGGGATGGGCAGACCCAGCAGCCCCAGCTCCGCCATCTTGCGGAAGGTCTCGACCGGGAACCGCGAGTCGCGGTCGATGGCGATGGCCTGCGGCAGCAGCTCGTTCTGCGCGAAGTCGCGCACGGTGTCGCGCAGGAGCTGCTGCTCCTCGGTGAGGTCTTCCTCGGTCAGGAGGGGCATCACAGCTCGTCCACCGAGTAGCCGTCGTCGCCCTTGCGCGCCCGGCCGCCGGCGCGCGCGGCCGGACGCGGCACGGCGGCGCCGCGCCGCGGCGGCGTCGCCTCGCCCAGCGCCTCGTCCTGCGCGTCGAGGAAGTCCCTCGACGTGCGGCCGCCCACCCAGTCGATGAGCGCCTGCCGGCTGAACTTCCACTCGCGCCCCACCTTGCGGCCGGGCACGTCGCCCTCGCGCAGCACCCGGCTGAAGGTCTTGACCGACACGCCCAGGAAGGCCGCCGCGCCGTCGATGTTCAGGATGTCGCGGTCCGGCATGGGAGACGGCGTGGTCTTGCGTTCGCGCATGGCCATCTCAGTTGCTCCTCGCGGCCGCGCGGCGGCGGCCGACCTCGGCGCGGATGTACTCGACCAGCTCGCGCAGCGTGGCTCCCGGGCCGAACAGGCGCCCCGTGCCGCGGCGCTCCAGCTCGGCCATCTCGTCGGCCGGGATGATGCCCCCGCCGGTGACCAGCACGTGCCCGGCGCCGGCCGCCGAGAGCAGCTCGACCACGCGCGGGAACAGGTGCATGTGCGCGCCCGACAGGACCGACAGGCCCACCACCTCCACGTCCTCCTGCACGGCCATCTCGGCGATGGCCTCGGGCGTCTGGTGCAGGCCGCCGTAGATGACCTCCATGCCCGCGTCGCGCAGCGCGGCCGCGACCACCTTGGCGCCGCGGTCGTGCCCGTCGAGGCCCGGCTTGGCGATCAGCACGCGGATCGGCTCGTCCATGGTCATGCCCCTCAGAAGACCGCCGGCTCGCGCCAGGTGCCGAAGACCTCGCGCAGCACGTCCACCATCTCGCCCAGCGTGCAGTAGGCCTCGGCGCCCTGCATGAAGGCCGGCATGAGGTTCACCGAGGCTTGCGCGTCGGCGCGGATGCGGGAGAGCGCCGCCTGCGCCTTGGCCGCGCTGCGCGTGCGGCGCAGGTCGGCCAGGGTAGCGATGGCGGCCTTTTCCGTCTCGATGCCGATCTTGAGCACCTCGAGCTTGTGGTCGTCCTCATCGGCCTCCACGAACTTGTTCACGCCCACGATGACCTGCCGGCCTGTCTCCAGCTCGCGCTGGTACCTGTAGGCCGCCTTGCCGATCTCGCGCTGGAACCAGCCCTGCTCCAGGGCCGGGACCACGCCGCCCAGCTCGTCGATGCGCGCGAACAGCGTGAGGGCCTCCTGCTCCATGCGGTTCGTGAAGTCCTCGACGAACCAGCTCCCGGCCAGGGGGTCGATGGTGTTGGCCACGCCGCTCTCCCAGGCGAGCAGCTGCTGCGTGCGCAGCGCCACCTTGACGGCCAGCTCGGTGGGCAGCGCCAGCGTTTCGTCCATGCTGTTGGTGTGCAGGCTCTGCGTGCCGCCCAGCACGCCCGCCAGCGCCTCCCACGTGGTGCGCACGATGTTGTTGAGCGGCTGCTGCGCCGTCAGGCTGCAGCCGGCGGTCTGGGTGTGGAAGCGCAGCTGCTGGCTGCGCGGGTCCTTCGCGCCGTAGCGGTCGCGCATGCGGCGCGCCCAGATGCGCCGCGCCGCGCGGAACTTGGCGATCTCCTCGAAGAAGTCCACGTGGCTGTTGAAGAAGAAGGACAGCCGCGGCGCGAACTCGTCCACCTGGAGGCCGCGGGCCAGGGCCGCCTCGACGTAGGCGAAGCCGTCGGCCAGCGTGAACGCCAGCTCCTGCACGGCGGTGCTGCCCGCCTCGCGGATGTGGTAGCCCGAGACGGACACCGCGTGCCAGCGCGGCACCGAGCGCGCCGCGAACTCGATCGTGTCCACGACCAGCCGCATGCTGGGCGCCGGCGGGAAGATGTACTCCTTCTGCGCGATGTACTCCTTGAGGATGTCGTTCTGCGTAGTGCCGCCCAGCTGGTCGAGGCGCGCGCCCTGCTTCTGCGCCGTCACCAGGTACATCGCCCAGATGATGGCCGCGGGCGAGTTGATGGTCATGGAGGTGGTGATGTCGGCGAGCGCGATGCCGTCGAAGAGCGTCTCCATGTCCCGCAGCGAGGAGACCGCCACGCCGCAGCGCCCCACCTCGCCCGCCGCGCGCGGATGGTCGGCGTCGTAGCCCATGAGCGTGGGCAGGTCGAAGGCCACCGAGAGCCCGTCCTGCCCGTGCTCGAGCAGGTACTTGTAGCGGGCATTGGTGTCGGCGGCCGAGCCGAAGCCCGCGAACTGCCTCATGGTCCACAGCCGCCCGCGGTACATGCTGGCGTAGGGGCCGCGCGTGTAGGGGAACTGGCCCGGCAGCCCCACGTCGCGCTCCCAGTCGGTGCCCGCCACGTCCGCGGGCGTGGCCAGCGCCGTGACCGGCGCGCTGCTGACGGTCTCGAGGGCGGCCTCGCGCTCGCCCGCGCGTGCGTAGGCCTCGCGCCAGCGGTCGAACAGCGAGCCGGCGGCGGCGCTGGTCTGCGTCTTGCCCGTGGTCATCTCAGCTCTCCGGTGTGCGCTTTCTGTACAGGGTCAGGATCTCGTCAGACAGGCCGTGGGCCGGCTGCGGCAGGCCCTGCGAGATGCGCTCGGCGAGCAGCGCGCCCAGCCCCTCCGCCTCCCACACATCGTGGCGCAGGCGGCCTTCCACCAGCCGGCGCACGCGGCGCTCGAAGTTCTCCGCGCGCCGCGCCGCGAGCGCGCCGCTCGCCGCGCGCTCGGCGTGCAGGCAGTCGAGCGCAGCGGCCAGCTCGGCCACGCCGAGTCCGTCCGTCGCGCAGCTGGTGAGGATGGGCGGATGGCGGTCGGGCGGCAGGTCGCGCAGCCCGAGGATGTCCTGCAGCTGCTGCACCAGCCGGTCGAGGCCCGGCAGGTCGGCCTTGTTCACGAGGTAGAGGTCGGCCACCTCCATGAGCCCGGCCTTCATGGCCTGGATGGTGTCGCCGCCGCCGGGGTGCAGCACGACCACGGTCAGGTCCGCCGAGCGCGCGATGTCCACCTCGCTCTGGCCCACGCCCACCGTCTCGACCAGCAGCGTGTCGCGGCCGAAGAGGTCGAGCACGTCCGCCACGTCGTCCGTGGCCCGCGCGAGGCCGCCGAAGACGCCGCGCGTGGCCATGGAGCGGATGAACACGCCCTTGTCCAGCGCGAGGCGGCCCATGCGCACCCGGTCGCCGAGGAGCGCGCCGCCGGTGAAGGGCGAGGTCGGGTCCACGGCCACGATGCCCAGCGTGCGCCCGGCGCGCCGCCAGTGCAGCGCGAGCGCCTCGACCAGCGTGCTCTTGCCGGCGCCCGGCGGGCCGGTGATGCCGAAGCGCCGCGCGCGCCCCAGATCGCGGAAGAAGCCGTCGTGCAGCGCGCCGAAGCGAGTGTCGCCGCGCTCGGCCAGGCTCATGAGCCGCGCGCAGGCCAGCTCCTCGCCGGCCCGCACCCGCGCCACGAGCTCCGCTCCCGTCGCCACCGTCATCGGGGTCTTCACCTCGCTCCCAGCAGGCTGCGCGCGATGACCAGCTTCTGGATCTCGGTCGTGCCCTCGTAGATCTCGGTGATGCGCGCGTCGCGGAAGTAGCGGGCCACGGGGAACTCCGTCGTGTAGCCGGCGCCGCCGTGGATCTGCACGGCCTCGTCGGCGGCGCGGTTGGCGAGCTGGCTGCACAGCAGCTTGGCCTGCGCCGCCTCCACCGCGCACGGCCGCGCACGGTCGCGCAGCCAGGCCGCCTTCCAGCACGCCAGCCGCGCGGCGTTCAAGTCGGCGCTCACCTGCGCGATCTTGAACTGCACCGCCTGGAAGCGCCCGATGGGCTGCCCGAACTGCTCGCGCTGGCCGGCGTACTTCACCGACGCGTCGAGGCTGGCCTGCGCGATGCCCAGCGCCTGCGCCGCGATGCCGATGCGCCCGCCGTCGAGCGTGTCGAAGGCCACGTACAGGCCCTTGCCCAGCTTCCCCAGCACGGCGTCGGGCCCGAGGCGCACGCCGTCGAGCACGATCTCGACCGTGCTGCTGCTGCGGATGCCCAGCTTCTCCTCCACCTTGCCCACCGAGAAGCCGGGCGAGTCGGAGGACACGAGGAAGGCCGTGATGCCCTCGGGCGCCCGCGCGAACACGATGACCAGGCCCGCCTGCTTGCCCGAGGTGATCCACAGCTTGCTGCCGCGCAGGCGCCAGCCGTCGCCGTCCGGCACGGCCTTGCACTGCAGCGCCGCCGCGTCGCTGCCCGAGGCGGCCTCGGAGAGCGCATAGGCGCCGAGCACGCTGCCGGACGCCAGCTGCGGCAGCCAGCGCTCCTTCTGCTCCTCGGTCGCGTGGCGCACGAGCGGGCTGCTCGCCAGGCTGTTGTGCACGGAGAGCG